>Ga0302299_10000335_pt1 | contig 24804 bp, 18 predicted proteins | sample III_Fen_N3_4_FD_198795 | JGI IMG/M metagenome (GOLD analysis project Ga0302299, IMG submission 198795) | Peat permafrost microbial communities from Stordalen Mire near Abisko, Sweden - III_Fen_N3_4 | ecosystem: Environmental > Terrestrial > Soil > Wetlands > Permafrost | place: Sweden: Abisko...
AACCCGTACGTGGACTGGTCGAAGACCCAGGCGGGACCCGCGAGCTCCGCCTCCATCGGCGCGATGTTGCGGCCGGGGCCGGCCGGGACACGTCCCTCCCCGGCGGGGGCTCCCTCCTCGTCGGCGTCGAACGCGTACAGGTTCCACCACCCGGTCGCGTCCACGGCCGCGTGGAGCGTGCCACCGGGCGACCAGGAAGGCCCCGCGACGGACACCCCCGGGCCACCGGCCAGCGTGCGCGCCTCGCCCAGCGACCCGTCGCCCGCGACATCCGCGATCCGGAGCCGCGACGCGTCCCAGGGCATGAATGGCAGGTCCCACTCGTACCACGCGAGGCGCCTGCCATCCGGCGAGGGGCGCGGCGCGGCGACGAAGTCGGGGCCGGCGACGAGGACGCGGCCCGGGCCGTCGGAGCCGTCGAGCGCGAGGGCGACCAGCTCGTTGACGACGAGCCGGTGGTCGTTGGGGGCCGCGACGTCGTGGGTCTCGCGGACCGCGTACAGGCGGTCACGCGCCGGGTCGAACCGGAGGTCCGCGAACCGCCACGGCCCCTCCGGCGTGATCGCGACGGGCGCGCCGAAGCCATCCGGGTCATGGCGCCAGAGCCGCCCGTCGGCCTGCGAGGAGACGATCACCCGCCCCCGGTCCACGACGAACGAGCCGCCGCCGTACTCGTGGACGCGGTTGCCCACGCGGAACGGGTTCGGCGTCAGCTCGTGGATCGCCCCGTCGAGCGTCCGGCGCAGCAGCGTGCGGCGACCGGCCTCGGCCGCCCGGCTCTCGAGCCAGTAGACGTCGTCGCCGTCGAGCCACGGCTCGCCGATGGATACGGACCCGCCGGCGACCAGCTCCACGCCGATCGACGAGTGCCAGGACCCGAACGGCGCCGCCACCACCTCACGGGCGACGGCGCCACCGTCGTGGGGCTCTCCGGACAAGGTCTCAGGTCCCGTGCTGCCAGGAGGTGACGTACTCCAGCTGCTCGGGCGTCATGGGATCGAGCGTGATGCCCATCGCCGCCAGCTTGAGCCGGGCCACCTCGGCGTCGATCGCCTCGGGCACGACATACACCTGCGCCGCCAGCTCGGCGTGGTGCTGCGCCACGTACTCGGCACACAGCGCCTGGTTCGCGAAGCTCATGTCCATGACTGCGGCCGGGTGCCCCTCGGCGGCGCCGAGGTTGACCAGCCGGCCCTCCGCGATGAGGTTGAGCCGCTTGCCGCCGATGTCGAACTCCTGGACGTTCTCGCGGACGTCGCGGACATGGCCCTCGGCCATCGCGCGCAGTGCCGGCAGGTCCAGCTCTGCGTCGAAGTGGCCGGAGTTGGCCATGATCGCGCCGTCCTTCATTGCCCCGAAGTGCTCGCGACGGAAGACGTTGACGTTGCCGGTGGCGGTCACGAACAGGTCGCCCCAGGGCGCGGCCTGCGCGACGGTCATCACCGCGAATCCGTCCATCAGCGCCTCGAGGGCCCGGGTCGGGTCCACCTCGACGATCGCGACGTGGGCGCCGTGACCGTCCATCCGCGATGCGATGCCGCGCCCGACCCAGCCGTAGCCGGCGATGACGACGTTGCGGCCGGCGATCAGGATGTTCGTCGCGCGCAGGATCCCGTCGATCGTGGACTGGCCGGTGCCGTAGCGGTTGTCGAACAGGTGCTTGGTCAGCGCCTCGTTCACCGCCACGACCGGGAAGGTCAGCGCCCCGTCCGCGGCCATCGCCTTGAGGCGGATCACGCCCGTCGTGGTCTCCTCCGTCCCGGCGAGGATCTCCGGCAGCTGGTCCCGTCGCTCCTGGTGGAGCAGCGTCACGAGGTCGCAGCCGTCGTCCATGGTGATGACCGGGTGGACGTCCGCCACGGCGCGCAGGTGCGCGAAGTACGTGTCCTTGTCCTCGCCCCGGCGCGCGTAGGTCGCGATGCCGTACTCCGCCACGAGCGCGGCCGCCGTGCTGTCCTGCGTGGACAACGGGTTCGACGCCGCGAGGTAGACCTCCGCGCCGCCCGCCTTGAGCGTCCGCATGAGGTTGGCCGTCTCGGTCGTGACGTGGAGGCAGGCGCCGACGCGGAGCCCGGCCAGGGGGCGCTCCCGCGCGAAGCGCTCGCGGATCAGGCGCAGGACGGGCATCTCGCGCTCGGCCCATTCGATACGGCGGACGCCCTCGGCGGCGAGGCCGAGGTCGGTGACGTCGTGGGGCACGAGGCTGGGGCTGTCGGTCATCGGGGCTCCTCGGTTGGCGGACCGGCGGGGGAGCCGGCGGGCAGGTCGCCGTCGGGTTCGACGGCGTCGTTGGGGATATCGGCCACGGGCGCGATGGGGTGCGCCTGGTCGAGGCCGACGGGTCCGTGCTCGGGCGCCGTGCGGATGGCGAACAGGCGGCGGAACGGGGCGGTCAGGCTCGGCCAGCTGGATGCGGTGCGACGGGCGAGGCGCTCCTCGAACCGGCAGTGCTCCGTGTAGCCGAGGCCGCGGTAGGCGGCGATGGCCGGCGGGTTGTCCGAGCGGACGTTGAGGACCACGTCGTCGCAGATCCGGAGCAGCTCCGCGGTCACCGCCGACGTCACGGCCTTGGCGAAGCCGCGGTTGCGGTACTCGGAGTGGGTCATGACGTTGCCGACGACGCCGATCCCGCCCTCGCGCGAGATCACGTGCGTGCCGGCCGCGGCCGCCAGCCGGCCGCCGGCGCGGATGCCGAAGTAGACGCCCTCGGCGATCGCCCCGGCCGGCAGCCAGGCGGCGAACCCCAGCTGGTAGAGCCGGTTGAGCTCGCTCACCTCGACCGGGAGCAGGCGCTCGACGCTCGCCGGGTACGGCCGGAACGTCGTCCGGTCCACGTGCATCCGGATCATCGGCGGGCCGGGCTCCACGCGGTAGAGCTGCGCGACGGTGGGGACGATCGGCAACAGCGCCGCTACATACGCCGCCCGCGGCCGCAGGACGTCGCGCAGGATCGCGGCGACACCGTCGTTGCGGCCCATCAGGAACATCGGCTGGGGTGTGGGACCCGAGTACTCGACGCCGACGGCCACGAGGTGCTCGCCGATCGTGGCGATCCCCCACTTCGTGCGCCCGAACTCGCGGTCGTCGAGGTCGCAGATCGCGTACGCGGCGAGGAGCCGGTCCCGCTCGAGGAAGCCGCGCAGGAGGGCGCGGTCGTTGGAGACCCGGGCGACGACCTGGGTGCGCTGGCCCAACGCGACGCTGGCCATCAGGACCCCGCCGTCCTGTCGCCCGCCTCGGCAGGGTCGGTGGCCGCAGGCTCGGCTGGGGCGTCCGTCTCCGCGGCCCCGGTCTCGGCGACCGCGACGGCCCCGGCGGCGGCATCGGCGGCGGCATCGGCGGCGGCTCGCGCCCGCTGCGCGAGCAGGGCGGCGAACCCGCGGGCGGCGGACCGACGATCGGCCGCGGACCCGACCGCCCCGGCGATGGACGCCTCGAACGGCGCGCGGAGGACGCCTTCATCGGTCACGAGCGCGGTCACGAGCGACGCCGGGACAAGCTCGGAGAGCGGGTTGCGCACCTGCGTGCCCTCGGGCGCGATCCGCCGGCCGTGCACGGTGAGGACCTGGGTCGGGCGCCCCTCCTCCACCGTCGCGGCGCCGCCGTCCGGGAGGGACGGGTCCAGCGCGCTGGTGGCGACGCAGACCAGGAACGGGATCCCGGCGTCCGCGGCCGCGAGGGCCAGCGGGTACGTGCCCACGGTCGCGATCAGGTCCCCGTTGGCCGCCACGCGGTCCGCGCTCACGAGCACCGCGCCCACCTCGCCCGAGGCGATGCAGCCCGGCGCGGCGGCGTCGGTCACGACGGCGTGCGGGACGCCCGCCTGGCCGAGCTCCCAGGCGGCGATCCGCGAGCCGATCAGCGCCGGGCGGGTCTCCGCGACGAGCGCGTGGATGGGCCGGCCGCCGTGGTGGATCGTCATCACCGCGCCCAGCGCCGTGCCGAACTGGCCGCTCCCCATCGCCCCGGTGCTGCCCGCGACCAGCACATGGAGCGGCGCGTCGGGCTCGCCGGGCAGGGCGGTCGGGGCGAGCAGCGCGATGCGCCCGTGGTCTTCCGTCGCCTCGGCGATGATCGCGTCCGCCTCCGTCGCGATCGCCGCGGTGACCTCCGTGCCCAGGGCGTCGAGCCCCAGCTCGTCGAGCAGCGCGAGGATCCGGTCCAGCGCGTGGCCCACCGCCGCGGAGCCGGGGCGCGTGAGCCTGAACGCGTTGGCGGCGCCGCGGATCGTCGCGCGGCGGGCGAACGGCCGGGAGTCCACGGCGCGGGCAGCGACCAGCGCCAGCGTCGATGCGGCCAGCTGGGCATGCACCGCGGACCCGTAGATCGCGCCGTCGTTGATCGCGTTGATCGCGTCGGCCGCGCCCCCCAGCTCGAGCTCCTGGAGGATGTCCGGCAGCTGCCGCTGGTCGACGATGTAGATCGCGTCGCCGTCGAGCCGGAACGGGGCCCGGTAGCCGGCGGTGGATGCGTCGAACGGGCCGCGGGCCCGGGGCAACGGCGGCTCCTGGGCAACGACCGGGCTCGCCATGCCCAGGAGGTCCCGCGAGGCGCTCGCCGCCTCGGCCTGGAGCGTCTGCGCGACGCCGATCATCGACCCGACGGACGTCGCGACATCGCCCGCGAACACGCGAAAGAACCGGCGTCGGTTCGAATCGGACGGGATCGGCTCGTCGGGCATCGGGCGAGGTCAGCGACGGGCGGCCGGCTTGGACGCGTCCGCCGTCAGTACCGGACGACGCTCGTGACCTTGCGCCCGTCGAGGCGCGAGCGGCCATTGAGGAACTCGAGCTCCACGAGGAACGCCAGCCCCACGACCTGGCCCTTGAGCCGCTCCACCAGCTCGATCGTCCCGCCCACGGTGCCGCCCGTGGCGAGCAGGTCGTCCACGATCAGGACCCGCTGGCCGGGCTCGATCGCGTCGCGGTGAATCTCGAGGGTGTTGGACCCGTACTCCAGCGCGTACTCCACGGTCAGCGTCTCGGCCGGGAGCTTGCCCAGCTTGCGCACCGGTACGAGGCCCGTCCCGAGCTCGTACGCCATCGGCGCGGAGAAGATGAACCCGCGGGACTCCATGCCCACGACGAGGTCAACGTGGTCGTCCTTGTACGGCTCGACCATGAGATCGATCGCCTCGTGGTAGGCCGCGGGATCCTTGAGCAGCGTGGTGATGTCGTAGAACAGGATGCCGGGCTTGGGGAAGTCGGGAATCTCGCGGATCTTCCCGCGCAGCGTCTCGGCGGACATCAGGATGCGGTTCCTCCGGGGGGTGGCTCGGCTGGCCTCGGGCACGGGCCGCGCCGGGACGGCTAGTCTACCGCAGCCGCCGGCCGACTCTCGACCACGGGAGCCGGGTTCAGGCGCCCCGTGGCCAGCGCGCCGAGCACGGCCACGACCCCCGCCAGCACGAACACCGCGGCCAGCGCCCAGCCCAGCCCGTCGCCGCCCGCGCGGGTCCCGGCGGCCGTGATCGCGCCGGCGACCCCCGTGCCCAGCGCGGTCCCCAGGATGTCCGCCAGCTGCAGCGCCGAGGTGGCCGCGCCCTGCTCCCCGGGCCGCGACTGGCGCAGGACGACGAGCGTCACCGCCGAGTACATCATCCCCATCCCGACGCCCGGCAGGGTCCAGGTGATCGCGGTGATCCACGCCGGGACCGCGGGCGACGCGGCGGCCACGGTCAGGGCGGCCCCGACCGCGATGCACACGAAGCCGAGGCGGACGAAGAGGGCGGGGCCGAGGCGATCGATGCGGCGCGACTGGACCCACGTGGCCGCGGACCAGGCGATGGTCGTGACCGTGAACACGATGCCGGTCAGCGTGGGCGAGGTGCCGCGCCACGTCTGGAGAAGCAGCGCGATGTACGCGTCGGCGGCGAAGAACGAGAAGGTCATCGTTCCGCGCAGGAGGACCGCCGCCGGGACGCCCCGCGCGAGGCGCAGGGTGCCGGGCGGCGTCAGGCGCGCGAAGGCCGGCACCAGGAGCAGCAGGCCGAGCGCCGAGCCGGCGAGGAGGAACGGCAGGTCCGGCGACGTGAGCGAGGCGACGACGAGCCCGGCCCCGACGGCGGTGAGGATCGCGTTCGGGAGCCGGCGAACGGTGGCGGCCGCTGCGTCCCCCTCGCCGTCTCCGGCTTTGCGGGCCGCCGGGACGCCCCGGAGCGCGGAGAGCGACAGCCCGCCGGCGAGCGCGAGCAGCGGGAGCAGCCCCAGGAAGACCCAGCGCCAGCTGGCGACCTGGCCCACGAGCGCGGCGATCGACGGGCCGATGAGGCCGGGCACGACCCACGCGGCAGACATCAGCGCGAACATCGGCGGTTGGAGGCGTTCCGGGAGGCAGCGGCCGATGGCGACATACGCGGTCGGGGCGAGCGCGCCGCCGCCCAGGCCCTGGACGAAGCGGGCGGCGATGAGGACCGGCATCGACGGCGTGAGCCCGCCCACCAGCAGCCCGAGGCCGAACAGCGCGAGGCCGACGGCGAAGGGGCGGCGGAGCGGCATGCGGTCCAGCGCCCCGCCGGCGATCACGATCCCCACGAGGTTGCCGAGGTAGAACGCGGAGTAGACCCAGCCGTACAGCTCCTGGTCCCCGAGCTCCCGGGCCACGATGGGCATCACGGTCCCGATGGCCAGCGACTCGACGGCGACGAGCGTGATCGTCGCGACGAGGCCCGTGGTCAGGCCGCGGAACCCCGGCGCGAACAGGTCGCGGGCGTGCGCGGGCTCGGGCACGGCGGGCGGGGCCTGGGTCTGCGTCTCGGCGGCGGCGGTCACCCGGTCATGATGCCCGGTGTCGGCCGGCCGCCCGTCGCCGGGGCGTCAGTGGCGGGTCAGTACCCGCGGTCGATCGCGACGCGCGCCAGCTTGACGGCGATGCTGCCGCCTGGCACCAGGAGCCCGATGGTGTCCGCGCCGATGTCGAACAGCGCGTCCCGGCTCACCCGGCGCGAGATCTGAAGCTTGAGCGACGTAGCCGTCCTCGCCTCGCCCGTGAGCGCGTCCACCTCCACCACGCCGCGTCGGTCCTTGGCCGGCAGGACGAACTCGAAGGCGATGATGGGCCGGTAGACGAGCTCCAGGTGCTCCACCGCGAGGCGCTCCTCGAAGACCGCGTCGGCCTGGAGCGGGCGGAGCAGCTTGGCCAGCAGCTGGCGGATGATCGCGGACGCGCGCTGCTCCGGCGGGACCACCATCGTGTCGTCGGCGGCGAGCACGGCCGGCTCCGCCACCTCGTTCTGCGGGCCCGCGAGCAGCTGCGCCGCCCCGGCGACCGGGTTCCCGGCGGCACCGTCGACCCAGACCTCCTCGCGGAAGTCCTCCGTGCAATGCTCCAGGACCTCGAGCCCGAAGCTGGCCGGCGCCGACTTCGTGCCGCCCAGGACGCCGAAGTCCTGGCCGAGGATCGTGACGGAGCGGACGTCGCCGGCGCTCGCGGGGACGGTGTATCCCCGGGTGCGATCGTAGACGTAGTGCGCCGTGGCGGAGATGTGCCAGAACGGCTCGACGCGCCGCTGGACGGTGCCGAGCACCACGTCCTCCGGCTTCGGGCGCGACAGCAGGCCGCCGATCCCCGTGCCGAGCGCGCCGGTCTTGCGCTCCTCCGCACGCCGGAGCAGGTCCTCGTACGCGAGGCGTGGCTCGAGGCCGATGATGCGCGGTTCGCCGAGCGAGATGTCCACGTCCGTCCTGCCGTCGTGTGGTTGCCTGGGCACTGTCCCCGGGGCGGGGCGTACACGATAGTCGAGCCGGGAGCGCCGTGACAGCCCCTTGACGGGCCGGATCCCCCCACGCGCCCGGGCCAGGCGGTCGCCGGGCGAGAAGTCGGGCTGGCACCGGGCGCCAGGTGCGGACCGACCAGCTGCTCCCCAGGCCGTCAGGTGCCCGCGAGGCGCTCCACGATCGGCGACAGCGGGTCGATCCCGCCGAGCATGAACGAGCTGATCCCCAGGCGCTCGCGCAGCTCCACGAACTTCGCGGTCAGCCCGTCGATCGAGCCGATGAACACGTGGGGCGACGCCAGGTACTCATCCACGTCGACGTCGAGGCCCGTCCTTGCCCGGATGCCGTCCAGGATGTCGGAGGCATCCTTGCGCGGGTGGTCCGTCACGATCGGCTCCGACCCGGTCGGGTAGACGTTGAGCTCGAGGCTGTCGAACCGGTCGCCGGCCGCCTCGCGCACCCAGGCGATCTTCTCCTCGGTGGCGGCGACGGTGATCGACCGTGGGTCCGAGCGGACGACCTCGCCGCCGACCCCGACCAGCATCCGCGGGGCCAGGCCCACGATGTCCGCCTCGCCGCCGGCCAGGGTGAGCACGCGCCGCCCGCCGCCCCCGATGAACAGCGGCGGGTGGGGCTTCTGCACCGGCTTCGGGATGGCGTCGTGGTCGGTCACGGTGTAGTGCTCGCCCGCGAACGAGAACGGCCCGTCGGCGAAGCAGCCCTTCAGCACCGTCACGGCCTCCGCCAGCCGCGCGACGCGCACGCCGACCGGGTCGAACTGGATCCCCAGCGCGTCGTATTCGGGCCGGTTCCAGCCGGCCCCGATCGCCACCTCCACCCGTCCGCCGGAGAGCACGTCCAGGGTCGCCAGGTCCTGCGCCAGCAGCGCCGGGTGGCGCAGGTCGTTGTTGGCCACGAACGGCGCGACACGCAGGCGCTCGGTCGCCGCCGCGGCCATCGTCAGCAGCGGGATCATCCCGAATGGCACGACGACGTGGTCCGGATAGGCCAGCACGGCGAAGCCGATGGACTCCGCCCGCCGGGCGGCCTCGCGCAGCGACGGGCCGTCGGTGACGTCGCCGGGGTCGGCCAGGAACCGGAAGGGCTTCAGGGGCTGCATCGACCGCGCCGGCCGCGTCAGCCGGCGATCAGGCGGAGCAGCTCCCCCACCGCGCCGATCTGCTCGGGCGTCCGGTAGATCGGGTTGTTGAACGTGAAGCCGGTGAAGCCCAGGTCCAGATAGGGGCGCAAGCCGTCGGCCGCCTGCTGGGCCGTGCCGCCCACGACGTGCGCGCGGCGCTCCTCCGGCAGCCGGGCGATGAACGCGGCGGCCTCGGCCTCCGATCCCGCGACGATCACCGGCGTCGCCATCGTCCGCTCGATCGTGGCCGGGTCGCGCCCGATCGCCTCGCAGTAGCTCGCCAGCAGGTCGGTCTTGTGCTTCAGCACGTCCAGCCCGAGGGGGAACCAGTGCGTCAGGTCCGCGTGCTTCGCGGCGATCCGGAGCGTGCGCTGCTCCCCGCCGCCGCCGACGAGGATCCGGGGGCCGCCGGGCTGGACCGGACGCGGGATGTTGAGGACGTCGCGGACCTGGTAGTGCCGGCCCTCGAAGGTCGTCCGCTCGTTCGCGAACATGCCGCGGATGATCGTCAGCGCCTCGTCCAGGCGGTCCATCCGTTCACCGATCGGCGGGAACGGGTAGCCGAAGCTCTCGTGCTCCGCCTCGAACCACGCCGCACCGAGGCCGAGGATCGCGCGCCCGCCGGAGACGACGTCGAGCGTCGTGGCGGTCTTGGCGAGGAGCGCCGGGTTGCGATACGTCACGCCCGAGACGAGCGTCGACAGGCGGACGGTCTTCGTTTCCCGCGCGAGCGCGGCGAGGACGGTCCAGCCCTCGAGCATCGGCTCGTCCTGGGCCCCGACGCCCGGGATCTGGTTGAGGTGATCCATGACCGAGACGAGGCCGAACCCGGCGGCCTCGGCCGCCTTCGCCTGGGCGATCGTGCGCTCGAATGCCTCGGCGGCCGACAGGCCGGGGAACGTGTAGGACGGGAGATGGAGGCCGAACCAAGGTGTCGTCATGGGCGGATCATGCCTCCGATCGGCGCGGGGCGCCGTGGAGCGCCGCCACGCAACATCTGCCGCACGGCGCGCGTCCCGGGGCACATGAACGGACGGGCGCGGGTCCTGCTGGTGCTGGGCGTGCTCGTGCTCGGCGGCGCTTCCATCAGACCGGCACGATCCTCGGCGTCTACTCGCTCCCCGGGCCGGACTACCCGCACCCGAGGGCCGCGCCTCCCGGTTGACGACGCCCGCTACCAAGCGTCGCCGGGTCGCCACTCGCAGCCGAGCGTCTCGCGGAGCGTGAGCGGCGGGGAGGACGGCACGAGGAGCACCATGACGCCCTCCTCCGCCGGGTCGCTCGGCACCGCCGTCCCGTCGGCCGCGCGCACGAACAGACCGCCCTCCCATGGTCGCCAGCCGAGGCGGGCGTACAGCGACGGGCTGCCCGTGCTCAAGGCGCCGAGCTCGTATGCCTCCAGGATGTGCGTCGCCGCGTCCTCCATCAGCCTCGACGCGATGCCCTGCCGTCGCCACGCCGGGAGCGTCGCGACGGCCTCCACGTAGCCGGCCCGGACCGAGCGGCCATCGACCTCGAGGCGCCGCTCAACCACCGACGCATGGCCGATGACCCGCCCCTCCACCTCCGCGAGGAAGTGGCGCCCGCCCATCGCGTGGTCCGTGTCCTCCGGCGAGAAGTCGCCGTCCGGCCAGGCCGCGGCGAACAGGTCCAGCAGCTGGGCCAGCGTCGCGGCGCCAAGCTCGTCGGTCGTCGCCGCGCGATAGCGTACGGTCACAGGAGCGTGCCCTGGTGGAACCGGAGCCGCCACCGGTCGCCATGGCGGACCCAGATCGAGACGCGGCGGGCGGGGCGGGGCGGGCCGGTCTCGTACGTCGCCAGGACGACGTCCTCGGCCAGCCGCTCGATCGCGAACGCTTCGATCGTCACCTCGGACGGCGGCGCGGCCTCCAGCGCCTCGAGCATCTCGTCGCGGGTCCATGACCGGCCGCTCGCGCCCGTCTCGCGGAAGCCGTCGTGGAGGAGCGCCGCATACCCGCCCGGCAGGTCGTCCGGCCTCCGGCGCGCGATCGCCAGCTCGAGGCGGAGGAGGTCGTGGGCCAGGGCGTCGTCGGTCACCGCGCGAGCATACTCAGCGGTGTCGAAGGCGTGGCTGCGGCCACCCGAACCCGCGCCGGTGGAGGCGTTCGTCTCCGTCGCGGCGCAGCACCCTGTGTACCGCGTGACGCCGGCTCTCTGATCGGCGACACTCCCGACATGGACCGACCACCACGCCGCCCGCCCGCGATCTCGACGCCCACCTCGCCGACATCCGCTCCGCCCCGCGCGACGACGCGCGCCTGGAGCTCATCGTCCTTCGGCCCGCCGTGGACGAGCGGGTGCCCGTCTACGAGGCGGTGCTCGATCCGGCCGACGGCATCGTCGGCGACGGCTGGCGAGGGCGCGGCAACCGCCACACGCCGGACGGGTCGGCCGATCCCGAGGACCAGGTGACGCTGATGAGCACACGCGTCCTGGCGGCGATCGAGCCGGACCGCGCGCGCTGGCCCCTGGCCGGCGACCAGCTCTACCTGGACATGGACCTGGGCGCCGAGAACCTGCCGGCGGGGACGCGCCTGGAGATCGGCGAGGCCGTCGTGGTCGTCAGCGAGAAGCCGCACACGGGCTGCGCGAAGTTCGCCGCGCGCTTCGGCGCCGACGCCCGCGCCTGGATCAACGGGCCCACCGGCCGCGAGCTGCGGATGCGCGGGATCAACGTACGGATCGAGCGCGGCGGCATCGTTCGCGTCGGGGACGCGGTCCGCAAGGCCTGACGCCGCTGCCGGTCACCGCTGCTTCGGGCGGGCTCGCCGACGCGTCATGCGGCCCGCCCGTTCTCCGGCATCGCGCGCGCGACGGCCTCGACCAGCGTCGCCAGGCCGGGTGGGAACACCGTCTCGCCGGTCGCGTCGAGGTCGGCCACACGCCACCACCGGGCGGCGTCGGCCTGGCCGCGCTCGCCGTCGCGTCGTCGTCCGCCTTCGCCTTCGGCGCCCGGCGCCACCGAGAGCCGGCCCGCGACGTACCACTCGTCCTGCACGATCGGCCGGTCCCGGAACGTGAACCGGACGTCGCGCCGCTCCCCGATCACCGGCCCGAGCGTCACGTCGCGGATCCCGGTCTCCTCGCGGAGCTCGCGCCGGGCCGCCTCCTCGGCGCGCTCGAAGGGCCGGATCCCGCCGCCCGGCAGGTACCAGTACCCGCGGCCGTCGGGATCCCGCGACGCGTCGAGGCGGAAGAGGAGCACGCGTCCGTCCGGGTCGAGGAGGACGATGCGGGCCGCGCGCCGACGCGGGAGCCTCACGCCGGAGGCGGGACCTCCGACAGCCGCCCGTCCTTCGCCGCGTAGTCCCAGGCGTCGATCGCCGGCGGCTCGATGCCCAGCACCGTGAGCGCCGTGCAGACCTGGCTGCGGTGGTCGCTCCCGTGGTGGAGCACCTGCGCGAGCCGGATGCCGAGCGGCGCGAGGCTCTTGGACCCGTCCTCGCGCGTCCGCACCAGGACCCTGTCCGGGTCGAGGTCCTGCGCGACGAGGGCCGCCCAGCGCTCGCCGAACCCCACCTCGGCCGCGCGGAGCTCGTCGAGGCTCATCGCCGCCTCCTCGACCTCGGTGACGGCGCCGTCGGTCAGCACGAACAGGTAGCCGGCGTCCGCGCCCACGATGTGGCGCATCGTGTCCAGGATCGTCCCGAAGGTCCCGGGCACGACGGTCGCCAGCTGGTCCTGCGTCAGGGGGAGGCAGGCGTCGATCAGCCGGATCGTGGCCCAGTGGTGGTGCCCGAAGGCGTCGGAGAGGATCGGTCGTGTCATGGGCGAAACGCTACCACCATGGCGTCATCCGCCCGGCACCAGCCAATCGGTCGTGCCTCATTCTCGCGTAGCGGCACAACGCGACGGTGCCCGCATCGAATCGGTCGCCGGGGCGGCAAGGATCGTTCTCGGGGGCGGGTTCGCGCATCGAATCAGACGCCGGGCGAGAAGGTTGATGCAGCCACCGCACGGTTGTACCGCCCAGAGGGAAACGGGCGGCGGCCTCCGAGGGAACCAGGGATCCGCCGGAAGTCGGGGCTCAGTCGAGCCGCCGGATCTGTGGCAGGACGGCGATCACCGCCAGGATCGCGGCGGAGACCAGGCCCCCGACGAGGAACACCGCGCTCGGGCCGACCGCGTCCGAGGCAACACCGGCGACGAGGTAGCCGACCGGGATCAGCGCCGCCGAGCCCAGGTAGTCGAGGCTGTAGACCCGCCCCAGCAGGTCGTCGGCGACGTGGTCCTGGAGGGCGTTCGTCCAGGCCAGGCCGACGACCGCCTCGCCCGCGCCGACGACGAGCGCGGCAACGAGCAGCCCGGCGATCCCGATCGACAGGCCCATTGCCGCGGCCGCCAGCGCGACGGCGATCCACCACCCGTAGACGAGGCGCCACCGGCGGCGAAGCCGCTTCCGACTGCCGAGCACGATGGCAGCGACGATCGCCCCCGCTGCGACGGCCGACTCGTATAGCCCGAGTACGCCGACGCCCCCGCCCATCGAGCGCTGCACGAGCAGCGGCACCGAGGACTCCAGCGGGCCCGCGAGGCTGATGTTGGTGATCGCCGCCGCGGCGATCGTCAGGCCGATCCAGGGCGTCGCGATCACGGCGGCCAGCCCTTCCCGGATGTCGGCGAGCAGACCCGCCCGCGAGGACGTGGCGGCGGGCGTCTCGGCCGAGGCAACCGTCGTCGGCGTGGTCACCCCCGCCCCGTGTCGCCGCTGCACCACCCACAGCCCGGCGAGGAGTGCGCCGGAGAGCGCGAATGACACCCCGTCGACCGCGAAGGCAACCGCGGTCCCGCCGGCCGCGACCAGCACGGCGCCGACGGCCGGGCCGGCGATCCCGGCCAGCCGCGCGCCCAGCGACGCCAGGGCGTTGGCGCTTGAGCGATCCTCGACCGGGACGATCTCCGGCAGGAGCGCCGCCCACGCCGGCATGAACACGGCGTCGACGAAGCCGAAGACAACGCCCAGCAGCAGCAGGTGCGGCAGGGCCACGACGCCCATCGCGATCAGCAGCGCGACGACCGCCACGACCCCGGCGCGGACGCCGTCCGACGCCACCATCATCGGAAGCTTGGCCCACCGGTCCGCGGCCGCGCCGCCGAGCAGGAGAAGGGCCAGGGTCGGCACCAGCTGGGCGGTCAGCACGAGCCCCATCGCCGCCGCGGAGCCCGTGAGCTGGAGGACCAGCCAGGCGAGCGCCACGGCCTGGATCCCGTCGCCCAGCCGGGAGATCGTGCGGGCCAGGACCAGGACGGCGAAGTCGGGATGACGGAATGCCCGGAGGAGAAGAATCGGTGCCCTCCACGGCCGGAACGCAGCGATCCGAGGCTACTCCGGCAGGAGGCCGCCAGCGAGCAGACTTCGGGCCGGGCCGCTAGCGTTCACGGATGGCGACCTGGCTCGCGCTCGTCGGCTTCTCGATCGTGAGCTCGATCACGCCGGGGCCCAACAACGTGCTCCTGTGGGCGTCCGGGGCGTCGTTCGGGTTTCGCGCGACCGTCCCGCAGGTGCTCGGCACGGCGCTCGGGATCGGCGCCATGGCGCTCGTCGTCGCGGCCGGCCTCGGCACGCTGTTCACGGCCGTCCCGGAGCTCGAGGTCGCGATGAAGGTCGGCGCGTCGATCTACCTGCTCTACCTCGCGTGGCAGGTCGCCGGCGCACGGGCGCTCGAGCGCGGGACGCTCGCGCGGCCACTCGGCGTCCGGCAGGCGGCGGCGTTCCAGGTGCTCAACCTCAAGGCCTGGATCTTCGCGCTGGGGGCCGTGACGGCGTTCCGCCCGACCGAGCTCCCGGTGGTCGCGGGGAGCCTGGTGGTCGCCGGGACGATGGCGGTGGTCATCCTCCCCACTGCGTCGCTGTGGGCGATCGCCGGCAATGCCCTCGGCGGGCTGCTCGCGGACGGTCGAACCGGGCGCGCCGTCAGCCTGGGGCTCGCCGCGCTCCTCGCCGTGACGGTCGTGTTCGTCTGGATCTGACGATCAGCCGACCGTCGCGGCTCCCCCGCCGCCCGCCGCCGCCACCAGCCGCGACACCACCGCCTGCGTCAGCGTCCAGCCCTTGAGCGCGTCCTTCGGCAGCCGGATGCGGACCTGGTTCGACGCGAACGTCATGTCGCCCGGCCGGACGCCGGGCAGCGCCACGCCGAACGCCGGCGAGAGCAGCTGCATCGCGGTCGCCCGGGACAGCGCCGCCCCGAAGCGCACGACGAGCCAGCCCTCCTCGCGCGCCAGCGACGCCACGCCCGCCGATTCCGCCGAGAGCCGCAGCTCCGCCACCTCCGCCAGCCGCCGCACCGGCGCCGGCATCGGCCCGAACCGGTCCGTGACCTCCTGCCGGAATGCCGCCACGTCCCCGATCGACCGCGCCCGAGCCAGCCGCCGGTACAGCTCCAGCTTCTGGGCCTCCTCGGGCACATACGAATCCGGCAGGTGGGCGTCGACCGGCAGGTCCACCACCGCCTGCGGGACCTCGCGGATGGCCGGCCGGTCCTCGCGCCGCGCCTTCGCCTCCTCCACCGCCTCCGCCAGCATCCGCGAGTACAGGTCGAAGCCCACCGACGCCATGAACCCCGACTGCTCGCCGCCGAGGATGTTGCCGGCGCCGCGGATCTCGAGGTCGGCGAGGGCGATCTGGAACCCGGCGCCCAGCTCCGACGCGTTGAAGATCGCCTGGAGCCGCTTGCGCGCCTCCTCGCTCATGCGCTCGCGTCGGCGGTAGAGCAGGTATGCGAACGCGCGCCGTGACGACCGGCCGACGCGTCCCCGGAGCTGGTAGAGCTGGGCGAGGCCGAGCGTGTCCGCCCGGTCGATGATGATCGTGTTCGCGTTCGGGATGTCCAGGCCGGATTCGATGATGGTGGTGCACACGAGGACGTCGGCGGCGCCGTCGGCGAACGTGAGCATCACCTTCTCCAGCGCGCCCTCGCCCATCTGCCCGTGGCCCACGACGATCCGCGCGCCGGGGAGCAGGCGCCGGAGCTGCTCGGCCTGCGCCTCGATGGTCTCCACGCGGTTGTGGACGTAGAACACCTGGCCGCCGCGGTCGAGCTCGCGCAGGATCGCGTCCCGGACGAGGCCCGCCGACGCCTCCGCGACGCGCGTCTGGATCGGCAGGCGGTCCTCGGGCGGCGTCTCGATCACCGACAGGTCGCGGATCCCTGCCAGCGCGAGGTTGAGCGTCCGCGGGATCGGCGTGGCGGACAGCGTGAGCACGTCCACGGACGAGCGCAGCTGCTTGAGCCGCTCCTTCGCCGCGACGCCGAACCGCTGCTCCTCGTCCACCACCACGAGGCCCAGGTCCCGGAACGCCACGTCCTTGCTCAGCAGCCGGTGCGTCCCGATCACGACGTCCACGGACCCCGCCGCCAGCCCCGCCACCGTCGCGTCCTGCTCCTTGCCGGAGACGAAGCGCGACAGCAGCTTGACGGACATCGGGAACGCGGCGAAGCGCTGGGTGAACGTGGTGAAGTGCTGCCCTGCCAGCACGGTCGTGGGGACGAGCACGGCCACCTGCTTGCCGTCCTGGGTCGCCTTGAACGCGGCCCGTAGCGCGATCTCGGTCTTGCCGTAGCCCACGTCGCCCACGACCAGCCGGTCCATCGGCCGGCGCGTTTCCATGTCGGCCTTGACCTCGATCGCCGCTCGCAGCTGGTCCGGCGTCTCCTCGTACGGGAACGACGCCTCCATCTCCATCTGCCACGGCGAGTCGGGCGCGTACGCGAACCCCTCGGCCGCCTCGCGCTTGGCGTACAGCCGCAGGAGCTCGTCCGCGAGGTCGGCGACCGCCTTGCGCACCCGCTGCTTCGTCCTGAGCCAGTCCGTGCCGCCGAGCCTCGACAGCGTCGGGTTCTCGCCGCCGGTGTAGCGGCTGACGCGGTTGATCTGCTCCACGGGGACGAAGATCCGGTCGCCCGACGCGAACGAGAGCTCAAGGTAGTCGCGTTCCTGGCCCTGCTCGCCGCGCCGCAGCATCTGCTCGTAGCGGGCGATCCCGTGGTCGATGTGGACGACGAGGTCGCCGGGGACCAGGCGCTCGAGGATGTCGCGCGGGACGATCCGGCGCATGGCCTTGGGCCGGCGAACGCGCACGGAGCCGAACAGCTCGCGGTCCGTGACGATCGCCAGGCCGTCGGGGCCACCGGTGAAGCCGCCGTTTAGGCTGCGCTCCACGAGGGCGATCGCGCCCGGCGGCGGCGGTTGCGCGATGCGGTTGACGATGCCGACGGGATGGCCGGCCTCGCCCAGCAGCTCCGCGAGGCGCTGCGCCTGGTCCGACACCAGCACGACACGTGCCTTCTCGCCGATCCAGTGCTCGATGCCGTCCACGAGCCGCTCGGTCCGTCCCGGCGGGAGCACCGGGTCGCGCCAGCCGAACATGTCCCCCGACGTCAGGCTCTTGCTCGCGTGGGCCATCCCCTCGGCCTCGGCCGCCTCGGACTGCCACGTCAGCTCCAGCGTGCGTGCGCCGTGGAGGCGGGCCTTCCAGTCGCGTGGCGGGAGATAGGCGGTCGGCCAGTCGCGGGGCAGGTCGCCGGCCTCCACCAGCTCCTTGTGCCGTTCGTCGGCCTGGCGCCACAGGAACGCGGCCGCGTCGAAGAGGTCGCCGGGCTCGTCGAGGATCATCAGCGTCGCGGGGTCCAGGTGGTCGAGCGCCGTGGCCGGCGCGACGATGCGGGCCCACACCTCGGCGGCGTCCCCGGAGGCCAGCGCGCGACCCGCGGCGACCCGCTCGCCGCCCTCCGAACCGTCGCCCGAGAAGCGCGCCAGGTCCAGCGCCAGGCGCTCCGGGAGCCGAGCCCCCAGCCGTCCGAGGCGCTGCTTCAGCTCCGCGGCGCCGCCGGGCGGGAGGAGGAACTCCGTGGCGGGGAGGAGCGCCACTTCGTGCACGACTTCGACACTGCGCTGGTCCGTGGGGTCGAACGCGCGCATCGAGTCGATCTCGTCGCCGAACAGCTCGATCCGGACAGGCAGCGACGCCGACGGCGGGAAGACGTCCACGATGCCGCCGCGCCGGGCGAACTCCCCGCGGCCCGCGACCTCGAGGACCGGCGCGTAGCCCAGGTCGAACAGCTCCGCTAGCAGGGCGTCGAGGCCGACGCGCGCGCCGGGCTTGAGGTGGCGGATCTTGGCCGGCAGGTCGTCCGGGGTCAGCGTGGCCTGGAGCAGCGCCTGGACGCTGGCCACCAGGATCCGCGCCTTGCCCGAGCGCCACGCCGCCAGCGCCGCGACTCGCGCGGCCGTCTCGTCGGGGACCATCTCGCTGCGCTCGTAGGCGAGCGACGTCCGCGGCTCCAGGACCGCCACGGCGGCCGGATCGCCGAGCCACGCGCCCAGCTCGTCCGCCACGCGGTCGCCGATCTCCGCGTCGCGGGCCACCCAGCAGACGCGCTCGCCGCCGGGCGCCAGGGCGAGCGCCGCGGCGAGGTACGACTTGGCGCCGTGCGGCACCGAGGTCAGGCCGACGTGGCGGCCGTGCATCCCCGGGGTCGCCACCGGGCCTAGCCGCTCCCGCAGGGATCCGAACGAGCCCGTGGCGTGCAGCAGCCCCGGCAGCGCCGAGAGATCGGGTGGGCGCCTGCCACCCGCGCCGCGCGAGCCGGCCGACGCGGCAGCCGCACCGCCCGAGGCGCGCGCCTTCGACGGATCGCGTCCGGTGCCTCGCTTCGCCGCCGCCGGCTCGTCGCCCGTGACGCGGAAGGCCGGGTCCAGCAGCTCGACCTCGGCCTCGGCGGAGACCCGGTCGATGTCCACCTCGCGCTCGGTCGTCTCCGCCGTCGCGCGTCGCGCCGCCCAGTCGGCGGCGACCTTCTCCGCGAGCTTGCGCTCCCGTGTCGACCGGCCCCGGTAGCGGTCCGTCACCGCCGGGCGCCTCCGCGATCGGGATGGTCCTCGTCATCGCCCTTGCCGCCGCGCCCGCCGTCGCCCGGCAGGATCCGGCGCCAGCCCGTCTTCGTCCGCCGGATCCCGGCGGTGTCCGCGGGACCCCCCACCTCGCCGGGCGCCGGCCCAGCCTCGTCCGGTCCGGGCGCCTGGAGCTCCCAGGAGTTGAAGCGGTTCGCCGCCTTCGACGTCCCCTCGCGCGCCCACGCCTCCACCGCGTCGGCCGCGGCGTCGAGGAGGATCGGCAGGCGCTTGCGCTCGTCGGCCGCGAAGCGCGACAGGACGTGGTCGATGGCCCCCCGGCCGGGCTCGCCGATGCCCACGCGGAGCCGGCTGTACTTCTCGGTGCCCAGCTCGTCGATGATCGAGCGCAGCCCGTTGTGCCCGCCGTGGCTGCCCGCCTCGCGGAACCGCAGCTTCCCGAACGGCAGCGCGAAGTCGTCCGCGATCACCAGCATGTCGATCAGCGGGACGTGGCCGCGGGCCATCAGCTTCCGGACCGCGACGCCGGAGTCGTTCATGTACGTCTGGGGCTTCGCGAGCGTCAGCTCCAGGCCCTTGTGGCGAAGCTCCAGCACGTCCGACGCATCCCGTCCGCGGCCACGGCCGGACTTCCCGGCCCGGTCGGCGAGCCGGTCGAGCACCATCCAGCCGATGTTGTGGCGGGTCTCCGCGTACTGGTTCCCCGGGTTCCCGAGGCCGATGACGAGCTTCACGATCGGGCGCGATCCTCCGTCTGCATCGCCGGCGCACCGCGGGTGCACGGCGAATGGCCCCGGGACCGTGTCCGGCGGGGCTCGTCGAGCATGGTAGCGCCCCGCCGCCGAGCGCCACGCGGATCGCCGGCGGGCCACCGGGCAGCGGGGCCGAGGCGCCCTGTCACGAGACCGGGGGTCCGGGCGTCACAGGGTCGGCCGCGAGCGGGAATGCCTCTCGAGCCCCGGCGGCCGGGAGCGATGGCGATGGAGCGGTCCGACGGTGAGCGTCCCAGTCCTGTGACCCGGCCCCATGGGGGCCCCAGCGGCGTGCTGGCCGCCCTGCTTGCGGCCGCGCTCGTCGTCGCCGGGTGTGCCGGACCCGCGCCCACCTTCCCGCCCGTGCCCTCGACCACGCCCCTCGCGTCCTCGCTCGTCGACGGCGGGGCGTCGCCCGTCGCCACGCCCGCGCCGACCGCCGCGCCGACTCCGTCCGCCTCACCGTCGACGGACTGGACCGCGGTCACGGTGGCCAGCCGTCCGGTCGTCGCGACCCTGCAGCCCACGAAGTCCGGCGACGCCGGCGTCGCCCCGGACACGGCGTTCCGCCTCACCAGCCTCGACGGCCGGCCCGCAGCGCTCCTCGCCGGACAGCTCGTCGCCTCCCCGGCCATCGCCTTTCGGGTCGACGCTTCCGGGGCCACCGCGATCCTGCGGCCCACCGCGCCCCTGGCCGTCGGGACGGCCTACCGGATCTCGCTGACCCGGGCGGACGGCACCGTCGAGGCGTCGTGGTCCGCCCAGACGGCGGCGCCGCTCCTGGTGGCGGACTCCGTCCCGGGCGATTCGGCCACCGCCGTCCCCATCGACACGGGCATCGAGGTCACGTTCAACCAGTCGGGCGTCACGACCGCGGCCTTCGCGGCGCACTTCACGATCCGGCCGGCGGTGGCGGGGCGGTTCCAGCTGAACGGGCGGGCCGTGGTGTTCGTGCCGGACGCCCCGCTGGCGAAGGCCCGCATCTACACGGTGACGATCGCGCACGGCCTGCCGCTGGCGGGCACCGGCCAGGCGCTCTCGAGCGACACCGTCATCCGCTTCGAGACGTCAACGGGCTCGGCGACGAGGACCCGGGTCAGCCCGATCCACCCCCTCGTCGACGCCTCGCCGCGTGAACGCGCCGCGATCTCGCTCGACATCATGACCCCCGACGGGACCCGCACTCCAACGACCGTCCGCGTCACCGTCCACCGCCTGGCGGGCTTCGCGGCGGCCATCGCCGCCTACGACGCGATCGTCCGGGCGCCCTCCTGGGCGGAGGCCGACACGACGCCCGCGGTACCGACGGCTCGGCTGGCTCGCGTGGCCTCGGCCTCGGCGGTCGTCCGGTCGGGAGCGCAGGTCCCCTACGTCGTCCTGCCGAAGCCCCTGCCGGCCGGGTGGTACGTGGTGACCCTCGCCTTCGCGGGCATCCCCCGCCAGGTCGTGCTCCAGGTCACGGACACCGCGACCTACTCGATGGTCACCGCCACGAGCACGCTCGTGTGGGTCAACGACCTCCGCTCCGGAGGCATCGTGGCCGGCGCGTCGGTGACGATCGGCGGGCACAGCCTCGGGCGCACCGACGCCCGGGGCCTGGCCATCGGCCGGACCCCCGTCGCGTTCCTGGCCGGCCAGGGAGCCACCGTGATGGTCGTGGTGCGCACCGGCGGCGGCGAGACCTTCCGCCCGGTGGGACTGTCGGGCGCTTGCGCGGAGTGCGTCACCGGAGCGGCCGATTCGAACGTCGTCCGGCCCGACCAGTGGTGGTCGTTCCTGGCCACGGACCGCGCCCGCTACCGGACCACGGACACGCTCCACGCCTACGGCATCGTGCGGTCGCGCGGCACCGGCGACGCCCCCACCTCGGTCCGCATGCTCATCACCGCATCCGGTGGGGACCCCTCGCTCGCCCCGATCGCGTCGCTCCTGGTCAAGCCGGACGCCCGAGGCATGTACGCGACGACCGTGCCGCTGGCGAACCTCCCGCTGGGCGGCTACCGACTGCGCGTCCTCGCCGGCACGTCGCTCGTCGGGGAGGCCTGGTTCGACGTCGGCTCGATCCAGAAGCCCGTCTACACGCTGTCGGTGACCACGGATCATCACGCCGTCCTGAACGGCGCCTCGGTCCTCGCCACCGTGGGGGCCCACTTCTTCGACGCGACCCCGGTGGGCGGCGTCGACCTCGAGGTCACGGCGCCGATCGACGGGGTGGACCTGTCGGTGAGCCCCGGGTCGGCCACGGCGCGGACCACCATCGACGGGGTTGCGACGAGCATGGTCGCCGTCCGCCTCGGCACCGGGGACGGCCAGTGGACCCTGCGCTCGGTCCTGGCACGCCCGACCCTCCCCGAGGAAGCGGACCTGTCGGCCGAGACGCCCGTGGCCGTGTTCCGCGCCTCCGCGATCGTGGTCGGCCAGGCGACGGCGACGACGGGCCGCCTGACGATCACGGGCTCGGTCAACTCGGTCGCCTTCGACCGCTTCAACGCGGCCGGTCCGGCGGTCGACCTGTCGATGATCGACCCGGCCGGCGCCGGCCGCCCGGGCGCCTCGGTCGCCGTGACGATCGCCGCGGTCATCCCGTACCGGGTGCAGACCGGGACCGCATACGACGTGGTCACCAAGCACGTCAGCCCCATCTACGACTGGCGTGAGCGGCGCGTGGCGGTGCCCGCCCGGACCGTGCGGACGGACGCCTCGGGCGCGTTCCGCCTGTTCGTCCCGGGCCGGTCAGGTGCCGCCTGGTACGACATCCGGGCGACCTACCGCGATGAGGCGGGGCGAACGACGACGGCGGAGCTCGGCGCATCCGTGGCGAGCGTCGTGACCGGCACGGACCTGCTGCGCTTCGAGGACGCCACGCCCAACCAGGTCGCCGATTACTCAATCGGGCAGCAGATCCGCGTGCACTTCGCCGGAGGCCTCGCGAAGCCGCCCGTCAGCCGCTATCTCTACACGGTGGCCAGCGCGGGCCTGCGGTCCGCAACGGTGTCCACCGCCAGCGTCTTCGTGCGGACCTTCCGCAGCACGGACGTGCCCTCGATCTTCATCCGCGCCGTGCGTTTCACCGGGCTCGGGTACGAGACGGCGGTGGCCCCCTACCTCGCCAGGCTGCGCCTCGCCGATCGCCGGATGACCGTGACCGTGACGGCCGACAAGACCCGGTACACCCCGGGCGCCACGGCTACGGTCACGATCCGTACGCTCGACCCCGCCGGCAGGCCGGTTGCGGCATCCGTGTTCGTCCGGGCGATCGACCAGAAGCTGTTCGCGATCGGCACCGCAACGGACGACGACCCGGTCTGGACGCTCTACCAGAGCCTGGACGACGGGGTTGTCGGCACCGCGGCGTCGCACCAGACGCCGTACGACGAGCTCGGCGGGTTCGGCGACGCGACGGGTGGCGGCGGCGACGCCGGTCCGTACCGCGACAACTTCCGCGACTGGCTCGTGGGCCGCGTCGTGCACACCGGCTCCGACGGCCGGGCCACGCTGTCCATCCCGCTCTCGGATGACCTCACCTCCTGGCACGTGGCGGCCACCGCGGTGGACGCCCGGCTCGACGGCGGCGCCGGTTTCGCGCAGCTCGCCGTGGGGCTGCCGTTCTTCGTGGACGCCACCTTCGCCCCCGAGTACCTGGTGACCGACCGACCGGTGATCCGCCTCCGGTCCTTCGGGACCGCGCTGCCCGCCGGCGCGAAGGTCACGTTCACGGTGCGCTCGGACACCCTGTCCATGCCGGCCACGACGGCGACGGCCGACGCCTTCGGCTCCGTGGAGGTCCCGATGCCGGCCCTCGCGCTCGGCACGCAGACGCTGCAGATCTCGGCCACCACGGGGTCCGGCGCGACCGCGCTCTCGGACGCGATGGTCCGGACCTTCTCCGTGGTGGCCGGTCGCGCGACGCAGCGACGCCTCACCTGGTCGCTCCTCACGTCCACGGTCACGCCGTCCGCCGGGACCGGCCTCACGACCATCACGCTCGCGGACGCCGGCCGCGGCCGGGTCCTCCCGCTCCTGCAGCGCCTCGTGCGCGAGGACGCCGTCCGCTCCGACCTCGTCCTCGCCGCCGAGGTCGCCCGCCGGGTGCTCGCGGACCGGTTCGGGATGAGCCAGCTCGCGGCCTCGAACCCGGACGCGCTGGCGCCGTTCCTGTCCGACAACGGCGTCGCCGTCGTGCCGTGGGGATCGGCCAGCCTGGAGGCGACCGCGCTGGCGGCGATGAGCGGCGATCCGCGTCTCGCCGGGCAGGATCTCGTGACGCCGCTCCAGACCGCCGCCTACGGCACGAGCGAGACCCGCGAGTGGCGCCTGTTCGCCCTCGCCGGGCTCGCGGCCCTCGGGCAACCGGTCCTCGCCGACATCCGCGTCGCCGCGCGCAGCACGGACCTCACCACCGACGAGCAGGTCAACCTCGCGCTGGCGGCGCTGTTCGCCGGCGACGAGACCCTGGCCGCGACGCTGGAACGGGATGCCCTCGCGTGGGCCGGGTCACGGCACGGGAACCAGGTCCGGCTGCTGCCGATGGGCGATGTCGAGCCGGCGGTCCTCACGGCCCGCCTGGCGATCGTCGCGGCGTCCCTCGGCGACCCGATCGCGGCGGACATGGACGCCTATGTCGAGGCGAACCCGCCGGTCACCACCGTGGTGGATCTGGAGCGCGCGCTGGCGGCGCGCGGCTGGGCGCTGCGGGTCCCGGGAACGGCCGCGGCGGCGGCGGTGACGGTCGACGGTCGCCGCACCCAGGTCGCCATCCGCCCGGACGCGCCCGTGACGCTGACGCTCACGGCGGCCCAGGCGCAGGGCGCGCGGATCGAGCCGGTGGGCGGCACGGTCCTCGCGATCCAGGCCTGGGACGCCGCCCTGTCGGGGTCGAGCCTGACACCCGGCGCCGCCGTCTCGGTCACCCGGGCCGTGACGCCGGCGGGGCCGGTCGCCGAGACGGACGTCGTCGTCGTGACGCTCGATGTCTCGATCCCGTACAGCGCCAGCGACACCTGCTGGTCCCTGGTGGAGCTCGCCCCGTCCGGACTGGCGCCGCTGGATCCGTCGCGGATCGACCGCAGCGCGGACTCCGGGATCCTGTACCCGGTGGCGGTGGATGGCCAGCGGGTGAGCTTCTGCATCGGCCTCGATCCACGGCAGACCGACTACCGGCTCCGCTGGGCGGCCCGGGTGGTCACGCCGGGGACGTACACGTGGGAGCCCGCGGTGCTCCAGTCGCCGGTGGACCCGTCCGTGGGCGTGGTGCTCCCGGCGGGGACGGTGACGATCACGGGCGCGGGCGGATGAGTCCGGGCGGGTAGACCTGGGCGGG
>Ga0302299_10000336_pt1 | contig 24773 bp, 27 predicted proteins | sample III_Fen_N3_4_FD_198795 | JGI IMG/M metagenome (GOLD analysis project Ga0302299, IMG submission 198795) | Peat permafrost microbial communities from Stordalen Mire near Abisko, Sweden - III_Fen_N3_4 | ecosystem: Environmental > Terrestrial > Soil > Wetlands > Permafrost | place: Sweden: Abisko...
GAAGAACTGCGGCTGTCCGCCCGAGGTCGCCGTGTTGTCGTAGGCCGCCACCATGCCGAAGCCGTGGGTGTAGACGAGGTGGTCGTTGGCCCAGTTGCGCTGGCTGTCGTCGATGCCCGCGAGGTTCAGCTCGCGCATCGCGATGACGGCGCCGCGCTGCTTCCCGTTGAACGGGTAGCGATCGATGTCGAGCGAGTCGGGGAACCGGTAGTAGGTGCGGATCGCCTGCAGCTGCTTGTAGGTCGGGCTCACGATCGACGGGTCGAGCAGGCGGATGTTCTCGATCGTGCCCGCGCTCGCCTTGATCGCGTTGTCGGTCGCCACGGTCGCCGCGGTGTACGGCGTCACCACGGCCGAGTCGATGCCGTAGGACTGCCTCGTCGCGTTGATGTTGTTCTGGATGTACGGCGACTCCCGCACGAGCTCGGTCGGGCGCACCTGCACCGACTGGACGAACGCCGGGTAGATCGAGCCGACGACGAGCGCCGAACCGGCGAGCAGCACGAGCGCCGTCACCGCGAGCGTGAAGCCCTTGCGGAACGCGCTCACGAAGAACAGCACCGCGCAGATCAGCGAGATCCACATGAGGATCGTGAGGCCGGGCAGCAGCGCGTTGGCGTCCTTGTAGGTCACACCGGGCACGAAGTCGTCGGTCGAGAGCGTGACGTCGAAGCGGTCGAGCCAGTAGGCGACCGCCTTCAGCAGGACGAAGATGCCGACGAGCGTGCCGAGGTGCGCCTGCGCTGCGTGGCTGAAGCGGTCGTCGGCCGGCTGCAGCCGGATGCCGCCGTAGATGTAGTGCACGAGCACCGAGACGATGAACGCGAGGACGACGGCAGCGAACAGGAAGCCGATGAGGAAGCGCAGGAACGGGAGCGTGAAGACGTAGAAGCCGACGTCGACGTTGAACTGCGGGTCCGACGTACCGAACGCGGTCCCGTTGCGGAACAGCATCCAGTCCTTCCACTCCGACGTCGCGCTCACGCCGGCCAGCAGGCCGAGGACCAGTGGGATGCCGATCATGGCCACGCGGCGGATCGGGTCGAGCGCCATGCGGTAGCGCTCGAGGCTCGCCTGCTCCGGCGACATGAGGCGGAAGACCGGACGGAAGCGGTAGGCGATCCACATGTTGATGCCGACGACGAACGCCATGAGGCCGCCGAAGAACAGCATCAGGCCGAGCTTCGTGTAGAGCTGGGTGGAGAAGACGCTCGTGGCGTCGACGGACTGGTACCAGAGCAGGTCGGTCACGAAGCCCGAGACCACGATGAAGGTGAAGGCGATCGCCGCGAGGATCACCAGGGTCCAGAGCAGCGCGCGGTTGCGGCGCACCGGCTCCGCCATCTCGGGCCGTCCCGGTCCAGGTCCGCCTGTCGGCGCGTCGAACGTCACGTGCAGCACCCTACGTTGCGGTCCAAGGCCATGCCCTCCGGGTCGTCGGCGACGACGAGGCGGCACAATCTGCGTCGTGACCACTGACGGCCCCGTCCCCACACCCCCTGACGTCCCGAACCCGGCCGACGTTCCCGACGACGTGACCGTGCTGTCCGCGGCCGACCTCGGGGCCGACGCCGTCGTCGACGTCGAGGCCATCGCCGCCGCGCAGCGCGCGATGCGCCTCGTCGAGCTGGTCCGGGAGATCGAGCGCTACGTCGCGACCGACGGCTGGGACCAGAACCCGCGGATGTTCGCGCTCGCGCGCACGACCGAGCTGGTGCGTCTCGAGCCCGAGCTCGCCGAGGCCCTCGGTGCGGCGGCGGAGGACCCCGAGTCGCTGACCCCGATCGAGCAGGAGCAGCTCGACCACGACCGCCCGCTCGACGAGGTGCTGGCGACCACGATGTGGCCGGCCGAGGTCGCCGGCGCCGCACTCGTGCTCGAGCGCCTCGTGCTCCCGCCGTCGGCCGAGGACGTGCTCGACGAGCGCGACCCCGCCGCCCTCGAGGACGCCGCCGCGACGCACCCCGACCGCGAGGACGTCCGGATGGCCGTCCTCGTCACGCGCGACGGTCAGCGGGTCTGCGCAGTGCGCCTGCGCTCGCACGACGTCGACGACGAGGTGCTCGTCGGCGAGAACGTCGTGCCCCGTCTCGCCGACGCCCTCGCCGCCACCCTCACCTGAGGGCCACGAGGTCCGACGCGGTCCTGGTCACGAGCAGGGCGTGACGGGCTTGCCGGCGACGTAGGCCTCCACGGCGCTCACGGCCTCGGCGAGCGTGGAGATCCTCGCGACGGTGAGGCCGTCGGGGACGCCGCCGCGCAGCACGTCGGCGCAGTTGTCGGCCGGGGCGAGGAACAGCGTGGCGCCGGCGCGTCGCGCGCCCGTCATCTTCTGCTCGATCCCGCCGATCGCGCCGACGATCCCGTCGGGGGTGATCGTGCCCGTGCCCGCGACGAACTTGCCGCCGTTGAGCTCGCCCGGGGTGAGCTTGTCGATGATCCCGAGGCTGAGCATCGTGCCGGCGCTCGGGCCGCCGACGCCGCCGAGGGTGAACTCGAGGTGGAACGGCGCCTTGTAGTCCTCGCCGACGCTGATTCCCATGAACGCGCGCGCCGGGTCGTGCGGGTTCGTCGTCGTGACGATCGACTCGTCGAGCACGTCCTTGCCCTCGCGCCGGACCTTCACCACCACGGTCTGGCCGGGGGTCACCGTGCGCATCGCCGTCGTGACGTCGGCGGTCTTCGTGACGACCGTGTCGTTGATCTTCAGGATCTCGTCGCCCGGCTCGAGCTTGCCGTCGGCGGGGGTCCCGTCGACCACGGAGGCCACCACGACGAGGGTGAGGAACGGGCGCTTGAGGTAGCTCAGCGCCGCGGCGGTCGAGTCCGACTCGCTGTCGCTGAACGAGCGGACGTTCTCCGCCTGCAGCTCGTCGATCGTCTGGTCCTCGGGGTAGATCGCCTCGCGCGGCACGATCCGGATGTGCGGATCGGCCCAGCCGACGAGGACGCGGCCGAGGTAGACGCCGTTGCCCGGGCCGCCGCGCTCGTTGACCGTGGTCATGTCCAGGTTGCCGGCCGTGGGGTAGGTCGGCGTGCCGCTGATGTCGATGAGCGGCTTGCCCTCGACGTCGCCGATCGTGTTGAACGTCGGGCCAGGGGCGAGCTCGACGAACGGCACCGGCAGCAGCGCACCGGCGACCAGCATCGCGACGCCGGTCGTCGTGGCCGCGCCGACCCACAGGCGGCGCCGGGTCGTGATCCTCACGAGGCGCGGCCGCTCTCGTCGGTCTCGTCGGTCAGCCGCTCGCGGTGCAGCGACGGCAGCGGCTTGGCCATCGCCTCGCGGAACCGGGCCATGTCCTCCATGCCCTGCTCGGCGTCGGCCGGCTTGCGGTCGCGGCTGCGCCACTTGAGGAACAGGAGCCCCAGCACCGTGGCTGCGAGCGGGATCAGCAGCCAGCCGAGGATCTCCATGCCCCCAGCCTACGAGGCGCGAGCCGATGCTCCGTCCTCAGATCTCCCCGGAGCACGGCGTACGCCGTTCCCTGGGCCTCAGCGGCCTCGGGCGCGCCTCGCCGCGCGGACGAACGCCGCCGCGCCGAGCACGGCCACCGTGGCACCCGCGGCCGACGCGCCGGCCACTGTGGCGTCGCGGCGGCCGAGGCGTCGGCCGGCGACGGACACGTCGCCGCGGACCTCGTCGAGCACGGCCTGGAGGCACGACTCGTTGTCGTGCTCGGGCCGCCACCCGGCGGCCCGCAGCGCGGTCGAGGGCACCACGAGCGGGTGCATGACGTAAGCCAGCTCGCTCGCGGGCGCGGGTGTCACGCCCACCCGGTGCAGCCGCTCGGCCGTCGCGTAGGCGAGCGTCGCGGGCACCTCGACGCGCTTCATGCCGGAGAGGTCCTCGAGGCGCTGCTGGTCGAGGTAGCCGTCGCAGCCGACCGTCACGGCACCGGTGACACCGCCCAGCGCCGCGACGACGAGCGCGGCGGCGAGGTCCTCGACGTGGCAGAACTGCCAGGTCGGCGCGGTGTCCTTGATGCAGAGCAGGCGCGGGGAGGCGAAGTGCCGCGTGACGATCGTGTCGACGCCGGGGCCGACGAGTGCGGCCGGCCGCACGACCGTGACGGAGAGGCCCGGGTGCACCCGTCGCGCGTCGTCGGCGACCCGCTCCATCTCGAGCAGGTCGGCGACGATGCCCTCCGGCGGCGCCTGCAGCGGGGCGTCCTCGTCGAGCGGGGTCGGGTTGTCCTCGAGCGCGCCGTAGACGGCGGCCGACGTCACGAGCACCACGCGCGGGATCCCCGCGGCCGCGGCCGCGGTGACCACGGTCTGCGTGCCGCGGACGTTGAGCGCGGAGCGTTCGGCGGACGGGGTCTGCAGCGACCAGTCCACGGCGAGGTGCACGACGGCGTCGGCGCCCGCGAGCCGCTGCGCGACGACGGGGTCGCGCACGTCGCCGATCTTCCAGACCGGGCCCTCCACCGGAGCACGGCGTACGTCGATGGCGACGACCTTCGCGACGTCCGGGTGCGCGACGAGGCGGCGCAGCAGCTCGGTGCCGATCACGCCCGCCGCGCCGGTGACGGCGATCGTGGCTCCCGCCTTCTTCTTCGTCGTACGCCGGGGGCTGCGCGGTTTCGCCGCGGGCGTAGTGCGGAGGCCGTCCGGCGTCACCACGAGCCGCCGCCCGTGGTTACCGTGGTGGCCATGACCGCGCGCATGCGAGACATCCTGCCCCAGCGGCGCGGCGGAAAGGCAAGCCGATGAGCGGCAACCTGCCCTTCGGGTTCAACCCCGGCGACTCCGACGACTCCGGCGGGGGCGGCGACGGCGGCTCCGGCACGCCCAACCCCTTCGGTCCCGGCGGCTTCGACCCGTCGAACCTCGACATGGCGCAGTTCGGCGCGGCGCTGCAGCAGCTCGGCCAGATGCTCCAGTCCGGCGGTGCGACCGACGGCTCGGCGGTCAACTGGGACCTGGCGCGCGACACCGCGCGCGGGCTCGTCGCGCAGGAGGGCGACCCGTCGGTCTCGGCCGTCGAGCGCCGCGAGGTGGAGCAGGCGCTCGACCTCGCCACGCTCTGGCTCGACCCGGTGACGAGCTTCCCCGCCACCGCCTCGGGCGGCGGCGCGTGGAGCCGCAGCGAGTGGATCGAGGCGACGCTGCCGCAGTGGCGCCGCGTGGTGGAGCCGGTCGCGGAGAAGGTCAACGAGTCGATGAGCGGCATGCTCCCGACCGGCGGCCTGCCCGAGGGCGTGCCCCCCGAGCTGGCGCAGATGGCCGCACCGCTGCTCGGCATGGCCCGCCAGATGGGCGCGATGATGTTCGGCGGCCAGCTCGGCCAGGGCCTCGGCACGCTCGCCGGCGAGGTGCTCGGCGCCGCCGACGTCGGCATCCCGCTCACCGACGACGGCCGCCCCACCCTCGTGCCGCGCAACGTCGCGGCGTTCGGCGACGGCCTCGGCGTCGACCCCGAGCAGGTGCGCCTCTACCTCGCCATCCGCGAGGCCGCCTCGCAGCGGCTGTTCGCCCACGTGCCGTGGCTGCGCTCGCAGCTGACCGCGGCCGTCGAGGCCTACGCCGGTGGCATCCACGTGGACCGTGAGCGCATCGAGGAGGCCGCGCGCGACATCGACCTGCAGAACCCGGAGTCGATGCAGGCGGTGATGGCCTCGGGCGTCTTCGTGCCCGACGACACCCCGGAGCAGCTCGCCGCGCTGAGCCGCCTCGAGACCCTGCTCGCGCTCGTCGAGGGCTGGGTCGACGACGTCACGACCGAGGCCGCGGCGAACCGCCTGCCTGCGGCCGACGCGCTGCGCGAGACGATGCGCCGCCGCCGCGCCACCGGCGGACCGGCCGAGCGGACCTTCGCCACGCTCGTCGGGCTCGAGCTGCGGCCGCGCCGCCTGCGCGAGGCGTGCGCGCTGTTCGACGCCGTGCGCGTCGCTCGCGGCAGCGAGGGACGCGACGCGCTGTGGGAGCACCCCGACTTCCTCCCCACCGCCGAGGACCTCGACTCGCCCGAGGCGATCCAGGCGTTCGTCGTACGCTCGGCCCCGCTCGACCTGTCCGGCCTCGACGACCTGCCCGAGGCGCCGACCGGCGGGGACGACGCCGAGCCCGAGGCGTGACGGCGCACGAGGTGCACGGCGCTGCGACGGCGACGACGCCGGACGCGCTGCGCGACGACGCCCGGGCGGTGCTGTCCTCGTGGACGGCGCGCGACGACGAGCCCGAGCAGGTGGCGCTGCGCGAGGAGTTCGTCGCGTTCGTCGACGCGCACGGCGACGCGATGTGGCGCGCGTGCGTCGACGGCCACCTCACCGGCAGCGTGGTCGTGCTCTCGGCCGACCGTCGCGAGGTGCTGCTCACGCTGCACTCCAAGCAGCACATCTGGCTGCAGATGGGCGGGCACTGCGAGCCCGGCGACGCCACGCTGCGCGACGCCGCCGCCCGCGAGGCGCTGGAGGAGAGCGGGATCGGCGGCCTCGTCGTGAGCGAGTCGCCGGTGCGCCTCGACCGCCACCGGGTCGGCTGCCACGGCGGCACCTGGCACCTCGACGTGCAGTACGTCGCCCTCGCGCCGGCCCACGCCGTGGCCCGGATCAGCGACGAGTCCCTCGACCTGCGCTGGTGGCCGGTCGAGGCCCTGCCCGACCTCACCGACGACGCCCTGCGCCGCCTCGTCGCCACCGCCCTGCGCTGAGCCCCGTCCCCCACGCCGTCGCCAGCAGCGATTCGGCTGAAGGTGCCCCAGAGTGCGTAAGAGGCACTTGGCGGGACCTCCATCAGTCGGACGCCGCCGGCTTGGGGAACCTCAAGTGCGTGTTACGCACTCTGGGGCACCTTCAGCGCGGGAGGAGGGGTCAGAAGAGGGGGTCGGTGCCCGGGGGCGGGAGCATGGGGCGTCGGCGCGGAGCGGGGCTCGCGTGCAGCGGCTCGGGGACGGCGGCCGCCGGCTCGGCGAGGTCGTCCACATCGCCGCCGTCCGGCTCGGAGCCGAGGCCGTGGCCGGTGGCGTGGTCGACGCCGGCGAGGAACGCGCGCGCCTCGTCGAGCCGGGGGTAGTGCGCCATCCAGGCCTCGAACGCCGGGCCGTGGTCGGACACGAGCAGGTGGACCAGCTCGTGCACCAGGACGTAGTCGACGACGTACTCCGGCATCGCCACGAGGCGGTCCGACAGCCGGATCGTGCCGTCGGCCGGCGTGCAGGAGCCCCAGCGTCGGCGCTGGTTGCCCACCCAGCGGACCGACGACGGCACCGCACGTCCGTCGAGGTGGCGACGGCTGAGCAGCGCGGCGCGGGCCTGCAGCTGCGCGTCGGTGCGACGCCCGCGGCGCTCGCGCTGCGCGAGACGTCCGACGAGCTCCTCGACGTAGGGCACGATCTCGGCGCGCGACATCCGGTGCGGCACGACGACCACCGTGCGACCGTCCTCGCGGAACGCCGTCACGGTGCGACGGCGACGGGTGCTGCGGCGCACCTCGACCCCGTCGGGCAGGCCCGGGATGTCGACGACGGTCTGGCTCATCGAGGGCACGGTATCCCGCCGCACCGACGGCGACGCCGACCGCCGGACCGGCACGCGGGTCCGGCGTCCGCGCGCGCGATCGGCCCGAGGGCCACGGCGTACGCCGTCCGCACCCGGCGTTCATCGCGCCGTCGTCCCACGCGCCCCGTGCGTCACCGGAGTGCGGTGAGTGTGACGAAGTCGCATCCACAATTTCGTGTCCACAGCCGGTGGACACCGTTCGCGCAGGTCAGCGCGGGCGCGCGGGTGATCGCGACTCCGTCGTCCCCAGCGTCGTCCACCTCGCGTCCACAGCGACGCGCCATGTCGTCCCCAGGTCGTCCCCAGGTCGGTCCACAGGCAAGGGCCCCGTGACGTTGACCTGCGTTCATCGAGGCGCCTAGGTTCCTCACTCGACGGGGCCCCTGAGAGAACGGGTCGCTGTCCGCAAGGGGAAGGCGGACAGCGACTGCGAGACTCGGGGGCCCCTTCTTCACGCCCCGGTCCCGGCGCTGCTGACCGATCTGCTGCGCCGCACGGCGTCTCCGCGGCAGATGCGGCAGCGAGACCGGATCCGGGTGACACTGCAGGGTGACCTCGACCCGGATCCGTGCGCTCGTCGACGCGTGCCATCCCGGCCCGACCGCTGCCGTCACCGTCGTGGTCACCGCGCTCGCCGCTGCCGCGGGCCGCGACGCCGCCGGCCTCGCCCTCGTCGCGGTCGCTACCCTGACCGGCCAGCTGTCGGTCGGCTGGTGCAACGACGCCTACGACGCCGACCGCGACCGCCGCGCCGCACGCGAGGCCAAGCCCACCGTGCGCGGCGACGTCACCGCGGCCGTCCTCTGGCGCGGCGCCGCTCTGGCCCTCGCCGCGACGGTCGTGCTCTCCTACCTCGCCGCGGGTCCCGTCGGCGGCACGGCGCACGTCCTCGCCGTCGTCTCCGCGTGGACCTACAACCTCGTCCTGAAGACGACCGTGCTCTCCCCCGTCCCCTACGCCGTGTCCTTCGGGCTCGTCCCCGCGTTCGTCACCTACGGCCTCACGCCGCCCTCGCCCCCGGCGGCGTGGCTCGTGGCCACCTGCGCGCTGCTCGGCGTCGGCGCGCACCTGGCCAACGCCATCCCCGACGTCGCGAGCGACGAGCGGGTCGGCGCCGGTGGCCTCGTGGCGCGGATCGGCGTACGCACGGCCTCGGTCGCGGCGCTGGTCTGCCTCGTGACCGCCGTGGCGCTGCTCGCCGCGCAGCTCGCCGTGGCGGCGTGGGCGGCCGTCGGCCTCGTGCTCGTCGCGGCGGCAGGCGCGGTCGGCGTCGCCGTGCGCGGCGAGGGGCAGGCCCTCTTCCGCTACGTCATGGCCCTCGCCGGCGTAGCGGTGCTCCTCCTGCTGCTCGCCGCGACGACCCTCACCGCCTGAGGACCCACGTCACTGGCGGAACTGTCGGGCTGAGGGCGTCCAGGTCGGCCGTTGCGCCAGTGACGTGCCGCTCCGGCTCACCGGCCGGTGAACGTCGGGGGGCGTCTCTCGCGCGTGGCGGCGAAGCCCTCGAGGACGTCCTCGGTCGCCAGGGTGACCGACTGCGCGAGCGCCTCCCACTCGAGCGCGGTCACGAGGTCCGCGGGCGCGCCGCCGACGAGCGCCGACTTCGTGAGGCGTACGGCGATCGGTGCGGCGGCCGCGACGCTGTGCGCGAGGTGGAGCACCCCCTCGACGAAGCCGTCGTCGCCCGAGACCGACGAGACGAGGCCGAGCCGCAGCATCTCCTCGGCGTCGATCGCGCGGCCGGTGAGGAGCAGCTCGCGCGCAGCGGCGACGCCGACGACCTCGGGGAGCAGCGACGTCGTGGCCATGCCCGGGGAGATGCCGAGCCGCGTGAACGGGACGGAGAAGCGGGCGGACGCTGCGGCGTACCGCAGGTCGCACGCCAGCGCGAGGCCGGCTCCCGCGCCGACCGTCGAGCCGTTGAGCGCCGCGATGGTCGGCACCTCGAGCTCGCGCACGGTGAGCCACGCGCGGTAGAAGGCGAGCATGCGGGCGCGCACCTCCGCGGCCGGCGTCTCGTCGCGCACGATCGACCCGGTGTCGCCGCCCGAGCAGAACGCGCGGCCCGCGCCCGTCACCACGACGACCCGCAGCGCGGCGTCGGCACGCAGCGCGGCCATGAGGCGGACCCATCCCGCGGTCATCCGCTCGCTCATCGCGTTGCGCCGGTCGGGCTGGCTCAGCGTGACCAGCACGACGCCGTCGGCGTAGGCCGCGGCCTCGAGATGGTCCTCCTCGGCGGCCCACCCCGAGGCGTACGGCGAGTCCGGGAGCAGGGCCGGGAGCGGGTGATCGGTCATGTCCCGACCGTAGCGAGCGTCACTCCCGCGCTCGGATCCCGAGGCATTATGTACTAATATGTGCTGTATCTACCGGTTCGTCCGTCCGGCGCCGCGCGCGCCTGCGCGAGTTGAGCGTGCGCAGCGCGTACTGTCGAGCCAGCCCAGGCCACCCCGGTGGCCCGTGCGTGGACCGTGCCCGGCACCCCCAGCGGGGGATCGGCGACCGGACCACGGCGTATCCATACCCCGGAGGAGAACCCCATGGCGGACGAGAGCTACACCGGCGAGGCGTACTGCGTGAAGTGCAAGGAGAAGCGCGAGTTCACCGGCGTCATCGTCGAGAAGAACAACCGCCGCATGGCGCAGGGCATCTGCCCCGTCTGCGGCACCAAGGTCAACCGGATCCTCGGCAACAAGAAGGACTGATCCGGCACCACGTCACGAAGCCCCGTCCGCGTCACGCGGGCGGGGCTTCGTCATGCGCGGACCCGGCACCTTGTGCGTTCGGCGCGGTCCTAGGGTGACGCCGTGACCCACCACGCCGACCTCCGCAGCGGCGACGAGATCGCCGCGGCCGTCCTCGCCGCGGTCGATGCGCGCCAGGACGAGACGCTCGACCTGCTCGACCGGCTCGTGCGCATCCCGAGCACCGGCGGCAGCGCCGCCGAGAGCGAGATCCAGCACGTGGTGGCCGACGTCCTGCACACCGACGGCTTCGACGTCGAGCTCTGGCCGCTCGACCTCGCCGAGCTCACCGCCGACCCCGGGTTCCCCGGCATGGAGGTCGAGCGGCACGAGGCCTACGGCGTCGTCGCGACGCTCTCGGGTCACGCGCCCGACCTCGGCCGCAGCCTGCTCGTCGACGCGCACACCGACGTCGTGCCGCCCGGCGACCGCACGCGGTGGACCGGCGACCCGTACGAGCTGCGCCGCGTCGTGCGCGACGGTCGCGACCTGCTGCTCGGCCGGGGCACGTGCGACATGAAGGCCGGCCTCGTGGCGTCGATCGTCGCCGCGCGAGCGCTGCGTGCTGCCGGCGTACGCCTGGCGGGCGACCTCACCATCGCGCCCGTGGTCGGCGAGGAGGACGGCGGCCTCGGCACGTTCGCGCTGCTGCGCCGCGGCGTGACCGCCGACGCGTGCGTGATCCCCGAGCCGACCGACCTCGACCTCGTGCCCGCGAACGGCGGCGCCCTCACGTTCCGGCTGCGCATCCCCGGCCGAGCCGTGCACGCCTCGCGGCGCACCGAGGGGGTCAGCGCGATCGACAAGCTCGTGCCGACCCTCGCCGCGCTCGAGGCCCTCGAGACGCGCCGCAACGCCGACGTGCACCCGCTCATGCGCCGCTGGCGGCTGGCCTACCCGCTGTCGATCGGCACCGTCCATGCCGGCGACTGGGCCTCGACCGTGCCCGACCTGCTGGTGGCCGAGGGCCGCCTGGGCGTCGCGCTCGACGAGAGCGTCGCGGACGCGCGCGCCGCGCTCGAAGGCGCGGTCGCCGAGCTCTGCGCGGGCGACGGCTTCCTGCGGGAGAACCCGATCGTCGTGCAGTGGTGGGGCGGCCAGTTCGCCCCGGGCTCGAGCGACGACACCGCCTTCCTCGAGCGGGTCCGCCGGGCCCACGCCCGCGCCAGGCCGGGAGCACGCCCGCAGGAGGTCTACGGCGCCCCCTACGGCTCGGACCTGCGGCTGCTGGCGGCGTACCTCCCGGTCCTGCAGTACGGCCCCGGCGACACCCGCACGGCGCACGCGCCCGACGAGAGCGTCCCCGTCGAGGACCTCCACACCGCCACGCGAGCCCTCGCGCTCCTCTACGTCGAGCACTGCGGCCTCGTCTGACCCGACGACCACCCACGAGCGATGTCATGGCGTGAACGGGCTCTCGAGCGCCCGATCGCCTCATGGGACGGGACCTGCTCTGTCACACTCGCCGCGAGAGGGGGATCTCATGGGCGAGCAGGCAGGGCTGGTCGGACAGGTGCCCACGCTGGGTCGACCTCGCACGGTGGCGGCGATGCAACGCCTCGTCGACGAGCCCCTCACCGCCGTCGTGATCGTCGGGCATCGCGGATACTTCTGGCGCATCCTCGGGTCCTTCGTGGTCGCTTCGTTCGCCTCGGACACCGTCCTGTGGTGGCGCGACTGGACCGGCCCGCTCCCCCGGGTCAGCCTGATGCTCGCCCTGTTCCTCGTCCTCGCCGTCGGCATCGAGGCGGTCGTCGACACCCTGTCCCCGCTCCACCTGCGCGGCTGGACCGGCGCGCTCGCGGTGAGCGGGTCCACCGTCTACGTCGCCCGCGGGTCGGTGCTCAGCGGGCAGCCAGCCGCGATCACCGCGACGCTCCCGCGCGACACCACGGCCATCGTGCCCGGGCGCCTCGGCTGGGGACGCCGCGGCGTCACCCTCACCGCCCCGGGCATCGGGTCCGTCCGGCTCGCGGCGCCGGCCCCGGTCACGAGCGGCGAGAACCAGGCAGCGCTGTCCTCGCTGGGCCGCCCGCCGCAGGCCGAGTGGCGACCCGATCCCGGCAACCCGGGCCAGCTGCGCTGGTGGGACGGCGGCGAGCTCACCCGCATCACGACCCCGCGGCCGTAGCCCACGCGCGCTGGGGACCGCTTCGGCCCTGCACAGCACCGCACCCGCACGCTGCGCGCCATGAGCCGTCACCTGCCCGTCGCCCGTCCTGCTCGTCCGGTGCTGCGCCGTGGCCGCGACCGGGTGCAGATCGGGCTCGACCCGGACCGCGCCGTCGCGATCGAGCAGCTCTCCGACGTCGCGAGCTGCGCGCTGCTGCACCTCGACGGCGCGACGGGCCGCCACGAGTTCCTCGCCCGCGCGCCCGAGCTCGCCCCGGTCCTCGACGAGCTCGACCGTCGCGGTCTCCTCGACGACGACCCCGGTCCCTACGCCGCTCTCTCGACGACGCGCCGGGAGCGGCTGGCTCCGGACATCGCCGGCCTCGCCGTGGCCTCGGGGAGCACTCCCGAGGCGCTGCGCGTCATGGCTCGGCGAGCGCGCTCGGCGGTCGTCGTCCGCGGGTCCGACCGCGTCGCGGCCCACGTCGCGACCGGCCTCGCCGCGGCCGGCGTCGGCATCGTGGTGGTCGAAGGACCGGACCGTACGACGGCTCCGCCCGACCTCACCCCGGTCGGTCCGCTGGAGCCGCACGCGTCCTGGCGCGAGCAGCTGCACGAGGCGCTGCGCCGGCTCGGCGCGCACCCCACGGCCGTCGGCACCCGCGCCCGCCGCGCGGCCCTCACGGTCCTGTGCGCGGCCGCAGACACCGACCTGCCCTGGACCGACCCGGAGCTCGCCGACGACCTGCTCGCCGACGGCGTCCCTCACCTGCCGGTGGCCGTGACCGCCGACGCGGCGCGGGTCGGGCCGCTCGTGCTGCCCGGGCACAGCGCGTGCCTGTGGTGCCTCGACCGGCGCCAGCACGAGCGCGACCCGGCGTGGCCCGCACTCACCGACCAGGTGCGCCTGCACCACCCCGTGGCGCGAGCACAGGGCTCGGTCCTTGCGACCGCCGCAGCGGCCACCGCGGTCGCGCAGGCGCTGCAGGTGGTCGACACGCCCGGGACTCAGCAACCGCTCAGCGTCGACGCGATCCTCGAGCTGCGTAGCCCGGATGCCGTCGTCACCGTGCTCCCGGTGGCCCGCCACCCGCTCTGCGGGTGCGGGTGGACGGGAGGTACCCGCACAATGGTCGGGTGACCGACCTCCCCCGACGCGCCGTGACCCGCGGTGCTCGCCTCGCCGCACTCCCGCTCGGCTACGCCGGGCGCACGGCGATCGGCTTCGGCAAGAAGGTCGGCGGCAAGAACGCCGAGCTCGTCGCGACCGAGATCCAGATGCGCACCGCCGAGCAGGTCTTCAAGACCCTCGGCGAGCTCAAGGGCGGCGCGATGAAGTTCGGCCAGGCGATGAGCATCTTCGAGGTGGCCCTCCCCGAGGAGATGCTCGGGCCCTACCGCGCCACCCTCACCAAGCTGCAGGACGCCGCTCCTCCGATGCCGGCCGACACCGTGCACAAGGTCCTCACCGAGTCCCTCGGCGCGGACTGGCGCGACCGGTTCAGCGAGTTCGACGACAAGCCCGCGGCTGCGGCGTCGATCGGCCAGGTGCACAAGGCCGTCTGGCACGACGGACGCGACGTCGCCGTGAAGATCCAGTACCCCGGGGCGGGCAAGGCGCTCATGGGCGACCTCAACCAGGTCTCCCGGATGGCCCGGATGTTCGCCTCGATGTCGCCGGGCCTCGACATCAAGCCGCTGCTCGAGGAGCTCAAGGCGCGCGCCGCCGAGGAGCTCGACTACCTCACCGAGTCGCAGTCCCAGCGCCAGTTCGCCGCGGCCTACGAGGGCGACGAGGACTTCGTCGTCCCCCACGTCCTCGCCGCAGCGCCGACGGTCGTCATCTCGGAGTGGCTCGAGGGCCGCTCGCTCTCCACGATCATCAGCGACGGCACGCAGGAGGAGCGCGACCACTTCGGCACGCTCTACCTCCGCTTCCTCATGTCCGGCCCCGGCCGTGCCGGACTCCTGCACTCCGACCCGCACCCGGGCAACTACCGCGTGATGCCCGACGGCCGCCTCGGCGTCCTGGACTTCGGTGCCGTGGCCCACCTGCCCGACGGCCTGCCCGACGCCATGGGACAGCTGCTGCGCATCGCGATCCTCGGCGACGCGCACGCGGTCGTCGACGGCCTACGTGAGGAGGGGTTCATCAAGCCGGGCGTCGACGTCGACGCCGAGCAGTTCCTCCAGGCGATGCGCCCGTTCGCCGAGCCCGCCGAGCACGAGTACTTCCACTTCAACCGCGAGTGGATGCGCGGTCACTTCACCCGCTTGTCCGACCCGCGCAACCCCGACTTCGCCGCGGGCTTCAAGATCAACCTGCCCCCGCAGTACATGCTCATCCACCGCGTGTGGCTCGGCGGCATCGGTGTCCTCTCCCAGATGGACGCCACCGTGCCCATGCGCGGCGAGCTCGAGCGCTGGCTCCCGAGCTTCACCGCCTGACCGGTCCGCGGCCGCCACGCGGCGTCACCACCACGCGAGTACCTGGCCCAACTGTCGCTGAGCGCCCTCCCGGAGCGACGCTTGGGCCAGGTACTCGCGGCCGCGCCGGCCAGACTGGTGGCTCGCGGTACATCGGCCTGCTGGCATGCTTCCGCGGTGAGCAACCGCGTCCCGGCCTGGTCCCTGGCCGTCGCGGCGATGCTGTCTGTGCAGCTCGGTGCGGCGTACTCCACGAACCTGTTCTCCTCCGTCGGACCCGCGGGCACGTCCTGGCTGCGGCTCACGATGGGCGCGCTGATCTTCCTCGCGATCAGGAGGCCCCGCCTGCGCGGCGTCCCGCGCCACGACCTGCTCATCGTGCTCGCGCTCGGCGTCGCGACCGGCCTGCTCACCACGGCCTTCCTCTCGGCGGTCGACCGCATCCCGCTCGGCACCGCGGTGGCGATCGAGTTCCTCGGCCCGCTCGGCGTCGCCGTCGCCCGCAGCCACGACCGCCGACTCCTCGTCTGGCCCGCGCTGGCGCTCGCCGGCGTCCTGCTCCTGACCGAGCCGTGGCAGGGCGACATCGACCTGATCGGCGTCGGCCTGGCCGCGCTGTCGGGCGTGTGCTGGGCGACGTACATCGTGCTCACCCAGCAGGTCGGCGACCGGTTCAGCGGGCTCGAGGGGCTCTCGATCACCATCCCGGTGGCCGCCTGCACGGCCGCGGTGCTCGGCGTGCCGCAGTCCTGGGGGCACATCACGTGGCAGGTGCTCGCCGCGGCGCTCGGACTCGCCCTGCTGCTGCCGGTGATCCCGTTCTCGCTCGAGCTCATCGCGCTGCGCCGCCTCACCACCGCGGCGTTCGGCACACTGATGGCGCTCGAGCCGGCACTCGGGGTCGCGGCCGGCGTCGTGATCCTCGGCCAGGTGCCGCACGCGCTGCAGGTGGTCGGCGTCGTGCTCGTCGTCACCGCCGGGATCGGCGCGGAGCGCAACGGCCACCGCGACGACGACCCGCCCGCCTTCGAGCCCCTCGGCACGGCGTAGCCCACCGGACGCGTCGGCTCACCGGACGGGTCGGCCTACCAGAACTCGGCGTCGAGCTTTCCCTCGATCGAGCGAAGGTTCTCGCGCGCGCAGGACGGGCAGTAGCGCAGGTCGCGTCCTCGTTCGTGCGACGCGACCCAGGAGAGCGCGAGCATCACGTCGTCGGCGTCCGCGTCGAGCGTCGTGCCGCACAGCGCGCAGACCAGAACCGTCACGTCGTCTCCTCGGTGCGAACCCCGTGCCGTGGTGCCCCGTGGGCTCATACTCCCCCGAGGTAGAGGAAACCCGGCCCTTCGTCGCGCCACGGCACGCCGAGCGGATCCAGCGCCGCGTGCAGCGCCGGGGTCCACGAGCCCGTCACCTCGTCGCGCGCCGTCTCGAAGCCGTGGTCGGCCGTGAGCAGGAACAGCGTCTGGTCGAGGATGCCGATCGACTCGAGGTGGTCGAGCAGCGCGCCGAGCCGCGCGTCGCAGTCGCGCAGGCCGTCGGTGGCGATCGGCGAGCGCGGCCCGCCGTGGTGGTGCGCGGCGTCGGTCGTGTACTGCGACCACCACGCGACCCGCGGCCGCTCGTCCTCGGGCGCGGAGAACAGCCCGACCATCGTCGCGAGCCCGAGCAGGTCGATCGCCGAGTAGAAGGCGTAGTCGTCGTCCTCGGCGCAGCGTGCGTGCGTCACGAGGTCGGAGGCCAGCGGGTCGGGCAGCAGCGCGCGGACAGCAGTCACGAAGTCGCGCGACTCGCCGCTCCCCGCCTCTCCCGGGTCGAGCGCCTCGCCGCTGGAGAGCGCCGCGCGCACCAGCGCGAAGGTCGAGGCCCACGACCCGCGCTCGGTCATCTCGTTGACGCAGGCCGTCCGCACGCCCGGCCGCGCCGCGGTGACCGCCTCGAACAGCGTCGTGACGCCGTCGCGGTAGAGGTCGCCCGTCTTGTGCCACGTCGCGGCGTCGTTCGGCACGACCTGCCTGCCCTCGCTGCGGTCCCAGTAGACGTTGCCCACCACGCCGTGGCGCCCCGGACCCACGCCGGTGAGCATGCTCGTGTGGTTCACCAGCGTGAGGCTCGGGAACTCCGCCACCGCCCCGCCGGTCAGCGCCGCCCCTCGCTCGAGCAGCCGCGCCACGTTCGGGAGCTCCCCGCGCGCTGCGAGGTCCAGCAGCGACCCCGGGTGCCCGCCGTCCCACAGCAGCCCGACGACATACGCCGATCCGCGCCCGACCAGGTCGTCACGCACCACGCCGTCGAGATGCGTCAGGGCGTCGCGGTCCGCCCCCGCAGCCCACGCGAGCGTGGGCATCACGTCCACCAGCCGTGCATGCCCTTCGAGCGGCCCCCGCACCTCGACACCCGCACCCGACACGAGGAACGGCGCCCGCGACTGGATCACGTCGAGCGACCCGTGCTCCCCCCGGTGCCCGCCCTCCTCCGGGAACCAGTGCCCCGCCGCGTGCACGATCGCCACGTCCGGGCTCCGGGAGTCGGAGAAGAACGAGCTCAGGCGCAGCCAGGGCAACGGGTAGGCGTTGCGCTCGTGGCCCGGCGAGGGATCCGCGACCTCGGCGGCGTAGGGCAGGAACGCCATCGGGTCGGTGCTCACCAGCGGGTGGCGGCCGGCGAGGACCGCGCCGTCAGGCGTCGCGGCGTCGAGCCGGGCGAGGCCGCCGTGGTCGGCGACGAGGACGGCGAGCGGGCGACCAGCGTCGTCTCGGCCGGCCGCGGGGTCCGGCCAGGCCACGACCGCGACGACGTCGGCCAGCGCGGGGTCGGTCAGGGCAGCGACGGCGGCATCGAGCGCCGCCAGGTCCAGATGCGTCACCCCCCGATCCTGCCGCAGACCGCGAGGGCGCGGACATGCCGAAGGGCGGGTGACCCTCGAGGTGGGTCACCCGCCCTTCTGCCTCACCCACTAGTTCAGGGCGAGGACGGCGGACTCGCGGACGGCCAGGACGGCCGCCTCACGAGCGAGCCGGGCGCGGCGCTCGGCCGCCTCCGCCCGGCGGACGGCACGAGCGGCGCGGCGCAGTCGCCACAGCTCGGCCTCCCGCTGACGGTGCTCGAGATGGCTCCGGGCCATCTGCTCGGGTGCGAGATGCATCTCTGTCTCCAGGGTCGAGGAGGGCGTCGCGGTCAGCGACGTCCCGGTGTGCGTGCCCGCCGCGAGCGCGGCGGGGAGGGAGAACGGCGAGCCGTTCTCAGTACGTCCGGTCATGCGGCGGCACCTCCGCGCTGCGCCGGGACGGCGCAGACGAGGTCGCCGTCGAGGTCGCCCTCGGCATCGGTGCCGAGCTCACGAGCGAGCTCGGTCAACCGCGCCTCGAGCGCGTCCTCGGCGGCACGCCGGGTGATGGCGTCGTCCTTGCGCGGGCGGCCCGGACGACGCTTGCGCGCCACGACCGCTCCACGCTCGAACAGCTCGCCACCCCACACGCCCCACGGCTCGCGCCGCTCCAGAGCACCGGCGAGGCAGGCAGCCCGAAGGCTGCACTCCCCGCACAGGGCCTGGGCGTACGCGACTTCCGCGGGCCGCTCGGCGAACCACAGCTCCGGGTCGTACGACCGACACGGGGTGGACGTCTCGATCCAGTCGATCGACGCGGGCTGGGTTCCGAGGGTGGTGGTCAGCTCAGTCAGGACGCTCATCGTGCGGTCACCTCCTTCACGTTCCGCGGGGTCTCCGCGGGCCTCGAGTCGTGCAGGTCAGGTCGTGCTGGTCGTGCGGGTCGTTCGGTCGTGCGGTGCGTCGGCCCAGGTGATCGACCTGGACAAACACGAAGGCCGCGGTTCCCGGTGACGGGATCCGCGGCCTCGAGGTGCCTGGTGGGTGCTGCTCACCCAGAAGAACCTCGAGACTGCGGGTCGTACGACGTGGCCGTGGTGGCCGGCTTGACGCTGCCGCTGAACCAGACACCGGTGCCCATGAGATCGGTGGTCTGCGGGCGCTCGACGGCGATGGCCTGGCGGCGGGCCGTGAACGCGACGAAGGCCGCGGCGATCGCGGCGAAGGAGGCGGACACGGGCAGCACGAAGGCAGCCACGTCGTGAGTGAAGTTCGTCATCGCGGGGCCACCTCCTCTGCTCTCGTGACCGGTCACGCCGGTCTGCACGTCCCTCGTGCGTACGAGTGAGGTTACGCAAGGGTCCCCTCGCCGTGCAACGAGGTTTTCGGGTGAATTTCCCGGCGCGGCCCCGAATCTGCGGCCAGATGCCCGGAAACGCAGCAATTCCAGCCATTTTCGCGCCTCGCGAGGACGGCGGACCAGACCGGCCCCGGCGCGCCGCGGTCCGCCCGGACCCGCGTGGCACACTCGGGAGGTGCCCGATCCGGCCGTCGTCCCGCGCGCATTGATGGTCGTGGCGCTGCTCGGGTGGTTCGTCCTCGAGGTCCGGCAGGGCCGACGCACCCGCCCCGACGCCACGCCCGCCGACCGGGGCAGCCTGTGGGTCCTGCGGGTCACGACCGCCCTCGGGATCCTCGCCGCGGCGGCCGTGGCCGCGCTGGCACCCGGCGCGACCGCGGCTCAGCCGTTCGCCGCGTGGGCATCGGTGGTCCTCGTCGTCACGGGGGCAGGTCTGCGGTGGTGGAGCTTCCGCACGCTCGGCCAGTACTTCACGTTCGCCGTCGCGGTGAGCCCGGAGCAGCCAGTGATGGAGCACGGCCCCTACCGGCTCGTCCGGCACCCCGCCTACCTCGGGATGCTCATCGCCCTGACCGGGGTCGCGCTGCTGATCGGGAACTGGCTCGGGCTGCTGGCGTTCGAGGCGGTCGTCGTCCCCGGGCTCGTCTACCGGATCCGGGTCGAGGAGCAGGCGCTCGCCTCCGCGACCGGGCCGCGGTGGGCGACGTACGCCGCGCGGACGCGTCGGCTGGTCCCGTTCGTCTGGTGACCGACGCCGCCGGGTCGCCCCGGTGTCAGGCGTGCTCGTCTACGGGGACGACAGGGTCCTCGCCGCGCACGATGGCGAGCACGGGCTCGGCGTAGGCCTCGAGCTTGCGGGCGCCGATCCCGGGGATGGCGACGAGCGACTTCGTGTCGGTCGGGAGGTCGGTCGCGATGGTCTCGAGGGTCGCGTCGGTGAGCACGACGTAGGCCGGGACGGAGCGACGACCTGCCTCCTCGAGGCGCCAGGCCCTGAGCCGGTCGAGCAGCGCCTCGTCGTACGCCGCGGGGCACGTGCGGCACCGGCCGCGCGCCGACTCGGCGCCGGTGACGAGCGCCGACCCGCACACCCGGCAGGTCGCCGGGCCGCGGCGCCGGCCCTTCTCCAGACGCGAGCCCGTGCCGCGCACGACGCCGCCGGCCTCGCCGGCCGAGGCGTCGGCGCCCACAGCGGCATCGAGGAACGGTGAGCGCTCGCGCCGGCCGCGGCCCGTGCGGCTGCGCGACCAGGACAGGACGAGGTGGGTGCGCGCGCGGGTGCAGGCGACGTAGAAGAGCCGACGCTCCTCCTCGAGACGGGCGGGCGTGTCGGCGTACTGGATCGGGAAGGTGCCCGCGACGAGCCCGACGACGAACACGGCGTCCCACTCGAGGCCCTTCGCGGCGTGGACCGTCGCGAGGGTGACGCCGTCGGCCGCGGGTGCGGACTGCGTGGCCGCGCGGACGTCGAGGTCGGCGACGAGGTCGGCGAGGGTCGCCTGCGGGTTGTCCCGCTCGAGGTCGTCGGCCAGCGAGACGAGCCGCAGCAGGTTCTCCCAGCGGTCGCGCACGGCGCCCGTGCCGCTCGGCGGCTCCGGCGACCAGTTCATCGACGACAGGACCGAGCGGACCGACTCGCCGAGCTCACGGTCCTGGCCCTGCTCGCCGCTGCGCGCCGCTCCCCGGATCCGGGTGACCGCCTCGCGCACCTCGCCGCGCTCGAAGAACGCCGACTCCCCGCGCAGGACGTAGGGGATCGCGACCTCGCCGAGCGCCTCCTCGAACACCTCGGACTGCGCGTTGATGCGGTAGAGCACGGCGATCTCGCGGGCCGGGGTGCCGGCCGCGATCAGGGTCTGGATCTGCTTCGCGACCGACGCGGCCTCGCCCGGCTCGTCGTCGAAGGTGCGCACCCGCGGCTCCGGGCCGTCGGGGCGCGTCGCGCGCAGCTCGAGCCGCAGACGCGCCTCCGGGGCGGTGGAGCTGGCGAGGACGCGGTTGGCGAGCGCGACGACCTGGGGCGTGGAGCGGTAGGACCGGACGAGCTTCACCTCGGTCGCGTGCGGGTAGCGGGCACGGAAGCCGACGAGGTAGGACGAGCTCGCGCCGGTGAAGGTGTAGATGGTCTGGCTGGCGTCGCCGACCACGCAGAGGTCGTCGCGCTCGCCCACCCAGAGGTCGAGCAGCCGCTGCTGCAGCGGGTTGACGTCCTGGTACTCGTCGACGGTGAACGAGCGGTAGGCCGTGCGCACCTCGTCGGCGACGTCGGGCCTCGTGTCGAGGATGCCGACCGTGAGGAGCAGGACGTCCTCGAAGTCGATGAGCCCTGCCTCCGTCTTCGCGTCGTCGTACGCCGCGTAGAGCTCGGCGACGTTGTCGCGCGTGAGGCTGCCCGGCGGCTCGCGGTGAGCGGCGAGAGCCTCGGCGGCGTAGTCCGACGCCACGAGCTGGCTCGACTTCGCCCACTCGATCTCCGCGGCGACGTCGCGGGCGAGCGAGGAGTCGGTGAAGCCCGCGCGGCGCAGCACCGGGCCGACGATCTTCGCCTTGCTCGGCAGGATCTCGGGCACCGGACCGCCGACGACGCGCGGCCAGAAGTAGCGCAGCTGGCGCAGCGCGGCGGAGTGGAAGGTCCGGGCCTGGACGCCCTCGACCCCCAGCTCGGCGAGCCGCTGGCGCATCTCCCCCGCGGCGCGGGCGGTGAAGGTCACGGCGAGGGTGCGTCGAGGGTCGTGCTGGCCCGTGAGCACGGCGTAGGCGATCCGGTGGGTGATCGCGCGGGTCTTGCCGGTGCCCGCTCCCGCGAGGACCACCACCGGCCCCGAGAGCGCGAGCGCCACCTCCCGCTGCTCCGGGTCGAGCGCCGCCAGCACGTCGTCCGGCCGCAGGACGCGCCCGCGTGCACCCCGCCCCGCACCCGCCGCCATCACGCCCGCATCCTCTCAGCCCCGTCCCACCCCCGAACCCGCCCAGCCAGGTCCCTTTCTGACCTCTAAGGATGATCAGCGCCCGTCAAGGGCACTCTGGCGACCGCAACTCGTGATCTTGGTGCTGGGAACACGGCGTGCGGCAGGATGGTTGACGCATCAGCAGGCCCGGCCAGCGGGTCCGGACGACGACGACAAGGAGCGCGATCCGCGATGGCGGTCACGATGTACACCACCACCTGGTGCGGCTACTGCCAGCGGCTCAAGGCGCAGATGACGCGCGAGGGCATCGAGTTCGTCGAGGTCGACATCGAGCGCGACCCCGCGGCGGCCGACCTCGTCGAGCAGGTCAACGGCGGCAACCAGACCGTCCCGACCCTCGTCTTCCCGGACGGCTCCGCCGCCACGAACCCGAGCATCAAGGACGTCAAGGCCCGCCTCGGCGTCTGACCCGGCCCGAGCACGACCCAGCCCTACGGCGACCCCGCACGACCCTCCGGTCCGCGGGGTCGTCGCACGTCTCGGGTCGGGCATGATCCTCCGGTGACCACCACCGCGATCGAGGTGCGACTCGTGCTCGCGGCCGAGCTGCCGGCCGTGGCGTGGGTGCGGGTCGCGTCCTGGCGCGCGGGCTACGCCGGACTCGTGCCCGACTCCGAGCTCGCGGCGATCGGCGAGCCGGACCGCCTCGACCTCTGGGTCGAGCGGATGGCCACCTCGACCGAGGTCTCCACGCTCGTCGCGCTGCTCGACGGCGAGGTGATCGGCTTCGCGGCGTACGGCGCGGAGCGCTCCGACCTCGCTCCTGCCGTCGCCGGCCGCGGCGAGGTCTACGCCCTCTACGTCCACCCGGACCGCTGGGGCACGGGCGCCGGCCACGCGCTCATGACGTCCGCCCGCGCCGCGCTCGGCGCGCGCGGATACGACGCCGTGAGCGTCTGGGTGCTCGAGGGCAACGCCCGCGGCATCGCGTTCTACGAGCGGCAAGGCTTCCGGGCGACCGGCGACGTGACCGAGTCGAGGGTCGACGCGCTGCCGGAAGCGCGCTACGCCCGACCGGCCTGACGTGTCCCGTGGCGCACAAGATCACGACTTGCGGGCGCCACAGTGACCTTCAAGGGCGCTGATCATCCCTAGAGGTCAGGAAGTGCCCGGGGCGGGTGCCGACCGTCAGCTGTTCTGGTGGCCGACCCAGCCGATGCGGGCCATGATCTCGTGCGGCTTCGAGATGGACTTCCGGCACCGGGTGCACACGATGGTCGGCGACCCGTCCTCAGGATCGGTCGTGTCGTGCCAGCGGTGGAGACCGACCTTGCAGAGCACCTTCCCGATCACAGCTCCCCCTCGTTCGCGTGCCAGTCGACGTCGTGGCCATCGTGGCGGCGTCGACTGTCCTGGCGGATCCCCCACGCGAGCATCGCGCCCGCGCCGAGGAGGAACGCGATGCCGACGTAGCGCGCCTGCTGCTCGTCGTTGCCGTAGACCATCCGCCCGAGCGGGAGCACCGACACGGTGATCTGGTCGCCAGGGGCGAACGTCTCGGTGTAGGGCGCGAGGACCTGGCCGGTGCCGCCGTCGGGCAGCACGAGGCTGACGCTCGACTTGGCGTCGAGCTCGCCGGGCGTGACCGCCGTGACCGTGCCGACGGCGGAGCTCGTGAACGACGCGTAGAGGAACAGGAGGCCCGCGATCGCGAGGAACGCGACGAAGGCCGGACGGCCGACGCGGTGCCAGAGGCCGCGCTTGCCGGCGTAGTACTCGGGCGACTCGCCCTTGTAGGCGATCGTCCCCTTGCCCAGCTCCATCTCGCGCAGACGCATGACATCCCCCTCGGTGACGCAGGTAAGCCCTGCCTTCACTTCTCAGACGCTACTCCGGTAGCGATCCGTTGCATCCCCTCAGCGGGTTTCTTCCCCCGCAGGTCGGCGACGCCGGAAGGGTCCCCTAACCTGGAGCCGTGTCCATCCGCGTCGCGCCGCCCCGCGTCGAGGTCCCGCCGGTCCGCCACCTCGTGCGGGCGCGCGACCTCGCCGACGCGCGCTACACCGAGCCGCTCACGGTCGACGACCTCGCGGCAGCGGCGTGCCTGTCGCGCGCGCATTTCAGCCGCGAGTTCCGTCGCGCGTTCGGGGAGTCGCCCTACTCCTACCTGCTGACCCGCCGGCTCGAGCGGGCCGCGACGCTGCTGCGCGGCACCGACTACACCGTCGCCGACATCTGCATGCAGGTCGGTCTCACGAGCGTCGGGTCGTTCACGTCGAGCTTCACCCGGGCCTACGGCGTCAGCCCGACGCAGTACCGCGCGTCGTTCCCCTCGGCCGCGAGCCTGGCGCGGATCCCGCTCTGCGTCCTCAGGGCCTACGGCCGACCGGACACGCGGAACAGCACGATCGGAGAAGACGCGCCCTGACGCGCGTCCCTACGGTCGACACCACGAGAGCGACCCGCGACACCACCGGAGGACGACATGATCCGCATCAGCACCACCCAGCTCTGGGTGCACGACCAGGACGAGGCCCTCGCCTTCTGGCGCGACAGGGCGGGCTTCGAGGTCCGCGAGGACGTCACGGTGCCCGAGATGGGCAACTTCCGCTGGCTGTCGGTCGCGCCGCCCGGTCAGGACGACATCGCGATCGTCCTGATGGCGATCCCCGGCCCGCCGATGATCGACGCCGGCACGTCCGAGGAGATCGCGCAGCTCACCGCGAAGGGCTTCGCCAGCACGGTGTTCCTCACGACCGACGACTGCATGAAGGCCTACGAGGAGATGTCGGCGCGCGGCGTCGAGTTCACCGAGAAGCCGACCGAGCAGCCCTACGGCATCGACTGCGGGTTCCGCGACCCGTCGGGCAACAGCATCCGCCTCGCCCAGCG
>Ga0302299_10000337_pt1 | contig 24746 bp, 21 predicted proteins | sample III_Fen_N3_4_FD_198795 | JGI IMG/M metagenome (GOLD analysis project Ga0302299, IMG submission 198795) | Peat permafrost microbial communities from Stordalen Mire near Abisko, Sweden - III_Fen_N3_4 | ecosystem: Environmental > Terrestrial > Soil > Wetlands > Permafrost | place: Sweden: Abisko...
GCGAACGGGAAGTACGCGTCGGAGGCGGCCACCGAACCCCGGGCGCGGTCGGCACCGGCCCGCTCCACGGCCAGCCGGCACGAGTCGACCCGGTTCACTTGGCCCATGCCGACGCCCACCGAGGCGCCGCCGCGCGCGAGCAGGATCGCGTTCGACTTCACCGCACGCACGGCGCGCCAGGCGAAGGCCAGATCGGCGAGGGTGGCCTCGTCGGCCGGCGCGCCGGCTGCCAGGGTCCACGTCGCCACGTCGTCGCCGGCTGCGTCGATGCGGTCGGCCGCCTGCAGCAGCAGGCCGCCGCTGATGGGGCGCATCTCGACGACGGACGCGGCCGGGGCGTCGACGACGAGCAGCCGGACGTTCTTCTTGCGGGCGAGCACCTCGAGCGCGTCGTCGTCGAACCCGGGCGCGACGACCACCTCGGTGAACACCGAGGCGATCTGCTCGGCGGCCGCACGGGTGAGCACGCGATTGGTGGCGATGACGCCGCCGTAGGCGGACACGGGGTCGCACGCGTGCGCCCGGGCGTGCGCGTCGGCGACGTCGGCGCCCACCGCGATGCCGCACGGGTTGGCGTGCTTGATGATGGCCACCGTCGGGACGTCGCCCTGGTCGTGCGCGGCGCGCCACGCGGCGTCCGCGTCGACGTAGTTGTTGTAGCTCATCGCCTTGCCGTGCAGCTGACGAGCCTGCGCGAGCCCGGTCACGCCGTCGCCGCGCGTGTACAGGGCGGCGCGCTGGTGCGGGTTCTCGCCGTAGCGCAGCACGGCGGCGCGGTCCCAGGTGCCGCCGACCCAGGCCGGGAAGCCGGTGTGCTCGCCGTCCACCTGGTCCGTCGTCGTCGCGACGCTGCCCATCCAGGAGGCGACCGCGACGTCGTAGGTGGCCGTGTGCACGAAGGCCCGCGCGGCGAGCGCGGTGCGCTCGGCGAGCGTGAAGCCACCGGCGCGGACCGCGGCGATCACCTGCGGGTAGGCCACGGGTTCCACCACGACCGCCACCGAGGGGTGGTTCTTCGCGGCGGCCCGCACCATCGACGGTCCGCCGATGTCGATCTGCTCGACGCACTCGTCCACCCCGGCGCCCGAGGCCACGGTCGCGGTGAACGGGTACAGGTTGACGACGACGAGCTCGAACGGCGCGACGCCGAGCTTGTCGAGCTGGGCCAGGTGCTCCGGCCGACGGGTGTCCGCCAGGATGCCGGCGTGCACCCGCGGGTGCAGCGTCTTCACCCGCCCGTCGAGGCACTCCGGGAAGCCCGTGAGCTCCTCGACCCGGGTGACGGGCACGCCGGTGGCGGCGATCGTCGCGGCCGTGGAGCCGGTGGAGACGATCTCGACGCCGGCCGCGTGCAGGGCGGTGGCCAGGTCGGTGAGGCCGGACTTGTCGTAGACGGAGACGAGGGCGCGGCGCACGGGCCGACGGCCCTCGGCGTCGACGGGCTGGGTGCTGGCGGGCTGGGTCACGGTGGCTCCCGGGTCAGGGCGTCGCCGGTGGGGCGACGCACGCTACGGACCCGGGCACCCAGGCGGGCGGTGCCGCGGACTTCGGTGACGCTCGGCCGCTCCCCGGTGGTCATCCACCTCGGTTCGCCAGTCACGGCCGGGGCCTATGGTACCCGGGCGCCACCCCCTGCCGCGGCGTACGCGCCTCAGCGGAACCGGCGGCCGACTCGGGCGTGGCGGCCCTCCACGGTGAGGCCGTCGCGGGCCACTCTTCCGACCGTCTCGACGAGCATCACGCGCTCGGCGACCTTGATCCGCTCGTGCAGGCTCGCCTCGTCGTCGTCGTCGAGCACCGGCACCGGCACCTGCGCGACGATCGGCCCGGAGTCCACACCGGCGTCCACGACGATGAGCGAGCAACCCGTCACCCGAACGCCGTGCGCCAGCGCGTCACGCACGGCGTGCGCGCCGGGGAACGCCGGCAGCAGCGCGGGGTGGGTGTTGAGCATGCGGCCCGCGTAGGACTCCAGCAGGGGCGGCCCGACCAGGCGCATGAAGCCGGCCAGCACGACGAGGTCCGGGCCGAACACGCCCACCGCGTCAGCCAGGGCGCGGTCCCACGCGAGCCGGTCGGGGAAGTCGGCCATCGCGACGACCGCCGTGGGCACGCCCGCGGACCGCGCCACGTCGAGGGCCCCGGCGCCCGGGCGGTCCGACACCACCGCGACGACGTGCGCGCCCCACGCGGGGTCGTCGTGCGCGGCGAGGAGTGCGGCGAGCGTCGACCCGGCGCCGGACGCCAGCACGACGATGCGACCGGGCCGGCGGGTGCTCGGCCGGGGCGCGGTGGGCCCGGTGCCGGTGCCCGCGCCGGTGCCGCACGGGTCGCCGTCGGGCGCGCCGCGGTCCGACGGGCCGGGTGGGTGCGGGCGCGCGGTCACCGCTCGACCCTAGCGGGCGGCCGGGCCGTCCGATCGAGGGTGCCGACGAGGGACAATGTCGCCGTGAACAACCCGTACGCGCCGCCCGAGGACCGGCCGCGCGCCGACAGCACGGGCGCCGGGGGTCCGGGCGCCGACGGCGGGGCGGACCACGGGCCGGCCGACGACGTGCCGCAGCACCGGCCGCCCACCGGGCCGCCGCCGGGTGGCCTCGGCCGCGCGGGCGCCTTCGGTCCGGTGCCCGACGTGCGGCCGCCGGACCCGAACGACATGCTCGACGTCCAGGCGCGCACCCGCGGGGCGGCCGTGCTGGGGCTGGCGGGGGTGCTCCTGATGGTGATGCTGCCGCAGATGCCGTGGTTGCTGACGTCGTTGCCGTTCGCGGTCGCGGCCATGGTGCAGGCGGTCCGCGCCCTGCGCGTGGCGCGGCGCACGCGGGTGGTCGGTCCACCGAGGACCACACTCGGCCTGCTGCTGGTGCTCTCCACGGGCACCGTGCTGGTCACGCTGTTCAGCGCCGCCCTGTGGCCGGTCCAGGGGCCCTACGTGCGCTGCCAGCAGGCGGCGCTCACGGTGCAGGCGCAGCAGGCCTGCACCACCGCGCTGAAGGACCGTATCGGTCAGCTCGGGGTCTCCCGCTCCTGACGAACGTCGCGCTGCAGGACCGCTCCGGTCAGCTCGAGGTCTCCCGCTCCTGACGGCCCCGCCAGGGCGGCCCGTCACTCGTCGTCGAGCGTCGGGCCGGCCCAGCCGTCGCCCCGACCACCGCGCCCGAGCGACGCGGCGCGGCCGACGGCGGACCGCAGCCCCGCGCGCACCACGGGTGAGCCGACCGACGCGACCGCGGCGGCGCCGAGCGCCAGCCACAGCGCGGCCCACGCCCCGACGACGACACCCTGCGCCCCCACCGAGGCCATCCGCCCCGGCCCGATGCCGCCGCTGGCGGCCGTCACCAGGGCGGCGACGAGCGCCCCACCGACCACACCGAGCACGCCCGACGCAGCCGCCGGCTGCCACCACCGCGTGTGCACCAGTCGCCGCGCCACGTAGGCGCCGGCCACCCCGCCCGCGACCACCACGACCACCGGCGCCGCCGTCAGCCACCCGCCGACGAAGTCCGGCGCCGGCAGCGCACCCAGCAGCGGCAGCGCCGGCAGCGGGCCGACCAGCACCTCGTCCGGCGCCAGGTGCGACCCGGCCCCGACGGCGAACCCCGGCCCGGCCAGCCAGGCCATGCCCCACACCACGAGGTTCGGCACCCAGGCGAGCTCGACGACCGCCAGCACCAGGCCACCCACGACGTCCAGGCTGAGACCCGCCGCGACCTGCGTGATCGTCAGCCGGCCGGCGACGACCCATCCCGTCACCAGCAGCGTGGCGGCAGCGACCAGCACACCCACGCCGACCACTGCACCGGGCAGCGCCACCCGCAGCACGCTCGGCATCCTCGACCACAGCGGCCGCGCCACCCCGCGCAGCCCTGCGGCGCCCGGTCGCCGCGCCAGCCCGGCCCCGAGGCCGAGGGCAGCCACCAGCAGGGCACCGACGCCGCCGCGCAGCAGCGACCCGGAGTCGGCGCCGCCCGCCGCCGCCAGGGCGACGACCAGGGCGACATAGGTCGCCACGCCCGCCGCCAGGCTCGACCTCGTCGGGGCTCCAGAGCGCCGCGCCGAGGCGTAGCAGGTGAACAGGGCGAGCGTGGTCAACCCGAGGGGCACCAGAGCGATGACGGTCGTACCGACCGCGGCCGGCACCCCGTGCGCCAGCAGCCACACCGCCGTCCCGATCCCCACCGCGCGGGTCCACGACACGCCCTCGTTGACCGGATCGGCCGAGGTGAGGACGAACACGGCGACGGCCGGCACCACGACGACCAGCCACGACAGCAGGGCCGCCTGCACGGCGCTGAGCACGCCGGAGACCCAGGTCGGTGCGCCGTCCAGCGCGCTCGACAGGTCGATGCGGCGGTCGTCTCCGATCACCCGCCGACCGGCCGGGGCGCTCGGCGCGGCCGGCACGACCGGGATGCTCGGGATGCTCGGGATGCTCGGCACGGCCGGAACGGCCCGGGCCCGGGGGGCACGCGGCACGGTCGGGCGCCCGGCCGGGACGTTCGGGGGCGGGGTCGGCCGGGCGCGCGTGCTCACCGGGCCATCGTCAGCCGCGCCCGCCCGGACCCGGCGCAGGCGCTGCGGCGCGTCGTCAGGCCAGCAGGGCCCGCGCGAGCGCCGCGGTCTGGGACGGCGTGCGACCGACCTGCACGCCCGCGGCCTCGAGCGCCTCCTTCTTCGCCTGGGCGGTGCCCGACGAGCCGGAGACGATCGCGCCAGCGTGGCCCATGGTCCGCCCCTCGGGCGCGGTGAACCCCGCGACGTAGCCGACCACCGGCTTGGTGACATGCGCGCGCACGTAGGCGGCGGCGCGCTCCTCCGCGTCGCCGCCGATCTCGCCGATCATGACGATGACCTCGGTGGCCGGGTCCGCCTCGAACGCGGCCAGCGCGTCGATGTGCGTCGTGCCGATGATCGGGTCGCCGCCGATGCCGATCGCGGTGGAGAAGCCCAGGTCACGCAGCTCGTACATCATCTGGTAGGTCAAGGTGCCGGACTTGGACACCAGGCCGATCGGGCCCGGCCCGGTGATGTCCGCCGGGATGATGCCGACGTTCGACCGGCCGGGGCTGATCAGCCCCGGGCAGTTCGGACCGATCAGCCGCACCCCCGCGTCGAGCGCGTGCGCGACGAGCTGGGCGGTGTCCGCGACCGGGACCCCCTCGGTGATGACGACGACGAGGGGCACCCCCGCGTCGATCGCCTCGTCGACCGCCGCACGGGTGAACGCCGGCGGGACGAACACCACCGAGACGTCGGCCCCGGTGGCGGCGACCGCGTCGGCCACCGTGCCGAACACCGGCACGTCCCGCGTGCCGAAGGTCACCGACGTGCCGGCCTTGCGCGGGTTGACGCCGCCGACGACGTTGGTGCCCGCGGCGAGCATCCGGGTGGTGTGCTTCGTGCCCTCCGAGCCCGTCATGCCCTGGACGACGACCCGGGACTCCTCGGTGAGGAAGATGGCCATGGCGTGTTCGCCTCTCTCGTCGCGGTGCGGGGTCAGACGGACGGCTGGGCGGCGGCGGCGGCGAGCTCCGCTGCGGCGTCCGCGCCACCGTCCATCGTCTCGGCCAGGGTGACCAGGGGGTGCGCCGCCGCGGCCAGGATCGCCCGGCCCTCGGCGACGTTGTTGCCGTCCAGCCGCACGACGAGCGGCTTGCTGGCCTCGTCCCCGAGCATCGCCAGGGCGGCGACGATGCCGCGGGCCACCTCGTCGCACGCGGTGATGCCGCCGAACACGTTGACGAACACGGCACGCACCTGGGGGTCGGACAGGATGATGTCCAGGCCGTCGGCCATCACCTGCGCGGACGCGCCGCCGCCGATGTCGAGGAAGTTCGCCGGCCGCACCCCGCCGTGCCGCTCGCCGGCGTAGGCGACGACGTCCAGCGTGCTCATGACGAGCCCCGCGCCGTTGCCGATGATGCCCACCTGGCCCTCGAGCCGGACGTAGCCCAGACCCTTCTCCTTGGCGCGGGCCTCGAGCGGGTCGGTCGCGGCGGTGTCCTCGAGCGCAGCGTGCGCCGGGTGCCGGAAGTCCGCGTTGGCGTCGAGGGTGACCTTGCCGTCCAGCGCCAGCACCTGGCCGTCGTCGGTCAGCACCAGCGGGTTGACCTCGACCAGCGTGGCGTCCTCGTCGCGGTACACCTCCCACAGCCGCTCCAGCACGGCCGCGACCTGCGGTGCGACGGCGTCGTCGAACCCGGCGGTCGCGACGATCTCGGCGGCCTTGGCGGCGTCGATGCCCACCCGCGGGTCTACCGGCACCCGGGCCAGCGCCTCCGGGCGCTCGACCGCCAGCTGCTCGATCTCCATGCCGCCCTCGACGCTGGCCATCGCCAGGTAGCGGCGCTGCGCGCGGTCGAGGAGCAGCGCGACGTAGTACTCGTGGGCGATCCGGGCGCCGGCGGCCACCATGACGGTGCGCACGGTGTGCCCCTTGATGTCCATGCCGAGGATCGCGGTCGCTGCCTGCTCGGCCTCGTCGGCCGACCTGGCCAGCTTCACGCCACCGGCCTTGCCCCGGCCGCCGGTCTTCACCTGTGCCTTGACGACGACCACGCCACCGGCCACCGGCAGCAGCCGCTCTGCCGCGGCCCGCGCCTGAGCGGGGGTGGTGGCCACCTCGGCGGGCAGCACGGGCACGCCGTGCGCGGCGAACAGGTCGCGTGCCTGGTACTCGAACAGGTCCACGGGTGGGGTCCTCCCGGTCGTCGCCCCGCGGGCCGTCGTGCGGCGCCGCGTCCTGCCCGATGGTAGCCGCGGGCGATGAGTTTCTCGACATCGAGATATGCCGCGGGTCGGCCTGCGCCGTCGAGGCGTGCCGCGCGTCACTCCGGGCCATCGCGGGCACTCGGGCGCGCTCCTCAATGCTGCCGCTCAAGGCCGCCTCGGTGGCGGTGCGGCGGCCGCCGGCGCATCGTGGAGGGGCCGTCGCCCGGACGCCGGGGTGCGGCCGACGAACCGCCGTCCAGGCCCACCCCCGAGGAGCACGCCATGTCCGAGCAGACCCCCACCGACGACCTCGACACGTTCACCTGGGTCGAGCTCGGGGTGCCCGACCTGTACGCCGCCCAGCGGTTCTACGCCGCCGTGTTCGGCTGGGAGTTCGAGGCGTTCGCCGAGGGCTACGTGGTCGCCACCTCGCGCGGGCGCAACGTGTGCGGGCTGTACGCGTGGCCCAGCCCGGTGGCGGACGGGGTGCGGGCGTACGTCAAGGTCGCCGACCTGGAGGGCACGCTCGAGCGGGCCGTCGCGGCCGGCGGCACGGTCGAGCGTGAGCGGTCCGCCATCGGCGAGGGCCAGGGCTGGTGGGCCGACGTGCGCGACCCGGCCGGCCTGCTCGTCCCGATCATCACGTCGAACCCCCCCACCCCCTGACCGACCCCCTCCCCCTCCCTCGCTCAGCCCGGCGTGTTCTGCGCGCGTTCGACGTCTTCTCGTCGTCCGAGGCGGTCCAACGCGCGCAGACCGTCAGTCCACGGCGCGCAGGGCGCGATGTGGGCGACCCGCGCGGGGGCGAGGGGTGCCGCGCGCTGCGGGGAGTTGCGTCAACGCAGGTTGACAGGAGTCTCCGCGTCAACCTAGATTGACACCCATGCCCGACCACACCCTGATGACCGCCGCCGCGGGCGACGACCCCGCCGAGGGGCTGCGTGCGGTGCGCTCGCTGCGGGTGCTGGCCGACCGGCTCGAGGCGCTGCAGGTCGAGCGCGCGCGCGGGCTCGGCTGGCCCTGGCAGCAGATCGCCGACGCGCTCGGCGTCACGCGGCAGGCGGTCCACAAGAAGTACGGAAAGAGGTTCCCCTGATGTTCGAACGGTTCACCCGCGACGCCCGCGACTCGGTGGCGCGCGCCCAGGACATGGCCCGCAGCGCCGGCGCCGACCGCATCGGCGCCGAGCACCTGCTGCTCGCCGCGGTCGCCGACCCGGGCTCGGTCGCCGCCCGGTCGCTGGACCGACTCGGCATCGCCCCGTCGTCGCTCGCCGTGTCGGTCCGAGCGCTCGGGCCTGACGTGCTGGACGCCGAGGCGCTGGCACTGGTCGGAGTCGACCTCGAGTCCGTCCGCACGCAGGTGGAGGCGACGTTCGGGCCCGGCGCGCTGGACGCCGCCACCGCGCCCAGCACGGGACGTCTGGCGCTCGGCCCCGCCGCCAAGAAGCTGCTGGAGCTCGCGCTGCGTGAGGCCATCCGGTTCGCCTCGCACCGCATCGACACCGGACACCTGCTGCTCGCCGCCGCCCGGATGGACGGCGCCGCCGCAGCCAGCGCGCTGGCGTGGTTCGGCCACGACCGCACCGCCGTGGAGCGGGCAGTGGTCGCCACCTGGGCCGAGGGAGCGTCGGAGTAGCGTCCGCGCGTGGGCGCCCCCTGAGCGGCCGCTCCGGCTAGAGCTTCGTCACCGGGGAGAACCGCAGCAGCAGCCGCTTGGTGCCGGACGAGCCGAAGTCGACCTTGGCCACGGCGTTCTGGCCCACACCTTCCAGGGCGATGACCGAGCCGAGCCCGTACGCGTCATGGGTGACCTTGTCGCCCACCGCCAGGTTCGGCACGTCGGCGCGCGGCTGCGCCGAGCCGAAGCTCGCACCCGTGGACGGCAGCGTGCGCTTCTCGACCGGCCCCGACGTCCGTCCCGACGAGCCAGGGCCGCCGTCCCCGCGACGCCCGGCGCCCCAGCCGGACCGACCTGCGGCCGCGCCCGACCCCCAGCCGCTGCGCAGCGCCGCCGTGGAGGACTCCCGACGTCGCCAGTCGATCAGCTCCTCCGGCAGGTCGGACAGGAACCGGCTGGGCGGGAACTCGTTCGGCACCCCCCACGCCGTACGAGTGGCGGCGCGTGAGATGTACAAGCGTTGGCGCGCCCGGGTCAGACCCACGTAGGCCAGCCGGCGCTCCTCCGCGAGCTGGTCCGGGTCGGACAGCGAGCGCAGGTGCGGGAACGTGCCGTCCTCCAGGCCAGTGAGGAACACCACCGGGAACTCCAGCCCCTTCGCCGTGTGCAGGGTCATCAACGTCACCACGCCCTGGTCGGCGCCGGGCGCGTCGCCGCCGTCGGCGTCGGGGATCTGGTCGGAGTCGGCCACCAGCGACACCCGCTCGAGGAAGTCGGACAGGTCCCCCTCGGGGTCGGCCTGCTCGAACTCCGCCGCCACGGCGTGCAGCTCGGCGAGGTTGTCCACCCGCGCGCCGTCCTGCGGGTCCTCACTGGCCCGCAGCTCGGCGAGGTAGCCGCTGCGGTCCAGCACGGCGCCGAGCACCTCCGCCGGGCCGGCGCCGTCCTCGGCCAGCTCGCGCAGGCCCGCGATCAGGTCACGGAACGCGGCCAGTCCGGTGATGGCGCGCGTGCCGAGCGCCGGTACCTCGTCGAGGCGCTCCAGCGCCGCGCCGAACGAGATCCGCTCCCGCTCGGCGAACGCCGCGACCAGCGCCTCGGACCGCTCACCCAGCCCGCGTTTGGGCACGTTGAGGATGCGGCGCAGGTTGACGTCGTCGTCCGGGTTGGCCACCACGCGCAGGTAGGCGACGGCGTCCTTGATCTCCTTGCGGTCGTAGAAGCGGGTGCCGCCGACCACCCGGTAGGGCAGGCCGACGCGCACCAGCGCGTCCTCGATGGCCCGGGACTGGGCGTTCGCCCGGTAGAACACCGCGACGTCGCCCGGCCGCACCCCGGCGGAATCTCCCAGCCGGTCCACCTCCTCGACGACGAACCGCGCCTCGGCCCGCTCGTCGTCCGCGACGTAGGCGACGATCGGCTCGCCCGCCCCGGTGTCGGTCCACAGCCGCTTCGGCTCGCGGCCGGGGTTGCGGGAGATGACCGAGTTCGCCGCGGACAGGATGGTCTGGGTGGAGCGGTAGTTCTGCTCGAGCAGCACGGTGCGGGCGTCGGGGTAGTCCGCCTCGAACTCCAGGATGTTGCGGATGGAGGCGCCGCGGAAGGCGTAGATCGACTGGTCGGCATCGCCCACCACGGTCAGCTCGCCGCGCGGCACGTCCCCCGAGCCGTCGCCCACCAGCTCACGCACCAGCACGTACTGCGCGTGGTTGGTGTCCTGGTACTCGTCGACGAGCACGTGCCGGAACCGGCGGCGGTAGTGCTCCGCCACGGCCGGGAACGCCTGCAGCAGGTGCACGGTGGTGGAGATCAGGTCGTCGAAGTCCAGCGCGTTGGCCTGCCGCAGCCGTGCGGCGTACCGCGTGTACACCTGCGCCAGCACGGTGTCGGCATCGTTGGCGGCCCCCTGGGCGATGCGGGCGGCGTACTCCCCCGGGCCGACGAGCTCGTCCTTGAGGTGCGAGATCCGGGTGGCCAGCGCCTTGGCCGGGTACCGCTTGGGATCGAGGTCCAGGTCGCGGGAGACCAGGGTGAGCAGCCGCTGGGAGTCCGCGGCGTCGTAGATGGAGAAGCTCGACCGCAGGCCGAGCGTGGTGGCCTCGCGGCGCAGGATGCGCACGCAGGCCGAGTGGAACGTGGACACCCACATCCGCTGGGCCGCGGGCCCGACGAGGGCCACGACGCGCTCGCGCATCTCGGCCGCGGCCTTGTTGGTGAAGGTGATCGCCAGCACCTCGCCGGGGCGCGCCCGGCCGGTGGCCAGCAGGTAGGCGATCCGGTTGGTGAGCACCCGCGTCTTGCCCGAGCCGGCGCCCGCGACGATGAGCAGCGGGCCGCCGGCGTGCATCACCGCCTCGCGCTGCGGCGGGTTGAGGCCGACCAGCAGCGCGTCGGCGCGAGCCTGCGCGGCCCGGGCGACGTCGGCCTGCTCGTCCGCCGCGTCGTCCTGCGCGCGGCGCAGCGCTGCCTCCGCTTCGTCGTCGAACAGCAGCGGGCTGGGCGCGGACGCGGGCTCGTCCCGGCGCCGCGGCCCGTCGTCCGGCACGGGCTCGTGCCCGTCGGGCTCGACCTCGCCGGCCGGTGCGGGCTCGTCGTCGTCCCGCGGGGGGACCACGAGCGGCAGGCCCGACGACGCGCCGTGGTGCGGGGCGGGGGGCCGGACGGGCGGGCGGGAGGAGGAGGGTAGCGGCGTCATGGCGCACCCAGGGTAGGCGAGGACGCCCACACCGCGTGGCGGGGGTCAGTCGGCGGTCGGTGCCACCGCAGCGCGCGGGCAGCGGTCAGCCGGCGGTCACTGCCACACCACGGCGACGGCGACATTCGTCAGCGTCAGCCCGGCGATGGCCAGCACCAGAGCGCGGGACACCGTCGTGCGGCGTCCGCCCCAGACGACCAGGCCGGTGACCCCGAGGGCGATGGTGAACTTGACGGCCAGCTTGGCTGGCTCGACCGCACCCCAGTCCAGCGTTCCGGTGGACAGCAGCACGCCCAGGGTCAGGCCGGTGACCAACGCGGTGAGGGCGCCGTGCAGCATGCCGGTGGGGATCCGCGGCGGCCGCAGGCTCACCAGCGCACCGCCCAGCACGATCGCCCAGCCCACCAGGTGCAGCACGAGAAGCACACGACCGAGGATGTCCATGCCCGAAGGATAGGCAGCATCGGCGCGCCCGGGGGCGGCGGGGGCTACAGAAGGCGGCGGGCCGCGGCCCAGCGGGTCAGCTCGTGGCGGCTGGACAGCTGCAGCTTGCGCAGCACCGCGGACACATGGGTCTCCACCGTCTTGACGGAGATGAACAGCTCGGCACCCACCTCGCGGTAGGAGTACCCGCGGGCGATCAGCCGCATCACCTCGCGCTCCCGCGCCGAGAGCCGGTCCAGCTCGTCGTCCCCGATGGCGACGTCGCCGGAGGCGGTGCCGAACGCGTCCAGGACGAAGCCGGCCAGCCGCGGCGAGAACACCGCGTCCCCGCTGGCCACGCGCAGCACGGCGTCGCACAGCGCCACCCCGTCGATCGCCTTGGTGACGTAGCCGCGCGCGCCGACCCGGATCACGCCGACGACGTCCTCGGCCGCGTCGCTCACGGACAGCGCGAGGAACCGGGTGCCTGCCATCACGTCGGCGCACCGGCGCAGCACCTCGGCGCCACCACCGCCGTCGCCGCCGGGAAGGTGCACGTCGAGCAGCACCACGGGGGGCAGCAGCTGGTGCACCACCGCGACCGCCTCGTCGACGTTCGCCGCCTCGCCGACCACCCGCACCCGCTGGTCCAACGAGGCCTTCACCCCCGTGCGGAACATGTGGTGGTCGTCCACCAGCACCACGTCCACCGGCACCGTCACGCTGCCGCTCACCGCGACCCTCCACTCGTCGTCTCGATTGCGCTCGTCTGTCCGCCAGTCGTCCCCGGCCCGGCCGAGGGCTCGCACGGCGCAACCGGGACCACGAGGTGCACCTCGGTTCCGCGGCCCGGCTTGCACGTCACCGTCGCGGTCCCGCCGCGGCGGTGCACGCGTCCCATGATGGACTCGCGGACGCCGAACCGGTCCGGCCCGATGGCGTCGACGTCGAAGCCGTCCCCGTGGTCGCGGACGAACACCTCGACGTCGTCGGTGCCGACCTCCAGGTACAGCGACACCGGCGGGCGGCCGTGGTGCACCGCGTTGACCAGCGCCTCCCTGGTCGCCTGCAGCAGCGCCTCGGTGCCCGCGTCGGGGGCGCGGTCGCCCACCACGACCGAGTCGATGGTCACCGCCTCGCCGCCCGGCCCGGACCGGGAGTCCTCCACCTCGGCGATCACCGCGCGCAGCGCGGCGGCCACGGACGTGCCCGGCGCGGGGCGGTCGTCGTAGAGCCACTCGCGCAGCTCACGCTCCTGGGCCCGCGCCATCCGCGCCACCTCGGCCGGGTCGTCGGCGCGCGCCCGGATCAGGGCCAGGGTCTGCAGCACCGAGTCGTGCAGGTGGGCCGCGATGTCGGCCCGCTCACCCTCCCGCGCGCGGGCCGCGCGCTCGTCGCCCAGCTCGCGCACCAGGCGCAGCCACCAGGGCGCCAGCACCAGGCCGACCCCGGCGAGCACCGCGAGCGACGCCACGATCGACTGCACCAGCACCTGCGGCTCGATGCCCTCGCCGATCACCTGGTTCACCACGAGCAGGCCGCCGACCCCGGCGAGGACGACCCCCCCGATGAGCTGGAGCACGCTCGTCGTGCGGCCCCCCGGACCCTGCCGCAGCCCGCGCTGGGCGAGGTCGAGCTGGCTCCAGGCCAGCACCAGCCCCGCGACGAGCACGAGCACCGGGACCACCCAGCCCAGGCCGGGCCCGCTGCTCCGCCGCGTCACCACCAGGGCGATCGCGCCGACGAGGAGCAGGACGCCGATGGCCACCTGGACGCGAGGGGCGGAGCCGTCCGGCGACTCGTCGGCCGGGCGGCGGGCCAGCCGCGTCAGGGCTGCGGGGCGGGCGGCACCCGCCGCGTCGGTGGGGTCGCCCGGCGGCACGGTCAGCCACCAGAACGCGTAGAGCGCCGGGCCGACCCCGCCCAGGGCCGTCAGGGCGACCAGCAGCACCCGCACCAGCGCGACGGGCAGGCCGAGGTGCAGCGACACGCCGAGCGCGACGCCGCCGACCCATCGTCCGGACCTGGGCCGACGCAGCGGCAGGCGCGCGGGCGCGGGCGGACCCGGCCGGACCTGGGGAGCAGCGATCGTCACGTGCTGATCGTCACACGTCGAGGCCGTGGCGTCCGCTGTCCAGGCCATGATCCAGGGTCAGGATCAGGGTCCGGGGGCCCGCCGGCGCGCACGGTTCAGGGTGCGATCAGGGGGACACCCGATAGCGGCGGGCCTGGTGCCGGGCCGACGATCGTGGCATGACCACACAGACACCTCGCCCTGGGGACGTGCCGCCGGCCACCCCCGGTCCGGCGACCACGCCCGGCGCCCCCCCGCCCCCGCCGCAGCCGGGCGGCACCGGCCTGTTCGCCAGCCTCCGACGCTCGGGCCTCTACCGGTCCGACGAGCGCTGGATCGGCGGCGTCGCCGGCGGCCTCGCCCAGCGGTTCGGGGTCGACCCGTTGCTGGTGCGCGGCATCTTTGCCGTGACGACCCTGCTGGGCGGCCTCGGCCTGATCGCCTACGCCCTCGCGTGGGCCCTGCTGCCCGAGCAGCGCGACGGACGCATCCACCTCGAGGGCCTCAGCGTCGGCCACCCCGACATCGCGCTGCTCGGCGCGCTGCTCATGCTGCTCGCCGGACTGGGTCGCGGGTCGTGGGGGTTCGACGGCACCGTGCTGCCGCACTGGCTGGCGGGGCTGTTCTGGCTCGCCGGCATCGTCGCGGTGATCGCGCTCATCTCCGCCACCGCCTCCAGCCGCCGCGGCGGAGCCCGGCCGGCGCCCTACACCGGTCCGCTGCCGACCAGGCCGGCACCCGGTGCCCCCCCGTGGGCCGGCGCACCGGTGCCGCCCGTCGCGCCGGGCTCGCCCGCGACGACGAGCCCGCTCGCCACGGCCGCGCCCACCGCCACCCCGACGACCGTCCCCGTCTACGGCACCCCGCCGCCGGCGCCCTGGGGTCCGAACGGCCCGATGCCGACCTCTGCGGCGCCCGCTGGCGGCCCGTACGGGTCGTCGTACGGCTCCGCCTACGGTGCGCCGTACGGCGCGCCCTACGGACCCGCACGCGGCGGACCGACGACGGCACCGATGCAGCCACCTCTCCCCGTGGTGCGCGCCCCCCGGCGCCCGCGCAACGGGCCGGGCGCACCGCTGGTGGGCGTTGCCGTCGCGGTCAGCCTGCTGACCTTCGCGGCCGTGCTGATCAGCGAGCGGCTCGGGTGGTTCGACGGCCGCGTGCTCGCTGTCTCGGCCGCGCTCGCCGCCGTCGTGTTCGGGCTGGCCATCGCTGTCAGCGGGCTGCGGGGGCGGCTCGGCGGCGTGCTGTCCTTCTTCGCGGTGATCGCCCTGCTCATCGCCGGTCCGGCGGCGGCGGCCGACAGCGCGGACTGGACCTGGCACTGGAGCCCCGGGTCGAACGCGCGGAGCATCAGCGAAGGCACGACGACGGTCACCAGCCGCACCACCGCCGCCGACGGCCTCGAGATCAGCGCCGGCGACGGCACGATCGACCTGTCCGGAGTGCCGATGACCGACCAGCTGCTCACCGTCCCGGTGACCATCGGCGCCGGCGACGTCACGATCGTCGTGCCGCACGGCGCGCGGGTATCGGCCACCGCCGACGTCGGCGTGGGCTCGGTCACCTGGAAGGTCGACGGCGCCGACGACGCCACCAGCGGCCTCGGGATCTCGGGCAAGACGTTCAGCACCGGCGGTGCCGGTGACACCCAGCTGCACCTGAACATCTCGGTCGGCCTGGGCGACCTGACGATCATCGAGGAGGACTCATGAGCACCGACAAGACCCTGCCGCTTGACCTGCCGGACCCGGGGGCCGGCCCGCACGACGTGACGGACGCGATCTCGGACGCACCGGTCGACGCCCCGCGCCCGACGCCCACCCCGCAGACCTCCGCGGTACCCGCGGTGGCGCCGGTCCGGCGCGAGACCCGGGTCGGCACCGTGGTGTGGGGACTGGTCGTGGTGGCGCTCGGCGTGCTGGCCCTGGCCGTGTCGGCGGGCGCCCAGGTCGACGGTGAGCTGGCGTTCATCGCCCTGCTCGCCGGCGCCGGTCTGGCGCTGCTCGTCGGCTCGCTCGTCGTCGGGCTCCGCCATCCGCGGGGGCGCCGCTGAGCTGCGCACCACCTCCGGACGCTCGGTCCGGACGCCACGAGGGCCGGCACCCCATCAGGGGGCCGGCCCTCGTCGGTGTCGTGCGGTGGAACGGTCAGACGGTCGTCGCTGCGGGAGCGACGGCGGGGGCCACGGCCACCGGACGACGGCCCAGGAGCATCAGTGCCCAGCCGACGATCAGCGACAGCACACCGACGCCGACCGCGAACAGCGCGACGCCGAAGGAGACCACCGAGGTGAACAGCGAAGCCCGCAGGAAGGACGCGGTCATCATCGTGTCGCGGACCGGGTCCTCACGGTCCAGCTCGGCGTAGGTCTTGCCACCGGAGGCCTTGAGGGCGTGGTGCTGAATGATGTCGGCCTGCGACCACGCGGTCCACGGCGAGTTCACCGACTGGCCCGCGAAGCTGGAGGCGTCCTCGGCGACGGTGATCCGCTCCGCCGCGAGGTTGCTCGACACGAGGCCCCAGGTGACGGCCCCGGCGACGATGAAGATGAGGCCGAGGATCACGGACAGGACGCCCAGCGTCCGTACCGGGCCCCTTCGCTCGGCAATGACTGTGGACATGATTTCCCCGATCATCTGTGGTGAATGTGCTGCCGGCGGTGTTCCCGCCCGTGGAGCGTTCCTGCTCGGGACAAGCGTCACGGCAGGTCAAGGGTAGCGCGCAGGACTGAAGTCCCGCACAGGTGCGACACAGGGTCCGCGGTGCGCGCCGAAGTTCGACGCAGAACGGGTCAGCCGCGCGTGGAATCCGGGACCTAGAACCACCATCAGCGCGCTGACCTGGGGATTCACCGGCGGTCGGCGGCATCGCGGGAGCGCGGGTGCGCTCCGGGCTCAGGCGCTCCGCAGCGCGCGAGCCCGCGCATATTGCTGGTCGACGAGCGGCAGCACCCGCGACCAGTCGTAGTCCGGAGGGACCGCCCGGTTGTGCGCGCGCATCGCGTCGAGCAGGGCGCTGTCCCGCGCGAGGCGGACCAGCGCGTCCACCATCGCCGCGTCGTCCGGAACCAGCAGGCCCTCCACCCCGTCCTCGAGGTGCTCCGCGATGCCGGTGCCGGTGCGGGCGACGACGACGAGGCCGGCGGCGCGCGCCTCGAGCGCCGCCTGGCCGAACGGCTCCAGGACCGCCGGTGCGACGAACACGTCGGCATCGCCGTACGCGAACCTGATGTTCTCGTGCGGCAGCTCACCGGCCAGCGTCACGACGTGCCCGAGCCCCTCGTCCGCCACGGCCTTCTGGACGGCGGAGGCGGAGGGTCCGCCGCCCACCAGCGTCAGGTGCAGCCGACCCGGGGGCAGCTGGCGCACGGCCTGGGCCACCAGGTGCACGAGCGGCACCGCACGCTTGCGCGGGGCCAGCTGCATCGCCGCGACCAGCCGCAACGGGCCGCGCCCGCCGGCGCGGTCCCCCGCGATCCGCGGCGCCGGCGCCCAGGCGGCCACGTCGATGCCGTTCGGCACCACGACCACCGTGGCGGCCGGGAACATGCCAGACACCTGGGCGGCGGCGAGCTCGCTCACCGCGCTCAATGCGACGGGCACCCGGCCCCAGCGGCTCAGCCGCACCGCCGGGCGGAGGATCGTCGCCGCACCGTCGAAGAGGGAGTGCCAGGTGATCGCTGTCGGCAGGGCGGCCGCCACGGCCACCTGGGCGCCGTCGATGGCGAACGGAGAGACCACGCCCACGTGCACGTGGACGACGTCGGGGGCGAGCGGGGCCAGCTCGGCGCGGATCAGCCGGCGCTCGAACAGGCTGACGGGCACGTCCCAGGGCATCCGCGCGCCGAGCCTGTGGACCTGCACGCCGTGGTACTCCTGCACGGCGCCGCCACGCTCGCCGTCAGCGCCGATCGTGCCGGTGAGCACGTGGACCTCGTGGCCGGCCGCCGCCTGCTGCACCGCCAGCTCGTACACCTGAGTCTCGATGCCGCCCGTCCGCGGCGGGAAGCAGTCGGACAGGTGGACGATCCGCACGGGCTCAGGCCAGGGTCATCGCGGCGATGGCGGCATCGCCTTGGGCGTGCACCCGCCGCTCGAGCACGAACGACATCACCGGCACGACGCCCGCGAGCGCCATCGTCACCAGCCGGCCGAACTTCCAGCGCAGCACCGACCACAGGTCCATCACGGTGACCAGGTAGACCACGTAGATCCAACCGTGCGCGAAGGGCACCCACACCAGCGCCGAGACCAGGGCGTCAGGCCCGTGCAGCACATGCCTGAGCACCAGCTCCACGCAGAGCAGCAGCAGCATCGAGCCGGTGACGTAGGCCATCACCCGGTAGCGCATCAGCGCGCCGGCCGCGCGCCGCGCGCGGGGGCTGACCGCGGGCGTGGTGCTGGCCGCCAACGGTGCCCGTCCGTCGGCCGCGTCGGCGTCGCTCACGTCATCCTCGCTCCCGCTGGTCGGCTGGGCGACCGGTTGGCTGGTCACCTGTTCAGCACGTCAGAGCCTAGCCACGGCCGCTGGGATCACACGCCGCCGCGCCTCCGCGTGCGGATCAGTCCTGCGGATCAGTCCTCGGGTCAGAAGGGCGGGACGTCGGAGTACCCGCTGGAAGGCAAGACACTCCCACCGCACGACTCACGCACGCCGGGTGGCGATGACGGTGGCGATGACGGTGGCGAGATCGGCGCCGACCGCGGTGGCGGCGGCGGAGGCCACGTCATGGCCAGGGCCGGCTCGGACACGGACGTCGACCCGGATGGTGAGGTGAAGCGCAGCGTTCCCCCCCGTTCACGCGTGACGATCCAGCCGGCGGCGTGCTTGAGCCGGTGGTGCTTGCGGCACAGGTGCGCCAAGTTGTCGATCGACGTCCGCCCGCCGTCCTGCCAGGCGAGCGCGTGGTCGACGTCACAGCGTGCGGCCCGGCGTGCGCAGCCGGGGAATCGGCAGGTGCCGTCGCGCACGAGGAGCGCCGCCCGCAGGTCCGCCGGGGGCACGTAGCGCTCACGACCGACCGACAGCACGGCACCGGTCTCGGGGTGGGTGAGCACCCGCAGAAAGCTCGGCGCGGCGGCCGCGAGCTCGCGCGCGGTGTCGAGATCGATCGGGCCAACGCCTTCCAGTGTGGCCGGTTCGTCCCCGACCCCGAGCAGCGCCAGGACCGGCACGGTTAGCACCACCGTCGGCTTGATGCCCCGCGCCCAGTCCGGGGGCAGGCCGCCGCCCTGCGACATCGACGAGGCGCACTCATCGTGCGGCCGGTCGGGACCCTGCTCGTCGCGGTACGCGACAGCGGGCGGCTGCGCTTCGTCCTGGCGGCAGGAGTCGCCCGCACGCGGTCGGCCGGCGGCCGCGTCGGCAGCCCCCGGGTCCAGCAGCAGCGCGGCCAGCACGTCCGCCCGCAGCTGCGCAGCGGTGCGGGGATCGTCGGGACCGGCCACCTGCGCGGCCAGGTCGCTCACCCGGTGGAACGCTGCCATCGCCTGCGCGGCCGGCAGCAGCGCCGACAACCACGCCAGGTCGTCCCCCGCCGGGGTCACCTCCACGAAGCGGTCCGCCATCGCGCGGCGGGTGCGCTCCGCGTCGACCGCAGCGGTGTGCCGGGCACGCCAGGAGCGCGCGGCCTGCCGCAACCGGGACGGCGCCAGCCGCTGCGCCCGCTCCACCACCGCGGCGTCCGCCGCCTGGCAGACCTCGTCCTCGCAACCGCGGAAGACATCCAGCAGCACGGCGACGTGCGCCGGGCGGACCTGCCCCTCGACATACGCCGCGTGCACCTGGGGGAACGCCGAGACGAGCCGCTCGGTCGCGGCGATCCGGTTCAGCACCGTGGCCTCCGGGACCTGCTGCGCCAACGCCAGCTCAGCCACCGCCTGCCGATGCGCGAACTCCCGCGCACTCGCCGCGGTGTGATGGGCCCGCTGGGCGAACTCCACCGTGTAGTGGCCCACGGCGGCGGCGTACGCGGCCAGCAGCACGTCGTCGCGAAGCGCGGTGAACCGCGACACCAGCCGTTCCGCGCCGCCGACCGCCTGCAGCGTCGCCGGCAGCAGATCCGCCGGCAGCCGATCCGACGACAGCAGATCCGACGACAGCAGATCCGACGACAGCATCGGCGGCAGCGGATCGGCCGGTCGCGGGTCCGCTGGCGGCGGCGCGGGTTGCCGGCCAGCGCCGGCCGGCGCGGCCGCATCTGCAGTCGGCCTCCGCTCCAGCGTCGTCGTCATAGAACAAGTGTACTAAATGCCACTGACAAGCCCCACTCGCCGTGTCGGAAGGGACGAGGGCGGGAGCAGGCAGGAGGGCGGGGGCGGAGGAGGGAAGAGTTGGAAGGGAGGGGGCGGGGGGAGGAGCGAGGCAGGCCGAGCAGGCAGGCGGACCGGGCAGGCGTGACCCAGTACCGCGCGGGTGTGGCGGTCGCTCGTGGAGGCCCGAACAGAGCCGCTGCAGACCCCGGAGAGCTAGCGGGGCCGTAGGTCCAGGAGCTGCGCGAACGGCGGGTAGCTGGCCGCCGCGCCCGCTACTCCCACCGTGGCCGTGGCCGCACGCACGGCGTCCCGCACCGCCTCGACCAGCGGGGCGCCCACGGCCAGGCGCGCGGCCAGCACGCCCACCAACGCATCGCCCGCGCCGGTGGTGTCCACCACCCGGTCGGCCGCCGGCGCCGGCACGTGCACGGGTGCCACCGCCCCGTCCAGGACCACCGCGCCCTGCGCGCCCAGCGTCACGACGACCGTCGCCGCGCCCAACGCCGCCAGCCGCGCCACCACGTCGAACGCCTCCGGGACGGTGCGCGGCGCCGCCGGGTCCAGCAGCAGCGCCGCGGCCTCGACCTCGTTGACCACCAGCGGGTCCGCGGCGAGCATCACCTCCGGCCCGACCGGCACCACGGGCGCCAGGTTGACCACCACCCTGACCCCGACCGCGCGCGCCGCCCGGACCGCAGCCAGCGTGCCCTCCAGCGCGGCTTCGCCCTGCACCACCAGCACGTCGGCGCCGGTCAGCAGCGCCCGGTGCGCCAGGACGAGCTCGCTGGTCAGGGCGCCGTTCGCGCCCGCCACCACGACGATCTGGTTCGCCCCCTGGGCATCGACGACGATGTGCGCCGACCCGGTCGGCACGTCCACGACGTCCACCCCCGACACGTCGACCCCGGCCGCGCGCAGGCCGTCGAGGAGCATCCGGCCGTGCACGTCGTCACCCACCGCCGCCACCAACGCCGCGTGCGTGCCGGCCAGCGCCGCCGCGATCGTCTGGTTCAGGCCCTTGCCGCCCAGGCCGTACGTCACCGCGCTGCCGCGCACCGTCTCACCGGGCAACGGGAACCGGTCGACCTGGGTGACGACGTCCACGTTCGCCGACCCGACGACCACGACCCGCGCCGTGGCCGTGGTCGCGCCGCTCAGCGTCACGTGGCCCCCTCCGCTACTCCCACTCGATGGTGCCCGGCGGCTTGCTCGTCACGTCGAGGACGACGCGGTTGACCTCGCGCACCTCGTTGGTGATCCGGGTGGAGATCCGGGACAGCACGTCGTACGGCACGCGCGTCCAGTCCGCGGTCATGGCGTCCTCACTGGACACCGGGCGCAGCACCACGGGGTGGCCGTACGTGCGCCCGTCGCCCTGCACGCCGACCGAGCGCACGTCGGCGAGCAGCACCACCGGGCACTGCCAGATGTCGCGGTCCAGCCCGGCGGCCGTCAGCTCCTCGCGGGCGATCGCGTCGGCGGCGCGCAGCACGGACAGGCGCTGCGCGGTCACCTCGCCGACGATGCGGATGCCCAAGCCGGGGCCGGGGAACGGCTGGCGCCAGACGATCGCCTCGGGCACGCCGAGCTCCAGGCCGACCGCCCGCACCTCGTCCTTGAACAGGGTCCGCAGCGGCTCGACGAGCTCGAACGTCAGGTCGTCGGGCAGGCCGCCGACGTTGTGGTGGCTCTTGATGGTCGCCGCGCCCTCGCCGCCGCCGGACTCGACGACGTCGGGGTACAGCGTGCCCTGCACCAGGAACCGGACCTCGTCGCCCGCCTCCCCCGCCTCCTCGACGAGGTCACGCGCGGCGCCCTCGAAGGCGCGGATGAACTCGCGGCCGATCACCTTGCGCTTGGTCTCGGGCTCGACGACGCCTGCGAGCGCCGCGAGGAACGTCGCAGCGGCGTCCACCACCACCAGGCGCACCCCGGTGGCGGCGACGAAGTCCTGCTCCACCTGCTCGGCCTCGCCGGCACGCAGCAGCCCGTGGTCGACGAACACGCAGGTCAGCCTGTCCCCGACGGCCTTCTGCACCAGCGCGGCGGCCACCGAGGAGTCCACCCCGCCGGACAGCCCGCAGATGACGCGGGCGTCGCCCACCTGGGCGCGGATCGCCGCCACCTGCTCGGCGACGACGTTGCCGGGGGTCCAGTCCGGGGCCAGGCCGGCGCCGCGGTACAGGAAGTTCTCCAGGGCGCGCTGACCCAGCGGGGTGTGCCGCACCTCGGGGTGCCACTGCACGCCGAACAGGCGGCGGTCGGTGTCCTCGAACGCGGCCACCGGGGCGCCGTCCGTCGTCGCGAGCACCCGGAACCCGGCCGGCGCGGACTGCACGGCGACGCCGTGGCTCATCCACACGTCCTGCTCGTCGGGCGAGCCGGCCAGCAGCACGCCGTCGTCGGCCACCGCGGCGCGGGTGTGCCCGTACTCGCCGGTGGCGGCCGCGTCGACGTCGCCGCCGAGCGCGTGCGCCATCGCCTGGAAGCCGTAGCAGATGCCGAGCACGGGCACGCCGGCGGCGAACAGCGCCGGGTCGACCGCGGGGGCGCCCGGCTCGTACACCGACGACGGTCCGCCGGAGAGGATGACGGCCGTCGGGTCCTTGGCCAGCATGTCGGCCACCGGCATGGTGTGCGGCACGATCTCGGAGTACACGTGGGCCTCGCGCACGCGCCGCGCGATGAGCTGCGCGTACTGGGCGCCGAAGTCCACGACGAGGACCGGGCGGTGCGCGGTGGCCGAGGTCGGCGCGGTGGCCGAGGTCGGCGCGGTGGCCGAGGTCGGCGTCGGGGCCAAGGTCGGCGCTGTGCCCGGGGTCTGCGTCACGCGCCCAGGGTAGTGGGCGCTCGCCGGCCGGGTCGGGAGTGTCCGCGAGGTCAGGGGCTGTCCGCCGGCCGTGAAATCCCTGTGGTCTGTCGGAGGCTCGACGTACCGTTGACGCTCGTGCGTTCCCTCCCCCTCGACCATCCCGGCACCCCGCCGCTGACCGGTCCGGCCGCCTACCTGGCCTGGCTGGCGCGTCGGCAGTGGGGTGTGCTCGCGACCTCGATCGCGCTGGGCATGGTGGGGTTCGCGGCGCAGGCGATGACGCCGGCGCTGGTCGGGCGCGCGGTCGACGCGGGCCTGGCCAGCGGATTCGGCCCCGACCTGTGGCGCTACGCGGGCCTCATGCTCGCGCTCGGCCTGCTGTCCGCCGCGGTCAACGCCGTCGGGCACCGGTACGACGTCACCAACTGGATGCGGGCGGCGTTCACCGCCTCGGAGCACGTCGGGATCACCGTCGCCCGCTCCGGCCCGGCGATCACCGGCGAGCTGCCCACCGGCGAGGTCGTCTCGGCGGTGGCGAACGACGCGCTGCGGATCGGCGAGGTGTTCGCCGTGGCGGCGCGCTTCGTCGGCAGCCTGGTGGCCTACGTCATCGTCGCGGTGCTCATGCTCAACGTCAGCGTGCCGCTGGGCCTGGTCGTCGTGCTCGGGCTGCCGGTGGTCACCGTGGTGCTCGGCCTGCTCGTCCGGCCGCTGCAGCGTCGGCAGAGCGCCCAGCGGGAGGCGAACGGTCGGCTGACCACGCTCGGCTCGGACACCGTCGCGGGCCTGCGCATCCTGCGCGGCATCGGCGGCGAGTCCGTGTTCGACGAGCGCTACCGCGCCCAGTCGCAGGAGGTGCGCCGCCGCGGGGTGGCGGTCGCCGGGGTGCAGTCGTGGCTCGACGCGCTCCAGGTGCTGCTGCCCGGGCTGTTCGTTCTGGTGCTGGTGATGCTCGGCACGCTGATGGCGATCGACGGCCGGCTGACCCCGGGCCAGCTGGTCACCACGTACGGCTACGCGGCGTTCCTCGCCTGGCCGGTGCAGATCGCCACCGAGATGCTGCAGGCGACCACCCGCGCGGTGATCGGCGCCCGCAAGGTGCTGGCCGTGCTGCGCGTGGTGCCGTCCACCGGCGCCGCCGCGCCCACGCGCGTCATGCCGCCCGCCGGCGTGACGCTGGTCGACGAGGCCAGCGGGGTGGTGCTCGAGCCCGGCCGGGTGGTCGCGCTGGTCAGCGCACAGCCGGACGAGTCCGCAGCGATCGCGCTGCGGATGGGCCGCTCCGACGACGTCGCCGAGCAGGCCACACCGGTGCTGCTGGGCGGCGTGCCCTTGGCCGAGCTGCCGAAGGACGAGGTGCGCGCGCGCATCCTGCTCTCCCCCGCCACCCCCGCGCTGTTCTCCGGGCCGCTGCGCCGGGAGCTGGACGTGCGCGGCCATGCCGACGCGGGCGCGGACGACGAGGCGCTGCTGGCCGCCATCGCGCTGGCGGACGCGGCCGACGTGCTCGACTCGCTGCCCGACGGCCTGGACGGCGAGCTCGACGAGCGCGGCCGGAGCCTGTCCGGTGGGCAGCGCCAGCGCGTCGCCCTGGCCCGCGCCCTGCTCGCCGACCCCGAGATCCTGCTGCTCGTCGAGCCGACCAGCGCGGTCGACGCCCACACCGAGGCGCGGATCGCCGCCCGGCTGGTGGCGCACCGCCGCGGCCGCACGACGCTGCTGGTCACCGCGAGCCCGCTGGTGCTCGAGCACGTGGACGAGGTGCTGCTGGTCGCCGACGGTCGTCTGGTGGCCCGCGGACGCCACCACGACCTGCTCACCGGCGCCGCCGGGGCCGAGGTGGCCGAGACCTACCGCGCGGTGGTCGGCCGCCGGATGGACGACGACCCGGTGCTCGCCACGCCACGCACCGCAGCGAGCGGGACGGAGGCACGACGATGAGACTGCCCGTCGCCGACGCGGCGCACGTGCGCCGGTACGCCCTCGACCTGGGCGGCCGGCACCGCGCCGCCCTGGTGCGGATCGCTGTGCTGCACACCCTGGCCGCGGTGGCCGGCCTGGCCGGACCGTTCCTCATCGGCCGCATCGTCGACGCGGTCACGCGCGGCGCGGCACGGGACCTGCTGGCGCCGTACCTGGCCGCCGGCCTGGCCG
>Ga0302299_10000338_pt1 | contig 24707 bp, 28 predicted proteins | sample III_Fen_N3_4_FD_198795 | JGI IMG/M metagenome (GOLD analysis project Ga0302299, IMG submission 198795) | Peat permafrost microbial communities from Stordalen Mire near Abisko, Sweden - III_Fen_N3_4 | ecosystem: Environmental > Terrestrial > Soil > Wetlands > Permafrost | place: Sweden: Abisko...
GCGCCGACTCCGGCGTCGGCGAACACGGCGAGCATCGCGGCACCGGTGCCGGGCCGCACCTCGAGATCAGGGTTGCACACCGCGACGACCGCCGCGGTCGTCGCGGCGATGCCCCGGTTGGCCGCGGTCGCGTAGCCGACGTTGCCACCCGCGTCGAGCACGCGCGCGTCGGGGACCGCGCGGCGCAGCGCGGCGACCGATCCGTCGCCCGAGCCGTTGTCGACCACCACGACGTCGGGCGCACCCCCGGCCGAGGTGTCGGCCAGCAACGACTGCACGCACGCCGTGAGCGCCGCGCCGGCTTCGTAGTTGACGACGATCGCCGCCCAGGGCGCGTCCATCGCCGCCTACCCGGACGGTGGCCGCTCGGCCCGGTACCAGTCGACCAGGAGGGTTATCCCGGTGCGCAGGTCGACCGCTGGCGCCCACGCGAGCTCGCGGCCGGCGATCGTGATGTCGGGGCGCCGGCGCGTGGGATCGTCGACCGGGAGCGGGTCGAACGTGATCGGGCCGCCCGACCCGGTGACATCGAGAACGATCTCGGCCAGCTCGAGCACGGTGAACTCACCGGGGTTGCCGATGTTCATCGGGCCGGTCCAGTCGGAGTGGAGCAACGCCAGGAACCCCCGCACCTCGTCGTCGACCCAGCAGAACGAGCGGGTCTGCTGCCCGTCGCCGTAGACGGTGAGCGGCTGGCCCGCAAGGGCCTGCTCGATGAAGTTGGTCACCACCCGTCCGTCACCCCGGGCCATTCGGGGGCCGTAGGTGTTGAAGATGCGGACGATCTTCGTGTCGACACCGAAGGTGCGGTGGTACGCCATGGTGATCGCCTCGGCGAATCGCTTCGCCTCGTCGTACACCGACCGCGGGCCGATGGAGTTGACGTTGCCCCAGTAGGTCTCGGGCTGCGGATGGACCATCGGGTCGCCGTAGATCTCGCTCGTGGACGCGAGCAGGAAGCGGGCGCCGTGCGCACGGGCCAGCTCGAGCGCGTGGCGGGTGCCCTCGGAGCCGACCGCCAGGGTCTCGAGTGGGCGGGCGAGGTACGCAGGCGGGCTCGCCGCGCTGGCGAAGTGCAGCACGGCGTCGACCGGGCCCTCGACCGGGATGCCAGTGCTCACGTCGTGCTCGAGGAGCATGAACCGCGGATCGTCGACCAGCTCGGCGACGTTCTCGCGGTAGCCCGTGGAGAGGTCGTCGACCGCGACGACGTCGTCGCCCGCGGCGAGGAGGGCCCGGCAGAGGTGGGAGCCCAGGAAGCCGCTGCCGCCCGTGACCACGGTGCGGGGCATCAGCGCCCCACGCCCTGGTAGGCGAAGCCGAGGCGGCGCATCGCCGCGGGGTCGAGGAGGTTGCGGGCGTCGACCACGCGCGGCTCCGCCATCGCCGCGGCGACCCGGGTGTAGTCGAGCCAGCGGAACTGGTCCCACTCCGTCAGGAGCGCGAGCACCTCGGCGCCCTCGCAGGCGTCGTACGCGTCGGTGCCGACCAGCAGCCCTGGGACCTCCCGGCCGGCGGCGTCACCGGCCACCGGGTCGAACGCGCACACCCGCGCGCCCGACTCGACCAGCTCGGCCGCGATCGACAGCGACGGCGAGTCCCGCAGGTCGTCGGTGTTGGCCTTGAACGTGAGCCCGAGCACCGCGATGCGCTTGCCCGCGAGCTCCCCGCCGGCCATCGCCCGGATGTGATCGACGATGTGGTCGCGCTGGCGGTCGTTGACATCGAGCACGCCGCGCAACAGGCTGAAGTCGTAGCCGTACTGCTCCGCGGTGCGCAGCAGCGCCGAGGTGTCCTTCGGCAGGCACGCACCCCCGAAGCCGGGGCCGGGGTGGAGGAAGTCGGACCCGATCCTCGGGTCGTAGCCCATCCCGAGGGCGACGTCGCGCACGTCGGCGTTGACCGCCTCACAGACGTTGGCCACCGCGTTGATGAACGAGATCTTGGTGGCGAGGAACGCGTTCGACGCCTGCTTGATCATCTCCGCGGACGCGGCGTCGGTGACGACGATCGGCGCCGGGACGCTCCGGTACAGCTCGGAGATGCGCACCGCGACCGCGGGGTCGTCGCAGCCGATCACGATCCGCTGCGGCTGGAGGAAGTCGCGCACGGCGTTGCCCTCGCGCAGGAACTCGGGGTTCGACGCAACCTGGGCGTCGTGGGCCGCACCGGCCTCGGCGAGCCACCGGGCCACCAGCCGGGTGGTCCCCACCGGGACGGTCGACTTGTTGACCACGACTGCGCCGGGCTCGAGCAGCGGGGCGACCTCCCGCGCGACCGCCTCGATCGCGGAGAGGTCGGCGCTGCCGTCGTCGCCCGGGGGCGTGCCCACGCACAAGAACACGAACTCGGCCCCGCGGACCGCCTCGGCCGCGCCCACGACGAAGCGCAGCCGCTGGATGGAGAGGCCCTCGGCGACCAGGCCCGGCATCCCCTCCTCGAGGATCGGGATCTCGCCCTTCGACAGGAGCGCGACCCGATCGGCGTCGATGTCGGCGCAGCGCACGTCGTGGCCCAGCCGGGCGAAGCACGCGGCCGTGGTGAGGCCGACGTACCCGGCGCCGACGACTGCGACTTGGCTCATGGATGTGGCCTTCCCCGCCGTCCGGACTGTGGAACCGCGGCCGAGTGTAGGAGCGAGTCCGGACCGCTACCGGGGTTCGCGGCGCATGAACCACAGCGGGAGCCCCGGCAGCTCGGCCTGGCTCACCACCTCGAACCCGAGGCGCCGGTAGAAGACCACGTTGGGGGCCGTCTCCGTCTCCAGGAACGCGATCTCGCCCGCGTCGTCCATGGCGTCGCAGAGCGCGGTCATCACCGCCGCCCCGACGCCCCGGCCCTGGAGGCCGGGCTCGACCCCCACGGGGCCCACGTGCCAGTGCCGCTCGTCGCTGTGGTGGGTCCACAGCGTGGCGAGCACCCGCGCCTGGCGATCCGGGGAGCCGGCGTCGCCCTGGGGACCGGTCGGCATGGTGCGCACCGACTCGGGGAGCACGTCGACGAAGCACGTCCCCGGTGCCGCCGCTGCCGCGCTCCCCACCACGTACCCCTGCACCAGCGCACCCCAGGCGGTGGGCCGCCCCTCCACGAGCGCGGCCGACGTCGGGCCGCCCACGACGCGTCGCCACCAGCTCGGCGGCGGCGCGGGCGCGGGCTCGCGGAAGGCGGAGTACGTGGACCCCATCCGGGCGACGGGGTCGTCGCCGTGGAGGTACACGAACATCGGGTCGTCGCGCAGGGCGCGTGCGGCGACCGCCGAAGCTGCGGCCCGCTCGGTGTCGGCGAGGATCCGGACCTCGAGGGTCACGGTGCGGTGGGCGGGTCGGGAAGCCGGCGGGAGGCCGGGATCAGCCGCGTGTCTGGAGGGCTTCGATGAGCTTCGGCACGACCTTGTGCACATCGCCCACGATGCCGAGGTCGGCCACGCCGAAGATCGGCGCCTCACCATCCTTGTTGATCGCGATGATGTTGTCGGAGCCCTTCATGCCCACCAGGTGCTGCGTCGCTCCGGAGATGCCGAGAGCGATGTACAGCTTCGGCTTGACCGTCTTGCCGGTCTGGCCGACCTGCTTCGAGTAGGGCACCCAGCCGGCGTCGACGATGGCACGCGACGCTCCGGACGCACCGCCCAGGAGCTTGGCGAGCTGCTCGACCAGCGGGTCGTAGCTCTCGGCCGCGCCGATGCCACGGCCGCCCGAGACCACGATCGTGGCCTCTTCCAGCTTCGGTCCCTCGCGCTCCTCGACGTGACGCTCGAGGATCTTCGCCTCGCCGGCCCGGCCTGCGTCGAAGCCGGTGACGGCCTCGACCACCGCCGCGCCGCCGCCACCGGGTTCGGCCGCGAACGACTTCGGCCGGATGGCCGCGAGGTAGGGCTTCTCACCGGAGAACTGCGTGTCGACGAGCGTGTTGCCGCCGAACACCGCGGTGCCCACCGTGACGGCGTCGCCGTCGACCACGAGCGCGGTGCCGTTGGTGATCACCGGCCGGTCGAGCTTCACCGACAGGCGGGCCAGCGCGTCACGACCGTCGTAGGTCTGCGCGAAGAGCACGAGGTCGGGGCCGTTCGCCGCGACCAGCGTGGCCAGCGCCGCGGCGCCGATCACACCGGGCAGCCCGTCGCCGGGGTCGACCGCGTAGACCTTGGTCGCGCCGTGCTCGCCGAGCGAGCCCGCGATCGCGTCGGCGTTGCCGCCGACGTAGACGCACTCGACCGTGTCGGCGACCTCACGGGCCTTGGTGAGCAGCTCGAGCGTGCTCGTGGCCGGCTTGTCACCCTCGGCCTCGGCGAACACCCACACCTTTGCGAGTCCCATCGAGGGACACCTCCTCTATTGGTCGGGCTCACTCCGTGCCCGGTCGGTCACCGGCTCGGGAGCGTTCGCCCTTCGTACCTCAGACGACCTTGAGCTCCTCGAGGAACGCCACGACGCGCTGGAACGCCTCGCCGTCGTCCTCGATCTTCTCGCCCGCCTCGCGAGCCGGTGCGGCCGCGACCTGGGTGATCTGCTGACGGGACCCGGCCCAGCCGACGCTGTCGGCGCCGAGGCCGAGGTCGGCCGCAGTGACTTGGTCGACCGGCTTGTTCTTGGCCGCCATGATCCCCTTGAACGAGGGGTAGCGGGGCTCGACCACGCCGGCGGTCACGCTGATGACCGCGGGCAGCGACGCCTCGACGACGTCGTAGCCCGCCTCGGTCTGGCGCTGGATCGTGGCCTTGCCGTCGCCGATCTCCACGTGCTTGGCGAAGGTGAGCGACGGCCAGCCGAGCAGCTCCGCGATCTGGGGCGGCGTGGTCCCGGTGTAGCCGTCGGTCGACTCGGTGGCGGCGAGCACGAGATCCACCTCGCCCGCCCGCTCGATCGCCTTGGCGAGCACCTTCGCGGTGGACAGGGCGTCGGAGCCGGCGAGCGCCGGGTCGGACACGAGGATGGCCTTCGCCGCACCCATGGCCAGGGCGGTCCGCAGACCGGACACCTCGTTGTTGGGCGCCATCGAGACCAGGGTGACCTCACCCCCGCCCGCCTTGTCGACGAGCTGCAGCGCCATCTCGACGCCGTAGCTGTCGGACTCGTCGAGGATGAGCTTTCCCTCGCGCTTGAGCGCGTGGGTGCCGGGGTCGAGCTCGCCCGGGATGGCCGGGTCGGGGATCTGCTTCACACAGACGACGACATGCATGGATGACTCCACGTGATTGAGGACGGGTCATTCTGGCAAGGCTCGGGCACCCCCGTCGAAACGAGTGGCCACCGGCGTCGGCGCGAGCGAACGGACCCGGGGGCGATCAGCGGGTGGACGCGACCTGCGCAGACGAGCGATATCCGAGCGGTACCGTCGACCGGCGATGGGTGCGGAGCCGGGGACCGAGGTCGACGTCGACCTGCTCGTGGTGGGCTCCGGCCCGGCCGGGGTGGCCGCGGCCCTCACCGCCCACCGGCTCGGCCGGTCGGTCGTGTGCGTCGACCGCGCGGTGTTCCCCCGCGACAAGACCTGCGGCGACGGCCTCACCGCCGGCGCCCTGCGCCTGCTCGAGGACCTGGGCGTCGCCGTCCCCGGGCTGGCCACCACCCAGCCGGTCGACACCGTGGTGCTCGAGGGCCCGACCGGGCGGCGGGTCACGCTCCCCCTCCCCACCGACGGCCACCACGCGGTGGTCACGACCCGGGCCGACCTCGACGCCGCGCTGGTCGCACACGCCCGCGCCGCGGGCATCACGGTCCGGGAGGGTGAGGCCGTCACTGCGGTCACCGCCGACCACCACGGCGTGACGGTGACCCACGGTGACCACACGACCCGGGCCCGCTTCGTGGTCGCCGCCGACGGCCACTACTCCACGGTCCGGCGGCTCGTGGATCCCGACGACGTCGCCGGCCTGGGGTCGTGGCACGCGTTCCGCCAGTACTTCCGGGGCGTGCACGACCCCCGGCTGTGGGTGCTCTTCGAGGCCGACCTGCTCCCCGGCTACGCCTGGGTGTTCCCCCTTCCCGACGGCCGGGCCAACGTCGGCTTCGGGGTCCTGCGTGACCGCGACACGAGCGGCAAGGCGCTCGCCGCGCTCTGGCGCGACCTCTTCGCCCGGCCCGCGCTGCGCGCCGTGCTCGGTCCCGACGCCGAGCCGGAGGACCGCCACCGGGCGTGGCCGATCCCGGCCACCTTCGTTCCCGCCCGCACCACCGTCGGACGTGTGCTGTTCGCAGGCGACGCCGCGGGTGTGGTCGATCCGATGACCGGCGAGGGCATCGCCCAGGCGCTCGAGACCGGCGGGCTCGCGGCACGTGCCGTCGCGGCGGGCGGGCCGGTCGCCCAGGTCGCGGCGCAGTACCGCACCTCCGTCACCCGTGCGCTCGGACGCGATCTGCGCTTCGCCGCACTCCTCCAGCAGGTGCTCCGCTCACGCGCGGGGACCGCCGCCGCGCTCGCGCTCGTCGACCTCTCCCCGTGGACGCGCCGCAACTTCGCCCGCTGGATGTTCGAGGACTACCCCCGCGCGCTCCTGCTCACGCCCGACCGCTGGCGCAGCGGGGCGTTCACGCCACCGGGGGCGTACCGCGCCCCCGCGTCGCGCGCGTCGTAGGGTTCGCCCATGATCGTCCTGCTGGCGACCCTGCACGCGAAGCCCGAGAGGCGCGACGACCTCGCCCGGATGCTCGACGCGATCCGCGTCGACGCCGAGTCCGAGCCGGGAACCCTCACGTTCGCGGTCTACACCGTTGCCGACGACGCGACCGCGGTGATCTGCTCCGAGGCGTACGCCGACGCCGCCGCGATGGCCGTCCACCGCGAGGGCCGTGCGCTCCAGGAGCTCATGGCCGTGATCGACGACCTGATCGACGGGGCCCCGCAGATCGCCTACTTGGAGCCGTACAGCAACGCGTCGACGTAGGCGACGCCCCGGGCGATCGCCGACGCATAGCCCTCGGCCTCGATGCGCGGTCCCACCATCTCGAGCTCGTACGCCCCCGAGTAGCCGATCGTCTCGAACGCGTCGACGAGGCGCGCGAGCGGGATGTCGCCGTCGCCGGGCACCGCTCGGTCGGGGCTCGTGAGGCTGCCGATCACGAAGTCACTCACCTGGACGTGCGCGAGCACGTCGGTCGCGGCGGCGATCGTCGCCACCAGGTCGCGTTCGGCGAACGCGCTGTTGCACTCGACGCACAGCCCGATGCCGAGGGACCGAGCGAGGTCGACCCCGTCGCGCACGGTCGTGCAGAAGCTGAGGTCGAGCCGCAGCGCGCTCGTGGGCTCCACCGTGAGCACGACACCCGCGGCGTCGGCGTGGATGCGCACGGGGTCGAGCGCGGCGTCGAGCGCGGCGACGGCGTCGTCCCACTCCAAGGGCCCCGCCGGACCGGTGGTGAGCACGAGGCATCCCCCGAGCGCGGCCGCCGCGTCGACTGCGGTGACGAGCCGCTCACGCTGGTACGGCCAGGTCGCCGGGTCGGCGAGGTCCCACCAGCCCAGCTCCACGATGTTGCTCACCCGCAGCCCCGCAGCCGCGATCCGGGCGACGGCGCGCTCCACGCCGACGTCCTCGAGCTTGCGCAGCGACAGGCCCACGTGGTCGATCCCGGCGTCGTCGTAGAACGCGAGGTCCTCGTCGAGCGTCCAGCCCCGGCTCGACACCGCGCTGACGGACACCTGGGGGTGCATCGACCGAACCCGAGCCGGCTCAGTCGAGTGCGATGTCGGCCGCGGAGATGTCGGGGACCGGCATCCGTGCCGTCACCCCGCCGTCGACCGGGATCACTGCGCCGGTGATGAACGCGGCTTCGTCGGACGCGAGGAACAGCGCAGCGTTCGCGATGTCGTCGGGGACCCCGAGCCGGGTCAGGTGCATCGCGCGCGTCGCACCACCGATCACCGGATCCTCCATCATCTTCCACGCGCCCTCGCTCGTGAGCACCATGCCCGAGACGATGCAGTTCGTGCGGATGCCATCGGCCGTGTACTCCACCGCGAGCGAGCGCGTCAGCGCGTTCAGCGCACCCTTCGCCGCGGTGTAGGTGTCGAGGCCCGGGGTGCCGAGCACCGAGGCCGCCGACGAGATGTTGACGATGGCGCCGCCGCCCGCCACGGCCATCGCGGGGATCGTGTGCTTGCAGCACCAGATCACCGCCTTCAACGCCACGAGCATGATCGAGTCCCACGCGTCGTTCTCGAGCTCGGTGACGCGACGGTCGAGCCGACCGGGCCCCATGAGCTCGGTCGGCGCGGCGTTGTTCACGAGCGTGGTGACGGCGCCGTACCGGTCCCGCGCCGCGACGACCATCGCCACCACGTCGTCCTCGCGTGCAAGGTCGGTGGGCACGTAGACCGCCTCGCCGCCCGCAGCGCGGATCTCCTCCTCCACCGCGCGACCGTCGTCGACGCTCCGGCCGGTCACCACCACACACGCCCCTTCGCGGGCGAAGCGCACCGCGGTGGCCCGGCCGATGCCCCGGGTCGACCCGGTGACGATCGCGACCTTGCCGGCCAGCCGGCCGTCGGGAGCCATGCGCGGAGCATGACACACTGCGCCATGATGCGGCGGCGGTCGGGCGCGGGGACCTTCCTCGGGCTGCACCACCATCCCCACCGGCGGCGCATCCGCGGCCACGGCTACTTCAAGCGGCTCGGCCCGGGGATCGTGACGGGGGCGGCCGACGACGACCCATCCGGGATCGGGACCTACTCGCAGGTCGGCGCCGCCTACGGGCTCGGGCTCCTGTGGTTCGTCCCGCTGGTGGCCCCCATGGCCGCGGCGGTGCAGGAGACCGCCGGTCGGCTGGGCCTCGTCACCGGCCAGGGGCTCGCGACCCTCATCCGCCGCGACTTTTCGCGCTGGGTGCTCACGGGCGCCCTGCTGCTGGTGATCCTCGCGAACACCTTCAACATCGCCGCCGACGTTGCGGCCATGGCCGGGTCCACCCGACTGGTGATCGACCTGCCCCAGACCGTGCTCGTCTTCGTGTACGTCGCGATGATGATGACCCTCGAGCTCACGATGCCCTACCACCGTTACGCGCGCGTGCTCCGGTGGCTCGCGCTCTCACTCCTCGCCTACGTGTTCGTGCTCGCGTCGGCGAACGTCGACTGGGGCGCGGTGTGGAGCAGCCTCGTCTCCCCGAGCCTCGTGGGCGGGGCCGGGGGGATCGCCGCGCTCATCGCGGTGTTCGGCACGACGGTCTCGCCGTACCTGTTCTTCTGGCAGGCGAGCGAGGAGGTCGAGGAGGAGACCGACCGGCACGATCCCGTCGACGTCGAGCACGTGCGTGCGATGCGCATCGACGTGATCGGCGGCATGGTCTCCGCGGTGCTCATCGCGTTCGCGATCGTCGTCGTTGCGGCGTCCACCCTCCACCCTGCAGGTATCACCACGATCGCCACCCCCGACCAGGCCGCCCAGGCCCTCGAGCCGCTCGTCGGTCGCGCCGCGGGGCTGGTGTTCACGCTCGGCATCGTCGGGCTGGGCCTCCTCTCGGTGCCGGTGCTCGCCGGGTCGACCGCGTACGCCGTCGCCGAGACGTTCGACTGGCACGAGGGCCTGTCGGAGCGCCTCCGGGACGCACGGGGCTTCTACGCGGTGGTCGCCGCGTCGATGCTGACCGGGACGCTGGTCAACCTCGTGGGGCTCGACCCGATCCGGGCCCTGTACCTCGCAGCGATCCTCAACGGTCTGGCCGCCCCACCCCTGATCGCCCTGATGCTGATCCTCGGACGGCGCGACCGCACGCTGGGGCGCTTCCGGAGCGGGGCGTGGTCGCTCGGCGTCGTCGGCGCGACGCTCCTCGTCAGCATCGGGCTGCCCATCGCGTACCTGGCCGCCCGCTGACCCCGGGGCGCCCGGATCGGGACCTTCGTCACAACCTGCGATACGGCGCGTGCATGGTCCCGCCACCGCGCGGGGACCTCCCTACACTCGCGCGCATGGCCACGGTCACCGACATCATCACCGCGCCCCACTGGTCGACGGACATCCCGCTCGACACCCCGCACGTGCGGCTCGACGCGCTCGCGGAGACGGGGTTCGTCGTCCTGCGCGACCAGGACCCGCCCATTCCCGACGAGGATTTCCTCTCGCTCGAGTACATGGACTGGAAGAGCGGTGGCGACACGAACTTCGCCCCGATCGCCACCGCCGACGGCGAGCTCGAGTGCCGGGGCTTCTGGAAGCCGGGCGAGGAGCGTCCCGACAAGGGCGGGAAGCTCACGAGCAACGCCGAGCGCTGCCCGAGCCTGGTGGCCCACGTCGACTCCGTCGGTGCCGACTTCGGCCGGGTGCGCGTGATCAAGCTGGAGCCGCAGGACTACGAGCAGTCGCTGCGCTCGTTCCACCGCGACGACAACAACCGCTTCAACCCCGACGGCGAGGGCTGGGTCGTTCGCCAGTGGATCGAGCTCACCGACAACCCCGGCGCGTTCATGATCCTCATGGAGCAGGGACCCGACGGCATGCCCGACCCGGCGACCGAGGTGCACGTGCCGCTCCATCGGGGCGCGCGCTTCGTCGTCGACACCCAGCGCCTCTGGCACGTCGTGTGCAACCCCAGCGGCTCCACCCGGTACGCGTTGATCACCAGCTTCGAGAGCGGCCCCGAGCTCGACGCCTGGATCCGCGCCAACCTGCCCGAGTAGCCGCTGCCTCGATCAGCCGGCGCGTTCGTCGGGCATCCGCACCGCGTCGTCGAGCAGTGGGCCCACCATCATCTCGATGAGCTCGGGATCCCCGTAGATGCGTTCACCGGCGAACGCCGTCTCCCCCGCGACGTCGATGCCGATCAGGTTGTGCACCACCTCGGTGCCGTCGTCGCGAGCGACCCACATGCGGTACTCGAACACGACCCCCGCGTCGCCGACGTACTCGCCGATCAGCTCCGTGTGGCGCTGCCGGGCCGCGAACTCCGTGCACAGCCACTCGTAGTAGCGGCGCACGGCGTCGCGGCCCGAGAACCGGAGGCCGAGCGGATGCAGCTCGTAGAACGGCTCGTCCTCGAGGGTCGAGAGGATCGTGTCGATGTCGCCGGCCGCCTCGGCCCGGATGTGCCGGATCGCGAGCTCGTGCAGCTGGTCGTGGGTGAGGGCCATCGGGCGACGTTATCGACGGCGGCGCGCCGGCGCAGGCCCGTCGTCCCCGTCCGCCCGATCCACCCGGTCAGATGCCGGGGCCGACGGGTGAGCCGTGGTGCGCGACCATCCGCCACGCAGTGCCGTCGCGGACGAAGAGGTTGAGCGCGGCGACGTGCGCGCCCGCGAGCTCGTCGCGGTCGCCGTCGGCACCACCGGTGGCCTGGAGGATGTTCTCGTCGAGCGTCACCCAGGCCACGTCGCCGGCGATCGAGATCTCCTCGCCGGTGAGCACGAACTGGATGAAGGGGGTGTTGCGGAAGATCGTCTCCCACGAGCCCGCGATCCGGGCCCACCCCCGCAGCGTCGGCCACCCAGGGTGGGTGACCACGACGCGGTCGGAGTGCTCCCACAGGTCGGCCATCGCATCGAAGTCACGGGCCTCGAAGGCGGCGTAGAACGAGGAGTTCGCGTTCCGCACCGCCGCATCGTCACCGTCGCGCCCCGCGCTCGCTTCCGCACCCATGCTGCCATCGTCGCACGCTGTCGGGGCGACAGTGGGAGTCGGCGACGGGTTCGGGTCTCACGCGGCTTCGCGGATCACCCGTTCCCGCATCGACCACCAGTGGCGTCCGGCCCGCACGATCCAGTCGAGCAGCACCACGCCGTCGTCGGCGCAATCGCGCCGCAGCGCGACGAACCGCGCCACCTCGTGGCGCGACGGTGCCCGCGCGCCGCCGGTCTCGACCGTGGCCAGCACGACCGCACCGACCAGCAGCTCGGCCGCGAGGTCCACGATCTCAACGGCGTCGACGGGACGGGTGGCCTCGGGCCCCGACCGGACCGCGGCGCCGCACACCGCGTGGGTCAGCGGGTCGGACTCGGCGAGCGCGAGACCGAGCAGGATCTGCGCCGGCTCGTCGGCCGGTACGCCACAGGCATCGAGGAACGACACGACGTCGTCCGGACCGCGGACGACGAGGCTCAGGTCGTCGGACATGACCACTCCCAGGGATCGTGGCGCGTGGTCGCGCCGGTACCGGGGAAGTGGGTGGGAAATCGGGGCGGAAGCCGGGGAGGGACCTCGGCGCACCCTACGCGCCGGGTGTGTCACCGAACACCGGGTGTCACCGAACGCGTGGGATCAGTCTCGGAACTGCGCGAGGGCGTCCCGCCAGCGGTCGGGATCCTGACGGACGGGAGCGCTGAACAGGATGCGGTCGACCAGCCCGCCGTAGCGCGCCTTCACCGTGGCGGCCACGTCCTCGGGCTCGGCCACCACGGCGAACGTCTGGAGCACGTCGTCGTCGAGGATCTCGCCCATCTGCACCCACTCCCCGCGCTTGGAGAGACGGTTCAGCTCGTCGCCGAGGTTGCCCCAGCCGTGCAGCTCGAGCACGGAACGGTACGCCGGCGTCGACCCGTAGAACGCGATCTGCTGCTTCGTCGCGGCCACCGACGCCGCCATGTCCTCCTCGGTGGCACCGGTGACGATGAACAGCGGGCCCATGATCTCGAAGTCGGGCCGGGCGCGTCCGCCCTTGGCGAAGCCGCGCTCGAGCGCGGGCAGAGTGACCTCACGCACGTACCGCTCGGTGGTGAACGCGTGGAGGATCAGACCGTCGGCCACCTCGCCCGCGACCTCGGTCATCAACTCGCCGACGGCGGCGAGGAGCACCCCGGGGTCGCCGTACGGATTGGGACCGGGGACGAACATCGGCGTCATGAGCGTGTGCCGGTAGAACTCGCCCCGGAAGTCGAGCTTCGCACCCGTGTTCCAGCAGTCCCAGATCGCGCGCATGGCGAGCACGAGCTCGCGCATCCGGGCCGCCGGGTGCGACCACGGCATCGAGAACCGCTTCTCGATGTGCGGCTTGATCTGGCTCCCGAGCCCCATCCGGAACCGGCCGCGGGAGTACGTCTGCAGGTCGTAGCCGACGTTCGCGAGCGTCATCGGGTTGCGGGCGAACGCCACTGCGATGGACGTGCCGAGCTGCACCCGCTCGGTGTGCTCGGCCGCCACCACCAGGGGGAGGAACGGATCGTGCGTGATCTCGGCCGAGAGCACACCGTCGTAGCCCAGGTCCTCCAACGCGCGGGCGCTCCGCCCGATCGCCGCGAGGTCCGATCCCATCACGATTCCGTCGATCTTCATCGCGGAAGCCTATGCAGCCGGACGAGTCCGCGCGGGTGTCACACCCCCGCGGTACCCTCCGCCGCGTGGGTGTTGCACTGCCGCCGTCGCTCTCGCCGAGCTCGATCTCCCAGTTCAAGGAGTGCCCGCTCGCGTTCAAGTTCTCCTACGTCGAGCGGCTGCCCCAGCCCCCATCGCCGTGGACGAGCAAGGGCACCCTGGTGCACCGGGCCCTCGAGCTGCTCATGGGCCGCCCGGGGCCCGACCGCACGATCGACGCCGCCTTGGACGACCTCGCCACCGCCACCGCCGAGCTCTCGATCCACCCCGACTTCACCGAGCTCACGCTGTCCGACGACGAGTGGGCGGCGTTCCACGCCGACGCGGCCGAGCTCGTCCGCAAGTACTTCACGCTGGAGGACCCGACCACCGTCAGCCCGATCGGCCTGGAGCTCAAGCTCGAGGCCCGCCTCGGAGACATCCGGGTCCGCGGCATCATCGACCGGCTCGACCTCGACGCCGACGGCGAGCTCGTCGTGATCGACTACAAGACGGGCTCGGTACCGGGCGAGCGGTTCGAGGCCAAGAGCCTCGCCGGCGTCCACATGTACGCGCTCCTGTGCGAGCAGATGCTCGGGCGCCGGCCCGCCCGGGTGCAGCTGTACTACCTGTCGAAGCCCGAGGCGATCATCGCCACCCCCACGGAGCAGACGGTCAACGGCGTGGCCAAGCGCACCACCGCGCTCTGGTCGGCAATCGCGGGCGCGGCCGCGCGCGACGACTTCCGTCCGAGCCCGGGCCGCCTCTGCGACTTCTGCGCCTACCGCCCGTACTGCCCCGCGCACGGCGGCGACCCCGCCGAGGCTGCGGAGCTGCGGGGCCCCGGCGCAGTGGTCGCGCCCACCCTGCCGCTCGAGCCGGCCGGCTCCTCGGCGTAGTCCCCGGTCCCGTTCGTACGCCGGGACAGGCCCGCCGGAGGCAGCGGTAGCCTCGGCCGATGACCGCGGAGGCCGTCACCGGCGGGGATGTCGCGCACGACCCGGCCGCCGACGAGGTGGAGCCCGTCACCGCGGCGGCGCTCAGCCCGGTCGACCAGTTCTTCTACGCGCTGTCGAGCGCGGCCGACCACGGGCTGCTGTGGCTCGCGATCGGCTCGGGCCGCGCGGCTCGGACGGGTGAGCCCGCCATCGCCGGCAAGCTCGGTGCCCTGCTCGGCGCCGAGTCGATCCTCACCAACGGGATCGTGAAGTCGATCTTCGGGCGGGTGCGGCCCCAGGAGCACTTCACCCACGACGCGCCCCTCCCCTACGGCATGCGACGTCCGATCACGTCGTCGTTCCCGTCCGGGCACGCGGCCACGGCGTTCATGGCTGCGACGTTGCTGAGCAAGGGAACCCGCGCCGCCCCCGCGTACTACGCGCTCGCCGGGCTCGTGGCCTACAGCCGCGTGCACGTGCGCATGCACCACGCCACCGACGTCGCAGGCGGGGCCGTGCTCGGCCTCGCGCTCGGCGCGGTCGCCCGACGGTTCATCTCGCTCGATCACTGACGCTCGACCCGAACCCCGACCCTCCCCCGCCCGAGCCAGGAAGTACCGCGATGCCCCGATCCTTTGCCGTGACCTTCGACTACCGCTGCCCGTTCGCGTTCAACGGCCATGCCGCCGTCGTCGCCGCCGTCCGCGGAGGGGCCGACTTCGATGTGCGCTACGCCCCGTTCTCGCTCGACCAGATCCACATCCCCGAGGGCGAGCCCCCCGTGTGGGACCGCGACCCCGCGGAGTGGGGCTCGGGCGTGCTCGCGCTCTGCTACGGCATCGCCGCGCGCGACCACTTCGCCGATCAGTTCCTCGATGCCCACATGCAGCTCTTCGCGGCCCGGCACGAGCGGGGAGGCAGGCTCAACGAGGTCGAGGTCCTGCACGACGCGGTGGCCCGGGCCGGCATCGACCCCGGCGCGATCGCCGAGATCGCGAACCATCCGGAGACGCTCGCCACGCTCGCCCGGGAGCACACCGAGGCCGTCGACCGCTACGAGGTGTTCGGCGTCCCCACGTTCGTCGAGGGGGACGAGGCGGTGTTCATCCGCTTCATGGAGCGCGGCAACGTGGACGACCTCCACCGCGCGCTCGACCTGCTCCAGTGGGACCGGATGAACGAGTTCAAGCGGACCCGCATCCCCCGCTGACGGGTCAGCGGCGGGGCCGGGGCGGCGGGCGCTCCATGCGGCCGACCACGTCGATCCACTCGAACCGGCCCGGGTCGTGCCAGCGCCGGTGGCGGCACGGCGACGCGAGGTCGTGCACGTAGCAGTGCGACGACGGCGCTTCGTCGGCGAGCTCGATGAGCTCGTCACCACGCGGGTGAGGGCCGGACAGGCCGAGGAGGTCGACGAGCGCGAGGCACGCGAGCACCCGGCTGCGGCAGTCGGGGCAGGCCGAGATCGTGGCGTCGTCGAGATCGCCCGTGACCGCGAAGAGCAGCGTCGCCTCCTCGGCGTCGAGCACCACCTCCTCGCCGTCCTCGTCGAGGATCGCGATGACCCCGTCGAGGGCTGGGTCATGGCCGTCCGGGGTCACGGCCGACGACGGTAGCGTCGCCGCATGCACGCAGTGACCGTGGTCGACGGCGACGTCCGCTGGATCGAGCACCCCGATCCCGTCCCCGGCCACCGGGAGCTCCTGGTCGCGGTGCGCGCCGCGGGGTGCAACGGCGCCGACATGCTCCAGCGTCGCGGGCTCTACGCCGCGCCGCCCGACGCACCCGCCGACATCCCCGGCCTCGAGCTCGCGGGCGAGGTCGTCGCCACAGGGCCCGGCGTCACCGACTTCGTGGTGGGTGACCGCGTCATGGCGGTCGTGGGCGGCGGCGGCCAGGCCGAGCTCGCGCTCGTGCACGAGCGCACCGCCCTGCGGGTCCCCGCCGGGCTGTCGTGGCCCGAGGCCGGCGGCTTCCCCGAGGTGTTCACCACCGCGCACGACGCGCTGTTCACCCAGTGCGGCCTCACCATCGGCGAGCACCTGGTGGTGCACGGCGCCGCCGGCGGCGTGGGCATGGCGGGCGTGCAGCTCGGCGTCCTCGCCGGTGCGCGCGTCACCGCCACCGTCCGCAACGACGCGCTGCGCAGCGGCGTGGCCGATCTCGCCGGCCGAGCCGGCGGGGCCGCGGTGACGGTGGTCGCCCCCGATGGGTGGACGGGGCACGGCCCGTTCGACGTGGTGCTCGAGCTCGTCGGCGCACCCAACCTCGCTGACGACGTCGCCGCGCTCGCCCCCGGCGGCCGCATCGCGGTCATCGGCGTGGGCGGCGGCGCCCGGGCCGAGCTCGACCTCCTCGCGCTGATGGGCAAGCGGGGCCGAATCCACGGCTCCACCTTGCGGGCCCGGCCGCTCGAGCAGAAGGCCGACGCCGCGCAACGGGTCACCCGGCAGGCGCTCCCCGCGCTCGCGGCCGGGCGCCTCACGGTGCCGGTCGCCGCGACCTACCCCATGGCCGATGCCGCCGCGGCATACGACCACTTCGCGGCCGGCGGCAAGCTCGGCAAGATCGTGCTGGTGTCCTAGCGCGCTACCGCGCGATGTAGACGGTCACCCGCGGCGGGTTGTTCGCGGCATCGACCGTGAACGGGCGCTTCGCGTCGAGGCCGATGAGCCACATCACGGTGCCGTCGCCGTCGATCAGCTTCCGAACGATCTCGGTGTGGTGCATGCCGTCGAGCCGGAGGCGCAGGTTGCCCTTGTAGGTCTGCTTGCCGTCGCCGTCGGTCTGGGACGCGGGCGTCAGCGTGAGCATGAGGAACGCCTCGCCGAGGGTCTCCACCGGGCTCTGCTTCTCGCCTTCGGTGAACGGTCCCTTCTGGTAATCGATCGTGTACCCGGGGGGCATGTCGGCGCCGGTCGGCGCGAAGGTGAAGACGATCTTGTCCCAACACGGCTCGGCCACCGCGTACGCGTCGGTGAGGAGCACGAGGTGCTCGGGCGGCGTGGTGACCCGCTTCTCCTCGCTCATGACGACGTTCTTGCAGCCCAAGTCCTGGCGCTGGGCCTGCTCGAGCTGGCGGGTGGCCTCCTTGGCCGCGGCGGCGCGGTCGGGGCTGGTGGCCTGCCCGCTCGTACCGGTAGGGCTGCAGGCCGCGCCGGCGATCATCACGAGCACCGCGACGGCCGCGATCGTCCGTCCGTTCCTCCGCCGTCGCCGCACGGGGTCAGGGTACCGAGGCGTCGCGGGATCTCATCCGCGGCCCTGGGGATACCATCGCTCGCCCGACCTCCCCGACCCCGTCGGTGCCGTCGACCCGTCCCCGAGCGCCGACCGAGAGCGTCGGCCAGAACAGAGGTGTGATGCGTTCCCTCGCCGATACCGACGTCGTCATCGTCGAAGCCGCCCGCGCCCCGCTCGGGCGCCGCAACGGCGGGCTCGCCGCGGTGCACCCCGCCGACCTGCTCGCCACGGTGCTGGGCGCGGTGGTGGAGCGCTCCGGCGTCGACCCCGAGGCGGTGGGCCAGGTGATCGGCGGCTGCGTCACCCAGACCGGCGAGCAGACCTTCAACATCACCCGCACCGCGTGGCTCGCGGCCGGCCTGCCCATCGGCGCGGCCGCCACCACGGTCGACGCGCAGTGCGGCTCCAGCCAGCAGGCCACCAACCTCGCCGCCGCCCTCGTCGGCTCGGGCGTGGTGGACGTCGCGATGTCGTGCGGCGTGGAGTCCATGAGCCGGATCCCGCTCGGGGTCGCGGTGTCGAACGGCCCGGGCCGCCCCCTGCCGAAGTCGTACTTCGACCAGTACGAGTACACGACCCAGTTCGAGGCCGCGGAGCGCATCGCCGAGCAGTGGGGCGTCACCCGCGCCGACTGCGACCACTTCGGGCTCGAGTCGCAGGTCCGGGCCGCCCGCGCGTGGCGCGAAGGCCGCTACGAGCGCGAGGTGGTGCCGATCGACGCGCCCGACCTCGACGACGACGGCAAGCCGACCGGGAGCACCCACCGGGTCTCCCAGGACGAGGGCCTGCGCGAGACGTCACTCGAGAAGCTGGCCACGCTGAAGCCGATCGCCCGCGAGGACGGCGTCCACACCGCGGGCACGTCGTCGCAGATCACCGACGGCGCCGCGGCCGTGCTCCTCACCAGCGCCGGCCGGGCCAGGGAGCTCGGGCTCACGCCCCGCGCCCGCATCGTCGACCAGTGCCTCGTGGGCGTCGATCCCGTGCTGATGCTCACCGGCCCGATCGACGCCACCCGGCACCTGCTGCGCCGCACCGGCCTCACCATGGAGGATCTCGACACCATCGAGATCAACGAGGCGTTCGCGTCGATCGTCCTCGCATGGGAGCGTGAGCTGCACCCCAACCTCGGGATCGTGAACCCCAACGGCGGGGCCATCGCGCTCGGCCACCCGGTCGGCGCCACCGGCGCGCGACTCGTGACCACCGCGCTCCACGAGCTCGAGCGCATCGACGGCACCTTCGGGCTGGTCACCATGTGCTGCGGTGGCGGCCTCGGTACCGGGACCTTGATCGAGCGTCTGTGAGCAACCTGACTGCGCCGCTCACCGAGCGGCTGGGGTACGCCCCCGACGACAAGCTCCTGATCGTCAACTGCGACGACCTCGGCTCGTCGCGGGCCGCGAACGTGGGCGTGTACGACGCGCTGCGCCGGGGCATCGCCACCAGCGCGTCGCTCATGGTCCCGTGCCCGTGGGCGCGCGACGCCGCCGCGCAGTACCGCGGCGAGGACGTCGGCGTGCACCTCACGGTCAACTCCGAGTGGGAGACCTACCGCTGGGGGCCGATCACGTACGCGCCCAGCCTGCTCGACGGTGACGGCGGCTTCCCCCGCACCATGGACGACACCTGGGACCACGCCGACATCGAGGAGGTGCGGCGCGAGTGCCGGGCCCAGGTGGAGCGCGCCATCCTCTGGGGCTTCGACATCAGCCACCTCGACAGCCACATGGGCACGCTGCAGCTGCGGCCCGAGTTCTACGACGTGTACCTCGAGCTCGCGATCGACTTCGGGCTCCCCGTGCGCATGGGCTCCGCGGGCGGCGAGCGCATCGTCGGCTTCCCCTACCGCGACCTCGCCGCGGCCGAGGGCGTCGTGTTCCCCGACCACCTCGTGCTCGCGCCCGTGGGTGGCCGCCACACGATCGAGCGCGCCCTGTTCGACCTCCGCCCCGGCGTCACCGAGGTGTTCCTGCACCCCGCCGTCGACACCGACGAGCTGCGGGCCTCCCATCCCGATTGGGCCGGCCGGGTCGAGGACCACGCATTCTGCTGCGACGACCCGTCGTTCCCCGACCTCATCGAGCGGGCCGGGGCCACGCTCGTCGGCTACCGCGAGCTGCGCGACCTCCAACGCTCCGAGGCGTGAGCGCGGCGCACGGGCTCGCGGTCGGGGTCGACGTCGCCGCCCGCCGCGGGTGCGACGTCGTGATGCTCGACGCCGCGCTCGTCGCCCACCCGGTCGGCCGGGTGCACACCGCCGACGAGCTCCGCGCCCTGCTCGAACGGCTCGCGCCCGCCGTGGTCGCGATCGACGCGCCGCCCGGGTGGGCCAGCCCCGGACGCGCCCGGGCCTGCGAGCGGGCGCTCGCCGCCCACGGCGTGTCGGTGTTCACCACCCCCGACGCGGCCCGCGGCGAAACCAGCGCCTTCTACGACTGGATGCGCACCGGGTTCACGATGTTCGCGGGTGCCGCCGCCCATCCGACGCTCGAGACGTTCCCGCACGCGGTGGCGATCGCACTGCGCGGCGGCCCCCCCGAGCACGGTCTGCTCAAGCATCCCGCAGCGAAGAAGGCGTGGCGCCGCGCGGCCCTCGACGCCGCCGGCGTCGACCACAGCGCACTGCGCACGATCGACGAGATCGACGCCGCCTTGTGCGCGATCACGGGCCGGCGATTCCTCGAGGGCCGCACCGTGGAGCTGGGCGACCCGGCCGAAGGCGTGCTCACCGTGCCGGTCGGCCTCCCCGAACGCCGCGCGCCCCGGGGGTCGACTACTCGAACTCGGTGAGTTCGCGGATGCCGGCCTGGAGCTCCAGGTACTCGCGCGACTGGGTGATCGGGAGCAGCTGGAGCCACGGCCCCATCTCACCCGCGACCTTGATCACGCCCTGCATGAACGCCGCGCTCATGTCGAGATCACCCCGCGCGATCTTCACCCACTCCGCGTAGGGCGCCGTGACCGTGACGTCGGGATCGCTGATCGTGCCGAGGTGCGACTCGAGCAGAATGCCGTCCTCGAGCACCCACGAGTACTTCACGTCGCCGTCGGGTCCGGCCGTGATGACGTACTGGATCCGCGCGCTCGCGCCGGGGCGGGCGGGCTGCTGCGCCGCCATCGCGCGGGTCTCGTCGAGCCATTCCTGGGACAGGTACTTCACGCGTCGGTGATCCTATTCCTCGGGCGCGACGCGCCTACGCGCGAGGCACGGCGGCGTCGGCGCGCAGCCCGGCGAAGAGGTCGTCCTCGGTGTCGCCTTCGGGCACCCCGGTGTCGACCAGGGTGCGCGCGAGCAGGAACTCCTCCCACGGGAAGACCGTGCGGATCGTGTCGTCGGGGAGCCGCATCCAGAACCCCTCGGGGTCGACCTGGGTGCGGTGTGCGAGCAGCGACGCCCGGCGGCGGTGCAGCCAGTCGCCGACCTCGATGAAGGTGGTGAACTGCTCGGCGTGGTCGGGCAGCTCGCGCTCGAACCAGTGGGCGTAGGGGCTCTCCTCACCCCGGCGCAGGAACTCGTCGTGCAGCGCCTGCACCCGGCTTCGGGAGAAGCCGGTGTAGTACAGCTTCATGGGCTGCCACGGGTCGCCCGCCCCGGGGAACGCGTCGGGGTCGCCGGCCGCGTCGAACGCCGGCAACGAGATCTCGTGCACTCGGATGTGGTCGGGGTGCGGATAGAACTGCCGGTCCTCCGCGTAGGTCACGATGACCTGGGGCCGCTCCAGGCGGATGATCCCCACCAGCCGCTCCACCGCTTCGTCGAGCGGCGCGTTGGCGAAGTTGTCGGGCCGGGCGTTGACCTCGGTGTCGGGCATCCCCGAGTCGTGATAGCCGAGCATGTGCACGGACGCGTACCCGATCGCGGCGGCGCTGTTGTGCAGCTCCTGGAGCCGGACCCGGGCGAGGTCGGCCCGCACCTCGGGCGTGTCGACCGCCGGGTTGAGGATGTCGCCGGCCTCGCCGCCGGTGCAGCACACCAGCGAGGTGCGCACCCCCTCGTCGGAGTACCGGGCCACGGTCGCCGACCCCTTCGACGCCTCGTCGTCGGGATGGGCGTGGACGGTGAGCAGACTGAGCGGCTCGCCGGAGCGATCGAGGGGAATGGCCACAGCGTCGAAGATACCGACCGGCTGCCTAGTCTCGGAACGGTATGCAGTCGCGCCGCCGCGTGGGCCGAGCTCTCCGCACCACCGTCGTCGGGCTGGCGTGCGCGGCGCTCGTGACGACCGTCGTCGTGGCGGGTGGAGCCGTCCCTCCCGCGGGTGCACGCGGAACCCTCGGCTGGCAGCGCTGCGGCGACGGGCTGGAGTGCGCCCGCCTCGACGTGCCGGTCGACAGACGGGTCCCCGACGGCGAGCAGGTCTCCCTCGCGCTCATCCGAGCTCCCGCTCGCGATCGCTCCCGGCGGATCGGATCGCTCGTGGTCAACTACGGCGGTCCCGGGGATGCGGGCACGCAGACCCTGCCGCTCGCCCTCGACGAGATCCCGGCCGAGATCCGCGACCGCTTCGACATCGTGAGCTTCGACCCCCGCGGCACGGGCGGGTCACGCGCGCTCGACTGCGTCGACGATGCCGCGTCCGACACCCTCGCCTCCGAGGACCCTACGCCCGACGACCTCGGCGAGCTCGTGCGCTTCTTCACGGGCGAGAGCTCGTCCGTCGACGTCGTGGGTGCCTGCGTGGCCCGCTACGGCAGCTGGCTCGCCGCGGTGGGGACCCGAAACGTCGCCCGCGACCTCGACCGCATCCGAATCGCGCTCGGCGAAGAGCGGCTCGACTTCCTCGGCTACTCGTACGGCACGGTGCTCGGCGCGGTGTACGCGCAGGAGTTCCCCGACCACGTCCGCACGATGGTGCTCGACGGCGCCGTCGACCTGTCGGCCACTCCGGCCGAGGACCAGGCTGCGAACGCCGCCGGGTTCGAGCACGCGCTCGACCAGTTCCTCGACTGGTGCGCGAACACGCGCACGTGCGCGTTCCGCTCGGGCGGCGACCCGCGCGCTGCGCTCACGCGATTGCGGGACCGGTTCGAGCAGGGCCTCACGGTGCCCGTGCGCGGCGGGCGGCGGGCCGTGGTGACGAGCTTCTACGTCGCGTTGCTCGCGTCGCTGTACGACCGATCGCAGGGCTGGCCCACGCTCGCCGCCGCGCTGCAGGGCGTGGACGACGGCGACGGCACGGGGCTGCAGATCCTCGCCGACGCGTTCCTCGGCCGCGACGCGAATGGGCACCACGACGCGCTCCAGGAGGCCATCGGGCCGATCCGCTGCGCCGACCGGCCCGCGCCGATCGTGGCCTTCCCCGAGTACCGGGCCGGGTTCGAGGACGCCGTTCGTCGGTACCCCTTCTTCGGGGCGCTCGTCGGCAGCATCCAGTCGGGATGCGATCCCCGCCTGCCCGCCCCGGACCCGGCCGACCTCCTCGGCGACGTCACGGCGGCTCCCCGCGCCCCGGTGCTGGTGATCGGCACCACCGGGGACCCGGCCACGCCGTACGTCGGCGCGACCGACCTTCAGCGCCGCATCACCGGATCGCGGCTGCTCACGTACGAGTCGACCGAGCACTCGGCGTACGGGCGGGGCGTCGCCTGCATCGACGACGCGGTCGACCACTACCTGATCACCACGAAGCTCCCGCCGCGGAGGAGCCGCTGCACGGCCTGAGCATCGCGGTCACGCCCCGAGCTGGTCTGCGGCCAGGTCACCATCCACCGCGGGAGACCACCGATCGCCCCGAATGCGATCAGTGCCGAGCCACGTCGATGCCGTCGGCGTAGGGGTCGAGCGAGCGCAGGGCGGTGAGCAGCTTCACGGTGATCGCGGCCGCGTGCGGCTCGGCCTCCGCCGTGAGCGACAGCGTCACGACGAGCCGGCCGCCAACCCGGCACACCTCGACCGTGCTGCCCCCCGCCGACACTCCGTGCCCCGCCAGGAGGTCGCTCATCGTCCGGGTGGCCACCGCGCCGTGCTCGGACAGTGGTGCACCCGCCGCGCGCTCGACCGCGCCGAGCAGCTCGTCCTCGGTCGTGGTCTCGGCCACCGCCCACTGGTCGAACGGCTCGAGCGCGGTGGTGCCGTGCACGACGAGCGGGACGAACCGGTGGATGCCGCAGATCGCGCCGTCCTCCAGCGGGGAAGGCCGCGGCCACGCCCGGTCGCGCGCCGTCACCACGACGTCGACGGGCGACCCCTCGAACGGGCAGGTCCCGCGCTCGGTCAGCGCCGTGCACGGGAACGTGCCCGCGTGCTCGTCGCGACAGTGGACGACCTCGTGGCCGCCCGACGTCAAGACCTCCTCGGTGCGGTCGATCGCGCCCGGAAGGGTCCCCACCAGCAGCACTCGCATTCCTGCATCCTCGCCCCGGCCCGCCCCACGCGAGAGGGGCATCCGGCCCCGATCCCGGGACCAAAGTCCCGACGACTGCGCGCGGCGGTCTCTGGCCTCTCCGGCGTGCATGGGCGAGACTGCGCCCATGAGCGAGAGCCGACGGAAGATGGTGGTGGGGATCGACGGGTCGCCGGGCGCGGCCATGGCGCTGGCCTGGGCGGTGGAGTACGCGCCGCTCATCGACGCCGAGGTGGTGGTGGTGCACTCGATGGACGTGACGATGGCGGTCCCGGCACCCACGATGGGCGTGCCGCCGTTCGTGGTCGACGACGCCCTGCGGGCCGGGATGCGCGACGCCCTCCACGAGTGGTGCACGCCGCTGCGAGAGGCCAACGTGCCGTACCGGGCCGAGCTCTACGAGGGCAACGCCGTCGGCGCGATCACCCAGCTCACGGAGAATGAGGGCGCCGACCTGATCGTGGTGGGTCGCCGCGGCCACGGTGGGTTCACCGAGCTCGTGCTCGGGAGCGTTCCCCACTCGCTGTCACACCACGCCACGGTCCCCGTGGTGATCGTCCCCGCTCCTTGAGCATGCCCACGCCCGGCTACCGAGTTGGGTGGTCGCGGTCCTTGAGGCCGGCGGCGTACACCGCGGCCTGGGTCCGGCGCTCCATCCCCAGCTTCGCCAGCAGGTTGGACACGTAGTTCTTCACCGTCTTCTCGGCGAGGTGGATCCGCTGCGCGATCTGGCGGTTGGTGAGGCCCTCGGCGATGAGGTCGAGGATGCGGCGCTCCTGGTCGGTGAGCCGGGCCAGGCGCTCGTCGTCCTCGGGCGGCGTACGCAGCCGCTCGAGGACCCGGGCGGTGACCGCGGGGTCGAGCAGCGACTGGCCGACGGACACCCGTCGCACGGCGTCGACGAGGTCGGTGCCCCGCACCTGCTTGAGCAGGTAGCCCGAGGCGCCCGCCATGATCGCTTGG
>Ga0302299_10000339_pt1 | contig 24702 bp, 21 predicted proteins | sample III_Fen_N3_4_FD_198795 | JGI IMG/M metagenome (GOLD analysis project Ga0302299, IMG submission 198795) | Peat permafrost microbial communities from Stordalen Mire near Abisko, Sweden - III_Fen_N3_4 | ecosystem: Environmental > Terrestrial > Soil > Wetlands > Permafrost | place: Sweden: Abisko...
TGGTCCGTTTCAGCAAGCCCCGCCAGCTCGCGCAGCTGGCGTCGCACGAACAGGATCCGCTGGATCACAGTCAGCCAGGCCATCGCCGCGAGCACGTAGATCGGCCACTGCAGCCACCCCCACGGGGCGAGGCCGAGGCCGATCGAGATGAGCACGACGCGCTCCACGCGCGAGCCGAAGCCCACGTCGCCGCGCAGGCCGAGCGCCTCTGCCTTGGCCCTCGTGTACGAGACGAGGAAGGAGCCGATCACGGCCGCGAAGGATGCGACGAGCGCGATGTCGTTGCCCTCGCGCGCGAAGACGAGCCCGATCGCCGCCAGCATCGCCGCCTCACCGAGCCGGTCGAAGGTCGAGTCGAGGAAGGCTCCGAACACCGTCCCCTTGCTTGCGGCGCGCGCCAGAGCGCCATCCAGGATGTCGGCGACCGAGCCGACGATGAAGAGGATCCCGCCGAGCCAGAAGTAGAGCTTTGGATTCCGCTCCTCGAAGCCGACGAGGACGGCGCCGAGGAGGCAGAGCGTGACGCCGGCCATCGTGAGCATGTCGGGCGTCAGCTTCGTCTTCGCGACGCCCTTCATCGAGCGCTGCAGGATCTGTCGCGCGGCCTGCGTGTACTCCTGCTTGACCCGGTCGAGCTCGCTCACACGCGGGCCCTCGGCGGGCTTGCTCACGTGGCGACGGGCTCGCGCCAGCGCCGGAACATGGCCCGGCGGAAGAGGACGAAGCCGGTGAGCAGCGCGATCGCCACGCCGGCCATCACGTCCAGCCAGTAGTGGTTGCCGGTGCCGATCACCGTGAACCAGACCCAGGCGGGCCAGAGTAGCCAGAGGGTGCGGGCCCAGATGCTGCGGCACACGCCGAACATGACCACGCCCACGATGATCGCGTCCATCGAGTGCAGGGACGGCATCGCGGCGTAGGGGTTCGCCAGGTTGGCGATCAGGCCGCTGCCGTGGTTGAGGCCCGAGTACTCGGCCAGGGTGTCCACGAATCCCCAGGCCGGGAACATCCGCGGCGGGGCGGTCGGGACGAGGACGTAACCGATCAGCCCGAGCACGTTCGCCAGGATGAGCCAGTTGCGGAAGCCGGCGAAGCGCTCGTGGTGCCGGAAGTAGACCCAGAGCAGGGTGGCGCCGACGACGACGAACTGGGAGAGCCAGTACGTGTACGTGGTCGCCTTGATCAGGATCACGGAGGAGCTGACGAAGCCCTGCACCGTCGGCTCGAACAGCGTCCCCGACCACTCCTCGATCCGGATTACGTGGAGGCCGTTCCAGAAGGCCGTCGTCACGTCCCGGTCGGCGAGGCCGCGCGCAACCTGATACACGACGTAGAACCCGAGCCAGAACAGGATCTGCAGCGCCAGGTGCTTCCAACCACGCGGCAGCCGCCGGTTACCCGATTGGGAGTAACTGGTCATCTACCAACAGTCTAACGCTGCGTGCCGACTACGGAATTCCGCGCACCTGGTAGTCGACGATGGCCCGCACATAGTGCGAGCGCTCGAAGGCGCGCGGATCGCCGCACGATTCCTGGCTCATGCTGCCCTTCAGCTGCTCCACGGAGCTGTACTCCCGCTCTTCGAGCCAGGCGCTGAGCCCCTCGGTCAGCTCACGCAGCAGGCCGGGGCCTTGGCGCAGCAGGGCAGAGGCGATCATCACCGCGTCGGCGCCGGCGAGCAGGAGCTTGACGACGTCCTCGCTCGTCTGGACGCCGCTCGTGCCGGCGAGGCTGAGGGGGACGCGGCCGCGCAGGATCGCGATCCAGCGCAGCGGCAGCCGCATCTCCTCGTTCGTGGAGAGGTGGAGCTCGGGCTTCACGGTCATCGTCTCGAGGTCGAGGTCGGGCTGCAGGAAGCGGTTGAAGAGCACGAGCCCCGCGGCGCCGGCGTCGGCGAGGCGGGTGGCGGTGTGGGGGAGAGCGGTGTAATACGGCCCGATCTTGACTGCGAGCGGCACCGTGAGGGCTCCGTGCACCTTGCTGACGAGGCGCAGGGTGCGATCCTCCACGTTCGCCGAGGAGGCGTACGGGTCGGTCTCGACCGCGTAGACGTTGAGCTCGATCGCATCCGCCCCGGCCTGCTGGAGCAGTTCCGCGTAGCGGACCCAGCCGCCGGGCGTAACGCCGTTGATCGACGCGATCACGGGGATCGAGAGCGCCTCCTTGGCGGCGGCGACGTGCTCGACGTACGTCTCGGGGCCAGTGTTGTAGTCGTCCATCTCCGGGAAGTAGGTCAGAGCTTCGCCGAAGCTCTGGGCGCCGCGCTCGAGCACGAGGTCGACCATCGTCTCGTCGTGCTCGATCTGCTCCTCGAACAGGGACGGGAGCACGACGGCAGCCGCCCCGGCTTCCTCCAGCTCGCGGAGCGAGTCGATGTTGCCGGTCAGCGGCGACGCCGAGGCGACGAGCGGGCTGGCGAGGCGCAGCCCGAGATAGGTGCTGCTCAGGTCGGGGCTCATGATTCCTCCTCCTCCGCGGCAGTCTGTTCGGTGTCCGTCTGCTCCTCGGGCTCGTGCGCGATCTCGGCCATCTGCTCGTAGACGAGTCGGCGCTCGTCGACGTCGTGCTGGGCCAGTGCACCGAGCCGCTCCGACTCTTCCGGACGCGAGCGGCGCAGCATCGAGAAGCGCGCCTCGTTCGCGGTGAACGCCGTCAGCGGCTGCTTGGGGCGGCCCGAGTCGAGGTGGAGCGGGTGCTCGCCCGGGCCTGCGTTGCGCGGATCGTAGCGCCAGAGCGGCCAGTAGCCGGTGTCGACCGCGAGCTTCTGCTGCCGCATTCCCTTGACCATGTCGATCCCGTGGGCGATGCAGTGGCTGTAGGCGATCACGAGCGAGGGGCCGTTCCACGCGTCTGCCTCGGCAAGCGCCTTCACCGTCTGGGGGTTGTCCGCCCCGAGCGCGACGTGGGCGACGTAGACGTTGCCGTACGCGGTCGCGAGCATGCCGAGGTCCTTCTTCCCGGTCTGCTTGCCGCCCGCGGCGAACTTGGCCACGGCGCCCCGCGGCGTCGACTTGGAGGCCTGGCCGCCGGTGTTCGAGTAGACCTCGGTGTCGAGGACGAGGACGTTGACGTTGCGGCCCGAGGCGAGCACGTGGTCGAGCCCGCCGAAGCCGATGTCGTAGGCCCAGCCGTCGCCGCCTACGATCCACACGCTCTTGCGCACGAGGGAGGCCGCGAGCCCGGCAAGCCTCCGCGCCTCCGGCGTGCCCAGGGGCTCGATCCGCGCCAGCAGCTCGCCCACGAGGCGGCGCTGCTCGACGATGCCGGCCTCGGCGTGCCCATCGGCGGCGGCGAGCGCCTCTGCCAGGTCGGGGGCGAGCTCGGCCGCGAGCGCCCGCGCCTGCCGCTCCTGCGCGTCGAGCGCGAGCCGCATGCCGAGGCCGAACTCGGCGTTGTCCTCGAAGAGGGAGTTGGCCCAGGCGGGGCCGCGGCCGTCGCGGTTCGCCGTCCACGGCGTCGTCGGCAGGTTGCCGCCGTAGATCGAGGAGCAGCCGGTCGCGTTCGCGACGATCATGCGGTCGCCGAGCAGCTGGGTCAGGAGCTTCAGGTACGGCGTCTCACCGCAGCCCTCGCAAGCGCCGGAGAACTCGAACAGCGGCTCCAGCATCTGCGAGCCCTTCACCGTCGCGGGCTCGATCGCCGTGCGGTCGATCTCCGGGATCGAGAGGAAGAAGTCGAAGCGCTCGCGCTCCACCTCGAGGTGGTCGCGCTTGGGCTCGAGGTTGATCGAGCGGTGGCCGACTGCCTCCTTCGCGTGGGCGGGGCAGGTGTCGACGCAGATGCCACAGCCCGTGCAGTCGTCGGGGGCGACCTGGATCGTCATCTTCATCCCGGGCAGGTGCCGGTCGCGCCAGTCCTTGACGAGGAATCCCTCCGGGGCGCCCTCGAGCTCCTCGGGCGGGAAGACCTTCATGCGGATGGCAGCGTGCGGGCAGACGATCGCGCACTTCGCGCAATCGATGCAAATGGATGGATCCCAGATCGGGATCTCCTCGGCGATCGAGCGCTTCTCGATCCGGGCCGTGCCGACCGGGAAGGTGCCGTCGACCGGCAGCGCGCTGACGGGGAGCGTGTCGCCACGGCCTGCGAGCATCGTCATCGTGGTGCGGGCGACGAAGTCCGAGAGGTGGCCGTTCGCCGCCGGGACGGCGGGCACGGCAGTGACCTCGGCAGGCACCTCGACCTCGCTGAGGCCGTCGAGCGCCGAGTCGACGGCGGCCTCGTTGCGGTCGACGACGGCCTGGCCGCGCTTGCCGTACGTGTGGCGGATCGCGCCCTTGATCGCCGCGATCGCCTCGTCGAGCGGAAGCACACCCGAGAGGGCGAAGAAGCAGGTTTGCAGCACCGTGTTGACGCGCCGGCCCATCCCCGCCTCGTGCGCCACGCGGGTGGCGTCGACGACGAAGAAGCGCAGGCCCTTCGCGACGATCTGCTCCTGCACCTGCGCCGGCAGGTGATCCCACACCTCGTCGGGGCCGTACGGGGCGTTGAGCAGGAAGGTGGCGCCGTCGGCCGCGGTCTCGAGCACGTCGATCTTCTCGAGCAGGCCGAACTGGTGGCAGGCGACGAAGCTCGCCTGGTCGACGAGGTAGGAGGAGCCGATCGGGCGGGGGCCGAAGCGAAGGTGCGACACCGTCACCGAGCCGGACTTCTTCGAGTCGTAGACGAAGTAGCCCTGCGCATGGCCGCCCGAGTGCTCGCCGATGATGGCGATCGAGTTCTTGTTCGCGCCGACCGTGCCGTCGGCGCCGAGGCCGTAGAAGATCGCGCGCACGACGTCGTCCGGCTCGGTCCTGAAGGTGCGGTCGAAGGGCAGCGACAGGTGCGAGACGTCGTCCACGATGCCGACCGTGAAGCGCCGGCGCGGCTCCGGCTCGTCCAGGCTCACCAGCACCGCTCGGGCCATTGCCGGCGTGAACTCCTTGGAGGCGAGCCCGTAGCGGCCCCCGGTCACGAGCGGCATCGCGCCGCCGCGCTCGGCGAAGGCGGTGATCACGTCCTGGAACAGGGGCTCTCCGAGGGAGCCGGGCTCCTTGCAGCGGTCGAGCACCGCGACGCGCTCGACCGTGGCCGGGAGCGCCGCGACGAAGGCGTCCGCGGCGAAGGGGCGGTAGAGGCGCACGGTGAGGACGCCGACCTTCTCTCCCTGCGCGACGAGCCTCTCGACCGCCTCGGCCGCGGCCGTGCTGCCGGAGCCCATCATCACGATCACGCGCTCCGCATCGGGAGCGCCGGTGTAGTCGAAGAGGCGATAGCGGCGCCCGGTGCGTGCCGCGAGCGCGTCCATGTGTCGCTGGACGATGCCGGGCAGCGCGTCGTAGTACGGATTGGCCGCCTCGCGGGCCTGGAAGAAGACGTCGGGGTTCTGCGCGGTGCCGCGGAGCACCGGACGATCGGGCGAGAGCGAGCGCTCCCGGTGGGCGGCAACGAGAGCCTCGTCGAGCAGCGCCCGCAGGTCGTCCTCCTCGAGCCGGTCGACGGTGTTCAGCTCGTGGGAGGTGCGGAAGCCGTCGAAGAAGTGGAGGAACGGGATCCGGCCCTCCAGCGTGGCTGCGTGGGCGACGAGCGCGAGGTCCTGCGCCTCCTGCACCGACGACGAGCAGAGCAGGGCGAAGCCCGTCGACCGCGCCGCCATCACGTCGGAGTGGTCGCCGAAGATCGAGAGCGCGTGCGTCGCGATCGCGCGGGCCGCGACGTGGATCACCGCCGGCGTCAGCTCGCCGGCGATCTTGAACATGTTCGGGAGCATCAGCAGCAGGCCCTGCGAGGAGGTGAACGTGGTGGCGAGTGCCCCGGCCTGGAGCGCGCCGTGCACCGCGCCGGCCGCGCCGCCCTCGCTCTGCATCTCGATCACCTGCGGCACTGCGCCCCAGACGTTCGGCTTCTCCGCAGCCGACCACGCGTCCGACAGCTCGCCCATCGGCGAGGCGGGCGTGATCGGATAGATAGCGATCACCTCGCTCGCGCGGTACGCAACCCAGGCTGCCGCCTCGTTGCCGTCGATGGTCATTCGCACGCCCACTGCCGTGAGAATCGCCGCCGGGGACGGCGTCCGGCATCGGGGCGGGCGCGGAGGGCGTTTCGGTGTTCCCGCAGCGCCGAGAGGGTCAGCCGCCGATGTACGACATCTCGACCCGCGGTAGCTCCTCGGTGCGAGAGGAGCGCACCTCCGAGTAGCGGTCGGTGCGCCGACCCCAGATGCGGCCGATCGTGTCGTGCAGCTCCTCGTCGCTTGCGCCGCCCCGGACGAGCGCCCGCAGGTCGTGGCCCCTGGTGGCGAAGAGGCAGGTGTAGAGGCGGCCCTCGGCGGAGATGCGCGACCGCGTGCAGTCGCCGCAGAACGGCTGCGTGACCGAGGCGATCACGCCGATCTCGCCGCCGCCGTCGCGATAACGCCAGCGCCGGGCGACCTCGCCGCGGTAGTTCTCCTCGGCCGGCTCGAGCGGGATCTCGGTGCCGATCAGCGCCACGATCTCGGCGGCGGAGACGACGTCGTCGAGCCGCCAGCCGTTCGTGGCGCCCACGTCCATGTACTCGATGAAACGGAGGATGTGACCCGTGCCGCGAAAGTGCCGGGCGAGAGCGAGCACCTGGTGGTCGTTGACGCCGCGCTTGACGACGGCGTTCACCTTCACCTTCAGCCCCGCCGCGGCCGCGGCGTCGATGCCATCGAGCACCCGGCTGACGGCGAATCCGACGTCGTTCATGGCACGGAACGTCTCGTCGTCGAGCGAGTCGAGGCTGACGGTGACCCGCTGCAGGCCGGCGGCGGCGAGCGTCTCCGCCTTCTGCGGCAGCAGGGCCCCGTTCGTCGTCAGCGCCACGTCGAGGCCTCCGATCGCGGTGAGGCGCTCGACGAGGATCTCGAGGTCGCGCCGCAGGAGCGGCTCGCCGCCCGTGATCCGGATCTTCTCGACCCCGTGCGAGGTGAACGCGCGTGCGATCCGCTCGATCTCCTCGAAGGTGAGCAGCTCCTTGCGGTCCATGAACCGGTAGCTCCGGCCGAAGACCTCCTTCGGCATGCAGTAGACGCAGCGGAAGTTGCAGCGGTCGGTGACCGAGATCCGCAGATCGCGCAGAGGGCGTCCCATCGTGTCCGTCGTGCTCATCCGGCCAGCGTACCCAGCCGCTGCCTTCCCGGGCCCTCCGCGCTTCGGCCCAGTAGCCTGCCCGCGTGCCCCGGCGCAGCGTGACCCCGATGCAGGTGAGCCCGATCGTGCCGCTCGTCGCCGTGACGGCGATCTGGGGGTACACGTTCGTGCCGGTGCAGGAGGCGGTCGCGGTCTATCCGCTCTTCGCGTTCCTCGCCGTTCGCTTCGGGATCTCGGCGCTCGTGCTGGCGCCGTTCGCCTGGCGCCCGCTCCGCACCGTGCCGCGCGGCGGCGTCGCCGCCGGGCTCGGCGCCGGCGTGCTCCTCGCGACGGCCTACGGGCTGCAGACGGCGGGGCTGGACCTGACCACGGTCGCGAGCACCGGCTTCATCACCGGGCTCTACGTCGTGCTGACGCCGCTGATCGCGCTGGCTCTCTTCCGGACGCCCGTCGCCGCGGCCGCCTGGGCAGGCGTCGCGCTCTCGGTGGCCGGGCTGCTGCTGCTCAACGGCGTGCCGGGGGGGTCGGCGCTCGGAAACGCCCTCGTGCTCGGGAACGCTCTCGCCCAGTCGTTCCAGATCGTGGCGATGGAGCGATTCGCGCCCCGCTACGACGCTCGCTCGCTCACGTTCCTGCAGATGGTCGTCGCCTGTGCCGCCTTCACCGTCATCGCCGTCTCCCGCGGCGAGCTGACGGTGCCCCACGGGCAGCAGGTCTGGCTTGCGCTCGTCGTCACCGGGGTCTTCGCGGGGGCGCTCGGCTACCTCGTCGCCACGTGGGTGCAGTCGCGCACGACCGCGGCGCGGGCGGCGCTCGTGTTCACCCTGGAGGCCCCGTTCGCGGCGCTCTTCGGGGTGCTGCTCCTCTCGGAGCGGCTCGGACTGGAGGGCTGGGTCGGCTGCGGGATCATGCTGGCCGGGATCCTCCTCGCGGAGCCCGCGGCGGCTTCGGCCCTGCGCCGCCTCGCCCGCCGGCCGGCCGTCTGATGGACGCGGTCGTCCTCGCCCTCTGCTCGGCGGCCCTCTTCGGCGGCATGACGGTCGCGTTGCGCCCTGCCCTTGCGCGTGGCGACGACCCGTTCGTCGGTGCGCTCTTCACGATCGTGCCGGCGCTCTGCGTGGCGCTCGTGGCGGCGGCGATCGTGGGCGACTGGAACGTGCGCGCCGCGTGGCCGTTTGCCGTCGCGGGGATCCTGGCGCCCGGCTTCTCGCAGATCCTGTTCACGGTTGCGATCCGCGACGCCGGCCCGTCGCGGACCTCGGCGACCGTGGGGATGGCGCCGCTCTTCGCCGTCACCTTCGCCATCGTCCTGCTCGGTGAGCCGCTCGTCGCCGGCATCGCACTGGGCGCCGTGCTCATCGTCAGCGGGGGCGTCGTGCTCGCCGGCGAGAGCGGCCGCCCGGACCACGTGAAGACGATCGGTCTCGTGCTCGCGCTCGCCGCCGCCCTCGTCTTCGCGTTTCGCGACACGCTCGTCCGCTGGGTCGCGGTCGACACCGACATCGCCCCCGAGCTCGCGATCAGCGCCACTCTCTTCGCAGGAGCGCTCACGATCCTGCTCGTGGTGCTCGTCGGGCGCCGCCGCCTCAGCGTGCAGGCTCTGCCGTCGTTCCTTCCCGCCGGCCTGCTCTTCGGCCTCTCCTACGTCTCGCTCTACGAGGCGTTCTTCCGCGGCCGCCTCAGCGTCGTCGCGCCCCTCGTGGCGACCGAGTCGTTGTGGGGGGTGGGGCTCTCCGCACTCTTCCTGCGCCACATCGAGGGGGTCGGCCGTCGCCTCGTCGTCGGCGCAGCGTTCGTGGTCGCCGGGGGCATCCTGATTGGCCTCTCCCGCTAGCCACTGATCTGATAGATTCTGACTTAGATTTATCTCAGTCAATCAGACTCAAGTAACTCGGGAAGGAACACTCTCTCATGGCGAAGACCATCGGAATCGACCTCGGCACGACGAACAGCTGCATGGCCGTGCTCGAGGGCGGCGAGCCGACCGTGATCCCGAACGCGGAGGGCGGGCGCACCACCCCGTCCGTCGTCGCGTTCGCGAAGGACGGCCAGCGGCTCGTCGGGGCACCCGCGCGGCGTCAGCAGGTGACGAACCCCCAGAACACGGTCTCCTCGATCAAGCGCTTCATGGGGCGCAAGTGGGAGGAGGTCTCGGACGAGATGACGATCGTCCCCTACGAGGTCGTGCAGGGGGACAACGGCGACGCCCGCGTCTCCGCCGACGACCGCCAGTTCGCACCGCCGGAGATCAGCGCGATGATCCTGCAGAAGCTGAAGACGGACGCGGAGGCGTTCCTCGGCGAGCCCGTCACGGACGCCGTCGTCACCGTCCCGGCCTACTTCAACAACGCGCAGCGCGAGGCGACGAAGGACGCCGGCAAGATCGCGGGCCTCAACGTCGTCCGCATCATCAACGAGCCCACCGCGGCCGCGCTCGCCTACGGCCTCGACAAGGAGGGAGCCGACCAGACGATCCTCGTCTTCGACCTCGGCGGCGGCACCTTCGACGTATCGGTGCTCGAGCTCGGTGACGGCGTCTTCGAGGTCAAGTCCACGAACGGCGACAACCACCTCGGCGGCGACAACTTCGACAAGGTCGTCGTCGACTGGATGACGGCCGAGTTCAAGAAGGATCAGGGCATCGACCTCGCGGCCGACAAGATGGCGCTGCAGCGGCTCTACGAGGCGGCCGAGAAGGCGAAGATCGAGCTGTCGTCGACGATGACGACGCAGATCAACCTGCCGTTCATCACGGCCACCGCCGAGGGCCCCAAGCACCTCGACCTGCAGTTGACGCGCGCCAGGCTGACGGAGCTGACGCACGACCTGCTCGAGCGCACCGTCGGGCCGACGCGGCAGGCCGTCGCGGACGCCGGGATCGACGCCTCCGGGATCGACCACGTCGTCCTCGTCGGCGGCATGACCCGCATGCCGGCCGTCCAGGAGAAGGTGACCGAGCTGCTCGGCAAGGAGCCTCACAAGGGCGTCAACCCTGACGAGGTCGTGGCCGTCGGCGCGGCGATCCAGGGCGGCGTCCTCAAGGGCGAGGTCAAGGACGTGCTCCTGCTCGACGTCACCCCCCTCTCGCTCGGGATCGAGACGAAGGGCGGCGTGATGACGAAGCTGATCGAGCGCAACACGACGATCCCGACCCGGAAGTCGGAGACCTTCACGACGGCCGAGGACAACCAGCCGTCGGTGGAGATCCACGTGCTCCAGGGCGAGTCGGAGATGGCGGGGTTCAACAAGACGCTCGGCAAGTTCCAGCTCGTCGGGATCGCGCCCGCCATGCGCGGGATGCCCCAGATCGAGGTGTCGTTCGACATCGACGCGAACGGGATCATCCACGTCACGGCCAAGGACAACGGCACCGGCAACGAGCAGCAGATCAAGATCGAGGGCGGCTCGGGCCTGTCGGAGGACGAGGTGCAGAAGATGGTCAAGGACGCCGAGGCGCACGCCGGCGAGGCGCACAGGCTGCGCGAGCTGGCCGACGCGAAGAACATGGCGGAGACCCTCGCCTATCAGACCGAGAAGTCGCTGGCCGAGCACCGCGACAAGCTCGAGGCGGCCGACGCGGCCACGCTCGAGGGAAGGATCATGGAACTGAAGCAGGTGCTCGAGACCGGTGACATCGACACGATCCGCGAGAAGACCCAGGCGCTGAACGAGGCGGCCCAGCCGCTCGCGCAGGCGCTCTACGCCGATGCGCAGGCGACGTCGGCCCCGACAGCCGGCCCCGCCGGCGAGGACGAGGTCGTCGAGGATGCCGACTACGAGGTCATCGACGACGAGACGGCGACGAAGGCGTGAGCGACGAGCTGCACATCGACGTGCAGGAGCCGTGGGCCGAGGCCGACGCACCAGCGGGTGAGGCGGGTGAGGCTGAAGCCTTACCCGCTCCCGACCCGCTCGCCGAGGCCGAGGCGCAGCGCGACGAGTACCTGCTCGGCTGGCAGCGGACGCAGGCGGACTTCGACAACTACCGCAAGCGCGCCCTCCGCGACCAGCAGGCATTCGCCGCGCGTGCCGCCGAGCGGCTCGTGACGAAGCTGCTGCCGGTGCTCGACGACCTCGAGCGGGCGATCGACGCGGCCGAGCAGCACGAGGAGGCGAAGGTGATCGAGGGCGTCGAGATGACGCGCTCGGCGCTCGCCGGCGCTCTCGCCTCCGAGGGCCTGGAGGAGATCCCCGCAGAGGGCCCCTTCGACCCGCATGTCCACGAGGCCCTCCTGACGCAGCCTGTCGAGGGCATCGACTCCGGCGTCATCGTGCAGGTGATCCAGCGCGGCTACCGGCTCGGCGACGTCGTGCTGCGGCCGGCCCGCGTGATCGTGGCGGAGTAGCCCGTGGCGCGCAGCCCCTACGAGGTACTCGGTGTGCCGAAGACGGCCACTGAGGACGAGATCAAGAAGGCGTACCGCAAGCTCGCCCGCGAGAGCCATCCCGACGCGAACCAGGGCGATGCCGCCGCCGAGGAGCGCTTCAAGGAGATCCAGGGTGCGTACGACACGCTCTCGGATCCCGAGAAGCGCAAGCAGTTCGACGCGTTCGGCGCGAACGGCCGCGCGGGTGGCTTCGGTGGCGCTCCGGGCGGCGGCCCGGGTGGCTTCTCGTACGAGAACGTCGACCTCTCCGACCTGCTCGGCCAGTTCGGCGGCATGTTCGGGCGCGGCAGCGGCCGGCGCGGGCGGCCCCAGCCCGAGCGCGGCGCCGACCTCGAGTCGCGCGTGAAGCTGTCGTTCGAGGACGCCCTCAACGGCGCCCAGGTGCGGGTCCCCGTCGAGGTCGACGCCGCGTGTCACACGTGCCACGGGACGGGCGCCGAGCCCGGCACCTCTCCCGTGACGTGCCCACGCTGCGGCGGCTCGGGGACGGTCTCGGAGTCGCAGGGCCTCTTCGCGCTCTCCCAGCCGTGCCCGAGCTGTCGTGGCAACGGCGTCGTCGTCGAGAAGCCGTGCAAGACCTGCCGCGGTAGCGGCCGGGAGCGCGTCACGAAGCGCTACGCCGTCAAGATCCCGCCCGGGGCGAAGGACGGCACACGCGTCCGCCTCAAGGGCAAGGGCGAGCCGGGGGGGAACGGCGGTCCTCCAGGCGACCTGTTCGTGGTCGCCTCGGTCGACCCCTCGCCGCTGTACGAGCGCCGCGACGCCGATCTTGTGCTCGAGGTGCCGGTGACCTACCCCGAGGCTGTGCTCGGGGCCACCGTCGAGATCCCGACGCCCGACGGGCCGGTCAATCTCAAGATTCCCGCGGGCACCGAGAGCGGCAGGCTGTTGCGAGTCAAGGGCCGCGGGGCGCCGAAGCTCAAGGGCGGCGGCAAGGGCGACCTGCTCGCGCGCGTCAAGGTGACGGTGCCGCACAAGCTGACGAAGGCCGAGAAGGAGGCGCTCGAGGGCTACGACAGGGTGCTGCGTGAGCGGCCTCGCGACAGGGCGTTCACCCGATGAGCGGCGACCGGCCCCGCTACATGATCTCCGTCGCGGCCGAGCTCGCGGGCATGCATCCCCAGACGCTGCGCGCGTACGAGGCGAAGGGCCTCGTCACCCCCGCGCGAACACCCGGCGGCACACGGCTCTACTCCGAGCACGACGTCGAGCGACTGATCCTGATCCAGCAGCTGACGACCAAGCTCGGGCTCAACCTCGCGGGCGTCGAGCACGTGCTGCGCCTCGAGGATGAGCTGCGGCGCCTGCGCGCGCGGATGGAGCAGCTCGAGGCGGCGCTCCGCATGGAGATCAACGAGACCCACAGGCAGTACCGGCGGGAGCTGGTCCTCTATCGGCCGCCGCAGCCGCCGGCACGGCAACACCGGCCCGGCCCCTAGGAGAGTCACATGGATTTCAACAAGCTCACGATCAAGTCCGGCGAGGCGGTGGCAGGCGCCCAGGAGCTGGCGCGGCGCGCCGGCAACCCCGAGCTGACCCGCGACCACCTTACGGTGGCGCTGCTCGAGCAGGAACTCCCGCGCACGCTGCTCCAGCGCGCCGGCGCCGACCCGGGCTCGATCCTGGCCGAGGCCGAGGCGCGCGTGCGCGCGCTGCCCGCGGTCTCAGGTGGCAACATCCAGCCGCAAGGAGGGCGTAGCTTCCAGAACGCCCTCTCGAGCGCCTTTGCGGAAGCAAAGGCGCTCGACGACGAGTTCGTCTCGGTCGAGCACCTCGTGCTCGCGCTCGAGCTCGTCCCGCGCGAGGCGCTGCTCGGCGCCCTCAAGGACGTTCGCGGCGGCCAGCGCGTGACGACCCAGGACCCCGAGGGCACGTACGAGGCGCTGACCAAGTTCGGCCGCGACCTGACGGCGGCCGCCGAGGCCGGCAAGCTCGACCCGGTGATCGGCCGCGACGAGGAGATCCGGCGCACAATCCAGGTGCTCTCCCGGCGAACGAAGAACAACCCGGTCCTGATCGGCGAGCCCGGCGTGGGCAAGACCGCGATCGCGGAGGGCCTCGCCCAACGCATCGTCGCGGGCGACGTGCCGGAGGGCCTGAAGGGGAAGCGCGTCTGGGCACTCGACGTCGGCGCGCTGATCGCGGGCGCGAAGTACCGCGGAGAGTTCGAGGAGCGCCTGAAGGCGGTGCTCGCCGAGATCACCGCCGCGGAGGGCGAGATCGTCCTCTTCATCGACGAGCTCCACACGATCGTCGGCGCGGGCGCCGCGGAAGGGGCGGTCTCCGCCGGCAACCTGCTGAAGCCGATGCTGGCGCGCGGTGAGCTGCGCGCCGTCGGCGCCACCACGCTCGACGAGTACCGCAAGCACATCGAGAAGGACGCGGCGCTCGAGCGGCGCTTCCAGCCGGTGCTCGTGGAGGAGCCGTCCGTGGCCGACACGATCGCGATCCTGCGCGGGTTGAAGGAGCGGTACGAGGCGCACCACGGCGTCCGCATCCGCGACGCCGCGCTCACGGCGGCGGCCGTGCTGTCGGAGCGCTACATCACCGACCGCTTCCTCCCCGACAAGGCGATCGACCTCGTCGACGAGGCCGCCTCGCGGCTGCGGATGGAGATCGACAGCTCCCCGGTCGAGCTCGACGAGGCCGAGCGGAGGGTGACGCAGCTGGAGATCGAGCTCGCGGCGATGGCGAAGGAGACTCCCGCAGTGCGCGAGCCGGTCGAGCGCGAGCTCGCGGAGGCCAGGACGCGGCGTGACGAGCTGGCCGCTCGCTGGGCCGGCGAGAAGGACGTGCTCGACCGTGTCAAGGAGGTCACCCGGCAGATCGACGAGCTGCGGATGGAGGCCGACCGGGCCGAGCGCCAGGGCGACCTCCAGCGCGTGGCGGAGATCCGCTACGGCCTCCTGCCCGCCCTGGAGCAGGAGCTGAAGGAGGGGGGCGAGGCCGTGCGCGCCGTCGAGCCGATGGTCAAGGAGGAGGTCGACGAGGACGACATCGCCTCCGTCGTCGCCGCCTGGACGAAGATCCCGGTCGACCGGCTGCTCGAGGGCGAGGTGCAGAAGCTCGTGCAGATGGAGTCGCGGCTGCACCAGCGCGTGGTCGGCCAGGAGGCGGCGATCGACGCCGTCTCGAACGCGCTCCGTCGCGCGCGCTCGGGCCTGCAGGACCCGAACCGGCCGATCGGCTCGTTCGTCTTCCTCGGCCCGACGGGCGTGGGCAAGACCGAGTTGGCGAAGGCGCTCGCGGAGTTCATGTTCGACGACGAGCGGGCGATCGTCCGGCTCGACATGTCCGAGTACATGGAGAAGCACACCGTCTCGCGTCTCGTCGGCGCGCCCCCCGGGTACGTCGGTTACGACGAGGGCGGCCAGCTGACCGAGGCCGTGCGCCGGCGCCCGTACTGCGTGATCCTGCTCGACGAGATCGAGAAGGCACACGCCGACGTCTTCAACGTACTGCTGCAGCTGCTCGACGACGGGCGCCTGACCGACGGCCAGGGTCGCACGGTCGACTTCCGCAACACGGTCGTGATCATGACGTCCAACATCCGCTCGCAGGCACAGCTGCTCGATCATTTCCGGCCCGAGTTCGTCAACCGAGTCGACGAGATCGTTGTCTTCGAGCCGCTCACGCGCGACCAGATCGGCTCCATCGTGGAACTGCAGCTGCAGCGCCTGCGCAACCGGCTGGCAGAGCGCAAGATCGAGCTGGAGCTGTCCGACGAGGCGGTGGCGCTGATCGCGGAGGCGGGCTGGGACCCGGCCTTCGGGGCTCGGCCGCTGAAGCGGGCGATCCAGCGCCTCGTCGAGAACCCGCTCGCGCTCGAGCTGCTCGAGGGGCGGTTCGCCGACGGCGACACGGTGCTGGCCGCCGTCGATGGCGAGTCGATCACGTTCGCCGGCAGGGCTGCCGCCGCCACCGGCGAGCCCCTCTCCACGGCGTAGGATCGGGCAATGCCGGACGTCCTCCTCGTCGCCGCCACCGAGCGCGAGCTCGGTGGGCTCGATGGGCTCGTCTGCGGCGTTGGTCCCGTCGAGGCGGCGGCCGCGGCGGCACGTGCGCTCACGCTTCGGCCCTTCGACGCGGTTCTCCATGTCGGCGTCGCGGGCGGCCGCGGCCTCGCTCCCCGGTCGCTCGTGATCGGGGCCGAGTCCGTCTACTGCGACCTCGCCGCGGCGATCCCCGTCGTCGCGCGCGTCGCGGCCGACACGCGGCTCGTCGAGGCCGCCCGCAGCGTCGTTCCCGACGCGCCGATCCTCGCCATCGGCACGAGCGCGGCGGTCGGCGGCGGCCACCACGACGTCCCGGTCGAGGCGATGGAGGGCTTCGGCGTCCTTCGCGCCGCTGCGCTCGCCGGCGTCCCGGCTGTCGAGGTGCGTGCGATCTCGAACGAGATCGCCGAGGACGACCGCTCGCGCTGGGACATCCCCGGTGCCGTGGCGGCGCTGCACGCGGTGCTCCCGCGACTGCTCGCCGCGATCGACGGTGCCTCTCAGCGGTAGCGCACGCCCTGGCGGTCGAGCTCGCGCTGGACCGCGTCGAGCCGGACTTCGTCGAGTGCGCACCCGTCTCTGAGCGAGCGCGCGGCTGCGATGCCTGCGGCCTGTCCCAGGACGGCGCAGCACGACATGTTGCGGGTCGAGGCGTGCGAGATCCGGTCGCCGCCGGAGGAGCGGCCCGCCACGAGCAGGTTGCGGACCCCTTTCGGCAGCAGGTTGCGGTAGGGCAGCTGGAAGTAGCGTCCCGTGGTGGGGAGGATCAGGACGCCGTACCCGTCGATGAACTCGGGATAGATCCCGATCGAGTCGTCGAAGCGTCCCTCGCCGCGGACGTCCTGCTCGGTCATGTTGTAGACGGCGTCGATCTTCCGCGTGTCGCGGATGCCGATCGTCATCCCGAAGTTCCGTAGCCGCGCGCCCTCGCAGCCGGGGGTGTAGCGGCGCAGCGCCTCGATCGCGTGCAGCGCCTGGCGGCGGCCCTCGATCTCTCCCCGCGTGAGATCGTCGGGGTCGGTGCCGTCGATGCCCGAGAGGTGGACGAGATTCAGGTAGGTCAGCTCGCCCGAGTCGTGGATCGCCCCCCAGGTGCCGGCGATTGTGGTCAGGTCCGACGGGATCACACCGTCTGCGAGTGCCCGCTTGAAGGGGGCGCGGAGGAAGGGAGAGAAGAGCTCGTCCTCCTTGCCCGAGGTCTCGATGTCCCACTCTCCGTTGCCCGCCCAGTCGGCGTAGGTCTGGGGATCGGCCGCGACGCCTGCGAGGAAGGCGGCCTTGTCCACGCCGGCGAGGTGGAACATCACCGACGCCGCCAGCATCTCCTCCCGCGGCGTCGTCTGCGTGGGTGCACCCGAGCGATGCGCAACGTCGGCGTCGCCGGTCGCGTCGATCACGCGCCGGGCGAGGATCGCCTCGCGGCCGGCCTTCGACTCGGTCACGATGCCGGTGACCTCGTCCCCGTCCAGCACGGGCGCCACGAACGTGCGATGCAGCATGGGATGGATGCCGGCCTCCTGCACGAGGACGTCCGCGACGACCTTGAAGCCCTCCGCGTCGAGCTCGAAAGAGAGCGACTGGCGCTCGGGCACAGCGGCGCCCATCTCGTGGGCGCGCGTCTCGAGCTCGCGCGCGATGCCGCCGGCTTCGACGGTGGCCTCGTGGCGGTACCAGGCCATCCCCTCGACGCCGACCGCGGTGATGTTGCCGCCGAAGCAGCCGAAGCGCTCGACGAGCGTCACCTCGACTCCCGCCCGCGCCGCGGCGAGCGCTGCCGCGAGGCCGGCCGGGCCGGAGCCGACGACGAGCACGTCCGTCTCGTGCACGACGTCTATCTCCCGCGCGGGCTCGGCGATCGTGCGGAGCGCCCGCCGACCGTCAGAGCCCACGGATCCGCACCTCCACCTCGAGCTCCTCCCTGGCCTTCCCCTTGTAGACGCCGCGGGTCGGCGGCACGTCTCCGTAGTCGCGCCCCACGCCAACCCGCACATAGTGGTCGGTCTGCTCGCGGTCGTGCGTCGGGTCGAGGGAGACCCAGCCGCGGTCGGGGTCCCAGATGTCCACCCAGGCGTGCGAGGCCGAGGTGGCGTCGCCGCCGGCGTGGGTGTCGAACAAGTAGCCGCTGACGTACCGCGTCGGGATCTCGTGGAGCCGGCAGACTCCGATCAGGACGTGGGCGAAGTCCTGGCAGACGCCGTGCCCGGCCGAGAGCGCCTCGTCGGCGACGGTGCGGACGTCGGTGGCGCCGGTCTCGTAGCGCATCCTCCCGCGTACGGCGCTCATCAGCGTGTGCGCCGTCGCGAGGGTGGGCTCGTCGCCGTGGACTTCGGCGGCGAGCTCCGCGATCGGGCCGTCGAGCGGGACGTAACGGCTCGCCCGAAGGAGATCCCAGCGGTCGAGGAGCGACGGCGAGGCCTCGTCGTCGACGAACTGCTCCGGCGTCCACACCTCGCTGCGGGCCGTGACTGCGAGGGTCGTGTGGCGCTCGAGCACGTCGAAATGGTGGACGGTGTTGCCGAAGCGGTCGCGATATTCGGCTACGGCGACGCCGCGCGGCTCGGTCGTGAGGGTGAAGGACGAGCAGCGCTGGCCGTCCCGGTGCGCAGGCTTGAGGCGGATCTCGGTGTACGCCTCGTTGATCGGGCCGTCGTACGCCAGCCTCGTCACATGCTCGACGGTCAGCCACATTGCTGTTGCTGTGCCTCCTGCATCGCGAGGGGGCCGGCCGGGAGGGCCCGGCTCGAGAAGTACGCCTTCGTGATCGCGTCGCCCGCCGCGTGGATGCCGGAGAGCAACTTGCCGAGCGACTCCGCCACCGCCGCGGACGTGTCCTCGGGCTCGGCATAGGCCAGTTCGGCGACGAGCCTGCCGAGGATCCGGTGGGGCACACCCTGGTCGATCGAGATCCGCGAGACGGCGTCGAGGCTGCCGGCCAGGCAGGAGCGCACCGCGCGGGGGAACTCCGCCGAGCGGATCAACTCCTCGGCGATGGTCGTGGGCTCGAAGAGCGTTCCGTGCCGCTTCACGAACGACTCGAACGCGCTGCACGACTCGAGCAGGGCGATCAGCTGTCGCGCCCGAGCCGGGTCGTCGTGGTCGAGCGCGAGAGCCGCGGGGTAGCGGGACGCGACGACGCGCACCGTCGTCGCCGCGCGCTCGAGCAGCAGGCCGAGCCGGATGAACTCGTACGGGTCGCCGTGCGTCATGGTGGCGTCGGCGGTGCCCTGGAAGAGGTGGGCGCCGTTGCGGAGGTCCTCGAAGAAGGCGCGGGGCCCGCGCGAGACCGCGCGCCGGTTCGCCCCCCTGACGAGCAGGAACAGCTTGTTGATCGCCTCCCACATCTCGCCGGAGATCTGCTCGCGCACCGAGCGCGCGTTCTCCCGCGCGAGGGTGATGCAGTTGATCACCGCGTTCGGGTTGCCGTCGTGCCAGAGCACCCAGTCGCTCACGTTGACCGCGGTCGCCTCGTCGAAGTGCCCTGCGTACCGCTTCTCGTCGCCGAGCAACTGCACGATCTGGAGCCACGCCTGGCCCCGGTCCTCCACCTGCATGTCGAGCAGCGCGTGAAAGTTCACGTCGAGGATGCGCGTGATGTCCTCGGCGCGCTCCACGTAGCGCGCCGTCCAGTACAGCGACTCGGCGACCCGGCTCAGCATCAGGCGAGCACCCAGGTGTCCTTGCTGCCGCCGCCCTGCGACGAGTTGACGACGAGCGAGCCGGGCCGCAGCGCGGTGCGGGTAAGGCCGCCGGGGACGATGTGGGTCGCATCCGCGCCGGACAGGACGAAGGGCCGGAGGTCGATGTGGCAGCCGCGCAGCTGTCCGTCGACGAACGTCGGGTGGCGGGAGAGTGCGATCGTTGGTTGCGCGATGTAGTTGCGCGGGTCCTCGACGATCAGGCGCCTGAACTCGTCCCGCTCGGCGGCGGTCGACCCCGGGCCGATCAGCATGCCGTAGCCACCCGACTGGTCGACCGCCTTCACCACCAGCTCCTCGAGGTGGTCGAGCACGTAGGCGAGGTCGGCCTCGTCGGTGGGGTGGTAGGTGGGCACGTTCGCGAGGATCGGCTCCTCGTCGAGGTAGAAGCGGATCATCTCGGGCACGTACGGGTAGATCGCCTTATCGTCGGCCACGCCGGTGCCGATCGCGTTCGCCAGCGTCACGCTGCCGGCCCGGTAGGCGTTGAGCAGGCCCGGCACCCCGAGCAGGCTGTCCTGCCGGAAGGCGAGCGGATCGAGGAAGTCGTCGTCGATCCGGCGATAGATCACGTCCACGCGCTGCAGGCCGCGCGTGGTGCGATTGAAGACCCGGTTCTGGTGGACGACGAGGTCGCGCGCCTCCACGATCTCGATCCCCATCTGGCGCGCCAGGTATGAGTGCTCGAAGTACGCCGAGTTGTAGGCGCCCGGCGTCAGCAGGACGACGCTCGGGTCGGCGCCCGAGGCGCCCGGGGCGATCGAGCGGAGGGTCTCGAAGAGACGGCGTGGGTACTGGTCGATCGGCCGCACCCCGTACTGGTCGAAGAGCACGGCGAAGATCCGCTTCAGCGCCTCGCGGCTCTCGAGCATGTAGCTGACCCCCGACGGGGTGCGCAGATTGTCCTCGAGCACGAGGTAACCACCGCTCCCGTCCCGGATCAGGTCGACCCCGCCGACGTGCGCGTAGACGTTTCCGGGCACCTCGAAGCCGATCATCGCGCGGCTGAAGTTGCGTGAGCCGAAAACCAGGTCCGGCGGGATCAGGCCGGCCTCGAGGATCTGCTGCCGGTGGTAGATGTCGGTGAGGAAGAGGTTCAGCGCCCGGAGGCGCTGGACGAGGCCCCTCTCGATCGTCCCCCATTCGTCCGCAGGGACGATCCGCGGCACGAGGTCGAACGGGAAGATCCGGTCCGTGCCTGCATCGTCGCCGTACACCGTGAACCCGATCCCCTGCGTGAGGAAGAACGAGTTGGCGACCCTGATCCGCTCCTCGAGCTGGCCTTGGCTCATCCCGGCCAGGCGCTCGGCGAGCAGCCGGTAGTGCGGGCGCGGCTGCCCGGGGCTCTCGTACATCTCGTCGAAGAACGGTCCCAGGTCGTAGCCGGCGGTCAGGCCGGCGTCGGCCCCGGCTGCGACCTCGGCTCCGATCACGGGGCGGTGCGGGTCCACCCTGCTCCTTTCACCGTCTGGCGGTCGCTGCTGAGCCGAGAGCCTAACCTGATTTCGCCGGTACCGTCTTGCCCATGGCGCGCCCCCGGTACCCGAAGTCGAGCGGCCCTCTGCCGCCGGCGCTGCCGCCTGCCGCCCGGACCGTCGGCCAACTCGTGGCGGAGACCCTGCACCTCTACGGCCGGCACTTCTTCCGGGTGCTGCCGCTCGGCCTGGTGGTCGCGCTCGCCGACCAGGCATCGCTCGGGCAGGAGGTTACGGGGCGGATCGTCGTGCTGCTCCTGGCTGCACCCTTCTTCAGCGCCGCCTACGCCGACGCGGCCGCGCTCAGCGTGGAGAGGCGGCCCTCGGCGCGCGTGTGGTTGACGGCTATCGGTGTGGGTACGCTGGTCTTCCTCCCGGCCGCCTTCCTGTTCCCGTGGTTCGCACTGGCCGCGGTGGCGATTCTCGCCCTGTTCGGCCACTCCGTCCCGGCCGCCGTCGTCGAGCAGTTGGGGCCGTTCGTGGCGCTCCGCCGCTCCGTCGTGCTCGCTCGTGCGGATCTCGTCCACGCGATCGGCGGGCTCGCGACGCTCGTGATCATGTTCGGGCTGACCCGGCTGATGATGGGATTCGTGCTCCGCTCGCAGGCGGACAACACGCTTAGGGTCTCCATCTTCCTCGCCGATGTGGTGCTCGGCCCGATCCTCTTCGTGGGTGGAGCACTGCTCTACGCGGACCTCGCGGCCCGGGTCGGCACCACCCGGGAGGAGCGGCGCGCGATGCGGCTCACCCCTCCAAACGCGGCGCAGTAAGCTCCTCGCGACCAGCCCCGCCTCCAGGAGGACCGCACCGTGCCGCTCTACCTGATGTTGACGACCCTGACCGAGAAGGGCGTCCAGACGCTGAACTCGAACCCGGCTCGCCTGCGCGAGGTCAATCACGACGTCGAAGAGCTCGGGGCGCACATCCTGCACCAGTGGGCCTCCCTCGGCGCGTACGACTTCGTCAACGTCGTGGAGGCGCCCGACGACCTCACGATCGCGCGGGTCTCGGTGGCTCTCGGCGCGCGGGGCAGCTCCAAGATCGAGTCGCTCCCGCTCGTGTCGGTGGACGCCCTCCTCACCTCGCTCGAGCCCTAGGGGCTCACAGGCAGCGCCGCGGCAGCTACCCTGGGCGCAGGCCGTCGATGGACGGCGGCCCGCCGGGCCATGAGGCCCTGGGCATGTGCCCGGGCCTTTTTTTGTGGCCAAGCATCCGATGACAGGAGGCTCTATGAGCGCTGCAACCGTGTTGACCGTGGACGACGACCCGATCGTGAGGGCCGATCTCCGGCTCGTGCTGGAGGACGCCGGCTACACCGTGTGCGAGGACGCGCGCAACGGGATCGAGGCCGTCGAGCTCGCCCGCACGCAGAGGCCCGACCTGATCCTGCTCGACCTTGCAATGCCCCTCCTCGACGGGGTGGAGGCGACCCGCCGGATCATGGAGGAGCGGCCGGTCCCGATCGTCGTCCTCACGGGCTACGCCGGCGTCGAGGGCGGGATCGCCGACCGTGCGCTCGAGGCGGGTGCGGTCTCCGTGGTGCGCAAGCCGTTCTCGGAGAACGCCGTGGTCGGAGCGGTACGCGACGCGCTCGGCACGCCTGCGGTCCCGGACGTGGAGGCCGCGCGGGCGGATTCGAAGGCCACCATCGCTGAGATCATCGGGATGATGGGGTATCCGCTCTCGTGGGCCGACGAGCTCGAGGCGCGTGCCTTCAGGTCGGGGAACGTCTGGCGCCGGGTCTAGGGGCGTGATGCAAAGCCCGTCGGCCGCGGTATGACGGCGAGCGGGCTGGCAGGGAGGCCGGGCGCGGGGTCGAGGTTGAATCCGCCCGGGGCGACGTCGTTCGGGGTGCCGGGGTGGAAGAGCGCTGCCAGCAGCTGGATCTGGTCGCGCCCGACACCGAGCTCGAACTGGCCGCCGCCGTAGGCGCCGATACGGCGTGCGGCACAGTGATCGTACGCGGCAAAGAGCCGCTCCACGGAACCGAAACGCGAGGGCTTCACGTTGACCGTCCGCGGGGGCCACCGCAGCGCCTCGATGTCCTCGACCGAGTGGATGATCGCGTCCCAGGTGACCCGCTCGCGGTGTGGCTCCAGCACGGGCTCCGTCTCCGGCGTCAGCGCGGGATCCTCGAGCCACGCGTCCGGGAGGCCGTCGACGACGCGGCGATACAGGGCAGGGTCGGGGACGGTGTCGACCGAGGTGCCGTGGTACTGGCCCTTGAAGTCGACCGAGTCGACGGCGCCCGTCGCGGCCAGCTCGGCAACGAGCTCGTCCGACCAGTCGGGTGTGGCGTCGAGCTTGAAGCGCAGCGTGGGGTAGAGGTCGAGCCAGGCGCGCAGGCGGCCGGTCGTCGCGGGCTCGCCGAGCCGCATCGAGACGACGAAGGTGAGGGGGCGCGCCGGCCGGCCCACGACCGCGCCGAGAGGCCGTCCTGCCTGGCGCAGCGCCAGGTCGAGCGCCGCGCTCTCGAACGCCCAGCGCCGGTAGTCGAGGTAGGCGTGCTGCTCGGGCTCGTGATCGAAGAGCGGCAGCGTCTCGAGGTGCTGCGAGAACGTGTGGAGCGTCCATTCTCCGGCGAGCGGGAGCACCGCCCCTCTTTCGCGCTGCAGGTCGTGCTCGACCGCGTCGTACGTGACGTCCTCGCCGACCCCGTCCTCGCCGCCGCCGGCCAGGTGGATCACGGTGGACTTGCGCAGGAAGCCGCTCGAAACGTGTTGCCCCAGTCCCTCCAGCTCGTAGCTCTCGATCACGAGCGGCAGATCGCGGACGGTGTCGTAGAGGCTCACAGGGCTCTTCGTCAGAGGGCGGCGTAGGCGGTGGCGATAGCTCCGGCGAGGCCGGCGTTCTCGACGATGAGGTCGCGGTTGACGCGGCGCGTCTCCCCGTTCGAGTGCTCGTGGAGGTACGCGAGCACGAAGGGCGTGACGGCCTGGCCGCTGGCTCCCTCGCGGGCGGCTGCGGCGACCGCCTCCTCGATCAGCGGCGTCACGTCGAGGCTCTCGGTCGGCGGGCGCCCGACGAGGATCGTGTTGCCGCCGAGACGCCAGTGAGCGTCGGCGATGCGCGCGATCTCGTCGACATCGTCGGCTCGCGTGGAGACCGGCGGCCCTCCGGCCGCGTCGTAGAAGAGCGGCAGTGTGTCCGTGCGATAGCCGATGACAGGGACGCCGAGCGTCTCGAGCAGCTCCACGGTCGCGGGCACGTCGAGGAGCGACTTCACGCCCGACGAGGCGATCACGGCGGGGATGCGCGCGATCGCTCCCAGGTCGGCCGAGACGTCGGGCGGCGACGGGAAGCCGCGGTGGACGCCGCCGAGCCCGCCCGTACCCATGAAGCGGATCCCGACCGCGGCGGCGGCGGTCAGCGTCCCGCCCACCGTCGTCGCCCCGACCGCTCCCTGCACCGCGCAGGCCGCGAGGTCGCGGGGCCCGAGCTTGCGGGCGTCGGGTGTGAAGCGCTCGAGGTCGCTCCGCCGAAGGCCGATCATGACGTGCCCGTCGAGCACCCCGACCGTCGCGGGCACCGCGCCGGCGGCGCGGACGGCCGCCTCGCTCGCAAGCCCTGTCTCGACGCCGTCGGGGGCGGGAAAGCCGTGGGCGACGAGGGTCGTCTCGAGAGCGACGACGGCGCGCTCTTCCTCGAGCGCCGTCTGCACCTCCTCGCTGACGTGGATCAGGTCGCGCATCACCGGTCGAGCCTACCTGCGAGCTTCGGGGACGGGCATCGAGCCCGCCTGCTGCACGCAACGGGCTCCGGTCTCGAGCGCGAGAGCGGGGCCACCGACGAGCCACCCGGCCGCGAACGCGTCGCCTGCGCCCGTCGAGTCGACGGCCTCGACCGGGACGGTGCCGCGCAAGACGCCGTCGAAGGACGCTCCGGCAGCACCGCGCTTGACGATCCACGTGACCCCCTCGATCGGCCCGCCCAGGATCTCGTCCTCGTCCTCGTTCGCGAAGACGACGTCCGGCAGGAGCCGCATCAGGTCGGAGCGAAAGCGCACCGCGCCGTAGTCCCGGATCGCGCTCCACGAGGAGAGGTCGACGCTGACCCGG
>Ga0302299_10000340_pt1 | contig 24661 bp, 23 predicted proteins | sample III_Fen_N3_4_FD_198795 | JGI IMG/M metagenome (GOLD analysis project Ga0302299, IMG submission 198795) | Peat permafrost microbial communities from Stordalen Mire near Abisko, Sweden - III_Fen_N3_4 | ecosystem: Environmental > Terrestrial > Soil > Wetlands > Permafrost | place: Sweden: Abisko...
TGCTCAGCTCGTCGCGGATCCGCTCGGCCGACACGATCGCGATCCGCTCCGCCATCGCGTTCATGGCGGCCACCACGTCTGGGGCGACCTCGAACCCGAGCTGGGCGGCGAACCGGGCGGCACGGAGCATCCGCAACGGATCGTCGGAGAACGAGTCCTCCGGACGTCCCGGGGTTCGGATCAGGGCAGCGGCCAGGTCGACCAGCCCGTGGAACGGGTCCACGAACGTGCGGTCGGGCAGCCGGACCGCCATGGCGTTGATCGTGAAGTCACGGCGCAGCAGGTCGCCGTCAAGGGTGTCCCCGAACTTCACCTCGGGCTTGCGGGACTCGGGGTCGTACGCCTCCGCCCGGTACGTGGTGATCTCGACGTGGGTGTCGCCGCGCCGGGCGCCGATGGTCCCGAACGCCCGGCCCACGTCCCAGGTCACATCGGCCCACTCGGCGAGCAACGCCTCGGCCGCGTCGGGGTGCGCCGACGTCGCGAAGTCGAGGTCGTGACCGGCTCGGCCGAGCAGGACGTCGCGCACCGAGCCACCGACCAGCGCCAGCTCGTGACCGGCCGCGGCGAAGCGACGTCCCAGGTCGACGGCCTCGGGGGCACCGCTCAACATCTCGTCGGTGCGGGCCGCCACGTCGATCAACGCGGCGGCTGGACGAGACGGCTGGTCGGGCACGACATCGAAGGGTACGGACCCGGTTCGTCGGTCCCGAACTGCCGTTGCCCGCTGGTTACGATCGACCGCATGTCCCAGCCCCGACCGACACCGCCGAAACGGCCGATGCGTCTGGTCGAGGAAACCTCCGCCGGCGGACTGGTGGTCGATCGCAGCGGGCACCATCCGCAGGCGGCCCTGATCGCCCGGCTCGACCGACGCGGCCGGTTGCGGTGGTCGCTGCCGAAGGGCCACATCGAGGACGGTGAGTCCACCCAGGACGCCGCGATCCGTGAGGTCGAGGAGGAGACCGGGATCCGCGGGCGGGTGCTGGACTTCCTCGGCACGATCGACTTCCGGTTCGTGGCCGGCGGCCGGCACGTCCACAAGACGGTCCACCACTACCTGCTCGAGGCCCAGGCCGGCATCCTCAGCGACAACGACGTCGAGGTCGACGAGGTCGCCTGGGTCCCCGTCGACCAGTTGATGGAGCGGTTGGCCTACGCCGACGAACGCCGCCTGGTCGAGCGGGTTCCCGACCTGCTGGCTGGCCAGGGGTGAGATCGGCCCCGCAGGGGGCCCGGGTGCTCGCCCTGGTGGCCGGGTTCTTGCTCGCCCTGCTGGGCGCGGCCGGCGCGACCCCGTTGGCGGCCGTCGCCGCCGGGTCGGACGCGCGCTCCGCGCACCCCCTCAACCCGTTCCCGCCCGGTGTCGACGGCGGCGTCGCAGCCGCGTCGGAGTCACCGGCGACGACTGCGGTGCTGACCGTCGCGACGATCGCCCCGATCACCGTTCGACCCGGCCAGACCCTGCGGATCCAGGGGACCGTCGGCAACGTCGGGGCGCAGACCCTGCGGGCCACCGAGGTCACGCTCGGTACCAGTGCCGTCGCGTTCACGACCCGCGACTCGCTCGCGGCCGACCCGCCGCCCACGCTCCCCGTGGCCGGCGCAACGACCACGGTCGGTCGGCTCCGCCCGGGCCAGACCCTGGGCTTCCGGCTGCGGGTCGACACGGACACGCTGCCCCTGGGTGGCTTCGGCGTCTACCCGCTGAGCCTCACGGCCACGGCTGCCGTCGGCGCCACCACCACGATCGTCGCCCGGGTGGACACGTTCCTCCCGTGGGCTCCCCCCGACCCAGGGTTGCAGGCCACGCGGATCATGTGGCTTTGGCCGGTGATCGACCGGCCGGTCCGGGAGGCGACCGGCATCTTCGTCGACGACCACCTGGCGGGTGAGCTGACCCCGACGGGTCGGCTCAGCACGCTGGTCGACTCGGCCGCGGGTCGGTCGGTCACCTGGGCCGTCGACCCGGATCTGCTGGCCAGCGTCTCCGCCATGGCGTCGGGGTACCAGGTCCGGACCGCCAGCGGCGCACCGACCCGAGGGACCGGATCCGACGACGCCCGTCGCTGGCTCGGTGACGTGCGGGCCGCCACGTTGGGCCGCGACGTGATGACCGTGCCGTACGCCGACCCGGACCTCGCAGCGCTGGCGGCGTCGGGGCATCCGACCTTGATCACCTCTTCGGCCAAGCTCGGGGCGGTGACCGCCTCGGACCTCCTCGGCCGACCCGTCACGTCTGATGTCGCCTGGCCGACCAACGGTCAGGCCGACGCCGGCCTGCTGGCCGCGCTCGCCGACCAGCACGTGCCCGACGTCCTGCTGAACGACACGGTGTTCCCCCCGACCACGCCCACCACGTTCACCCCGTCCGGCCGGGTCGACCTGACCGCCCAGGGGGTGGCGACCACACCGGACGAGGTGGCCGCGGGGACCCCCGTGAGCACCACGGCGATCCTGGCCGACTCCGGGCTGAGCGCACTCACGGCCGATCCGGCGCAGACCCACCAGACGGCTCTGCTCGTGCGGCAGCGCTTCCTGGCCCAGACGCAGCTGATCACGGCCGAGCTGCCGAGCCAGTCGCGACTGGTCGTCGTCGCGCCACCGCGTCGCTGGGACCCCAGCCCGGCACTCGCCACGTCGCTGTTGCAGGCCACGGCGCACGCGTCCTGGCTCCGTACTGTCACGCTCGACGCCGCCCTGCGCTGGCCGGCTTCGGCCGTGCCCCGGACCGGCCCGGTGACCGACCCTGCGCTGGCCGAGTCGGCCCTGCCCGTGGACCAGGTCGACCGGACCAGCGCCGCCCTCGCCGACCTGCGCGTCTTCCGGGGGATCCTCACCCAGCCGGATCCGCTGGCCACCGACGACCAGTCCGCCCTCCACGGCGCACTGTCCACCGCCTGGCTCGACACCCCAGACGCGGCGTCGGCCTGGCTCGACGCGGCCATCGCGACGCTGGACGACGAGCAGTCGAAGGTGCGGCTGCTGGCCGCGTCGACGGCCACCTTGTCCAGCCAGAAGGGCTCGATCCCACTCACGGTCGCCAACGACCTTCCGCAGACGATCGTGGTCGGTCTGCAGGTGAACTCCGACGACCCGCTGCGGCTTCGGGTGACCGCCCCCGACCTGGTCCGGGTCGGGGCCAACCGCAAGCGCAGTGTCGACGTCGACGTCGAGGCGGTCACCACGGGAACCATCCCGGTCAGTGCCCAGCTCACCAACCGGGTCGGTCTGGCCTTCGGCACCCCCCAGCAGCTCGACGTCCAGGTGCGTGCCTACGGCCAGGTGGCGCTGCTCGTGTTCGCCACCGCAGCCGGGCTGCTCGTACTCACGGCCCTGATCCGCATCGGGCGGCGGATCGCGCGCTCCCGATCGACGTCGACATGACCGACCACGGCTCGCTGCGCCCGACCTCGGCGATGGCCGTCGGCACGGCCCTGTCGCGGGTGACCGGACTCGTCCGCACCTGGGTGCTGGTCGCCGCCATCGGCACCTCGGTGTTCTCCGACACCTACACGGTCGCGAACACGGTGCCGAACATCGTCTACATCCTCCTCATCGGCGGGGCGCTCAACGCGGTCTTCATCCCGCAGCTGGTGCGGCACATGGCCGACGACTCCGACGACGGCGACGCGTTCGCCCACCGACTCCTCACGGCGACCTTGTCGGTCCTGCTCGTGATCACGGTCGTCGCCGTCCTGCTGGCACCGATCATCGTCCGGCTGTACGCGACCCGGCTGTGGACCCCGCAGGACTTCACCGTCTCCACGGCCTTCGCGCGGTTCTGCCTGCCGCAGATCTTCTTCTACGGCCTGTACACGTTGTTGTCCCAGGTGCTCAACGCACGCGGCCGGTTCGCCGCTCCGATGTTCGCACCGATCCTGAACAACCTCGTCGTGATCGCGGTTGCCGTGGCCTTCCTGGTGGCAGTGGGCCCCGACCCCTCGACCGCCACGATCAGCCAGGGCGAGATCGCGTGGCTCGGTGTCGGGACCACGCTCGGCATCGTCGTCCAGGCGTTGATCCTGGTCCCGGCGCTGCGCGCCACGGGCTTTCGCCTACAGTGGCGCTTCGACTGGCGAGGTGCCGGCCTCGGCAAGTCGTGGACGTTGGCGCGCTGGACGCTGTTCCTGGTCCTGGCCAACCAGATCGGTCTGCTCGTGGTGTCGCGGCTGGCCACCGCCGCGAACGCCGGCGCCGGCGGCGGCAGCGCCGGTCTGACGACGTACACCACGGCCTACCTCTTCTTCGGTCTGCCGCAGTCCATCATCACCGTCTCGGTGGTCACGGCGATCATGCCCACGCTGTCCCGCCTGGCTCATGACGACGACGTCGTCGGGGTCCGTCGCGAGGTGACCGGTGCCGTGCGCCTGACCGGCTCACTGGTGACACCGGCGGGCGCCCTGCTGGCCGTTTTGGGCCCGGCGATCGGCGTTCTGCTCTTCGGCTCCACCGCCACCGGAGCCGACGGCGGCTTCCTGCTCGGACTGACCCTGGCCGGGTTCATGGTCGGTCTACCGTTCTACAGCGCCTACTACGTGGTGATGCGGGGCTTCTACTCGCTGGAGGACACGCGGGTGCCCGCCCTGAACGCGGTCCTGGTGAACGCCATCAGCATCGCCGCCGGGCTCACCGCCTACGTCGTCCTGCCCGACCGGTTCGTGGTGCCGGGCCTTGCCCTGGCGTTCTCGCTGGGCTACGTGGTGGGCGTCGCGGTGCTGTGGCGACAGCTTCGGGTGCGGCTGTCCGGCCTGAACACCGGCGAGGTCCTGCGCGCCTTCCGACCCATCGTCGCCGCCTCGGTGCTGGCTGCGGTGGTGGCCTTCGTGACCGCAGCCGGCTTCCGGGTGCTCGGGGGCGACTGGCCCACGACCCTGCGCGCCCTCGTTCAGGTGGTCATCGGCGGGCTGCTCGGTTCCGGTCTGTACCTCTGGCTGGCGCGGCGGTGGCGGATCGACGACGTGCAGGTCCTCGTCCGCACCTTCCGACGCCGTTTCCGACCGGCTTGACCGCGCCGGAGGGCTGAACCTGACCGGCTATCCCTCAAGCGTCGAACCGCTCCCGCCGATGGCCACCCCATGCAGCCGAACCCGGCCGACGCCGGCGACATGGTCGTCGGCTGGCTGACCAAGGTCGCCGTCGCCCTGCTCCTGGTGGGACTGGTGGGCTTCGAGCTGCTGTCGTTGGTCGTGGCCCGGATCCAGCTCGGCGACGCAGGAGCCAGCGCCGGCAGCACCGCACTCACGGCGTACGCCGGGTCGCACAGCCTCTCGACCGCCTACAACCAGGCCGAGGTGGTGGCCGAGCAGGCCGGGGCCAACATCGTGCAGCGATCGTTTCGGATCAACGCGGACGGCTCGGTGGAGTTCACGATCCGCAAGACCGCAAACACCTTGGTGCTGCAGCACATCAAGGCGACCGAGCCGTGGACCCGCGTGCACACCCACGTGGTGCTCGAACCGAACTCCTTCAGCCAATGACCCGACTTCGTCGATCGGGCGCCTCCGCCGTCGCGATGGTCCTTGCCGCCGTCCTCGGCTGCGGACTGGCCCTCGCAGCGCCTGCTGACGCAGATCCGTCCGGCAGAACCCACGCTCGTCAGCCGGTGAGCGGTGGCGACGTGGCACAGGCGCGCGCAGCGGCCAAGGCACTGCGTGGCCAGCTGTCCGACCTCGACAAGCGGATGCAGCTCGCCCACGAGCGGCTGGTCGCCGTCCGCGACCAGCTGGGCCGGATCGTGGGACAGCACCTGAGCAGCGAGCAGTACGGCGACGGACTGGCGCAGGAACAGCAGGCGGCGCGCACGCAGGCGCAGCAGCGGATCCGGGACTTCTACATGACCGGTGGCGACCTGGGCCTCTACATGTCCGTGCTGTCCGGCGACAACCCGGTGGACGCCTACCTGAGCGTGCAAGCCGTGGACACCGTGGTGAGCGCCAACTACGCCACGTCCGCCGCAGCCGGGCAGGCGCTGGTCGGCGCCCGCTCCGATGCGCGGCACCTGCACGCTCAGGCCTCCGAGAAGGCCCAGTTGACCCATGCGGCCGAGACCCTCGTCACCGAGCTGCGGTCACTGCGTCGCCAGCAGTCGGTGGCGATCCGCGCCGCCGACTCGCGAGTCCGCAGGCTGGTTCGTGAGTACGCCAGCCAACAGGCGGCGGCGCAGAGCGCGACCGCCGTCACATCCTTGGCGAACCTGCACCTCTCCGGACGCCAGGACTACGTGACGCCGTACGCCAAGGCAGCGGTCGACGCCGCCTTGTCGAAGCTGGGATCGCCCTACGTGTGGGGGGCCGAGGGGCCCGACACCTTCGACTGTTCCGGCTTGGTCCAGTGGGCGTACGCGCAGGCGGGCCTCTACGTTCCGCGAGTGGTGCCCGACCAGTACGCGGCCTTCCAGCCGGTCCCGTTCGCGCAGATGCGTCCCGGTGACGTCATCGTCTACGGCTCGACGCCCACCGACCTGTACCACATCACCATGTACATCGGAGACGGCCTCATGGTCGAGGCACCGCACACGGGCGACGTGGTGAAGGTCGTGCCGGTGTACCTGACCGACGCTTACGGCGCCGCTCGCCCGGGGGCCTGACCGACGACGGACCCTCGCGCGTCCCGACCCCTCACCCGCCCGCCTACGCTGGCGTCGATGATCGAGTTGGAGTCGCGCTACCGGCTGACCGCCCCACGCCCGGACGACACCGGGGCAACGTGGTGGACGGCGCATGACGCCGTGCTCGACAAGTCGGTCGACGTGATGACCCTGGCCGAGGCCGATCCGCGCGCCGCGCGCGTCGTCGCCGCCGCCCGTGCCGCCGGAACCCTCACCGAGCCGCGGCTGCAGCACGTGGTCGACGTGGGTGTCTCACGGGTCGACGAGGTCGACGTGGCCTATGTCGTGTTCCGCCAGGCCCCGGGACGCCCGCTCGCCGACGTGGTGGCCGACGGCCCGCTCGACCCGGCCCGCGCGGCGAAGGCGGTCGCCGATGCGGCCGCGGCACTGGGCCACGCGCACCGTGCCGGACAGGGCCACGGTGCACTGACGGCACAGGACATCGTGGTCGACGACGACACCACCACGGTGTGCGGCCTCGGGGTGACCGCCGCCCTGACCGGTGTTGCGACGACGGTCGTCGGTGACACCCGAGCGCTGGCCGCTGCGTTGTACACGGCGTTGACCTCCCGCCGACCCACCACCCCCGGGACGCCCGGCGATCTCGCCCCCGCCCCGACCAGCGACGGCTGGCCGGTCCGGCCCCGCATGGTGCGGGCCGGAGTGCCGGGCGTGCTCGACGAGATCACCGCCCGGGCCATGGCGCTGCCGGGCGCGGAGCCGACGATCGACGACCCGGACCATCTGGCCGCCGAGCTGCAGCAGTACCTGACGGCCGTGCGCCAGCAACGGTTGCGCGACTCCCATCGGGGCTCAACCGCACCCGAGTGGCCATGGTCACGGGTCGCGGCGGTCGCCGCCGGCACGCTGATCCTGGTCGGCGCCGGACTCGTGGGTTGGCAGGCCTGGAGCCAGGCCCGCACGCCGTCGCCTAGGCAGCCCGACAGCACAGCCACGTCGCCGGTCAGCGCGTCGCCGACCGCCGGCAGCACGCGGGTCGCGGTAGCTGACGTCCGTGTGCTCGACCCGTACGGCGACGGCACGGAGAACGACGACCAAGCCCCGCTGGCCGTGGACGGGGACCCGGCCACGAGCTGGACCACGTTGAACTACGCCAGCCGGGATCTCGGGGGGCTGAAGAGCGGGGTCGGCCTGGAGCTCGACTTCGCCAGATCGACCTCGGTGAGCGCGGTCAGCATCGCGCTGGTCGGCCGCGGAACCGATCTGTCGCTGTTCGCCTCGGACCACCGCGGCAGCGGCGACCTCACCGGCTACACCCGGTTCGCGCAGCTGCGTGGGATCGGCGACCGCGTCACCGTTCCGCTGACCCCGCCGATCACCTGTCGCTCGCTGGTGATCTGGTTGACCGCCCTGCCGAGCAACGGGACCACATACACCGGCGGCGTGGCCGAGGTCGTCGTCACGAGCTGACTGAATACGCTGCGCACGTGACCGACGTCGAGCCGCCGACCGACCAGGAGCTCCTGGCCCGGCACGTCGCCGGCGATCCCGACGCCTTCGGCGTCATCGTCCAGCGACACCGCGACCGGCTGTGGGCGGTCGCGCTGCGCACCACCGGTGATCCCGAGGAGGCCGCCGACGCGGTGCAGGACGGGCTGTTGTCGGCGTTTCGGGCCGCGTCCGGGTACCGCGGAGAGGCGGCGGTCACCACCTGGCTGCACCGGATCGTCGTCAACGCCTGCCTGGACCGGATGCGCCGACGCAAGGTCCGCCCGACCGTGCCCCTCCCGGAGCACGAGGGCCAGGAACCGGCCGACCCGCGCGACCACCTCGCTCAGCGCGAGACATCCCTGGAGGTGGAGCGGGCGCTGGCGACCCTGCCGGACAGCCAGCGCGCGGCCGTGGTGCTCGTCGACATCGAGGGCTACTCGGTGGAGGAGGCGGCCGCGATCATGGACTGCCCCACCGGGACGATCAAGAGCCGCTGTGCCCGCGCCCGGGCCAAGCTCGTCCCGCTCCTGAGCCCGCTGCGGAACCCGGACGCGGCCCCCGGCGTCGGAACGACTGGAACCAGCGGTCTCGACCAGCAGACCCCCGACGACGTCCAGGGAGGGCAGGCGTGAGTCAGCACCACGATCCGGTGCATCCCGAGGCGTCGCACCTGGACACCGAGGTCATCGCGGATCTGCAGGTCGGCGCGTTGGACGACGAGTCCGCAGCCCACGCACAGGCCCACCTCGACGACTGCCCGCAGTGCCAGGAGGTCGCCGCCGCACTCACCGCCGTGACGCAGACCCTGGCCGGCCTGCCGCGTCCCGAGGTTCCGGCCGACGTCGCGGCCCGTTGGACCTCGGCACTGGCGGCCGAACCGCTCCTGGTGCCGGCAGGTGGCGGTGCCACGGTGGTCCCGATGGCTCAGCGGGACGCCACGACGTCGAGCGCCTGGGCCGGGCGTGGCCTGGCGATCGCGGCCGCGGCGGCCGGCCTGCTCCTGGTCGCGGCGCTGGCCTATCCGATGCTCAGCGGCGGCGGCGACACCAACGGCAGTCAGCCGCTCAGCGCGGCTGGTGGATCGTCCACACCCACGTTCGAGGCGGCCGCGATGCCCACGGCGCTGACCAGTGGAACGGCCTACCGGACCGCGTCGCTGGACACCCAGGTCGCGACGGAGCTGACCGCCTACGAGTCGCCGGCCCAGGTCTCGATCACGCCCAGCCCGAGCCTCCCGGACCCGAGCGGCGGGAGCACCGACTCGGCCACGACCGCCGAAACCGGGTCGCCGACCCCGACCCTCACCACGGGCCAGCCCGGCCCGCTGCTCGCGGTCGACCGGGCCGCGCTGCTGTCCTGTCTGTCCGGCGTCGTGCCGGCGGGGTCGGTGCCGCTGCTGGTCGACGTCGCGACCTATCAGGGGCAACCGGCCGTGATCATCGTCGTTCCCACCGACACCGACTCGTCGAAGATGGACGTCTACGTGGTGGCCCGCCACTGCACCGCGACGGATGTCCGGCTCCTGTACTGGCTGCGCACCGACCGCCCCTGACCCCGTCCGAGCGGAGTCGCCCGCGGGCGTGCCGCGCGGGAATCGTCGCGGCCTAGGATCGGTTGAGCAATTCGGCGGCCCGACGACGACGGTCATCGCGGCGGCCACATCGACAAGGAGCGTTCGTGAGCGACGTCCGAGACGTGATCATCATCGGGTCGGGACCGGCCGGCTACACCGCTGCGGTCTACACCGCGCGGGCCAACTTGGCCCCCCTCGTGTTCGAAGGCGCCGTCACCGCCGGTGGCGCCCTGATGAACACCACCGAGGTGGAGAACTTCCCTGGCTTCGCCGACGGGATCATGGGCCCTGAGCTCATGACGCAGATGCGGGCGCAGGCCGAGCGGTTCGGTGCCGAGCTGGTCACCGACGACGTCGTGTCGGTCGACCTGTCCGGCGAGATCAAGACCGTGCAGGACGCCGAGGGGAACACGCACCTGGCGCGCACCGTGATCCTGGCCATGGGCTCGGCCTACCGCGAGTTGGGTCTGCCCGAGGAGAAGCGGCTGTCCGGACACGGCGTCTCGTGGTGTGCGACCTGTGACGGCTTCTTCTTCCGCGACCAGGACATCGCCGTGGTCGGCGGCGGTGACTCCGCCATCGAGGAGGCCACCTTCCTCACGAAGTTCGCGCGCACCGTCACCGTGGTGCACCGGCGCGATGCGCTGCGGGCGTCCAAGATCATGCAGCAGCGGGCCTTCGACAACGAGAAGATCCGGTTCGCCTGGGACAGTGAGGTGGTCGGCGTCATCGGCGACGAGAAGGTGTCGGGGGTGCGACTGCGCAACACGCGTACCGACGAGGAGTCGACCCTGCCGATCACCGGGCTGTTCGTGGCGATCGGCCACGACCCGCGCAGCGAGCTCGTGGCCGGCCAGATCGACCGCGACGACGAGGGATACGTGCTGGTCGAGGCGCCGAGCACCCGGACGAGTCTGGCCGGCGTGTTCGCCTGCGGCGACCTCGTCGACCACCGCTACCGGCAGGCGATCACCGCGGCCGGCAGTGGCTGTTCGGCCGCCCTCGACGCCGAGCGGTTCCTCGCCGCCCAGACCGACGCGGCACCGCTGCTCGAGTCGGCGGTCGTGGTCTCCTGACCCGACCACTCCCTGACCACGTGGGCCGGATCGGCCCACACCCGGCCGTCGATCGGCCCCCACCGGAAGGCAAGGACAGTCCCATGGGCGACCTGCAGATCGTGACCGACGCCAACTTCCAGACCGACGTCATCGGCAGCGCCAAGCCGGTCCTGGTCGACTTCTGGGCCGAGTGGTGCGGGCCGTGCCGCATGGTCACGCCCATCCTGGAGGACATCGCGGCCCAGCACGGCGACACCCTGAGCATCGTCAAGCTGAATGTGGACGAGAACCCGCGCACGGCGGCTGCCCTGGCGATCACCTCGCTGCCCACACTGGCCGTCTTCCAGGACGGACAGATGGTCAAGACGATCATCGGAGCCAAGCCGAAGCAGGCCCTGCTGGCGGAGCTGCAGCCCTACCTCTGAGTCCGGAGGGCGGGGGGCCTGCGCGTCGCCGGTTACCATCGCCGCATGCCCGTGCCCGTGCACTACGCCCTCGGTGACCGAGGACCCGCGGTCGGTGAGATCCGTGGGCGTCTGGCGCTGCTGGACCTGCTGCCCGACGCCCCGCACGGCGTGCCCGAGCGGGACCCGGTCTTCGACACCCAGGTCGAGCAGGCGGTCCGGACCTTCCAGCAGCTTCAGGGCCTGGTCTGTGACGGTGTGGTCGGTGCCCAGACGTGGCGCCGGCTCGAGGAGGCGCGGTGGCGGCTGGGCGACCGCGTTCTGCTGCACTCGGTGAGCCATCCACTGACCGGTGGCGACGTCTCCTCCCTGCAGCAGCGGCTCCTCGAGCTGGGCTTCGACCCGGGTCGGGTGGACGGAATCTTCGGCACGATGACCGACCACGCCCTGCGCGACTTCCAGCGCAACATCGGTCTGGCCGACGACGGCACCTGCGGACCCGCCACCTTCAAGGCCTTGGCCCGACTCGCTCGCACGGTGGTCGGCGGCGCTCCGCACACGATGCGCGAGGAGGAGCGGATCCGCTCCGCCGGACCAGGGTTGGCCGGCAAGGTCGTCGTGATCGACCCGGGTCACGGGGGCGCCGATCTGGGCGTCACCGGGCACGACCTGACCGAGGCCCACGTCGCCGAGGACCTCGCGGCTCGGATCGAGGGCCGGCTGGCCGCCGTCGGGGTCCGCGCCTACCTGACGCGCGGACGTCTCGCCGACGACGAGCGGCCCCCGGACGAGGACGCCCGGGCGCAGTTCGCCAACCGGACCGACGCCGACCTGGTGGTCTCGCTGCACGTGGACGGCCAGGCGAACCCGCAGGCCCAGGGCATGGCCACCTTCTACTACGGCAGCGCCGACTCCGGACGGGGAGCCGCCCCGGCGCAGTCCCCCGTCGGGCAGTCCTTCGCCCGGCTGGTGCAGCGCGAGGTGACCGCCCGCACCGATCTGCTCGACTGCGGCACCGACGCCAAGACCTGGGACCTGCTCCGGCGAACCCGGATGCCGGCCGTGCGGGTCGAGGTGGGGTACCTGACCAACGCCCATGACGCGGCCCGGTTGTCCGACCCGGCGTTTCGCGACGTGGTCGCCGAGGCGATCGTGGTGGCCGTGCAGCGGCTCTATCTGCCGCCGGACACCGACGCACCGACCGGGGTCCTGAGACTCCCGGCGGCCGTCGGCTCAGCCTCACCCGCAGGTTGAGTCCCGCGGTCGTTCTGGGGTACCGCCCGACGACCGTACGCCGGCGCCGGCGCCACGTAGCCCGTCACCGGGTCCACTGGCTGACCCCGGAGCAGGGAGCCGACGAAGGCCGCGACCAGCCCGAGGCCGAACCCGGCCAGGATCCACCGGATCATGTCCACCTCCCCGGGCTCGTCGCGGTCGACTGAGTCATTGGCGTCATCGGCGTCATCGGCGCGGGTCCAGTCCGGGCGCCATCAGCGCGACGATCCGTTCCAGGTCGTCCACCGAGGCGAACTCCACGACCACCTTGCCGCGGGTCCGTCCCAGGTCGACCCGCACCCGGGTCTCGAAACGGTCGGACAACGCCGCGGCCAGGTCGCCCAGCGCGGGCGCCTGAGGGCGTTTTGAGCGGGTTCGTGGTGTTTTATCGGGTTCGCCGCCGACGGCTACGATCTCCTCGACCGAGCGCACGGACAGGCCCTCGGCCACGATCCGGTGGGCCAGCGCGTCCTGAGCTGCCTCGTCCGGCAGGGCCAGCAGGGCCCGGGCGTGCCCGGCGGACAGAACCCCCGCGGCCACCCGGCGCTGGACCGACGCGGGCAACCGCAGCAGCCGCAGGGTGTTCGACACCTGCGGCCGGGACCGCCCGATCCGTTGGGCCAGCTCGTCCTGCGTGCACCCGAAGTCCTTCAGCAGCTGGTCGTAGGCCGCCGCTTCCTCCAGGGGGTTCAGCTGGGCGCGGTGCAGGTTCTCCAGCAAGGCGTCGCGCAGGAGCACGTCGTCGGCGGTGTCACGGACGATGGCGGGGATCGCGGTGAACCCGGCCTGCTGCGCGGCTCGCCAGCGGCGCTCGCCAGCCACCAGCTCGTACGCCGGGGAGCCGCCGGCGCCCACCGCGGCCACCGGGCGGACGACGATCGGCTGCAGGAGCCCCACCTCACGGATCGAGTGGACCAGCTCGGCCATCGCCTCCTCGTCGAACACCTGGCGCGGCTGGCGCGGGTTGGGCACCACGGCGTCCAGGGGCAGCTCGGCGTAGTGCGCCACCGTCAGGTCGACCTGGTCCGGCCCCGGGGCCACGGGGGTGCCGGCTCCGGCACCGCCCTGCGTCGGTGGGGTCAGCCCACCGATCACGTGGTCCACGGGCGAGGCACCGCGCGGACCGGTGGGGATCAAGGCCCCCAGGCCGCGCCCCAGCCCCTTGCGCTTGTCGCTCATGCCCCGGCCTCCTCGGGCTGGCTCGACCCTGCCCGGGCCAGCTCCCGGGCAGCTTCGAGGTAGGACAGCGCCCCGGTCGAGCCCGGGTCGTAGGTGAGCACCGTCTGGCCATGGCTGGGGGCCTCCGACACCCGCACCGAGCGCGGGATCGTCGTGGGCAGGACCACGGCTCCGAAGTGGGCCCGCACCTCGTCGGCAACCTGTGCGGCGAGCCGGGTCCGGGCGTCGAACATGGTCAGCAGGATGGTCGAGACGTGCAGGTCCGGGTTGAGGTGAGCCTGGATCAGCTCGATGCTGCGCAGCAGCTGGCCCAGTCCCTCCAGGGCGTAGTACTCGCACTGGATCGGGATCAGCACCTCCGCGCCGGCCACGAAGGCGTTCACCGTGAGCAGGCCCAGCGACGGGGGGCAGTCGATCAGGACGTAGTCCAGCCGGTCCCCCGCGGCAGCGCGGTCGGCGAGGTAGGTCCGCAGGGCGCGTTGGAGACGACTCTCGCGGGCCACCATCGGGACCAGCTCGATCTCGGCTCCGGCCAGGTCGAGGGCGGCCGGGGCGGCCGTCAGTCCGGGCAGGTCCGGCGCCGGTTGGACCACGTCGGCGAAGGGGGCGCCCTCGATCAGGACGTCGTAGACGTTCGGGATGTCGGCATGGTGGTCGATGCCCAGGGCGGTCGAGGCGTTGCCCTGCGGATCCAGATCGACCACGAGGACCCGTTGTCCGTGCAAGGCGAGGGCGGCGGCCAGGTTGACCGTCGAGGTGGTCTTGCCCACCCCACCCTTCTGGTTCGCCACCGTCAGGACGCGGGTCTGGGCGGGCCGGTCCAGCGCGCCGGCCCGGCCGCCGCGGACCGCGACCGCCGTGGCCGCCGCCCGGGCGATGGGCATCTCCTCGTCGCCGGTTTCACGTGAAACGCCGAGGTCCCGGGTGAGGCCGACCTCGAGGATCGGACCCGATTCCGTGGTCACCCTGCCTCCTTGCTGTGCCGCCGAACCAACCGTACGACCCGGGTGGGGTCGCCGCCTACCGTCCGGACGACAATCTCGGGCTCGGTCACGCCGAACCGCCGCAGAACACCGGACTGCTCGGCGGCCGCGATCTCGGCCGAGGCTCGCTCGCCCTTCAGCGCCAGCAGGACGCCGTCCCCACACAGGAGGGGGAGGCCCCAGCCGGCCAACCGGTCCAGCGGCGCGACGGCCCGCGCCACGACCACGTCGACCGTCACGACCCCGACCAGGTCCTCCGCCCGGGCCCGCACCACGTCGACCCGGCGCAGACCGAGGTCGGCCACCACCTGCGTCAGGAAGGTCGCCCGCCGCAGCAGCGGCTCGACCAGCGTGACCGACAGGTCCGGTCGCTGCAGGGCCACGACGATCCCCGGCAGGCCGGCCCCCGAGCCCACGTCCGCCACCGACGCCCCGCCCGGGACGAGGTCGGCGAGGACGGAGCAGTTAAGCAGGTGCCGCTCCCACAGCCGCGGCACCTCTCGGGGGCCGAGCAGACCCCGCTCGACCCCGACGTGGGCCAACCAGTCCGCGTACCGGACCACTGCGGGCAGAGCGTCGCCGAACACGGCGCCGGCCGCCTCGGGGGCTGCCGGCGCCGACGTTTCACGTGAAACGCCAGGCCCCTCAGACCGGACGGACGACGACGCGACGATGCGGCTCCTCGCCCTCGGACTCGCTGGTCAGCCCTTCGGCGGCCACCGCGTCGTGGACGACCTTGCGCTCGAACGGCGTCATCGGCGCAAGCCGGACCGGCTCCCCGGTCTCCTTGACCTTGGCAGCGGCGTCCCGACCCTGCTGGGTCAAGGTGTCCCGGCGCCGGGCGCGGAACCCGTCCACGTCGAGCATCAGTCGACTGCGGGTGCCGGTCTCGCGCAGGACGGCCAGCCGGGTCAGCTCCTGCAGTGCCTCCAGGACGACGCCGTTGGGACCCACCAGGCGGCTCAGGTCGCCGCCGACCAGCGAGACCGCGGCCCGACTGCCCTCGACGTCCATGTCGATGTCGCCATCGAGGTCGGCGATGTCCAGCAGCACCTCGAGGTAGTCCGCGGCGACGTCGCCCTCCTGCTCGAGGCCCGTGAGGTCGGTGGCCTCTTCCGCCCGGGCTGCCGGGCCGTCCCCGCTGTCCTCAGTAGGAGCCTCGGTGGCAGCCTCAGCGGCGGTGTCGGTGAGGGCGTCGGTGGGCACCGGTTCGACGGGCGGTTCCGGCGTGGTGTCCACGCCGTCGGTGGTCAGGTCGGTCACGGGTTCTCCTGGTCGGGCGGTTGCGTCGAGTCGTCGGAGTCGGGCACGGGTGGGGCGTTCTCCGCCTCGTTGGGTTTGGCCGCGGCCCGACGTTGGGCGCGGGTCTGCCGCTTGGGCTGGTTGCGGACCGGCTTGGCGGGCTCATCCACGGGGTCGGCGACCGCGACCGCGGGGGCCCCGGGCGCGGGCAGGCCGCGCTGGGCCCGCTTGCGGAGCATGTCGTCGTAGGCCGGGGTGTTCGGGGCCGGGTTGCGCCGGATCACGTAGAACTGCTGCCCCATGGTCCACAGGTTCGTCGTGAGCCAGTAGACGAGCACGCCGATCGGGAAGTTGATGCCGAACACGGCGAACATGAACGGGAAGACGTAGAGCAGGATCTTCTGCTGCTGGGCCATCGGGTTGTCCTGGCCCGACGGCATGTTCTTGACCATCAGCTGCCGCTGGGTCGTGAACGTCGTCGCCGTCATGAGCACGATCAAGGTCAGCGTGACGGCCACCGTGGCCGTGAAGTACGCCGGGTGGGGATGCATCCGCCACACGCTGGTCAGGCTCTGCGATATCGGCGCCCCGAAAATCGACGCCTTCCCCGCCGCGTCGACCTCCTGCTGGGTGAGGACGCCGACTGGCACCCCCTTCTGCACCCCGTAGCTGAGCACGTGGAACAGGGCGAAGAAGAACGGCATCTGGACGATGATCGGCAGGCAGGACGCGAACGGGTTGGTCCCGGTCTCCCGGTAGAGCTTCTGCAGCTCCTCCGCCTGCTTCTGGCGGTCGTCCTTGTACTTGGCCTGCACCTTCTTGATCTCCGGCTGCAGCAGCTGCAGGCCGCGCTGGGCCTTGATCTGCCGCACGAACAACGGCACGAGAGCCGCCCGGATGACCACCACGAGGCCGACGATGGCCAGGGTCCAGGCCCAACCGCTCTCCTGACCCTTGGGGAAGAAGTGCGCGAAGAACGTGACGAACGTCGACAGGACCCAGGAGACCGCGTAGTACAGCGGCTTCATCACGAAGTTGATCAGGGACACGGGTCAGGCTCCAGTCGAGGGCGGCAGCAAAGGCCCGACCAGAGGACGGGGTTCGGACGGCCGGGACGAGGACTCGGGTCCGGGCTCGCTGGCGGCTTCGGTCGCGACGACGGGGTCGGTGAGCGGCTCGCGCGGGTCGACGGCCGGGGCCCGCCAGTGACCGCGCTCAGGGACGTGGTCGACGCCGCCGGGCGTCCAGGGATTGCAGCGCAGGACCCGCCAACCGGTGAGCAGTGTCCCCTTGCCGGCGCCGTGGGTCCGGATCGCCTGAGCCCCGTAGGCCGAGCAGCTGGGGTAGTACCGGCAGGTCTGGGGCGTGAGCGGCGAGATGAACCGGCGGTACCCCTGGATCGCGAGCACCAGGCCCCAGGCGGGGACCGACGCGACCCAGGCCGCCACGCGACGCAGTCCGGTCACTGGGTGGCGCCGATCGGGGCCGGTCGGCCCAGGACGCGGTCCAGGCAGCGGTCGAGGTCGCCGGCCAGCTCGAGACTGGTGGCCCGGGCGGCGGGGGGAAGCGCCCGCACCACGACCTGGCCGCCGCTGGGCAGCCGGTCCTGCCGGCTGCGCGCCAGCGCGCGGAGCTGCCGGGTCACCCGATGGCGGACCACGGAGGTTCCCACCGCCTTACTCACCACGAAACCGACTTGGGCCGGCCCCGTCGCCGGGCCGGCATCGAACAGGTGGACCACCAGACGCCGGCTGCCGGCTCGCCGACCCTGCCGGACGGTCTGGTCGAACGCGCGACTGGACCGTAGCCGCTGGCCCGCGGGCAGCCCCACGCCGAGGATCCTGCCTGACCCGAAGCCCGGAAACCGGGTCAGGCCGACAGCGACGTGCGGCCCCGGCGGCGGCGGGCCGACAAGATGGCGCGACCGGCACGGGTCCGCGAGCGCAGCCGAAAGCCGTGCTTCTTGGCTCGCCGACGGTTGTTCGGCTGGAACGTACGCTTGCTCACGGGTTACTCCACACAACGGGGTCCACGAGGGAGACGGGGGCGGCTCGGCCGTCACCGGACGCCCGCGCCCGGACCCGGAGGGGCCCACAGCCACAGGCATGCGACAACGTCCGAAGACACTCGGCGGGCCTACGGTACGGACCCGTCCGGTCGGGGGTCAAACCGGCCGCGCCGGACGGCCCGTCGGGGCCCCTCCGCCACGCCGATCGACCCCCCGGCTTTGGGTGCGGCGAGGGCGAACCGTCTAGTGTGCGACGCCGTTGCCCATGCCTGTGGGTGACCCGCCGGAGCGCCACCTCCGGATTGTGGACAGTCGCTGGACGCTCCCGATCCGGATTGCTAGCGTCCGCGAGCCGGACTTTCCCCGCTCGTGCCCTCCTCCGGCACCTGGCGCGACCTCCACAGTCTGTGGACGACGATGTGGATCCGCACGGATCCAGAAGTGAGTGGCCGGTGACCAGCACGCACGAGGTCCGCCCGAGCAGGGATGATGCGGGAGCTGACACCGCCGATCTCGCCACCGTCTGGGCCCGCGCCCTCGACACCCTCGAGGCCGAAGACCTCGGACCCCAGCACCGGGCGTTCCTGCAGCTGACCCGCCCGCTGGCCCTCGTCGAGGACACCGCGTTGCTCGCCGCCCCCAACGACTTCGCCAAGGAGGTCCTCGAGGTCCGGCTTCGTCCGATGGTGACCGACGTCTTGTCCCGGGAACTGGGACGCGACATCCGGATTGCGGTCACCGTCGAGCCGGGGATCGAGCCGCTGACCCCCGAGCCCGAGCCGGCCGTCGAGGACGAGGCGCCCGAACCCGTGGCCGCCGCCCCGGTCGCCGCCGCGTCGCCGGGTCTGTCGTCGACCGAGCCCTTCCGGCCCGGCTCGGGGTCCCCTGGTCCGCGGATCGACAACGACTCCCGCCTGAACCCCAAGTACACCTTCGACACGTTCGTCATCGGCTCCTCCAACCGGTTCGCCCACGCGGCGGCGGTCGCTGTTGCCGAGGCACCGGCGAAGGCCTACAACCCGTTGTTCATCTATGGCGGTTCCGGACTGGGCAAGACCCACCTGCTCCACGCGATCGGCCACTACGCCAGCAGCCTGTACGCCGGCACCCGGGTGCGGTACGTGAGCTCCGAGGAGTTCACCAACGACTTCATCAACAGCATCCGCGACGACAAGGCCCTGGCCTTCCAGCGGCGCTACCGCGACGTCGACGTCCTGCTCATCGACGACATCCAGTTCCTGCAGGGCCGGGTCCAGACCCAGGAGGAGTTCTTCCACACGTTCAACACGCTGCACACGGCCAACAAGCAGATCGTCATCACGTCCGACGTCGCACCCCAGGGCCTGTCCGGCTTCGAGGACCGCATGCGGACCCGCTTCACCTGGGGTCTGACCACCGACGTGCAGCCCCCCGACCTCGAGACGCGGATCGCGATCCTGCGCAAGAAGGCGGCCCAGGAGCGGCTGCAGGCACCCCCTGAGGTTCTCGAGTACATCGCCAGCAAGATCGCCACGAACATCCGCGAGCTCGAGGGTGCGCTGATCCGGGTCACGGCGTTCGCCAGCCTCAACCGACAGCCCGTCGACCTGGCGCTGTCGGAGATCGTCCTGAAGGACCTGATCCCCGACAGCAGTGGACCCGAGATCACCGCCGCCTTGATCATGGCCCAGACGTCGGCCTACTTCGGGCTGTCCATGGAGGACCTGTGCGGGTCCAGTCGCTCCCGGGTGCTGGTGACCGCCCGACAGATCGCCATGTACCTGTGCCGCGAGCTCACGGACCTGTCGTTGCCCAAGATCGGCCAGCAGTTCGGGGGACGCGACCACACCACGGTCATGCACGCCGACCGCAAGATCCGCCAGCTGATGGCCGAACGACGGTCGGTCTACAACCAGGTCACCGAGCTCACCAACCGGATCAAGTCGCAAGCGCGCCAGGCGTGAGGCCGTGCTCGCCGGGCCGTCGACCGCTCACGCTGGGTACACAGACTGGGGACAAGGTTGTGGATCGCTGGGGATTCTCGGGGGACAACCTGGGGGCACCGCGCCCCTCGTCCCGCCGGCCCCGCACCTCGTCCACCGGTCGTCCACCGTCAGCACCCCCGTCGTTCGCCGGGGTTGGGGACGGCGTTCACGGGCGTGACCAGCGCAGACACGAGTTGTCCACATCGTCCACAACACCGATGACGACGACGAACCAGTTACCTTCAGAGGAATCAACCACCACAGTGGGTCCGGCCCGAACGGTGCACCACGGACTCGCACCGGACACGCAGAGTCACCGCATGGTTCCTAGGCCCCGAAACCGGCAGGATGTGCCGGCACGCAACGGCCGGAGGCGCCAGACCGGGGCCGACGGTCGACGCTGTCCGTGGGAACGACGAGGATGTGAGCCGGGGGCTGGAACCCCGAGGAGGGATGGGTCGCGGTGAAGTTCCGCGTCGAGCGTGACGTCCTGGCCGAGGCGGTCGCCTGGGTGGCCCGCACCTTGCCCGCCCGCCCGCCGGTGCCGGTCCTGGCCGGCCTCCTGCTCGAGGCGGGCGACGACGGATTGACCCTGGCGACGTTCGACTACGAGGTGTCCTCGCGGGCCAACGTCGACGTCGACGTCGCGGAACCGGGTCGGGTCCTGGTCTCCGGTCGGCTGCTCGCCGAGATCGCCCGCAGCCTTCCGGCGCGCCCGGTCGACGTCGCTCTGGAGGACGGCGACCGGAAGGTCGTCATCACCTGTGGTGCCTCGCGGTTCGTGCTCCTGACGCTCCCGCTGGAGGACTACCCGGCGTTGCCGGAGATGCCCGAAGGCGCGGGTCAGGTCGGCGGTGCCACGTTCGCCCAGGCGGTGAGCCAGGTGGCGGTTGCGGCCGGCCGCGACGACACCCTGCCGGTGCTCACCGGGATCCGGATGGAGTTCGACGGCGAGCGGGTCACTCTGGCCGCCACCGACCGTTACCGGTTGGCCGTGCGGGAGCTGGTCTGGACTCCCGATCGCACGAGTGCCGAGGCGATCGCCCTGGTCCGGGCCCGGACGCTGGCCGACACCGCGCGCGCCCTCGGCGATGCGCCTGCGGTCGCGATCGCCCTGACCGGAAACGGCGTCGGGGAGGGTCTGATCGGCTTCGAGGGAACCATCGACGGGCACAGTCGACGGACCACGACCCGTCTGGTCGACGGCGAGTTCCCCAAGTACCGCGCCCTGCTGCCGGCCGAGTCCTCGTCGCTGGCCGCCATCGACACCGCCTCGTTCATCGAGTCCGTCAAGCGGGTCGCCCTGGTGGCCGAGCGGAACACTCCGGTGCGGCTCAGCTTCAGCGAGGGCGAGCTGCGCCTGGAGGCCGGCACGGGCGACGAGGCCCAAGCCGTCGAGGTGCTCGAGGCGGCCCTTTCCGGCGACGCCTTGACGATCGCCTTCAACCCGCAGTACCTGCTCGACGGCCTGGCCGCGATCGGCACGCCGGTGGCCGAGCTGGCCTTCACCACGCCGACCAAGCCGGCGGTCCTGGCGGGTCGGGCCGAGCCCGAGGCGGTTGCCGACCTGGCCTACCGCTACCTGCTCATGCCGGTCCGACTGTCGGGCTGACCGCTTCGTCGTGCACGTTGCCGCGCTCTCGCTGACCGACTTCCGGTCGTACGCCCACGTCGACGTCCGCTTCGATCCCGGCGTCACGTCGCTGATCGGTTCCAACGGCCAGGGCAAGACGAACCTGGTCGAGGCGTTGAACTACCTGGCCACGCTGAGCAGCCACCGGGTGTCGACCGACGCGCCACTGGTCCGCAGTGGCGCCGAACGGGCGGTGGTCCGCGCCGAGGTGGTGCGGTCGGGTCGGTCGGCGACGCTGGAGGTCGAGATCAACCCGGGTCGGACCAACCGGGCGCGGGTGAACCGCGCGGCTGTCCCGCGTGCCCGCGACCTGCTCGGGCTGCTCCGAACGGTCATGTTCGCGCCCGAGGATCTGGCCCTGGTGAAGGGCGACCCCGACACCAGACGACGGTTCGTCGACGACCTGCTCGTGTCCCGGGTGCCGCGCATGGCCGGCGTCCGGTCGGACTACGAGCGCGTGCTCCGGCAGCGCAGCGCGTTACTGAAGTCGGCTGGCGCTGCGATCCGGTCCGGTGGCGGGGACGTGGGGACCCTCGAGGTGTGGGACACGCACCTGGCACAGACCGGGGCCGATCTGCTGGCCGGCCGGATCGAGCTGGTCCAGGATCTCCAACCGTTCCTGACGAAGGCGTACGACGCGATCGCCCCCGAAGGTGGTCCGGCGACCGTCGCGTACCGCAGCGGGCTCGGCGACGACCTGCCGGCGGACCGGGACACCCTCGTCGGACAGGTGCTCGACGCGTTGGCGCAACGACGCCGCGAGGAGCTCGATCGCGGGCTGTGCCTGGTCGGACCGCATCGCGACGACCTGCTGCTGAGCCTGGGCGACCGACCAGCCAAGGGATACGCCTCGCACGGCGAGTCGTGGTCGATGGCCCTGGGCCTGCGGCTGGCTTCGTACGACCTGTTGCGCAGCGACGGGGACGACCCGATCCTGATCCTCGACGACGTGTTCGCCGAGCTCGACGACGAACGTCGGGACCGGTTGTCCGCACTCGTGGTCCAGGCCGAGCAGGTGCTGGTGACCGCAGCCGTGCCGGGCGACGTGCCGGCGGTCCTGGCGGGTCGTCGGCTGACCGTGGCCCACGGGGAGGTGGCCGGTGGTGAGTGACCCCGAGACCCCGAACACCGACCCGCAGCCCGACCCGGACACCGATCCGGAGACGCCGAGCAGCGGCATCGACCTGGCCCGGGCCCTGCTGGCAGCCGCTCGGGCCCAGGCCCGCGCCACGGGTCGGCGACCCACGTCGGCTGCCGAGTCCGAGGCGACGCGTCGGCGCCGCACCCGCAGGGCGAACCTCGCGCGGTCCGGCTCCGGTCCCGACGACCGCGACCCGCAGCCGTTGGGATCCACGGTCGAGCGCCTCGTGGTCGACCGCGGGTGGGAGCTGCCCGTCGCGGTCGGCGGGGTCCTCGGCCGCTGGGCCGAGGTGGTCGGTCCGGACCTCTCGGCACACTGCCACCCGGAGTCCTACGACGACGGGATCGTCACCGTGCGCACCGAGTCGACCGCGTGGGCGACTCAGGTCCGGATGCTTGCTCCGACGCTGGTGCGGCGGCTGAACGAGGAGCTCGGCGACGGCACGGTCACGCGGGTCGTGGTGCTCGGGCCGTCGGCGCCGAGCTGGCGCAAGGGTCGGTGGCGGGTGGCTGGTCGCGGCCCGCGGGACACCTACGGCTGAGCGCCGCTGGGCCGGGTCACCCCCCCGGGTGCGTAGGGGGTCTCACGTCGACGGCTGCCAGCGTCGCCACGCGCACCGCAGGGGGCACGAAGGGCCGGTTCTGTCGCCCTCGACCGCTAGGATGGGACCAGACTCCGGCCCTTCCGCCGGCACCTGCCTGATCGACCATGCACCGCAGACGAAGGAGCCGGTGGTCCGTGTCCTACGACGCCTCCGACATCACGGTCCTCGAGGGCCTCGATGCCGTCCGCAAGCGCCCCGGCATGTACATCGGGTCAACCGGTGAGCGTGGCCTGCACCACCTGGTGACCGAGGTGGTCGACAACTCCGTCGACGAGGCCCTGGCGGGCTTCGCCACCTCGATCGACATGACGATCCTGCCCGACGGTGCCGTCCGGGTGGTCGACGACGGCCGTGGCATCCCGGTCGACGAGCACCCGATCGAGAAGCGCCCGGCGCTCGAGGTGGTGCTCACCGTCCTGCACGCGGGCGGCAAGTTCGGCGGGCGCGGCTACGCCGTGTCGGGTGGCCTGCACGGCGTCGGGGTCTCGGTGGTCAACGCGCTGTCCCGGCGGCTCGAGGTCGAGGTCCGGCGCGATGGCTACCTGTGGACTCAGACCTACGACCACGGCGTGCCCACAGCTGCGCTGTTCCGGGGTGCGCCGACCAGCCAGACCGGGACCACGATCACGTTCTGGGCTGACGAGGAGATCTTCGAGACCACTGACTACAACCTCGAGACGCTCTCGCGCCGGTTCCAGGAGATGGCGTTCCTGAACAAGGGCCTGACGCTGACCTTGCGCGACGAGCGGCCGGTCGCGCCGACCGACGAGGCGCTCGACAGCGGCGAGGGCGCCACCGTGCCACGGGACCAGACCTGGCGCTACGACGGCGGCATCGCCGACTTCGTCCGGCACATCAACCGCAAGAAGGGCGAGTCGCACAAGACGGTCATCGACTTCGAGTCCGAGGACACCGACGCCGGGATCTCGCTCGAGGTCGCGATGCAGTGGAACGCGGGGTTCCAGGAGTCGGTGTACACGTTCGCGAACACGATCAACACGCACGAGGGTGGCACCCACGAGGAAGGATTCCGCGCAGCGCTCACCACGTTGGTCAACAAGTTCGCCCGCGAGTGGGGGGTGCTGAAGGAGAAGGAGAGCAACCTGTCCGGTGAGGACGTCCGGGAGGGCCTGACGGCAATCGTCTCGGTGAAGCTGCGCGAGCCACAGTTCGAAGGTCAGACCAAGACCAAGCTCGGCAACACCGAGGCCAAGACGTTCGTGCAGAAGGTGGTCAACGACCGCCTCGGCGCGTGGTTCGAGCAGAATCCTGCGGAGGGCAAGGAGATCGCCCGCAAGGCGGTCGCTGCGGCAACGGCTCGGCTGGCCGCCCGCAAGGCACGTGACCTCGCCCGCGGCCGCAAGGGTCTGCTGGAGTCCGGCGGACTGCCGGGCAAGCTGTCGGACTGCCAGTCGACCAACCCTGAGGAGTGCGAGCTCTACATCGTCGAGGGCGACTCCGCCGGCGGCTCGGCCAAGGGTGGACGAGACTCACGCTTCCAGGCGATCCTTCCGATCCGCGGCAAGATCCTGAAC
>Ga0302299_10000341_pt1 | contig 24657 bp, 25 predicted proteins | sample III_Fen_N3_4_FD_198795 | JGI IMG/M metagenome (GOLD analysis project Ga0302299, IMG submission 198795) | Peat permafrost microbial communities from Stordalen Mire near Abisko, Sweden - III_Fen_N3_4 | ecosystem: Environmental > Terrestrial > Soil > Wetlands > Permafrost | place: Sweden: Abisko...
GCGGCGAGCGCCCCGACGACGGGCTCACGCACGAGGGCGACCGCGGCCCCCACGAGGATCCCGGCGGCGGCGGACACGGCCAGATGCGTGCCGGCCGACGTGCGCTGCCACAGGCCCGGCTGTCTCGCCGACGACGGAAGCGGTCCACCTGCCATGACGCGAGCATGGCACGGACAGCCGAGTGCCCAGAGCCGCCGGTCGTGGCCGTACGGAACTGCCGTCCGGGACGCGCGGGGAACAGCGGCGGGGCAAGGAATCTGGCGCCGCTCCCGACGGTCGGGACACGTGTTCCCGTGCCATAGTGGAGAGGTCAAGCGCGCGCCACGACGTCCAGACCCTGCGCTCTCTCGCCGCTCGTTCTGCATGACCTGAGGTGGCGAGTCTTGTGACGCACGTATCCGACTGGGCCGGTGGCTGGGGGCCCATCCATGTCCGCTCCGACCGTGCCTGGCACACCCTCCCGAGCGTGCCGGTGCTGCCGTCGCAACGCGGGCGCCCCGGACGCGCCGCGACCATGTGGTGCCACATGCTCGGGCACGACCTCGTCCGCATCGACACCATTGAGACCTGTCGATTCTGCGGGCGCACCCGCCGTGAGCTCGCACCCGGTCCGCACGGTCGTCTGCGAGAGACCTTCAGCTCCTCGGTCATCGACCTCCGGTCGACGTCCAGCCCGCTCGACACCGTCGATCTGGAGCACGCGATGAACGTCCACTCATCAGGACTCTCGTCATGACCGGCACCGAGAACCTCCCGACCAGCACCGAGAGCACCCCGACCGAGATCGTGGCGGACGTCGTACCCGTGCTCGAGCCGGTGGAGCCGCTTGCCGCCTCGGCCTCCGTGACGACGTGGGCAGCGAGCCAGTGGCACGGCCGCATGCTGGTCGATCGCGAGGGCAAGCGCATCGGCAAGCTGCAGGACGTCTACGTCGACGTCGAGACCGACGAGCCGATGTTCGCCACCGTCAAGGAAGGGCTCTGGCCCGGACGGCATCTCACCTTCGTCCCACTCCTCGACGTCCAGGTCGGGCCCGAGGAGCTGCGCGTGGCTGTGGACTCCGATCGCGTGTCGTCGGCGCCCGACCTCGAGCTGCACGGCCAGGAGCTGTCGCAGGCCGACGAGTCGGCGCTCTACCACCACTTCCAGCAGAACTACGTCCCGCCGGCGACGCCCAGCGGTCGTCGTCTCGCCCGTCGCTGACCAGGGTCCGGCGGCCGACCCGAGCGTCCCGCGCCGTTGAACCTGCACCTGGCCGGCGCCTGGTGGTTATGGTCGTGTCCGCATCGGGCACGAATGCATGACGGGAGCCGGGCATGGCCAGCACTCTCGTCACGACCAAGCTCTACGTCCCTCGCCCACGCAGCGCTCTCGTGCCCCGACCGCGGCTGACGACTCTGCTCGATGCCGGTGCTCAGACGGCGGTCACGCTCGTGGCCGCGCCCGCAGGGTTCGGGAAGACGACCGCGCTGACGACCTGGCTCGCAGGAACGGGACGCGCCGTCGCGTGGGTGTCGCTCGACGACGCCGACACCGAGGCAGCGCTGTTCTGGCAGTACGTCATCGCAGCCCTGGACGCCGCCGCGCCCGGCACCGGGGCGGGCGCGCTTCCGCAGCTGGAGTCGGGGCAGCCGGTGAGCCGTTCGCTGCTGACCACGGTGCTCAACGACGTCGCGGCCGAGCCGAGCCAGATCGAGCTGGTCCTCGACGACTACCACCTCGCGGACGGCGTGGATGTCGCTGACGGCATGACCTTCCTGCTCGACCACCGCCCCGACAACCTGCACGTCGTCATCAGCACGCGGGCCGACCCCAACCTGCCGCTGGCGCGCCTGCGCGCCCGCGGCGAGCTCGTCGAGGTCCGTGCCCGCGACCTGCGCTTCACGACGGAGGAGACGCAGTCCTACCTCGCCGACGTCGGCGGCCTGAACGTCGCGCCTGTCGACGTGTCGGCCCTCGAGTCGCGCACCGAGGGGTGGGCAGCGGCGCTGCAGCTGGCGGCGCTGTCGCTGCAGGGCCGCGACGACGTCGGTGACTTCATCGCCGGGTTCACCGGCACCGATCGCCACGTCGTCGACTACCTCGTCGACGAGGTGCTGTCGCGGCAGTCCGTCGAGGTCCGCGACTTCCTCATGCGCACGTCCGTCCTCGAGGTGCTGGGCGGGGACCTGTGCGACGCGGTCCTGCAGCAGACCGGGAGCGGGGCCACCCTCGAGTCGCTCGAGCGCGCCAACCTGTTCCTCGTACCGCTCGACGACCAGCGCCGGTGGTACCGCTACCACCACCTGTTCGCCGACGTGCTGCGCGCGCACCTCCGCTCCGAGCGCCCCGACGTCGTCGCCGAGCTGCACGCGCGCGCGAGCCGCTGGTACGACGATGCCGGCGAGGCCGTGCCCGCCGTGCGCCACGCGCTGGCGGCCGGTGACCTCGAGCGCGCGGCCGACCTCGTCGAGGAGGTCACGCCGGCCCTGCGGCGAGACCGCCAGGAGGCGACGATCCGTCGCTGGGTCGACGACTTCCCCGACGACGTCGTCTCTGCCCGTCCGGTGCTCGCCATCGACTTCGTCGGCGCGCTGATGTCGTCGAACGAGTTCGGTGACGTCGCTCGGCGACTCCTGCAGATCGAGCCGCTGCTGCCCGCCATCCGAGCTCACCTCTCGCACGACGGCGAGGTGGCAGTGGGATCCGGCCCCGAGATCGTGGCCGTCGACGACGCGGAGCTGGCGCGCGTGCCGTCGGCGGTCGAGCTCTACTGGGCCGGGCTGGCCCTCGTCTCCGGCGACTTCGCCGGCACGCACGCCCATGCCCGGCTCGCCATCGACACCGCGACCCCGGACGACGACGTCGTCCGCTCGGGCGCGGAGGGGCTCTCGGGCCTGGCGCACTGGGCCTGCGGCGAGCTCGACGACGCGCACGCCCGTTACACCTCGTGCATCGCGGGGCTCCTCCGCGCGCAGCACGTCTCCGACGCCCTCGGCTGCTACCTCACGGTGGCCGAGATCCGGATGGCGCAGGGGCGGCTGAGCGACGCGCGCGCGAGCTTCGACGAGGCGCTCCGGGTGGCGGAGCGCACGGGCGACGGAGCCCCACGCGGCACGGCGGACATGCACGTCGGACGTGCGCAGCTGGCGGCGGAGCGCGGTGATCGGGCCGCTGCCCGCAGCCATCTGGCGGAGGCCCGCTCGCTCGGCGAGGAGCGGGGGTTGCCGCAGTATCCCTACCGTTCTCGCGCGGTCGCCGCGATGCTCGCCGAGGACGACGGCGACCTGGCCGGAGCGCTCGGGCTCGTGCAGCAGGCCGACGAGGTCTACCTCGGCGACTTCTCGCCGAACGTGCGACCCCTGCACGCCGTCGCCGCCCGTCTCCAGGTGCGGCTCGGCGACCTCGAAGCAGCCGGTCGCTGGGCCCACGAGCATGAGCTGTCGCCGTCCGACGAGCTGCCCTACCTGCGCGAGTTCGAGCACGTCGCCCTCGTCGAGCTGCTGCTCGCTCGTCATCGGGCGAACAACGACGAGAGAGCCCTCGCGGACGCACACCTTCTGCTGGGAGGTCTGCTCGACGCCGCCGTCGCCGGTGGCCGCGTCAGCACGGTCATCGAGGTGCGGGTGCTGCAGGCGATCGCCGCCGAGGAGAGGGGCCATGCCTCGGACGCGCGCGACGTCCTCGCCGACGCCGTGCGGCTCGCAGCGCCCGAGGGACAGGTGCGCGCGTTCTCACGTCACGGCGTCCTGATCGAGCCGCTGCTCGAGGCGCTGGCCGAAGGGGCGGACGCATCGGCCCACACCGGCGTCGTGCTCGACGCCTGCCGTGCCGCAGCGACCACCGTCGCGCCGCAGGCGCCGTCAACGATCGCCGGGTCGGTCACGGGGGGTCTGGCGGAGCCGCTCAGCGCCCGCGAGCTCGACGTGCTGCGCCTGCTCGCCTCCGACCTCGACGGCCCCGACATCGCACGTCACCTGTTCGTGTCGCTCAACACCGTGCGCACGCACACGAAGAACATCTACACCAAGCTCGGCGTCAACAGCCGCCGTGCGGCAGTACGCCGCGGTAGCGAGCTCGGCCTGCTCACGGCGTGAAGGCGGAGCCGCGGCACGGGTCCGCGGCGTCGTCGACGACGAGCGCACGACAGCAGAGCAGGGTGGCGCCGACGTCGCGCAGCCGGGCGAGGATCCCGTGCAGCTGCGCCTGGTCGGCGACCGCACCGGTGAGCGTGCTCGTTCCGTCGTCGTCGCGGACGATCACGAGGCCGTCGAACCACATCGACCACCGGTCGTCGAGATGGCCGGCGACGCGGAACTCGTAGCCGCACGCGTCGTCGCGGCTCACGACAGCGCTCCGGCGCGCTCGGCAGTGCGGAGGTCGCGGTTCCGTGCTGCGGTCGCGCGCCGTGCCGGACGCCGGATCACCCATTCGGCGATCGCCAGGTTGATCACCCAGCCCGAGGCCTGGGCGAGGTCGACGTGCAGGGTTCCGGGCCCGAAGATCGCGACGCCGATCCCCTGGGTGAACGCCTGCGTCCCGGCGGCGAGACCGATCGCGTAGGCGCGGATCATCCACGCCCGGTGCCCGGCGAGGTCGCCGCCGCGGACGGTGGTGATGCCCAGCACGATGCAGAGGACCATCGCCGTGCCGAACGCGAGGCGAAGCACGAAGAGCAGCTCGCCGGTGCCCGGCTGGCGGGCGTAGAACAGCGTCATCCAGATCGCAGAGCCCGCGACGAGCACGCCGGCTCCGGCCACGACGCGTCCCGCGCGCCGGTGCCAGTCGAGGTGGCGGCGGGTGAGGCGCGGCACGAGCTGGAACGCCCCGACCAGCGCGTAGACGGAGGCGCCGACGATGTGCAGCACCACCGGTGCGGGCGACGTCACGAAGCGCTGGTCGGTCGGGATGAGGACCGGCCCACCGAGGAGCTCGACGATGCGCAGGGCTCCGGCGAGCAGCGGGATGAGGCTGAGGACGACGAGCGAGAGCGGCACGGGCCAGCTGCGCGGCCGGGACGGCCGGGGCGCGAGCCCCGGCCGTCCGACTGCTGCGGAGGTGGTCATCGCACGGCCACGCGCTCGGTCGCGACCGCGGTGGGAGCCGGTGCGGCGGCGGGAGTGCGCTGGTCGCGCCACAGCGAGACGCCGAGGCCGATGAGGGCGAGGCCGGTCGGGACGGCCATCGGACGGTTGAAGGCCTCGGGCAGGACCGCGAGCGCGAGCGTCCCGACGGCGGCCAGGGCGAGCAGGGCCGACGCCCAGCGCGACAGGACGTTCGCGCGGAAGAGCGCGATCCCGAAGATCAGGCCGCCGGCGATGAAGCCCATGCCGGCCACGTTGAGCACGTTCTGCAGACCGCCGATGCTGCCCACCGGAGACTCCCCCGCAGCAGCGACGACGACGTCGTTGACGTAGGCGGGCATCGTGGTCGTGAGGGACGGGAGCACGGCTGCGGCGATGACCTCGACGCCGAACATGAGGAGGTAGCCGGCACCGAAGACCAGGTAGCCGATCAGGCCGAGCACGCCGATCTGGCGCACCTGACGCAGGTAGATGCCGGTGAGACCGACGAGCGCGAGGGCCGCCATGACGATCTTGGCGGTGCTGCGTACGACCCACTCGGTGGTCTCGACCGACGCGACGTTCATCGGCGGGTGGCCGATCTGGACGCCGACGAAGATCGCTCCGGCGACCGCGGCGCTGATGCCGGCGGCTCGGGTGAGGCTGGTGGTGGTGACGGTCATGACGGGCTCCTGATCCCGCGGCCCGGCCTGGTGCCTGGCGATGTCGTGACCGTAGGAAGCGACGTGGTGAGCGCACATCACCACACGATGTGAGCGAGGTGGTGATCCCGTACGGCGCCGAGCGGACGGCGAGCGATCCCGCCCCCGCGGTCACCGGTCGGGGTAGGTCACTCCGAGGGTGGCTCGGGCGGTGTCCAGGAGCTCGAGGATCGCGACAGTGTCGGCCTGCGGTACCACGGGACTCTCGAGAAGGCCGGCGCGCAGGCAGCGCGCGACCTCCTCGATCTCGGGGCCGTATCCTGTGCCCCGGCCGACGAGCGGGTCGTCGAAGCGCTCGTACCGCTCGCCGCTGACCAACGTCATCCCGCTCGGGCGGTGGGCAGCCGGGTCGAAGGTGATCCAGCCGCGCGTGCCGAGGATCGCCGCCATGTTCGGGGCGGCGACGGGCACGGAGCACCACAGCTGGGCGCGCGGCTCGCCGCCGTACGTCCACACCATCGACGCCGTCTCGTCGACAGCGGTCGCAGCGAGCGTGCCGGTCGTGCGCACCTCGCCGGGTCGGCCCAGGAACAGGTAGGCGAACGTCGCCGGGTAGACACCGAGGTCGAGGAGGGCTCCGCCGCCGTTGTCGCGGTCGTACAGACGGTGGGTCGCGTCGAACGGGATGCCGAGACCGAACTCGCAGCGGAGGCCGCGCACGTCGCCGATCGCGCCCTCGGCGACCAGCTCCTGCGCCTTGCGGATCAACGGGTTGCACCGCATCCACATGGCCTCCATCGCGAACACGTTCGCCGCGCGTGCGGCGGCGAACACCTCGCGGGCGTCGTCGGCGTCGAGGCAGACCGGCTTCTCGATGAGCACCGGCTTGCCGGCCTCGATCGCGAGCAGCGCGTGCGCGCGGTGGTGCGGGTGCGTCGTCGAGACGTAGACGACGTCGACGTCCGGATCGGCGACGAGCTCCTCGTAGCTCTCGCGGCCCACGCAGCCGTCGAAGCGGGACGCGAACTCCCGCGCGCGGTCGGCATCGCGCGCCGCCACGGCGTGCACCACGTTGCCCGCGGTGAGGGCGATGTCGCGGGCGACGATGTCGGCGATGCCGCCGGCACCGAGGAGCCCCCAACGGACGGGACGGTCGTCGAGCTGAGTCGTCATGCGGGTGTCCTTCGGTCGGTGGTGGAGCTCAGGTGGGGAGGCGCAGCCCGGTCATGCCGCCGTCGACGGTGAGAGCCGTCCCGGTGGTCGAGCCGGACAGAGGTGAGCCGAGGTAGGCGATCGCCTGGGCGACCTCGTCGGGCGAGACGAGGCGACCCAGCGGCTGACGGTCGCGCAGCTGCGCCCGGGCGATCTCGGGGTCGGCGGCCGACTCGAGCAGCCGCTCGACCCAGGGGGTGTCGGCGGTGCCCGGGAGCACGGCGTTCACGCGGATGCCCTCACGCACGTGGTCGGCGGCCATAGCCAGCGCGAGCGCGAGCACCGCACCCTTCGTCGCGGCGTAGAGCGCCCTGTTCGGGACGCCGAGGACCGCCACGACCGACGACGTGCAGACGACGGAAGCCGCGGGCGACCGTCGCAGGTGGGGGAGCGCGGCGCGGGTGACCCGCGCCATGCCGACCACGTTCACATCGAGGACTCGGTGCCACTCGTCGTCATCGTTGGCCGCGACGTCGCCCTCCGCGCCGATGCCCGCGTTGTTCACGACGACGTCGAGACGGCCGAAGCGCTCGCCAACGGCGGCGACCGCTGCGTCGACGGCCGCCGGATCGCTGATGTCGCACGCGATCGAGAGGGCAGCGTGCGCGGGGTCGGCGGCGTCGCGGTCGAGGACGGCGACCGTCGCCCCACGGGAGGCGAGCACCTGCACGACGGCCGCCCCGATGCCGCTCGCACCGCCGGTGACGAGGGCGACGAGACCGTCGTAGTCGTTCATGCCGTGCTCCTGACTGCTCACAGGCGCGGGTCGATGTGGATCTTCGGGCCGGTGCCCACGCCCGCGATGGGCGTGCCGGCGAGCGCGGCGCCGACGTCGGCGAGGCCCACCGTCCCCGCGACGAGGGGCCGCGGGTCGACGCGGCCGTCGGCGTAGTGCTCGATCGTGTCGGCCAGACCCGGCGAGGCGCTGAGGATCCCGACCGCGGTGATGTCGCCGAGCACGAGGTCGCGGGAGTCGATGTGGCTCGGCGCCCCGGACAGCCCGATGAGCACGACGCGACCACCGGGCTCCACCAGGGAGACGGCTCGCGCGGGGATGTCGACGCCGAAGGTGCAGTCGATGACCGCGTCGTAGGGCTGGTCGGGTACCTCGTCGAGCTTCCACGCGTTGCGCAGCCCGATGCTGCGCGCGAAGCCGAGCGAGGTGTCGCTGCGGCCTGCGAGATGCACCTCGATGCCGTCGGACTCCGCGATCATTGCGGCGAGCAGGCCGATCGCGCCGGGCCCGTAGATCAGGATGCGCGAGCCGGGCCCGGCGTCGGTCGCCTCGACGGCACGCATCGCGTTGCCGCCCGGCTCGACGAGCGCGCCCGCGGTGTCGTCGACGGAGTCGGGGAGCGCGTGCAGGGCGGACGCCGGCACGAGCAGCTGCTCGGCGAGCGCACCGGGCCAGTCGCCGCGGATGCCGATCTCGTAGCGGTCGTGGCAGACGTGCTGCCGGCCGCCGAGGCATCGGCGGCAGCGGCCGCAGCCGAGCATGGTGTCGCCCGTGACGCGCCGTCCGAGCCACGACCCGTCGACGCCGGCACCTATCGAGCTCACGACTCCCATCCACTCGTGGCCGAGACGCATCGGGAAGTGCGCGTGGCCCTGGTGCAGGTAGGCCATCTCGCCGGTGAAGAACTCGACGTCGGTGCCGCAGACGCCGACCCGGTGCACGTCGACGACCACCTGCCCGGGGCCGGCGGTCGGCGGCTCGACGTCGACGACGGCGCTCTCGCGCGGGGCCGTGACGACGAAGGCCTTCACCTCGCGCCGCCGGCAGCGGTCACGGTGCAGCTTCGAGCTGCTGGCGCTGGGTGCCGAGGCCGTCGATGCCGAGCGTCATGACGTCGCCGGGAGCGAGGTACGTCGGCGGCCTCATGCCGAGGCCCACCCCGGGTGGCGTGCCCGTGTTGATGAGGTCGCCGGGCTCGAGAACGAGGAACTGGCTGAGGTAGTGCACGAGGAACGTCGGCGAGAAGATCATGCGTCCGGTCGTGCCGGTCTGGCGACGCTCGCCGTTGACGTCGAGCCACATCGGCAGCGCGAGCACGTCGTCGATCTCGTCCGGCGTGACGAGCCACGGCCCGCACGGGTTGAAGGTCTCGGCCGACTTGCCCTTCGACCACTGCCCGCCGCGCTCCATCTGGAACTCGCGCTCGCTCACGTCGTTGACCAGCACGTAGCCCGCGATGCTCGCGGCGGCCTCGGCCTCGTCTGCGAGGTAGCGGCACCGCCCCCCGATGACGATGCCGAGCTCGACCTCCCAGTCGGTCTTCGTCGACCCGCGCGGGATGAGCACCGTGTCGTCCGGCCCGACCACCGTGTTCGGGGGCTTCGTGAACAGGATCGGCTCGTCGGGGATCGCCTGTCCGGTCTCCTCGGCGTGGTCGCTGTAGTTGAGCCCGATGCAGAGCACCTGGTGCGGCCGCGCGATCGGGCTGCCGACGCGCTGGTCGCCGATCTCGCGCACGTCGCCGCGCGCGACGCGGTCGGCGACTACGCCGGGCAGGGCATCGATGGCGCCCGAGCCGAAGAACGCCTCGTCGTAGGTGGGCGCGACGTCGGAGACGTCGACGTACGCTCCGTCGCCGACGAGCACCGCGGGGCGCTCCCCGCCGACCGGGCCGATGCGCAGCAGCTTCATGGGGTCTCCGAGGTGTCGGGTGCGGCGGTACGGGTCCATCCGTCGCCCTCGAGAGCGACCGCCCAGCGCGAGGTCGGGAGGCCGACGGCGCCGACGTCGGCGAGGAACATGCGCCCCGAAAGCGGGAACTGCTCGCGGCGCTCGGGCTCGAGCTCGTCGCGCGCCGAGGTGATGAGCAGCCGGTCGCGTGCCGGGCCCACGAACGCCACGGCGGTGACGTGCGGTACCGGGAGGTGCACGCAGTGGAGAACCTCGCCGTCGGGTGAGAAGCAGGTGACGCGCGCCGCGTTCCACTCGGCGACCCACAGGCGGCCGTCGGCGTCGACGGTGAGGCCGTCGGGCGCCCCGTGCAGCTCGCCCACCAGCACGCGCCAGCCGGCGGCGTCGCCGGTCTCGACGTCGTACTCGGCCGCCCAGATCGTGCCGGGCACACTGTCGTTCACGTAGATCGTCGCGCCGTCCGGCGACCAGCCGATGCCGTTCGCGAGGTTGAGCCCGTTGCGCAGCAGCGTGCTGGTTCCGTCGGGCTCGAGACGGAGCAGCTCGGCGTCGCCGAGCCGGTGGTCGAGGGCGAGGCTGCCCGCGATGAGTCGTCCGGCGTGGTCGACCGCGGCGTCGTTGAGCCGGAGGAGTCGGCCTCGGTCGACCAGCGGCGCCGACTCGTGCCGGGTGCCGTCGGGTGCCACGGCGACGAGCCGGTCGTGCGCCGCGACGAGCATCCCGCCGTCGGACGCCGGCACCGCGGCGCCGACGGTGTCGGGGAGGTCGAGGACGAGCTCGCCCACGACGACGTCGTCGACGAGCGCACCGCGGTAGACGTGCCCCTGAACGATGTCGACCCACGACACGGTCGCGGTCTCGTCGTCCCAGCGCGGGCCCTCGGAGAGCTCGTGCTGGCGCGGGCCGGCGAGCCTGGCGTCGTAGTCGGTCACGTCCGACGCGCCCGAGTACGCTGCATGCTCCGAGGCTAGAGGACCGCTCACGTGACGGAGTGCCAGTCCCCATGACGCGCAGCCAGGAGTGGTACGCCGGCACCGACCGCAACGCCTACATCCACCGCGCATGGATGCGGCGGGGGCTTCCGGCCGACGCCTTCGACGGCCGCCCGCACATCGCGATCGCGAACACCGCCTCCGACCTCACGCCCTGCAACTCGCACCTCACCGAGGTCGCGCAGTCGGTGAAGCAGGGCATCTGGGAGGCCGGTGGCATCCCGCTCGAGCTGCCGGCGATGTCGCTCGGCGAGACCCAGGTGAAGCCGACGTCGATGCTGTGGCGCAACCTCGCCGCGATGTCGATCGAGGAGATGCTGCGCGCCAACCCGATCGACGGCGTGGTGCTGCTCGGAGGCTGCGACAAGACGATCCCCTCGCTGCTCATGGCCGCGTCGTCGGTCGACCTCCCGGCGGTGGTCGTGCCCGGCGGCCCGATGCTCACGGGCACGTTCCGCGGGGTCGCGCTCGGGTGCGGCACCGACGTGTGGCGGCTCTCGGAGGAGGTGCGTGCCGGCGGGCTCACCGAGGAGGACTTCCTGCGCTCGGAGTCGTCGATGATCCGCAGCCGCGGGCACTGCAACACGATGGGTACCGCGTCGACGATGGCGGTCATGGCCGAGGCGCTCGGCATGACCCTGCCGGGCATCGCCGGGACTCCGGCGCCCGACAGCCGGCTGCTCGAGCAGGCGCACGCCACCGGACGGCTCGCGGTGGAGCTCGTCGCCGCGGACCGGCGTCCCAGCCAGGTGATGACGCGCGGGTCGTTCCTCAACGCGATCGTCGCGCTCGCCGCCTTCGGCGGCTCCACGAACGCCGTGGTGCACCTGCTCGCGATCGCCGGGAGGCTCGGGGTCGAGCTCTCGCTCGACGACGTCGACCGCACCGGCTCCGGCGTCCCGCTGCTCGTCGACCTGCAGCCCGCCGGCACCTTCCTGATGGAGGACCTGCACCGGGCCGGCGGCGTGCTCGCGGTGCTCCACCAGGTAGCCGACCTGCTCGACCGTGAGGCGATAACCGTGACCGGCGCCCCGCTCACCGACCACTTGGCCGACGCGCACACGTGGGACGAGGCCGTCATCCACCCGCGGACCTCTCCGATCATCGACGACGCCGGGATCGCCGTGCTGCGAGGCGATCTCGCGCCCGACGGTGCCGTCCTCAAGATCGCTGCGGCGTCGCCGGTCCTGCTGCAGCACCGCGGCCGCGCGGTGGTGTTCGACAGCGTCGAGGACCTCCACGCGCGCATCGACGACCCGGACCTCGACGTCGACGAGAACAGCGTCCTGGTGCTCCGCGGCTGCGGCCCGAAGGGCTACCCGGGGATGCCGGAGGTGGCCAACATGCCGCTGCCCAAGAAGCTGCTCGAGCGCGGCGTGCGCGACCTCGTGCGCATCAGCGACGCGCGGATGAGCGGGACGGCATACGGCACGGTCGTGCTGCACGTGGCACCCGAGTCCGCGGCGGGCGGGCCGCTCGCGCTGCTGCGCGACGGCGACGTGGTGGTGCTCGACGTGCCGGGCCGACGGCTCGACGTCGACGTCCCGGCCGACGAGTGGGCGGCACGCACCCCGTCGGAGACGGCCGCCGCGAGCTACGCCGCCCCGACCCGTGGCTGGCAGCGGCTCTACGTCGACCACGTGCGGCAGGCCGACACGGGCGCCGACCTCGACTTCCTCGTCGGCAGCAGCGGCGACAAGGTCACGCGCGAGTCGCACTGACTCGGACGCGGATCACGCGCGGTCGGTCAGCGCAGGGGCTCGAGCGCTGTCGCGACATCGTCGAGCAGAGTGGTCGGCGCCCCGTGCGGCAGGTTCATGATGGCGATGTCGGCGCCGGCGTCGCGGTACGCCGCGGCCCGCTCGATCGCCGGCCCGAGGTCGCCGTCGGTCGGCAGCATCACGTTGACCGAGCACTCGATCTCCGAGGCGTCGCGGCCGACCGCGGCGCAGTGATCGAGCAGGATCGCCTTGAGGCCCTGCCACTCCTCCACGCTCTGGGTGATCGCGTTCCACTGCTGGGCCCACTTCGCGGCGGCCAGCAGCGTGCGCTTGGGGCCCTTGCCGCCGATGGTGATCGGCGGGTGCGGCCGTTGCACCGGCTTGGGCTCCGACCGCGCGTGGGTGAGCGTGTAGTAGCGGCCGTCGAAGTCGGTGTGCTCCTGCGACAGGAGACCGATGACGATCTGCACTCCCTCGTCGAGGCGGTCGAACCGTTCGGTCAGCTGGGGCAGCGCGATGCCATAGGCGTCGCACTCGAGCTGGTTCCAGCCTGCGCCGAGCCCGATGTCGAGGCGACCCTCGCTGATGATGTCGACGGTGGCGGCCATGTTCGCGAGCACCGCGGGGTGGCGGTAGATCATGCCGGTCACCTGGACGCCGACGCGGATCCGCGAGGTGGCCTGCGCCAGCGCCGCGAGGGACGTCCATCCCTCGAGGTTGGGGCCGTCGAGGTCGCCGGTGAGCGGGTAGAAGTGGTCCCAGTTCCAGGCGCTGTCGAAGACCTCGATGTCGTCGGCCGCCACCCAGAGGTCGCGCATCTGCGCCCAGGTGACGTGCTCGGGCCGAGTCTTGATGCCGAACTTCATGAGGTTCTCCGTCAGTGGGGGATGCCGAGCTCGCGGACCGTGCCGTCGACGCCGGTGAAGGTGAAGCTGTTGTACGCCACGCGGGCAGCCACTCAGACCTGGGTGGCGAGCTGGGTCTCGAGCTCGCCGAGGACGCGGTAGCAGTCGAGCACGGAGGCGACGCTCGAGTTGGGCTGGCGCCCCTCGCGGATCGCCGCGACGAACTCGCGGTCCTGCAGCTCGATGCCGTTGGTGGAGACGTCGACCTGCGTGACGTCGATCGGTTCCTCCTTGCCGTTGAGGAGGTCGTCGTAGCGCGCGATGTACGTGCCGTTGTCGCAGATGTAGCGGAAGAACGTGCCCAGCGGGCCGTCGTTGTTGAACGACAGCGACAGCGTGCAGATCTTGCCGGTCTCGGTGCGCAGCTGGATGGACATGTCCATCGCTATGCCGAGGTCGGGGTTGACCGGGCCCTGCACCGCGTTGGCGATGGTGACCTTCTCACCGGTCTGGTACTGGAACAGGTCGACGGTGTGCGCGGCGTGGTGCCACAGCAGGTGGTCGGTCCAGCTGCGCGGCTGGCCGAGGGCGTTCATGTTCGTGCGGCGGAAGAAGTAGGTCTGCACGTCCATCTGCTGGATCGCGAGCTCGCCGCCGGCGATGCGCTGGTGCACCCACTGGTGCGAGGGGTTGAACCGTCGCGTGTGACCGACCATCGCGACGAGCCCGGTCTCCTCCTGCACCCGCGCGACCTCGAGCGCGTCGGCCCACGAGTCGGCGAGCGGGATCTCGACCTGGACGTGCTTGCCGGCACGCAGCGCCGCGATCGACTGCTGCGCGTGCAGCTGCGTCGGCGTGCAGAGGATCACGGCATCCACGTCGTCGCGTGCCAGCGCGTCGTCGAGCTCGGTCGAGGCGTGCGGTGCGCCGTACTTGTCGGCGACCTCCTGGGCCTGCTCGAGGCGTCGGCTCACGACCGACGTGACGGTGACCCCGTCGATCGAGGTGAGGGCGTCGAGGTGCTTGATGCCGAAGGCTCCGGCCCCGGCGAGGGCGATGCGCATGTGTCTGTCTCTCGTTCGGGCGGGCTGGTCAGGAGGTGGGCTCGAGCACGAGATGGCCGACGGCGGTGTTGCTCGCGGGCACGTGGTAGAAGCGGTAGAGCTCCTCGACAGAGTCGCCGAGTGCACCGCGCATGATCAGCCACATCACCATCTCGACGCCCTCCGAGCCGGTCTCGCGCAAGTACTCGATGTGCTGGATGGCCGCGGCAGTGTCGGGATCGTCGACGAGCAGGTCGAGGAAGCGACCGTCCCACTCCTGGTTGATGAGCCCGGCGCGCGCGCCCTGGATCTGGTGGCTCATGCCGCCGGTGCCCCACACCTGCACCGAGAGGTCCTCGGGATAGCTCTCGACCGCGCGGCGGATCGCCTTGCCGAGGTCGTAGCAGCGCTTGCCCGTGGGCGCCGGGTACTGCACCACGTTGACCGCGAGCGGGATCACCTTCGTCGGCCACGCGGCGGGAGACCCGTACACCAGCGACATCGGCACGGTGAGCCCATGGTCGACGTCGAGCTCGTTGACGAGCGTCATGTCGAACTCGTCGAGGATCAATGACTGCGCCAGGTGCCCGGCGAGCTCGGGGTGACCCTCCACCACGGGCACGGGCCGTGGCCCGTAGCCCTCGTCGCACGGCTGGAACGACGACGCCATGCCCAGCGCGAAGGTCGGGATGATGCTCAGGTCGAAGGCCGACGCGTGATCGTTGTAGACCAGGATCACGACGTCGGGCGGCTCCGCCTCCGCCCACTGCTTGGTCCACTCGAACCCGGCGAACACCGGCCGCCAGTACGGCTCCTCGGTCTTCCCGAGGTCGACGGCCATGCCGATCGCGGGGACGTGGCTCGTCGTGAGCCCTGCAGTGATGCGCGCCATGTCAGCTCGGCCTCTCGCTCTTCGAGCGCCAGCCGTCGGGGCTGCGCCCGCCAGCCAGCATCATGGCCTGGTACTCCTCGACCGAGTACTCGGTCATGGTGGACACGGCCTGCACGTACGACAGCCCGTCGCTCGCGAAGATCTTCGACAGGAAGTAGACGTTGCCGCCGAGGTCGAGCATCCGCTGGAAGTCGCGGTCGAGCACGGCCTGCTTCTGCTCCTCCGACATCGGCCACTCGTCGAGGTAGGCCCGCTCGTCCACGTGGAACCGGTCGCGGTTCGGCGCCTTCATCAGGCTCATGCAGAACTGGTTGAGGTGGTAGCCCTCGCGGGAGCGCTCGACCGTGAAGACGGTCGTTCCGGGGATGTCGTCGAGTGCGGAGTTGTCGACCATCTAGGCCTCCCAGTAGAGACGGGTCGGGTTGTCGACCAGGAGCGCCTGCTGGAGCTCCGGGCTGGGTGCGATGTGCGGGATCACGTCGAGGAGCAGCCCGTCGTCGGGCATGTGGCTCTTCATGTTGGGGTGCGGCCAGTCGGTTCCCCACAGCACGCGGTCGGGGAACCGTTCGACGACGGTGCGCGCGAACGGTCGCACGTCGGAGTACGCCGGCGGACCCTCGACCGAGAGCCGCTCGGGGCAGCTCACCTTGCTCCACACGTTCGGGTTCTCCTCGAGGAAGAGGAGGAACTGGCCGAACTCCTCGCCGCCGACCGGCTTGGTGACGTCGGGCCGGCCCATGTGGTCGACGACGACCGTGACCGGCAGCGACGTGAACAGGTTCCACCGCTCGGCGAGATCGGCCGCCTCGAAGTAGACGACGACGTGCCACCCCAGTGGTGCGATCCGCTCGACGAGCGTGCGGTAGTACTCGTCGGGCCTGGGGTCAACGAGCCGCTTCACGAAGTTGAAGCGCACGCCGCGCACGCCGGCCTCGTGCATGTCGGAGAGCTCGGCGTCGCTGACGGTCGGACGGATGGTGGCGACGCCGCGAGCGCGGCCCTGCGAGCTGCGCACGGCGTCGACCATGGCGGAGTTGTCAGCGCCGTGGCAGGTGGCCTGGACGACGACGTTGCGCTCGAAGCCCAGGAAGTCGCGCAGCGCCCAGAGCTGGTCCTTGCTCGCGTCGCACGGCGTGTACTTGCGCTCGGGGGCGAACGGGAACTCGTCGCCCGGGCCGAACACGTGGCAGTGCGCGTCGACCGCACCCGGAGGCGGGACGAAGCTCGGCCTCGTCGGGCTGGGGTGCCAGTCGAGCCAGTCGGCGTCCTTGGTGAAGGTCGGCATCCTCTACAGGCCCTTCGCCGCGAGCGAGGCGTCGAGACGCGGGTAGACGCGCCGGACGTTGCCGCTGAAGACCTGCGCCTTCGCCTCGTCGGAGATGTCGAGGGCGTCGATGTAGCGCTTGGTGTCGTCGAAGTAGTGGCCCGTCTGCGGGTCGATGCCGCGCACGGCGCCGACCATCTCGGAGCCGAACAGGATGTTGTCGACGTCGATCACCTCGAAGAGCAGGTCGATGCCCGGCTGGTGGTAGACGCAGGTGTCGAAGAAGACGTTCTTCATCACGTGGGTGGCCAGCGGCGGCTTCTTGAGCATGTCGGCGAGCCCGCGGTAGCGGCCCCAGTGGTACGGAACCGCGCCGCCGCCGTGCGGGATCACGAGGCGGAGGTCGGGGAAGTCGGCGAACAGGTCGCCCTGGAGGAGCTGCATGAAGGCGGTGGTGTCGGCGTTGATGTAGTGCGCACCGGTGGCGTGGAACACCGGCGTGCAGCTCGCCGACACGTGCACCATCGCGGGCACGTCGAGCTCGGCCATCGCGTCGTACAGCGGGTACCAGTACCGGTCGGTCAGCGGCGGCGAGCTCCACCGGCCGCCGCTGGGGTCGGGGTTGAGGTTGAGGCCGACGAAGCCGAGGTCGACGCAGCGGCGCAGCTCGGCGATAGCGGCGTCGAGCGGCTCGCCGGCGGTCTGCGGCAGCTGCGCGACCCCGATGAAGACGTCGGGGTAGAGGCCGACCACGCGCGCGATGAGGTCGTTGCACGCCTGCGCCCACGCGATGCCCACCTCGAGGTCGCCCTGGTGGTGGGCCATGGCCGAGGCGCGGGGCGAGAAGACGGTCATGTCGGCGCCGCGCTCGCGCAGGAGCCGCAGCTGGTTCTGCTCGATCGTGTCGCGGATCTCGTCGTCGGAGATCGACGGGTAGGCGGGAGCCGCGCCCCCCGCGAGGAACGCCTCGAGCTGGCTCTCGCGCCACTCGTCGTGCGGCGTCGGCGCGGTCGTGTAGTGACCGTGGCAGTCGATGATCACGCAGGGGTCTCCTCGTCGTCGAGTGCGCGCAGCACGGCGTCGACCATGCCGATCGTGGATCCGGCCTCGAGCGCCTCGGGGAACTGGGCCGCCCACCGCTGCCGCTCGACGGTGGCGGCCGACATCCACGGGTCGATGCCCGCCTCGGCCACGGTCGCAGCTGCCTCCTCCATCTCCTCCGAGCGCCGCTTGCCGTGCTGCAGGGAGCGGGAGATGAAGTAGCCCGCGACGGCCTCCCAGTCGGCCGGCGGAAGGATGTTGGGCAGCGAGTCGAGCACGTCGCGCTCGACGCCGAAGCGCCGCGCCGTCAGCAGCGACTCGGTGAGCAGCGACTCGAGGCCCTTCACGACCACCGAGCGGCACAGCTTGGTGGCGGCAGCGCGACCGACGTCGTCGGACACCACCGTGGCGTCGCCGATCCCGTACGTCGCAGCCTGGTCGGCGAACACCGCGGCGTGCGGCCCGCCGAGCAGGAACGGCGACGCCAGACGCTGGGGACCGATCGGCGACATGAGCGCCGCCTCGACGTAGCGTCCGCCTGCAGCGTCGACCACCGCCGCGGCCGCCTGCTTGTGGCCGGGCGAGGACGAGTTGAGGTCGAAGAACCACGCGCCGGGCGCGAGGCCCGGGAGCACCGACTCGGCCGCCGCGAGGCACTGCCCGGCCGTCACGGCGCTCACGACGAGGTCGGCACCCGCCACCGACGCCGGCGCTGAGCCAGCGCGCGCGATCCCGAGCTCGGCGGCGTTGCGGCTCGCGCGGCTGTCGGGGTCGGCGAAGGCCACGTCCCACGACGAGAGGTCGCGGATGCCGGCGACGCGCAGGTCCTCCGCGAACGTGCGGCCCGCCTCGCCGAGCCCGAGCAGCGCGACGCGCGTCACGGTCCGCTCCAGACGCTCGCGGGGACGAGCACCTCGCCGCGCATGAGGAGGCGGGCGGTGCGCAGCAGCGCCGCGCGGCGGACGTCGGGCACCGCGGCCGAGCGGTCGACGTCGAGGCTCACGGTGAAGAAGCCCGTGGGGTGCTCGACGACGACGTCGAGCGGCCCGTCGCCGGGCGGCAGCACCGCGACGTCGGCGGCCACCGAGCCGGGCAGCAGGCACGCGGTCGCCACCGACACCGCGCCGAGCACGCCGATCGCCTCGTGCACGCGGTGCGGGATCAGCGTGCGCGTCGACACCACGCCACCGTCGGTGGGCGCCGAGAGCAGGCTCATCTTCGGGACGGTCTGGTTCGCGACGTCGCCGAGGTTCATGAGAGGGCCGGCGGCGAGGCGCACGGCCTCGATGCGCGCCTTCACCTCGGGCATCGCCTCGATCTCGGCCGGCGACTCCGCGCCTGTGAGACCGAGGTCGGCGGCAGCCAGGCACACGACCGGCATGCCGTTGTCGATGAGCGTGGCGCGCGCACCGGCGACGACGTCGACGACGTTGCCGGTGGGGAGCAGGGCACCGCACGACGAGCCGGCGGTGTCGGCGAACTCGAGCGGGATCGGCGCGTGCGAGCCGGGGACGCCGTCGATACGCGCGTCGCCGTCGTAGCGCACCTCGCCGTCGGGGGTCTGCACGTAGGCGGTGGCGAGGGTGTCGGTGTTCTCCATCCAGATGCGCACCGGCGTGAGGTCGCCCTGCGGTGCCACCATCCCCTGCTCGATCGCGAACGGCCCCACGGCCGCGAGCATGTTGCCGCAGTTCTGGCTGTCGGAGACCTCGGGCCGGTCGGGCCACACCTGCAGGAAGAGGTAGTCGACGTCGGCGTCCTCGCGCCACGACGGCGAGACGACCGCGACCTTGGACGTCAGCGGGTGCGCCCCGCCGAGCCCGTCGATCTCGCGGGCGTCGGGCGACCCCATCGCGGCGAGCAGGACGGCGTCGCGCGCGGCCGTGTCGTCGGGCAGGTCGTCGCGGCGGAACACCAGCCCCTTGGACGTGCCTCCCCGCATCACCGAGCAGGGGACGGCCGTCTGCCTCACGGCGTGTCCGACCAGTCGACGTAGCGCAGGCCCTTCTCGGCCAGCCGTTCGCGCATGGAGTAGATGTCGAGGCCGAGCTCGCCCGCGGCAAGCCGCGCGCGCTTGCCCGCCTCGTTCGCCTCACGCTCCTGCGCCTTGGCGAGGGTGGCGTCGACGTCCTCGCGCCGCACGCGGACGACGCCGTCGTCGTCGGCGACGATCACGTCGCCGGGGCGCACGTCGACACCGGCGATCACGATCGGCACCTGGCAGTCGCCGGGTGTCTCCTTCACCGTGCCCTGCGCGCAGATGGCCGTGGACCACACCGGCCACCGCATCTCGGTGAGCGTGGCGACGTCGCGGACGCCGGCGTCGATCACCAGGCCGCGTACGCCGTGCGCGCGCAGGCTCTCGGCGAGCAGGTCGCCGAGGTAGCCGTCATCGCACGGGCTCGTAGGGGTGACGACGAGGATGTCGCCGGGCTCCGCCTGCTCGACCGCGACGTGGATCGTCCAGTTGTCGCCCGGCGCCACGGTGCAGGTGAGCGCGTTGCCCGCGAGGCGCGCGCCGCCGTAGACCGGGCGCAGCCGGTGGTGCAGCAGCCCCGTGCGACCCTGCGCCTCGTGGACGGTGGCGGTGCCGAGCGCGCCGAGGGCGTCGACCACGGCGAGGTCGGTGCGCGGTGTGTTCCGGACGACGACGGCCATGGGTGTTCCCTTCGAGCGCGGGGCGAGACGCCACTCTCCCAGGCCCCCCTTGCTGGGGGTACCGTTCCTTCCGTCCAGCGGAAGGAACGGGAGCACTCCATGGCGTCGGACCCGCGGCCGTCGGTGACCTCGCGCGTGCTGGCCATCCTGGCCGCGTTCGACGAGCGCACGCCGCGCCTCACGCTCACCGAGATCGCCGAGGCCGCAGACCTCCCGCTGTCGACCGCGCACCGCCTCGTGGGCGAGCTGCAGGCCTGGGACGCGCTCGAGCGCGATCTCGACGGCCGCTACGTCGTCGGCCAGCGGCTGTGGAAGGTGGGCACGCTCGCACCGGTCGCGCGCGAGCTGCGCCAGGCCTCGCTGCCGGGCATGCAGGACCTCTACGAGGCCACCCACGAGAACGTGCAGCTCGCCGTGCGCGAAGGGGTGCGGGCGCTCTACGTCGAGACCATCCGCGGCAAGGCGTCCGTCCCGGTGATGAGCCGGCCCGGGGTGCCGCTGCCGCTGCACGCCACCGGCGTCGGGAAGGTGCTGCTCGCGTGGGCACCCCGGGACGTGCTCGACGCGTGCCTCGACGACCTGCGCCCGGCCACCCGCTACACGATCACGGACCGGGGACGCATGGTGCGCGAGCTCGCCGCCGTGCGAAGGCTCGGCTACGCGCGCACCGTCGAGGAGATGGGCTACGGCACCTGCGCGCTGGCGGTGCCGGTGGTCGACCGGTCCGGCGAGGTCGTGGCCGCGCTCGGGCTCGTCACCCGCAAGGTGCGCAAGGACATCGTGAAGTTCGCCCCCGCGCTCCAGGTCGCGTCCGCCTCCATCACGAGGCGGATGGCGATCTGAGGCACTTCCGCTCAGCGGAAGCAATCCCTTCCCAACGCCCGCTCCGGCGCGCGAGCATGCTCGTCATGCGTACTCAGGTGGCTATCGTCGGGTCGGGTCCTTCCGGCCTGCTCCTGTCCCAGATCCTGGCGATGCTGGGCATCGAGTCGGTGATCGTGGAGAACCGTTCGCAGGACTATGTGCTGGCTCGGATCCGTGCGGGCGTGATCGAGCACGGGGCGGTGGACGTGCTCACCGATTACGGCGTGGCCGACCGGTTGCACCGCGAGGGGATGCGTCACGACGGCGTGTACCTGCAGTGGCCGGGGCAGCGGCACCGTGTCGACTTCGTGGAGTCGTGCGGGCGGTCGGTGTGGGTCTATGGCCAGACCGAGATCACCAAGGACCTCATCGGCGTCCGTGAGGCCGATGGTCAGCGGTTCTTCTGGGAGGTGTCGGACACCGCGATCCTCGACGTCGACACCGACCGCCCCCGCGTCACGTTCCTCGACGCCGACGGCAACGCCCGGGTGGTCGAGGCCGACTACGTCGCGGGTTGCGACGGGTTCCACGGGGTGAGCCGTCAGACGATCCCCGAGTCGGTGCGCACGGTCCGCGAGCGGGTGTATCCGTACGCGTGGCTGGGGATCCTGGCGCAGGTCGCGCCGAGCACCGACGAGCTCATCTACGCGTTGCACCCCGACGGCTTCGCGATGCACTCGATGCGCTCCCACGAGGTGAGCCGGCTCTACCTGCAGGTCGCTCCCGACGACGTGATCGAGAGCTGGTCGGACGACCGGATCTGGGACGGGCTGTCCACGCGGATGGCGATCGAGGGCTGGTCGCTGCAGTCGGGCCCGACGCTGGAGAAGTCGATCACCCCGATGCGGTCGTTCGTCTCCGCGCCGATGCGGTGGGGGCGGCTGTTGCTGGCCGGTGACGCCTCCCACATCGTGCCGCCGACCGGCGCGAAGGGGCTCAACCTCGCGATCGCCGACGTCAAGCGGCTGGGCACCGCGCTGGCCCGCGCCCTCAACGAGGGGCAGCAGGATCTCCTCGACCGCTACTCCGACGACGCCCTCGAGCGGGTGTGGCAGTCGACCCACTTCTCGTGGTGGATGACCTCGATGCTGCACATGCCGCCGGCGTCCGACCCCGACCGCGACTTCCTCCTGCAGATGCAGCTGACCCAGCTGCACCACGTCACGAGCAACGCCACCGCCGCACGCGGCCTCGCGGAGAACTACACCGGGGCCTTCCTGCCCTACTGATCGCGCGCGATCTCGAGCACGACGCCGACGCCGGACCCCCGGACCGCAGCGTCTGCGGGCAGGCGTGCCAGGTCGAGCTCGCCCAGCGTCCACGTGCCGTCGTGGTCGGTGATGTCGGCGGCGCCGCTCACCACGAGCAGCCACGTGTGATCGGCGCCGGTGCGAGGGCCGATGGCGCCCAGGTCGACGCGCGTCATCCGTCCGCCCCAGAGGCCGCGACGAGTCATGAGGTTGAGGTCGCGCGCAGGCGCCGACACCGTCGTCAGCGCGACGCCGGAGTCTCCGCTGAACACGACCTGGTCGAACCGACGCATCGCGACGGCCAAGCCGTCGATCGACAGCACCGCCTCGACGTCGTCGAGCATGAGCAGCACGCGATCGACGCCGGGGAGCGACGAGAACGGGCCGGGCGCGGCGACCGTCGCCACGCTGATCCGCCACTCCATCGAGGCGGGCGTGGCGCCCGGCGGGTGGATCACGAGCTCGAGGGTCGTCCCCTGGCCGTTGGCCCACGGCATGGCCACGTGGTCGGCGGCCCGTCGGATCTCCACGACGTCATCATTGCCGTCGCCCGCCGTCGTCAGCGGGTGGGGAGCGCCGAGGGACGTCGCCGCCGGCGAGATGTCGCGTGGGGCGGGAGACCGTCGCGGACGAGCAGCATCGCGGCGCGCACGGTCAGCGCCGAGTCGCGCGCGGCGAGAGCACGATCGTGATGCACCTCGTACTGCAGGATCAGGCCGTCGGTGGCGGCGACGATGAACCGCGAGAGGGCGGCCACGTCGACGTCGTCGACCGACGGGTCGGCGTCGGCCGCGGCCGCGAACACGTCCTGCGCGACCATCACGTAGCGGTTGTACTGCCACTCGGCGAGCCACTCGAGCCCGGGCGTGCGCCGGCAGTGGATCGAGAGCTCGTACTGCATGAGCTGGAGCCCGTCGTCGCCGACGACGTGGTCCCAGAACGCCGCGGACGCCGACCGCACGGCGGCCTCGAGCCCGGCACCGGGATCGACGGCGGCCCGCAGGATGCGTTCGACCTCGCTGGTGACCTCGCCGACCACGGCGACGAGCAGCTCCTCCTTGTCGCGGAACGCGTAGTGCAGAGCGGCCTGAGGCGCCCCTGCGACCTCGGCGATACGGCGCGTGGTGGCGCGGTCGAGGCCCTCCTGCGACATCACCGTGATGGCCGCGCGTACGAACTGCTCGCGCCGCTCGTCGACCGAGAGCCGTGCCATCGCCATCACCTCCGGACGTCGGATGTGCTTGTGGTGCTTGACGGTAGCGGATGCCTGCCCTTAACTGGGCCACCTGACTGGGGCAACTGCCCAACTTCGCGGGTCTGATCCGCGGACGTGCCGCCCGGACCGACGACGGTCCCGTCGAGAAGGAGCAGCCGTGGCTCACGACACCGACGTCGTCGTGGTGGGTGCCGGCCTCGCCGGCCTCGCTGCGGCGCGGGCGCTCACCGATGCCGGCGTCGACTGCGTCGTCCTCGAGGCGCGCGACCGCGTGGGCGGGCGCACCCTGTCGGTCGTGGAGGAGCCGGGCGTGGTCATCGACCACGGCGGGCAGTGGATCGGGCCCACGCAGGACCGCGTGCTCGCGTGGGTCGACGAGCTTGGCGTCGAGACGTTCACGACGTACTGCGAGGGGGAGAACCTGCAGCTGCGCCGAGGCGAGCTTTCGCGCTACGTCGGCGCGATCCCCACCGGCGACCCGCTCATGGCGGCCGACCTCGTCGAGGCGATGCTCACCCTCACGATGGCGGCGATGAGCGTCGACCCTGCCTCGCCGTGGGAGCACCCGCTGGCCGAGCAGCTCGACGGCACCACCGTCGAGAGCTGGATCGCGGTGCAGCCGTTCGGCGACGACGCCAAGGAGTGGCTCCGGCTGGTGTGCCGCGCGGTCTTCCCCGCCGAGCCGCGCGAGATCTCGCTGCTGCACGCGCTGTTCTACGTGCGGTCCGCCGGCAGCCTCGAGAAGCTCCTCGGCGTCGTCAACGCCGCCCAGGAGACCCGTTTCGTCCACGGCGCGCAGCAGCTCTCGGAGCGGATGGCCGAACCGATCGCCGCGCGCATCCGCCTCGGCGAGCGCGTGACCCGCATCGACCACGCCGACGACGGCGTGGTCGTGCACACCGACGGCGACCGGGTGTCGGCGAAGCGCGTGATCGTCACGCTGCCGCCCACTCTCGCCGGTCGCCTGCGCTACGACCCGCCGCTGCCCGGGCTGCGCGACCAGCTCACCCAGCGCTCGTGGATGGGCTCGGTCATCAAGGTGCACGCCGTCTACGACGAGCCGTTCTGGCGGGCCGACGGCCTCTCGGGGCAGGTCACGTCCGACACCGGGCCGGTGCGCCTCACGTTCGACAACTCGTCGGCGACGGGCTCGTCCGGGGTGCTCGTCGGGTTCCTCGAGGCCGACGACGCCCGCCAGGCCAGCCGCCTCGACGCCGACGCGCGCCGCAGCGCGGTGCTCAACTGCCTCGCGTCGTACTTCGGCGATCGAGCGCGCGACCCGGTCGCCTACTACGAGAAGTCGTGGAT
>Ga0302299_10000342_pt1 | contig 24561 bp, 24 predicted proteins | sample III_Fen_N3_4_FD_198795 | JGI IMG/M metagenome (GOLD analysis project Ga0302299, IMG submission 198795) | Peat permafrost microbial communities from Stordalen Mire near Abisko, Sweden - III_Fen_N3_4 | ecosystem: Environmental > Terrestrial > Soil > Wetlands > Permafrost | place: Sweden: Abisko...
CCCCAAGGGGACCTGACGCGACTCCCTATGACATCGCGACATCTTGGTCAGAATGGAGCTAAATCGTAGGTGAGGCGGTCGCCTCGGCGGCCGTCAGGCCAGGAAACCGCAACCGGGTAACGTCCCATGCTCTACGACCTCACCATCAGCGCCATCGCCACCCTCATCGTCATCGCGCCCATGGCCTTCGCGGCCTGGTACGACGGCCGGATCGAGGTCCAGGCGGAGGACTGACCTCCACCACCACCCCTGCAGGTCGCGCCGCGGGGGCGCCGGGCTCCCACCCCCTACACTCGCGGGGTGGACCGGATCTCGCGGCGTGACGCCCTCATCCTCCTTGCCGTCCTCGGGACCGGGGTCTTCCTCGCCGGCCTCGAGCTGATGATCACGGCGGTGGCCCTCCCGGCCATCGTCACGGACCTCGCGACCTGGACCCGCCTGCGCGAGGCCTCCTGGATCATCAACGGCTACCTGCTGGTCTACGTCGTCACCATGCCGGTGGCGGGACGGCTGGCGGACCTCTACGGCGCCCGGCGCCTCTTCCTGTGGGCTCTCGTGATCTTCACGGTGGGCTCCCTGCTCGCCGGCGCCGCCCCCACCCTGGAGCTGCTCATCGCCGCGCGCCTCGTGCAGGCCGTGGGCGGCGGTGCGCTCGTGCCCGTGGCGACCTCCGCGACATCCCACCTGTTCGGCGGTGTCTCCCGGCCACGCGCCCTCGGCGTCATCGGCGCCCTCACGTTCCTGGGCATGGCCGCGGGCCCCGTGCTGGGCGCTGCCATCCTGGGCGCGCTCCACCCGGAGGCGGCCCTGTCGCGGCTGGGACTCGGGCCCGAGTCTGCCCTGGCAGGGCTCCTGACCCCCGCCTGGCGCTGGGTGTTCTACGTCAACGTTCCCGTGGGCTTGGTCGCGCTCGTCGTGGCCTGGGCCGCCAGCAGCGGCTGGGAGACGCCGCGCCGCCGCGGTCGCGTGGACCTCGCCGGCGCCGTGCTGTTCTCGGCGTTCCTCGTCGGGTCCCTGGGCGCGCTCACACTGCTGGGCTCCCAGGCCTCCGCGAACGGCAGCGGCCTGGACCCGGCCGCGCTCTCGCTCGTGCTGGTGGTCGTGGCGGCGGTGGCGGGGCCAGTCACGATCCTGCGCGGCCTGCGCACGCCGGACCCGTTCCTGGACCCGCGGCTCTTCCGCTCCGCGTCGTTCTCGTCCGCGGCCATCGTCTCGCTGCTCACGGGCTACGGGTTCGCGACCGCGATCGTGGGCGCCGCCGTGTTCGTGGACCGCGTGCTCTACGGGGGGCCGGACGAGCAGCGGCTCGCGCTGGGCGCGCTCGCGGGCGCGACGGCGGTCGGCGCGCTCGTGTCGGGGTTCGCCGTCCGGCTGCTGTCGCTCAAGGTCGTGACGGTCCTCGGCCTCGCCGCCAGCATCGTCGGGCTCGTCCAGATGGCCGGCTGGACCCCGGCGACCAGCGTCGAGAGCGCCGCCCTCTCGCTCGCCCTGTTCGGCGCCGGGTTCGGGCTCACGGTGACGCCGCGCTCAACGGCGGCCGTGGAGGCCGTCGCGCCCGAGGCGTATGGCACGGCCTCGTCCACCGTCACCGTCGCGCGCATGGTGGGCATGGCGGTGGGCCTCGCGATCCTCACGGCGTATGGCTCCACCACCATCGACCGCCTCTACGACCAGGTCTACGCCACGCCGGACGCCTACCTCCAGTTCATCCCGGAGTCGCTCCAGAACCGTCCGCTGCGTGACGGCCTCGTGGTGGAGGCGCTGGAGCAGTGGGCCGCGGGGGAGGCGGCCCGGATCATGGTCGGAATCTTCCTCGTGGCGGGCGTCGTGACCGCGGCCGCGATCCCGCCGTCGCTCCTGCTCGGTCGGCGGCAGCGTATGCTCGCTCCCGATGCAGGCCACGAGCGCGAACCCGTCCCCATCCCCGAGCCCTGACGCGGACTGGCCGCGGATTCGGGGCGTCGCGTGGACGTCCGCGGGAGCGCGGTCCTTTGGCGGGCGCGACGAGCTGGCCGAGGTCCTCTCGGACCCGGAGGCGACCCTCTGGGTGGACGTCACCGCGCCGTCGCACGTCCAGGTCAACGACATCGCGGCGCTGCTCTCCCTCCACCCGCTGATCGCCGAGGACATCGCCGAGAAGAACCAGCGGGCGAAGGTGGAGGAGATCGAGGGGACGCTCCACATTGTGATGTTCGCCATCGCGTACGAGGGCGAGATCACCGAGACCGAGATCGACCTCGTGCTCAACCACCGCTCGCTGCTCACGGTCCACGAGCCCACCTGGGATCCGTTCACGCTCGCGCAGCTCCGCGGTGACCCCGGGAGCCTGCTCAAGCGCGGGCCGGACTTCCTGCTCTACGCCCTGACCGACGGCCTCGTGGACGGCTACTTCCCGGTGCTCGACGCCATCGAGGACGAGATCGATGTGCTCCAGGACGACGTCATCGCGAAGCCCAACACCTGGACCCTGGAGCGGCTGTTCTCGCTCAAGCGCCAGCTGATCTCCCTGCGGCGGGCCATGTCGCCGGCACGGGAGATCTTCAACCAGCTCACCAACCGGGACCTGGCGCTCGTCAAGCCGGAGCACATCATCTACTTCCGGGACGTCTACGACCACCTGATCCGGGTCACGGACGAGCTGGACAACGACCGCGAGCTCGTCGCCGGCACGCTCGAGGTCTACCTGTCCACGATCAACAACAACCTCTCGATGATCATGAAGCGCCTGACGGGCGTGACCGTGATCCTGGCGGGCATCGGGGCGGTCGGCGGGCTGTTCGGGATGAGCGAGGCCGGCCCGGCGTTCGCGGGCGGCGAGGCGGGCGGCTTCTGGACGGTCGTGGCGTTCGTGGTCGCGGGGGCGGCCGTGACGGCCCTGTTCCTGCGCCGGATCGACTGGATCTAGACGCGCGGGCTCAGCCGCATTTCACCGGATGGGCCCTGGGCACGGCGTCGGCGGGATCCGCGGCGCTGACCGAGACGGGGTAGGCGATCAGCTGTGTCTTGCCGGGCGTGCCCTTGGGCCCCTCGGAGGTCTGGAGCCAGAGCTGCTCCTTGGTCGCGCCGAGCGGGCCGTCCAGGCTGGTCACGTGGAGCCGGTACTCGCGGATCTCGTACAGGTAGAGCTTGAAGTCGCTCGTGTAGACCTGGACCATCATCCCGAGCATCTTCTTGGCGTTGTGCTTCACCATCGCGAGCTCGTAGATGGGGCCGAACATCCCGTCCCGGGCATGCCCGTAGAGGTATGTCGCGCGGCCCTCGCCCGGCTGCCCGAAGGCGTCCTGGGCCGCGGCGTTGGCCGTGTGGAGGTACATCGCGACGTTGCAGTAGGGGTAGCTGTCGGGGCCCTTGACCACCGGCAGGTCGATGTTGAGGGCCGGGACCACCACGCGGGTCGCCACCGCGCGGCCGGGCCGCTTCGTCGGGTCGGGGACGATCGACGCCGGGACCGTGCCCTCGGGAGTGGGGCGGGGCTCTGCCGAGCCCGTTGGACTGGGCTCCGCCGACCCCGACGGGTCCGGCGAGGGGCCAAGGAACCCGACGGACGGCTCGTCCGAGGGCGAGAGGGTCTCGACGACGGCCTGGTCGCTCGGCGTGGGACCGGCGCCGGCAGTCGCGGGGTCCGCGTACGAGAGCAGCCCCGCCGTCACGAGGACGACGCCGGCCGCGGTCAGGAAGGCTGGGACGAGCCGGGCCCCGACGAGGTGGAGGAGGGACTTCATGGGTCGCGAATCCTAGTGCAGCGCGGAAGAGCATGCTCTCACCCGTTCGTGCTGGTACGCTCGGACGGATGGGTGGAAAGACGGCGATCGCTCTGGGTCTCGTGACCGGCCTCGTGGCCGGCGGCCTCATCGTGGGTGGCGTCATCGCGCTGGCGCCCGTCCCAGTGGCGCCGCCGACGCCGTCGCCCGTCGCATCGCCGTCGCCCGTCGCATCGCCGTCGCCCGTCGCCTCGCCGGCCTCCGCTTCCCCGTCTGCCGCCCCCGTGTCCCCGTCTGCCGCCCCGGCCTCCGGGGCCCCCGGCGCGTCCGGGTCGGCTCCCCCCATCGGCCCGTCCGAGTCCGCCGCCGCGCAGGCGTTCGGCGTCAGGCAGCCCGCGCCACACCTCGTCGTGCTGCTCGTGGGCTGGGACACCGTGGACCTCGAGGGCTACCTGGGCTAGTCCGCCTGGGTGACCTTCACGGCTCCGCTGCGCCTCCCTACCCCGCGAACACCGCGGCCGCGTTGCCCACGATCGTCAGCAGCACGTTCGGGAACAGGCCCAGCACGATCGTGAGCACCGTGCTGACCGCGAGGCCGGTCCACACGAGGCGGCCGTGGCGCAGCGTCGGCAGCTCCTCGCCCGGGTCGCGCATGAACATGTAGACCACGACGCGCAGGTAGTAGAAGGCAGCCGCCGCCGCGTTGAGCATCGTGAGGACCGCAAGCGCGGTCATCCAGCCGCCGTACGTCGAGGTCTGGCCGGCCTCGATTGCCGCGAGGATCACGTAGAACTTGCCGAAGAACCCGGCCGTCGGCGGGATGCCGGTGAGGCTCAGGAGGAACAGCGTCAGCAGCCAGGCCAGCGCGGGCTCACGGCGGACGAGGCCTGCGAACGTCGTGAGGTTGCTGGTGATGCCCGGGCGCTTCTGGAGGGCGGCGACGACGGCGAAGGCCCCGAGGTTCATGAACGCGTAGGCGGCGCCGTAGTAGAGGAGCCCCTCCATGCCCCTGATGTTGCCGGCGCCGAAGGCCGCGAAGCCCACCAGCATGTAGCCGGTGTGGGCGATGGACGAGTACGCCAGCATGCGCTTGACGTTGTCCTGCTGGAGCGCGACCAGGTTGCCGAGGGTCATGGTGAGGGCGGCGAGGACCATGAACACCATGGTCCAGTCGATCGCGAGGTCGCCCAGGGCGCCGGCGAAGAGCCGGATGATCAGCGCGAAGGCGCCAACCTTGGGCCCCACCGAGAGGTAGCCCGTGACGGGTGTCGGGGAGCCCTGGTAGGCGTCCGGCGTCCAGTAGTGGAACGGCACCGCGGCGATCTTGAACGCCACGCCCGTGGTCATGAACGCGAGGCCCATGCCCAGGCCCGGGGTGAGCGGCAGGGCGCCCGAGTTGACCTGGCCCATGTAGGCGGCGACGGCGGCGATGTTGGTGGTCCCGGTCATGCCCCACACGAACGCGAGGCCGAACAGGAAGATCGCGCTCGAGAACGACCCGAGCAGGAAGTACTTGATCGCACCCTCGGTGCTGTAGCCGTCGTCCTTGTGGTAGCCGGCCAGGATGTAGCCCGGGAGGACCATGAGCTCCAGGCCCAGGAACAGGACCAGCAGGTCACCCGACGCGGCGAGGAGCATCGCGCCCGACATCGCGAACACGAGGGTCGCGCCGAACTCCGGGACCGGGAGCCCGCGCTCCTCGAGGTAGTCCGGGGCGAACGCCATCGTGAGCGCCACGATGGCGACGAACAACAGGTCCAGGAAGGTCGTCAGCGGGTCGACGATGTACGAGCCCTTGGCGCCCGGCGCGGTCGCGAAGGCCTCCGAGCCGGTCTGGCCCGTGAGCAGCACGAGGGCGGCGATGAGCGCCAGGCCCAGGAACGTGACCGCGAGGGCCGGCACCTTGCGGCCCGGGAAGATGAAGTCGGCAACGAGGATCGCCGCGGCGACCAGGATGGCCGCGATGAACGGGGCGATCGTGACGATGTCGGGGAAGTGCACGGGTGTTCTCCTACCGCCACAGCCCGAGGGCGATGGGCCCGGCGGATTGGACGGCGGCAAGAGCCGTTTCCACGGAGCCGGCGATGACGTTCAGGATCAGGCCCGGCCACAGGCCGAAGACGACGACGAGGGCGCCCAGCGGGACGAGCGTGAGGGCCTCGATGGGCTTCATGTCGGTGAGGTGGTGGCCGAGACCCCGCAGGAACTCGGACAGGTCCCCGAACAGCACCCGCTGGACCATCCAGAGCAGGTAGCCGGCGGCGAGGATCATGACGAAGGTCGCCACGGCGGCCGCGGCCGGGTAGACCGTGAACGTGCCCAGGAGCGTGAGGAACTCGCCCACGAAGCCCGACAGGCCGGGCAGGCCCACGGAGGCGAAGACGAAGAACCCGAACGCGGCGGCGTAGACCGGCGTCGGGCCGCCGAGGCCGCCCATCCTGGCGATCGTCCGGTCGTGGGTGCGCTCGTAGATCACGCCCACGAGAAGGAACAGCGCGCCGGTGATGAGACCGTGGTTGACCATCTGCAGGATCGCGCCCTGCATGCCCTGCTCCTGGAACACGAAGATGCCCAGGGTCACGAAGCCCATGTGGCTGACCGAGGAGTACGCGACCAGCTTCTTCAGGTCCGGCTGGACCAGCGCCACGATCGCGCCGTAGATGATCCCGATCAGGGAGAGCACGATGATGAACGGGGCCCAGGTGTGCGCCGCCTCCGGGAAGAACGGCAGGGCGAACCTGATGAACCCGTAGCCGCCCAGCTTGAGCAGGACGCCGGCCAGGATGACCGAGCCCGCCGTGGGCGCCTCCACGTGGGCGTCGGGGAGCCACGTGTGGAACGGGAACATCGGGACCTTGATGGCGAAGGCGAGGAAGAAGGCGCCGAAGGCGAGGAACCCGAAGGTCCCGCCGAACATGCCGCTCGCGCCGGCCTGGCTGAGCGCCGCGACGCTGAACGCACCGTCCCATGGGTTGGCGGCTCCGGCCGCCGCCTGCGCGGTCTGGAAGGTGAACGCGGTCGCCAGGATCGCGACCAGCATCAGCAGCGAGCCGACCAGGGTGTACAGGACGAACTTGATCGTGGCGTAGATGCGGTTCTTGCCGCCCCAGATGCCGATGATCAAGTACATCGGGACCAGGACCAGCTCCCAGAAGATGTAGAACAGGAACAGGTCCCGGGCGACGAACACGCCGATCATGCCCACCTCCAGGACCAGGAAGGAGGCCATGTACTCCTTCACGCGGGTCTGGATGGGGCTGAACGAGGCCAGGATGCTGATCGCGGTCAGGGTCGTCGTGAGCACCACGAGGACCATCGAGAGCCCGTCCACGCCCACGGCATAGTTGATCCCGAACATCGGGATCCAGGGCGTGCTCTCGGTGAACTGGTCCGCGTGGTCGGTCGCCACGAAGCCCACCAGCATGATGAGCGAGACGACCCAGGCCGCCAGCGCGAAGCCCAGCGCCATGCTGCGCGCCAGGTTCGGGCGGGACGAGGGCATGAACGCCACCACCAGGGCGCCCAGCGCCGGCAGGAAGGTCACGATGGTGACGAGCGGGAGCCCCGTGAGGCCGGTCATCGCGGCTGCCCCACGATCAGGAGGAACGAGCCGGCCATCACGAGCAACCCGATCGCGATGCCGAGCGCGTAGTTCTGGACCCGACCCGTCTGGATCTTGCGCAGCCCGCCGCCCGCGCCGCGGACCACGGAGCCCACGCCGTTGACGGCGCCGTCGACGATGGTCCGGTCGAACCACCACAGGGCGGCGGCCACCCTTCCGCCGATGCGGATGAAGAGCAGGTCGTTGAGCTCGTCGAACCACCACTTGTTGAGCGATGCGCGGTAGAGGAACCTCGTCGCCCCGTTGGCGTTGGTCAGGCGCTGGACGCGCTCCGGGTTGCCACGGCGGCGGAGGATGCCGAACAGCCAGATCCCGACGACGAGCCCGAGCGTGGCCACGAGGACGCTCGTGAGGATCAGGCGGCCGTCGATGCCGAACAGGTCGTACGCGGCGGCCTCCCCGTGGAGGTAGAGCTCCGATTCGGCGAACACGGGGTCCAGCCATCCCGCCAGGAGGCCGGTTCCGCCCAGGGACTGCGGCCACGGCGGCCCGCCCCAGGTGAGCACGAGCCCGATCAGGGCCGACGGGATCGCCAGCAGCACCAGCGGCACCGTCATCGACCAGGGCGACTCGTGGACGTGGGGCGCCACGTGCGGGTCGACGCGCGACTCGCCGTAGAAGGTCTTGCCCATGAGGCGCCACATGTAGAACGCGGTCATCGCCGCCACGACGAGGCCGATGCCCCAGACCCAGTAGTTCCCGAACTTGAAGGCCTCGCCGAGGATCTCGTCCTTGGAGAAGAAGCCCGCGAACAGCGGGATGCCTGAGATCGCCAGCGTGCCGATCAGCATGGTCAGGTGGGTGATCGGGATCTTCCGCCACAGCCCCCCCATCCGGTTCATGTCCTGCTCGCCATCGACCGCGTGGATCACGGAGCCCGAGCCGAGGAACAGCAGGCCCTTGAAGAAGCCGTGGGCCATGAGGTGGAAGATCGCCGCCACGTAGGCGCCCACGCCGAGCGCCGCGAACATGTAGCCCAGCTGCGACAGGGTGGAGTACGCGAGGACGCGCTTGATGTCGGTCTGGGTGAACGCGATCGACGCCGCGAAGATGGCGGTGAAGATGCCGATCGCCGCCACGACGACCATCGCCTCCTGGGCGTGGGCAAACAGCGGGTTGGCGCGGGCCACGAGGTAGACGCCCGCGTTGACCATGGTGGCCGCGTGGATGAGCGCGGACACCGGGGTGGGGCCCTCCATGGCGTCCGGCAGCCAGACGTGGAGCGGGAACTGGGCGCTCTTGCCCATCGCGCCGCAGAAGACCAGGAGCGCCACGACGACCAGGGGGACGGTGAGGGTCGTGGTGGGGTCGATCAGCTTGGCCAGCGACGCCTGGATGTTCATCGTCCCGGTGTTGACGAAGATCGCCATGATCCCGAGCGCGAAGCCCACGTCGCCGACGCGGTTGACGATGAACGCCTTCTTGGCCGCCAGGGCCGCGGAGCGCTTGTGGTACCAGAATCCGATGAGGCTGTAGCTCGACAGGCCCACGAGCTCCCAGCCGGCGAACACGAGCAGCCAGTTGTTGGCGAGGACCAGCACCAGCATCGAGAACATGAACAGGTTGAGGTAGGCGAAGAACCGCCACGTGCCCTTGTCATGGGCCATGTACCCCACCGAGTACAGGTGCACGAGCATGCCGATCGTCGTGACGACGATCAGGAGCGCCCCGGTGAGGGCGTCCACGTGGAAGCCCATGGTCACCGTGAAGGCGCCGGCCGGGATCCAGGTCCAGAGGTTGACGTCCAGCCCCTTCTCGCCGAAGGGCGCGGCGTGGGTCAGGGCGGGATAGACGACGGCCATCGCGATCACCCAGACGGTGACCACCACCAGCAGCGGGACGATCTCCGCCGCGGTGCGCCCGGACTTCAGCATCAGGCGGCGCCCGAAGAGCGCGGTGAACGCGAAGCCCAGGATGGGCAGCAGCGGGATCAGCGGGATGAGGATGCCGTAGATGCCGGCGTCGGCGGCGACGGGTGTGGCCGCCTCGGCCGCGAAGACCACGCTCGGGAGGAAGAACATCTCGATCGCGCCTACTGCCGCATCGCGTCGTACTCGTCGACGAGGGGCGTCTTCTTGTTGCGGTAGATCGCGATCACGATGGCCAGGCCCACCGTCGCCTCGGCGGCCGCCGAGGCGATCACGATGAGGGCGATGATCGAGGCGTAGGGGTTCAGCGACGGGTTGAAGGCGCCGAACGCGATGATCGAGAGGTTGACGGCGTTGAGCATCAGCTCGATGGACATCAGCATGCTGATCGCGTTGCGGCGGGCCAGGAAGCCGAACGACCCGATGGCGAACAGGAGCCCGGCCAGGACCAGGTAGGCGTCCAGGCTCTGGCTGATGTTGTCCAGGAAGGAGAGCATCAGTCGGCCCTCCCCTTCTCGCGCTTGGCCAGGAAGACCCCGCCGATCACCGCCGCGAGGAGCAGGACGCTCACGATCTCGAACGGCAGGGAGTAGCTGGCGAACAGCTGCGTGGCCATGTCCCTGGTGTTGGTCCAGATCCGGGTTGCGGACGCCAGCCAGTCCGTGCTGGCCACGGTCACCGCGATCAGCAGCGCGAGGACGGCCGCGGCGATCGCGGCCGGGAAGGCCTGCGTCTGGAAGACCAGCTCCCTGGGGCCCGACTTGCTCTGGGTGAGCATGATCGCGAACAGGACGAGCACGCTGATGGCGCCGATGTAGACCAGCACCTGGGCGGCGGCAACCACCGGCGCGCCGGCGAAGACGTACAGGCCCGCGAGGGACGCGAAACAGATGATCATCGCCAGGCCGCAGCGGATGATGTCCCGCATCAGCACGACCAGCAGGGCCGACCCGACCAGGATGGCCGCGAAGATCATGAACAGCAGGTCGTCCCATCCGAACCCGAGCAACGGGATCGTCTCAGGCAGCGTCACGCGTCCCTCTCAGCGTTCGTGGGCGGAAGCGCCCGTGGCGGTTCCGTGGGCGCCGTTCCCGGACCCCGGCTGGTGTCCGTGCCCGTTCCCATTCCCGTTGCCATTGCCATTCGCGAGCGAGGCGGGGAGGACGGGGAGCAGCCGGGACTCGTCGAGGATTCGCCCCTCGGCCCGTGCGCGCTCCGCCCAGTCGCGCTCGCGACGGATGTAGCTCATCTCCGTCTCGCGCTCGATCGCAGCCAGGGCGAGGAGGTCGATCGACGGCTCCTCGCGGGACGTGTGGCTGAGCTCGAACTGGTCGCTGTCGCGGACGGCGTCGTAGGGGCAGGCGTCGACGCAGATGCCGCACAGGATGCAGCGGCTCTCGTCGACCTCGTACTTCTGGAGCACGCGCGGCTTGGGCATCAGCGCGCCGGTCGGGCACGTCTCAGCGCAGCGGCCGCAGGACACGCACGGCGTGTCGTTGAGGCTCATGTCCAGCGGCGTCGTCACGAGGGTGTCGAAGCCGATCCGCATGAAGTCGTAGCAGGCGGCGCCCACGACCTCGGCGCACACGTTGGCGCAGCGGCCGCAGTCGATGCAGCGCGACGGCTCCCGGAGGATGAAGGCGTGGGAGTCGTCGCGGACGTAGTCGTGGTTGACCCCGGTGAACCGGTTCTCCGTCACGGAGCGGTAGCCGGCGCCCTGGTGGAAGCCCTTGTCCAGCGTCCGCAGGGTGGTGCCGTACTCGATGCCCAGGCGGCGCAGGTCGCAGAACCCGATGGCCTCGCAGGTGCACTGGAGGCAGCGCGTGGACTCGGCGACGGCCTCGTCGCGGGTGTACGGGATCTCGTACTCGAGGTAGCTCGTGTTGCGGGCCTCGGCCTCGAGGGCCTTGAGGCGGTAGCGCGGCTCCTTGACCTCGCCCGTGAACGGCACGATCGAGAGGAACTCGGGTTGCGGCTCGGCGAGCTGCTGGCGGGTCCGGATGGCGGACAGGTCGTTGCCCCGCAGGTACGCGTCGACGGCGTACGCGGCGCGCCGGCCCTCGGCGATCGCCTGGACGACAGTCGCGGCGCCGATGCGCACGTCGCCCGCCCCGAAGACGCCCTTGCGCGCCGTCTCGAAGGTCACCGCGTCGGCCTGGAGCCGGCGGTTCCTGGTGGCCGTGACGCCGTCGTTGCCGGGGCCGAACCAGCGCAGGTCCGGGCCCTGGCCGATGGCGAGCAGGACGCGGTCGCAGGGGATGATGAACTCGGTGCCGGGGGCGGGCTCGGGGCGGCGCCGGCCGGACGCGTCGGGCGCGCCGAGGGCCATGCGGATGAACTCGATGCCCGTCGTCTTGCCGGTCGCCTCGTCCTTGATCACGCGCGTGGGTCCGGCCTGGAAGATGGCGGTGACGCCCTCCTCGATGGCCTCGTGGACCTCGGACGCCGCGGGCATGTCCTTCATGTCGCGGCGGTAGACCAGCGTCACCTCGCCCGCGCCCTGGCGGACGGAGGTGCGGACGCAGTCCATCGCGGTGAATCCGCCGCCCACGACCACGACCCGCGTGCCCTCGTGGCCCGGATAGGGCAGGCCCAGCGTGGCCGTGCGCAGGTACTCCAGGCCGTCGATGACGCCGTCGGCGTCCTCGTCGGGGATGCCCAGCTTGTTCGTGTCGTAGCAGCCGATGGCGACGACGACGCTGTCGAACCCCTGGTTCTGGAGGTCGTCGAGCGTGAAGTCCTTGCCCAGCTCCATGTTGCAGCGCATCTTCCCGCCGAGGCGGGTGACGGACTCGTACTCGGCCTCGAGGACCTCCACCTTGGGCAGGCGGTACTGCGGGATGCCGTAGCGGAGCATGCCGCCCGGGGCCGGGTCCCGCTCGAAGACGGTCACGTCGTGGCCGGAGAGCAGCAGGTAGAACGCGGCGCTCATGCCGGCCGGGCCAGACCCGATGACGGCGGCACGGCGCCCGGACGGGGCCTGCTTCTCGAACGGCAGCGGCGGGTCGACGCCCTCGTCGAGCATCGCCTTGAGCACCTGGTCGCCGGCGTAGCGGTGGCTGTCGCGGATCGCGATCGCCTCGTCCACCTCGTCGCGCCGGCAGTGCTCCTCGCACGGGGCGGGGCACACGCGGCCGAGGATGCTGGGGAACGGGATCGTGCGCTTGAACGTGCGAACGGATTCGGTCCAGTTGGCCTCGGCGTTGGCGCGCAGGAAGCCCGGGATGTCGATGTGGCTCGGGCACTTGTTCTGGCACGGCGGCAGGCAGTACGCGTTGTGGTCCGAGAAGATCAGCTCGAGGTTGGTCCGCCGGATCCGGCGCAGCTCGTCGGTCTGGGTCTGGACCTTCATCTCCGGCTCGGCCAGGCGCGAGCAGGAGATCGGCGGCTGCACCTCGCCCTCGACCTCCACGACGCACATGCGGCAGGCGCCGAAGCCCGGCAGCTTGGGCTCGTAGCAGAGGGTGGGGATCTCGATGCCGTTGTCGCGGCAGACCTCGAGGATCGTCTGGCCCTCGAAGCCCTCGACCAGGCGCCCGTCGACCTCGAGGCGGATCCGGGGCGTGCTCTGCGGCCGCTGCGGGGACTGGGTGGTGAGCAGGCGTTCGGCGAGCGAGTCCTCGCGGGGCGTGGTCGTGTCGAAGACCCGGGGCGTGTCCGGCCGGACCTCCCGCGGGCGGTCGAGCGGGCCCTCGGACGGCGAGTCAAGGGGTCGGATGATCACGTCGGCCATCAGGCAAGACCTGCTGCGGTCGCACCGGCGCCCACCGCGATCGGCGTGCAGACGCCGGCCGGGCAGGTGGAGCGAAGAAGGTGGTCGTCGAGCTCGGAGCGGAAGTAGCGCAGCGCGCTGGTGACCGGGAGGGTCGCCAGCCGCTCGTGGTCACAGAGGGCGGAGGCGCTGATGTCGTGCGCCAGGTCGCCCAGCAGGGTCGCGTCGGTGGGCCTGGGGACGCCGGTCGCGATGCGGTCGCCGATCTCGTACAGCCGGCGCAGGCCGATGCGGCACGGGATGGACTTGCCGCACGCGCTGTCCGCGGAGAACTTCGTGAGGAGCCGGGCGAGATCCACGATGCAGGCCCGCTCGTCGACGATGACGACGGACCCCGAGCCGATGTGGGCGCCGACCGCGGCCAGGAGGCCGTACTCGTAGGGGGTGTCGAGGAGCTCCGGGGGGAGCAGTCCGCCGGTGTGCCCGCCCACGAGGATGGCCTTGAGCGCGCGGCCGCCGGTGCCGCCGACGAGCTTCACGAGCTCCCGGAGCGGGGTGCCGAGCGGGACCTCGGCGACGCCCGCGCCCTCGGGGCCGCGGAGCTGCACGAGGATGGTGCCCGGGCTGGCCTTGGCCCCGACCGTCGCGTAGACGTCGCCGCCGTTGACGACGATCCACGGGACCGCGGCGAGGGTCTGGACGTTGTTGACGACGGTGGGCCGGTCGAACAGGCCCTTCTCCGTGGGGTAGGGCGGGCGCTGGTCGGGCTGGCCACGCTTGCCCTCCAGGGCCTTGATGAGGACGGTCTCCTCGCCCAGCATGGAGGCGCCCTGCACGGGGCGGACCGTCACGCCGATGCGGTGTCCGGAGCCGGCGGCATCGTCGCCCAGGAAGCCGGCCTCCTCGGCCGCGAGGACCGCGCCCTCGAGCCTGGTCACGAGCGCGGCGTCCTCGCCGCGGACCGCGAGGATCGCCTCGGTGGCGCCGACGGCGAAGGCGGCGATCGCCAGGCCCTCGATGACGCCCCACGGGTCGGCGGCCAGGAGGGCCGCGTCGGTGTGCACCGCCGGGTCCGCGCCGTAGCCGTTCGCGATGACGTGCTTCTGGCTCGCGACCGCGTCGGCGGCGGCGCGCCACTTCTCGCCGGTGGGGAACCCGGCGCCGCCGCGGCCCCGCAGCCCGGAGGCGGCGATCGTGGCGATGGTCCCGGTGGCGCCCAGGTCCCGGACGGCGCGCTTGAGGCCCTCGAAGGCCCCGGCGCGGACGGCGGCGTCCAGGTCCGACGGGTCCGCGGCGATCGCGTCGACGCGCGCGAGCAGGACGGTCGCCCATTCCCTGGGCGTCTGGAGGAAGGTGCTCATCAGCCGGCCCGCCCGCCGTAGCCCAGCGAGGCTTCGAGCGCGGAGCGGAACCCGGCCTCGGCGGCGACCTGTGCGGTGCCCGCGGCGGGCGCCTCGACCGCCGGCGGCTCGAAGCGCAGGTGGCGGTAGGAGGTGGCGGTGCCGTAGATCTGGGCGTACCAGGCGCCCGTGACCCGGGAGATGTGCTTGAGCGCGGCGACGGGGAGGTAGCCGTACTCGGCCTGGGTCTCCTCCAGGATCCGGAGCATCCGCCCGGGGTCGAAGTCGTGGGCCTCGAGGATGGCGTCGAGCGGCGCCACGTCGATGCCCGCGAAGCGCTCGTACGCCGTGTCCGCCACCGGGCGGCCAGAGCGGCGCAGCGCGGACTCCTCGCGGCGCTCGCCGTAGGTCTCCGCGGGACCCCAGTGGACGTGGAAGCGGCCCTTGGTGTCCACGCCGCCCATGTCGATGCACTCGATGGGGCAGGCCTGGGCGCACTGGAAGCACGTCTCGCACTTGAGCGTGCCGTACTCGTCGTAGAGGAGCTGCAGGCGGCCGCGGAACTTGGGCGCGACGTCGGCATGCTGCTCGGGCCACATGATCGTGGCCTTGGGCTGGAAGAACCGCCGCAGGGTGAGGCCCATGCCGCGGACCAGGCCCATGCCGGGAATGACGCTCATCGGACGCTCACGGGTGGAGGACCTTGACCACGACGATCGCCGTGGCCGTCAGGAACAGGTTGAGGAGCGCGGCGGGCAGGAGCCACTTCCACGCGAAGCCCATCAGGTGATCGATGCGGACGCGCGGGAAGGTGCCGCGCATCCAGACGAACACGAAGACGAACATGAAGGACTTGATGAAGAACCAGATCACGCCCGCCAGCCACACGAGGCCGATGTAGGCGAGCAGGAAGGCGATGCCCATCGCCACCACGTTGAACAGGACGAAGCCGATGACCACGGCCTGCCAGGCGGGCATCCTGCTGCGGGTCAGGTAGAACGGCAGCCCGAACAGCAGCGTCAGGGCCACCGGCACAGCCATGACCAGGAGCAGCAGGCCGACGCCCAGGCTGCCCGGGTCCAGGTCGACCGTGATCGGCGCGATGTGGAGCTGGTTCAGGATGTCGTTGACGTTGACCGGCGCGTTCCAGGACCCGAAGAACAGGGTCACCATCAGCGCCGAGACGATGAACACGTTCACGTACTCGGCGAAGAACAGGAAGCCGAAGCGCATCCCGGAGTACTCGGTCGCGAAGCCCGCGACGATCTCCGAGTCCGCCTCGGTCAGGTCGAACGGCGTCCGGTTCGCCTCCGCGGTGGCGGCGATGAAGAAGATCAGCGCGCCCAGCGGCTGCCGGAACACGAACCAGCTCGTGAACCAGCCCTCCTGCTGGTGGGCGATCTCGGTGAGGCTCATGGTCCCGGCGAGCAGGATGAGGCCCACCACGGACAGCGTCAGCGGGATCTCGTAGGAGACCATCTGCGCGGCCGAGCGCAGGCCGCCCAGCAGCGAGTACTTGTTGAACGACGACCAGCCGGCGAGCAGCAGGCCCACGACCGTCATGCCGCCGACGGCGAACAGGTAGAGCAGGCCGATGTTGAAGTCCTGGCCCACGAGACCGCCGACGCGCTCGCCCGTGGCCGGGTCGACGTAGCCGGGGCCGAACGGGATGACCAGGAACGTCATCACGGCCGTGAGGAACACCAGCACCGGCGCCCACGTGAACACGAACCGGTCCGCGTTGGCGGGGCTGAAGTCCTCCTTGGACAGCACCTTCAGGCCGGCGACCACGGAGTGCGCGGCGCCCGCCGGGCCCACCCGGTTGGGCCCGACGCGAAGGTTCATGTACGCGATGACCTTGAGCTCCATGTAGATGATGATGAAGGCGGCCGGGATGCTGAACAGCAGCACGCCGGTGATCGCGACCAGGAACCGCACGATCCCGAGGTTGGAGCCCAGGAGGTCCAGGAGCCACGGGCCGATGACGGCGCCGACGAGCACGGTGAGGATCGGCGCGACGACGAACACCACGACCAGCAGCGGGATGATCACCTTGCCCGCGGGCGACACGTGGCCCAGGGAGCGGGAGATGGAGCTCATTTGTCGATGCCACCCATCACCGGGTCCAGGGAGGCCATGACGGCCATCGTGTCCGCGATGAGGTTGCCCCGCATGAGCATGCCCACGAGCTGGAGGTTCACGAACGAGGGGTCGTGGATCTTCATGCGGAACGGCTGGTCCGTGCCGTCGCTGATCGCATAGGTGCCGTACAGGCCGCGAGGGGCTTCGACGGCCGCCCAGGCCCGGCCCGGGCGCGGGCGGAGCAGGCGCGGGAGGCGCGCCATGATCGGCCCGTCGGGCATGGCATGCAGGCACTGGTCGATGATCCGCAGGCTCTCCCGGACCTCGTCGAGGCGGAGCAGGTAGCGGTCCAGCGAGTCGCCGCCCTCTGGGCCGCGGCCGCGCACCGGGATGTCGAAGTCCAGCTCCGGGTAGACGGAGTAGGGATGCGCGCGGCGCACGTCGTAGGCGACGCCCGACGCGCGCAGGTTGGGGCCGGTGACGGCCATCCGCAGGGCGGTGTCCTTGTCCACCTTGCCGATGCCGCGCATCCGGCGGACGAAGATCTCGTTCTCGTTGAGCAGCCCGATGTTCGCCTCGTGCTGCTTGGCGGCGCGGCTCATCCAGTCGCCGAGGCGGGACATGAACTCGTGGTTGAGGTCGCCGTTCACGCCGCCGATGCGGAAGTAGTTGAACAGCATGCGCTGGCCCGTGATCGCCGCCAGCATCTCCACGATCTCGTCGCGCTCGATGAAGCTGTACAGGATCGGCGTGAGGCCGCCCAGGTCCAGCGCCATCCAGCCCTGGAACAGGGCGTGGGAGCTGATCCGCAGGAGCTCGCCGGTGAGCACGCGGATGTACTCGGCGCGGCGCGGGACCTCGACGTCGAGGAGCTTCTCGAAGGCCATGACGGGCGCCCACTCGTTGAACAGCGAGCTCACGTACTCGAGCGGGTCCACCTGGCTGATGACGTGGTGGTAGTCGGACGTCTCGCACAGCTTCTCGACGCCGCGGTGGAGGTAGCCGAGGACGGGGTCCAGGTCCACGACCTGCTCGCCGTTGATCTTGAGCACGACGCGCAGCACCCCGTGCGTGGACGGGTGCTGCGGGCCCATGTTGATGAACATCTCTCCGTCGCGGAGGCTGTAGAACTCGGCCTCGCGCTCGGTGCGCGGCGGGTACGGCGGGACGGCCTCGAAGGCGCCGATCTGGTTGTCCAGCATGATCCGCGGGTCGTCCGCGGACGCGTGCTGACCGATGGGGTCCGTGAAGGTCGTCATGGCTACGCCTTCACCGTGCGCCGGGCAACGCGCCCGGGGGTCCCCGTGGGCACGTGCGTCCGCTCCATGTGCCGGACGCCGCCACCGGGAGACCGGGCCGCGTCGTCGGGCAGGTAGAAGTCCTTGCGGAGCGGGAAGCTCGTGTAGTCCGGGGGCATGTAGATCCGCCGCAGGTCGCGGTTGCCCTCGAAGATGATCCCGAACATGTCGTAGGTCTCGCGCTCCATCCACTCCGCGCCGGGCCACAGGCCGGTGAGGGTGGCGATGCGCGGGTTGTCACGCGGCAGGCCGTCCGCGATCACGCGCAGCCAGTCGGGCGTCCTGGCGGACCACAGGTGGTACACGACCTGCATGTGGTCGCCCGTGTCCACGCCCGCGAGGTCCGCGAGGAGGACGAACTCGAGGTCCGGCTCGTCATGGAGGGCCGTCATGACCTCGGTCAGGTCGGCGGCGCCGATCCTGATCTCCGTCGTGTCGTGGCGCTGGCGGACGGGGCCGCTCATCCTGTCCGCGAAGCGCTTCTCCAGCCGGGCACGCAGCGTGCGGTCCATGCCTACACGTCCTCGGGCACGTTGGGCCCGATGGGGCGGTCGGGCCAGGCGCCGCGCCGCTCCTTGACCAGCTGGCCGAGCTTCATCATCCCGTAGATGAGGCCCTCGGGGCGGGGCGGGCAGCCGGGGACGTAGACGTCCACCGGCATCACGCGGTCGATGCCCTCGATGGTGGAGTAGGAGCGCTTGTAGCGGCCGCCCGAGCACGTGCAGTCGCCCATCGCGACGCACCACTTGGGCTCCGGCATCTGCTCCCAGAGGCGGACCAGCGGCCCCGCCATCTTGGTGGTCAGCGTTCCGGCGACGATCAGGACGTCCGCCTGGCGCGGGCTGGCTCGGAACGGGAACATGCCCCAGCGGTCCATGTCGTTCTTGGACGTCGCCGCGGACATCATCTCGATGGCGCAGCAGGCCAGGCCCGAGAGCAGCGGCCAGAGGCTGTTCATGCGGATCAGGTCGACGATCAGGTCAGCCTTGGTGGGGATGACCTCGAGCGCGCCCCAGCGGGCGGTGTCCGCCAGCTCGAGGTCGCCCTTCTGGAACGTCGTGAGGTGCGTGTAGGCCGGCGCGGTGCTCGCGTAGGCGCCCGGGCTGGCGGAGGTCCAGAGCGTGTTGGGGACGACGATCGGCGCCATGAGGTCGCTCGCCGGGGCGGTGACCAGGGCCCCTGCATCCGCGGCGGGGGACGCGTCCGCCGCGAGGGCGTCGGGGCTGGCCGCCTCGCGACCGTCGGGGGTCAGCGCCACGTGAGCACTCCCTTGCGCCAGGCGTAGGCGAGGCCGAACAGAAGGATCCCCACGAAGACCAGCATCGTGACGAACAGGCCGACGATGTCGGCCGCCGGCGTGCTCTGGAAGATCAGGGCCCAGAGGAAGATGAAGATCACCTCGATGTCGAAGGCGACGAACATCAGGGCGTAGATGTAGAACGAGATGCCGAAGCGGGCGTGGGTGTCGCCGTAGGTGTCGATGCCCGACTCGTACGGGTAGCCCTTGTGCTCATCGCCACGGGTGCGGTGAGAGATCAGCCAGGCCAGCCCGATCGTGCCGAAGACGAACAGGGTGCCGGCGAAGACGAACCCGACGACGTACCAGATCCCGGTCACGAGGTCCTCGAGGTCGAAAGGGGGCCGAGTCGACTGCGGCCCGCGATCGAGGTGCTTGGTTGCGTTGGTCCGCCCCGCGGCACGCGGCACGGCGCGGCCATTCTAGCAGCGCGTGGAGGAGAAGAAACCCTGTCCGGCGGGGCCGGTCGGCCCCCATCGGGACCGCTTCACGAGGGCCCGGCGCCTCGTCCGGGTGCAGCATGGTTGCCGCCCGGCGTGTGCGCCGATGCGCGTGGGACGGGCGGCGCGCCTGGTCTCAGATCGCCTTGAACACCATGCCGACGAGCAGGATCGCGACCGCGAGGACGAAGGCGATGACCCCCACCTGGTCCGGGAGGAGCGTGCCGTACGTCCCAAGCAGCCCGACAAGCATCAGGACCAGGGCCACGATGATCGTGCGGGCGGTGGGCGCGAAGTTGGTGCGGCTGCGCATCGTCGTTCCCTCAGATGGCCGGGAGGAGGGAGCCGGCGACGAGCAGCGCCGACGACGCGAACAGGCACAGGTAGCCGGTCTGGACGTCCAGCGCGAGCCCGAAGCTCCTCGTGATGTCGGCGATCGGGGTCAGCAGCGAGACCGCGGGCGCTAGGGGCCAGGCGAGGATCACGCCCACCACGGCGAGCGCAACGGCGATGCCGACGGTGACCATCCGGGGAGGGTTGGGGTGGAGTCGCATGTGCTGATGATCGTCCCGTGGCCGCGGCTGCGTGGGGTCGTTTCGCAGGCCGTACGCAGGGTCACCTGCCGTGGGGAGCGGATCACGCGCCCGATGGGCAGGGTGCGGATCACGCGCCCGATGGGCAGGGTGCGGATCACGCGCCCGATGGGTTCAGGGTGCGGATCACGCGCCCGGCCTGGTCACCCGCTCGAGCGCCGGGAGCGTGACGGCCTCCGGCATCCCTCGTCCAAGCACGAGCACCCGGAAGCCGCCCATCCCGCGGGGGTCCAGCAGCCGTGCGAGTGCCGAGCGCAGGTCCAGGGCGTCCTGGAGCGTGACCCCGGGCCGCCGCAGGTACGCGCCGGTGAGATCGGGCGTGCCCACGCGCGCGAGGAGCTCCGCCTGGGTGGTCTCGCCCAGGGGTGCCAGGCCGGCGCGGGCGGCCGCCGCCCGGACGGCCGCGAGGTCCACGGTAGCCGTGAGGTCAGCGCGGCCGACATTGCGGAACGGGTCGGCGCCCACGGCGTGGCGGGCGAAGGCGCGAAGGGTGCCGTTGGGCCGGCCGGGTCCATGGAGATCCTGCGGCTCCGCGGCGTAGTCCACGAGGATCACCGGACCGCGGGCCAGGTGCCGCGTCGCCGCGGCGAGCCAGTCGTCGATGGCGAGGCAGACCTCGGTCACGACTCCATCGTCGAGGGTCACGCCCTCCGCCTGGAGCCGTTCGGCGAGGGCCGGCGTCGTGGGCTCCGCCTCGAGCCAGGCGAACGCGCCGGCCGCGTCGACCGTGACCAGGAGCTCGCGGAGGCCGCCCGGGCGGCCGATGACGCGATGGACCGGGAGCGCGTCGAGGACCTCGTTGGCGACGACGGCGCCCGTCTCGCGAGCGCGGGCATCGATGGTCGGGTCGCCCTCAGCGTCGCCGCCGGGCGCCAGGCGGTCCGCCAGCCCGCCGGCCGCGAGCCGGGCTCGCAGGGCCTCGACCCGCGCCGGCTCGACCTCGACCGGGCGATAGCGGATGGCGTCGAACAGCGGCTGCCGGAGGTCCCGCAGCCCGGCCAGCAGCCCCGCCGCGAGGGCGCCCGTGCCCGCTCCCGGTTCCGTGACCGTGAACGGCTCGGGCCGGCCCATCGCGTCCCACGCCTGGGCCAGGAGTCGCCCGACGGCCGCGCCGAAGATGGGGTGCGCCTCGGGGGCGGTGAGGAAGTCCCCGGAGCGGCCGGGTCCCGCGTCGGACCGGCGGTAGTAGCCGTGGCCGGGCTCGTACAGCGCGCGCTCCATGAACCGTGCGAAGGTGACCGGCCCGCCGGTCGCGATCTCGTCCCGGAGGGTCGCCACGAGCCATGGGTCCTCGCCGGCGGACGCCGGGTCCGGCAGCGACTCGCGCCGGTACCCGGGGACGGCGAACGGCGGCTGGTCGGGATCCATCGACGTCGATGCTAGCCCGGGTGTCGCAGCGCGAGCCGCAGGCCCGGACCCACCAGGCTGTGCCCGCCGAGCAGCACCGGGACCGGGGCGCCGGCCGCGGCGGCCGTCAGCGCGGCGAGCCAGGGGTCGCGGACCCGCCCGGCCAGAAGGAGGTCGCTCGCGCAGCGGTCCTCGGCCGGCGGCCAGGCGCGCTCGTCCGCGCCGAGGCGGTGGGCGAGCAGCACACGGCTGTCGATGAGCGCCCCGTCGGAGACGGCCGCGAGGTGCCGGCCGAGGCTCTCCGGGCCGTCGCGATCCAGCAGCTCGCCCAGCAGGCTCCGGGGTGCGCGACGGTTCGGGCGTCCCACGGCGGTGCCGAAAGCGGCTGTCCGGAGACCCCGCTCCTCCACCAGGGCGCGGGTGCGGGACCGCGTGTGGCGCTCGGCCCAGCGCAGGTCCGTGGCCGACGTCCGTCCCGCGACCAGCAGCTCCGCGCCTGGGTCCTGGGCGAGGCCCCGGAGCCGCGCGAGCCGTGCCCGGACCGGTCCCGCCTCGACGTCCCCGGGGAGCGGCAGCTCCGGCGCCCCGCGGGCACCCTCGAGCAGCACGAGGTCCAGCGGCGAGTCGATGTCCATCGCCAGCCGGCGCCGCGCGCGCAGGTCGCGGACCGGGACGCCGGCGACCTCCGCCAGCCAGCGGGGCAGCGCGTTGTCCGAGGCGAGGTCCGCCGGCACGTCCCGCAGCGCCTCGCCGGCCCGCGCGATCGCGACGATGTCCGCCGAGTACCGGTGGTTGGCGAGCGCCCCCGGTTCGTCGGCCGCGGCCGCGGCCACGAACGCACGCAGGTCCGCCGGCGTCGCGAGGGGGATCGAACCGGCCCCGAGGACCACGAGTCCCCCCGCGTCAAGCGCTCCTGCAAGCCGCCGGAGCCGGGCGCCGAATGGGGTATCGTCGGGCGGCTCGCGGACGATCACGACCTCGTCCGCGCCGGCCGCGAGGAACCCGCGACGATGGTGGTCCGCCAGCGCGAGCCGCGCCGCATCGAGCGCGAGCAGCAGCGGCCCGGCGTCGGCCGGCACCTCCGGCGTGAGGACGAGGACGGTCACGGGCGGCATGCGCCCGAGTCTAGCGATGGACCAGTGACGGAGAGGCGGCACACCGTGACGCGGGTTCGGGCGTACATCGGGCTCGGGGCGAACGTTGGGGACGCCGCGGGGACCCTGGCCGCCGCGGTCCACGCGCTCGCTTCGCTCCCCGGGCTACGGCTGCGCGGCGTCTCGCGCCTCTACGCCACGGATCCCGTCGGCGTCCTCGACCAGCCGGAGTTCCGCAACGCCGTCGTGGCGCTGGACGTCCAGGCCGGTCCGGACCCCGCCGCCGGCGCATCGACGCTGCTCGTCGAGCTCAAGGAGTTGGAGCGGGCGTTCGGGCGGCAGCCACGCGAGCGCTGGGGGCCAAGAGAGGTGGACCTGGACCTGCTCGTCTTCGGCCGGCACCGGGTCAGTGTCGAGCGACCGCCGGAGGGTCGTTCCGACGACCCGGCGAAGGCCGCGATGCCGCTGGTCGTACCGCATGTCGAGGCGCGGGACCGGCTGTTCGTGCTGGCGCCGCTCTCGGACCTGGTTCCCCGGCTGTCGCCCCCGGGCTGGGGCGAGACGGTTTCGACGGCCGCCGCGCGCCGACGGGGCATCGAGGGTCCCGACGCCGCCCGACCGATCGCGACCTGGGACGGCGAGGGCTGGGCCTCCGTGTCGTAGGGACCCGCCCGACGCTGCCCGAACCCCCGACGCTGCCCGAACCCACCCGACGCTGGCCAGCGCGCGACCCGACACGCGACCCGACGCGCGGGTCAGCGCGCGATGAGACCGGCAGGAAGCGCGGACAGGTAGGGACATGGATCGAAGGGCACCGCGCCCACATGGACGCCCGCCAGCCCTTGCGCCGTTGCTGACGTCCGGAGCATCCTTCAGCCGAGGCTCCGCGCAGGTGACGGTCGCGGTGCGAGAACGCTGGGGTGGCTGATGGCGGAACAGTGGTTCGCCGGGCAAGGTTGGTCATCGGCTGCCACCGCCCTCCTGTTGTTCGCCTTGTCGGGCGCGATCCTCGTGTGGCTCCGCGCATCGCGCACCCGCCAGTTCGATCCCCCCGTCAACCGCGAGGCTGTTCGATGGGCGGCCATCGGGTTCGCAACGATGGGGACGGCCTGGCTTGTGGGCGCGGTTGCGGGACTCGGTGGAGTCGTCGTTGTCGCAGCCGTCGCAATCGTCCTCACCTTGGGCTTCTCGCTGAGGGCGCGCGCCCGATCGTAGTGGCCTGTGTCCCTACCGTGTCCGCCCGCCCTGCCGGTCTCGGCGCGCGACCAGCGCCGCCAGCCGTGCCACCGCCTCCGGCGCCGCCCGGGTGAACCGCGCCTTGCCCAGGTTCTCGCGCACGAGCCGCCGGACGTCGGGATCGTCCGAGGCGGCCCATCGCTCGAACGCCGGCAGCACGGCCTCGGGCGACGCCGCGATCGCGACGCTCCACCCGTAGCCGAGCGCCGCCCCGAGGACCCGGCCCGGCTCCCCGCGCGGCCGCGGGATGGCGACCAGCGAGCGCGTCGCCCCGTCCAGGATTCGCGAGGCCGCCTGGACGGCCACCGGCGTCCGGAGGAGTCGCGGCTCGCAGATCGCGGCGACCGCGGCGCGTGCCTCGAGGAGCGTCCCGTCCGGCCACGACGCGATCGCCGCGGTCATCGCCCCGACGTCCGCGTCGCCCCAACGCTGGAGGGCGATCGCCACGGACTCGCGCACCCTCCAGCGCGGGTCGCCCGCGGCCCCCCGCAAGAGCGCGACCAGGCCGGGGTCTCCCTCGACGACGAGCCGCCCGATCGCGACCACCCCGCAGCAGGGCAGGAACTCGAGCGCCGTCCCGGCCGGTGCGTCCGCCGGGCCGAGAGCGGCCAGCCGCAGGGCATCCTCGCGAGCCAGCACGTCGCCCGCCGCGTCGAGCAGCTCCAGGTTGGCGCGCGGCCCTGGCAGGTTGGAGCCCGCGAGCAGGTACGCCTCGCGGTCCGGCGCCGCGAGGAGCGCGGTCCGCATGCTCTCGCGCTTGCCCACTACAGTCGCACGGCGGGGGGCCGGTCCCGGTCGAACATATGGACGGTGTCCACGAACCGGACCTGCTTGGCCTGGTAGGCCATCACGAGCGAGTGCGTCCGCGCCCCGCCGCCGAAGAACCGCACCCCCTGCAGCAGCTCGCCGCCCGTGACCCCGGTCGCCGCGA
>Ga0302299_10000343_pt1 | contig 24534 bp, 21 predicted proteins | sample III_Fen_N3_4_FD_198795 | JGI IMG/M metagenome (GOLD analysis project Ga0302299, IMG submission 198795) | Peat permafrost microbial communities from Stordalen Mire near Abisko, Sweden - III_Fen_N3_4 | ecosystem: Environmental > Terrestrial > Soil > Wetlands > Permafrost | place: Sweden: Abisko...
TGCGTGCGCTCAGTCCCCAGGTCACCGGGTGGCTCGCCGCCGCGTACGCGGCGTGGGCGCTCGCGGTCGCCGTGCTCTGGTGGCGGCGGGGGAGCGGGCCGGATGCCGTGCCGGGCCGGCTTCGCGGTGCGGGGGTGGCGGTGGCCGCCCTCCCGGTGTCGACCTTCGTCGCCAACCTGGTGCCGTGGTGGCGCGCGGGAGCCCCCGGGCTGGTGTTCGTGGGAGTCCTGGCCGTCGTCGTCGCCCTCGTGACCGCGGGGGGCCTGCGGGTCGGCCGCCGCCTGGCGGTCGGCGAGCTGCGCACCGTGGCGGTGCTCACCCTCGTGGTGCTCGCCGGTGACGTGCTGCTCGGGTCGAGTCTGCAGCTCGGGTCGGTGTTCGGGCAGAACCCGGTCGTGGGTGGGCGGTTCTACGGCTTCGGCAACACCAGCTTCGCGCTCTACGGGTTGGCCGTGCTGGTCGTCGTCGAGTGGGTGGCGGCAGCCGGGCGTTCGCGACGGGTCTCGGCGGTGCTGGCGCTCGTCGTGCTGGCCGCCGCCCTCGCCATCGAGGCGCTGCCCACGCTCGGCGCCGACTTCGGGGGGCCGCCCGGGCTGCTGCTCGGTGGGCTGCTCGTGATCGCCACGGCGGCGGGCGTGCGGCTGACCTGGCGTCGGGTGCTGCTGGCGGTCGTCGCCGCGGGCGTGCTGGTCGCGCTCGTCGCGCTGCTCGACTGGCTGCGGCCCGCCGCATCGCGCACCCACCTCGGCGACTTCGTGCAGTCGGTGGTGTCGGGGGAGGCCGGTGCCGTGCTCGGACGCAAGGTCGCGCAGAACGTCGCGAACCTCGGCTCACCGCCGCTGCTCGTCATCACCGTGACCACCGTGGCCCTGGTCGTCGCGGCTCGGCGGGCGCAGTGGCGGCCCGTTCCCGAGGGTGGTGTGGTGCTGAGGGGTGCGGTGCTGATGGCTGCGGTGGCGTTCCTCACCAACGACTCCGGGCTCGTCATCCCGGCGTTCGTCGCGCTCGTGCTCGCGCCGCTCCTCGTCGCTGCTGGATCTTCGCACCAGAACCCTGTGGCTCGCACCGAAAAGGATGTGGTGCGAACGTCACGTTTCCCGCACCGCCGGGCGGGAAACGTGTGACTCAGTGGGCGGGGGTGGCGGCCGGCTCGACGAGCTCGACGAGGATGCCGCGCGCGTCCTTGGGGTGGATGAAGTTGACCCGCGAGTTGCTCGTCCCGCGCTTGGCCTCGGGGTAGAGCAGCCGCATCCCGCGCTCGCGCAGGGTGGCGCTCACGGCATCCAGGTCGGCGACCCGGTAGGCGAGCTGCTGGATGCCGGGGCCGCTGCGGTCGAGGAACTTCGCGATCGTCGACTCCGGCGACAGGGGAGCGAGCAGCTGGATGCACGAGCCGGAGTCGCCGACCGCCATCATCGCCTCGCGCACGCCCTGCTCCTCGTTGGTCTCCTCGTGCAGCAGCGTCATGCCGTAGGTCGAGGAGTAGAAGGCGATCGCCTCGTCGAGGTCGGGGACGGCCACGCCGACGTGGTCGATGGCGGTGAACAGGTCGGTGGGCAGCGCAGTCATGACGCCAACCCTAGGAGTGGGTGCCGTCCGCACGGACGGCCGGGTGGTGAGGGTCACCGGCGCCCGGGGATGGCAGGAGGGCGCCACGGAACTAGAGTCGTGGGCGATCCCCGCACCCCGAACTGGAGGGCTCTCCCATGTCCACCGACCCCACCGTCATCGTCGCCGGCGCCCGCACCCCGATGGGCCGGATGAGCGGCTCGCTCAAGGGCTTCAGCGGCTCGGACCTCGGCGGCTTCGCCATCAAGGGCGCCCTCGACAAGGCCGGCGTGGCCCCGCAGGACGTCGACTACGTGATCATGGGCCAGGTGCTCACCGCCGGCGAGGGCCAGATCCCCGCCCGGCAGGCGGCGAGCAAGGGCGGCATCCCGATGACCGTGCCGGCCCTCACCATCAACAAGGTCTGCCTGAGCGGCATCGACGCCATCGCGCTCGCCGACCAGCTGATCCGCGCGGGTGAGTTCGACGTCGTCGTGGCCGGTGGCCAGGAGTCGATGACCAACGCCCCGCACCTGCTGGAGAAGAGCCGCGACGGCTTCAAGTACGGCGACGTCACGCTGCACGACCACATGGCCCAGGACGGCCTGTGGGACGCGTTCACCGACCAGGCGATGGGCCTGCTCACCGAGGCGGCCAACACCGGCGACCTCGCCTTCACCCGCGAGGAGCAGGACGCCTTCTCGGCCCGCAGCCACCAGCTCGCCGCCCGCGCCTGGAAGGACGGCCTGTTCGACGACGAGGTCGTCACGATCAGCATCCCGCAGCGCAAGGGCGACGCCCTGGAGTTCCGAACGGACGAGGGCATCCGCTCCGACACCACGACCGAGTCGCTCGGCCGCCTGCGCCCGGCCTTCGCCAAGGACGGCACCATCACGGCCGGCTCGGCGTCACAGATCTCCGACGGCGCCGCCGCCGTTGTCGTCATGAAGAAGTCGCGCGCCGAGGAGCTGGGCCTCACCTGGCTCGCCGAGATCGGCGCCCACGGCGTCGTCGCCGGCCCCGACTCCACCCTGCAGAGCCAGCCGGCGCGTGCCATCGCCAAGGCGTGCGAGCGCGAGGGCATCGCCCCGACCGACCTCGACCTGGTCGAGATCAACGAGGCCTTCGCCGCGGTCGGCCTGGCCTCCACCAAGGAGCTCGGCCTCGACGACGACAAGGTCAACGTCAACGGCGGCGCCATCGCGCTGGGCCACCCGGTCGGTATGTCCGGCGCCCGCATCGTGCTGCACCTCGCGCTCGAGCTCCAGCGCCGCGGCGGCGGGGTCGGTGCGGCCGCGCTCTGCGGCGGTGGCGGCCAGGGCGACGCGCTCGTCGTCAAGGTCCCCGCGCAGGGCTGACCGGTCACCCCGATCGGGCCGCGCAGCGTCGACGTCCCCTCCCTCGTCGCCTCAGCGAGGGAGGGGCGTCCGCGTGCGGTGGCCCGGCTGATCTCGCTCGTCGAGGACGCCCACCCGTCCCTGCGCGAGGTGATGGCGCTCATCGCGCCGGATGCCGGTCGCGCCCACGTCGTCGGCCTCACCGGCGCGCCCGGCGTGGGCAAGTCGACGACCACCAACGCGCTGGTGACCGCCTACCGCGCGGCCGGGCTTCGGGTCGGGGTGCTGGCCGTCGACCCGTCATCTCCGTTCTCCGGCGGTGCGCTGCTCGGTGACCGCATCCGGATGTCCGAGCACGCCGCGGACCCCGAGGTCTTCATCCGCTCGATGGCCTCGCGCGGCCACCTCGGTGGGCTCTCCTGGGCGGCGCCGCAGGCGCTGCGGGTGCTCGACGCCGCCGGCTGCGACGTCGTGCTGCTCGAGACGGTCGGGGTGGGGCAGTCCGAGGTCGAGGTCGCCGGTACGGCCGACACCACGGTGGTGCTGCTGGCACCGGGGATGGGCGACGGCATCCAGGCCGCCAAGGCCGGCATCCTCGAGGTCGCCGACGTGCTGGTGGTCAACAAGGCCGACCGCGAGGGCGCCGACCGCACCGTGCGCGACCTGCGGCACGCGGCCTCGCTGACCGCCGGGGCCGACCCGCGGGCGTGGCGGGTCCCGGTGGTGCGCACGGTCGCCACCGACGGCACCGGCACCGACGAGCTGGTCGAGGCGGTCGCAGCACACCGGGCGTCGCTGGGCGCCGAGGGGCTGCGAGGGCGCCGGGTCCGCCGTGCCGCCCGCGAGATCGAGGGCCTGGCCCTGGACCAGCTGCGGGCCCGCGTGGGCGGCCTGCACGGCGACGCCCGGCTCGAGGCGCTGGCCGACGACGTCGTGGCCGGCCGCACCGACCCGTACGCCGCCGCCGACGGGCTCGTCGCGTCCGTCACGACCGGCTGAGCCTGGACTCAGTCCGGGCCGACGGCCGCCGGCTCGGTGAACGAACCCAGCTCCGGTAGCTCCTCCCCGTCGAGCGGGATCGCCGAGGGGACCCCGGCAGTGATCCGGCTCCCGTCGGCTCGCGTACCGCCGGTCTGCGGACGGTTGCCCAGGGTTCCCGGAATTCGGGGCCCGTGCCCGTCGAGGGCGATGACGACCTGCTCCCGCTCGTCGACGGCATACGTCGTGCCCTGCACGACCACCGGCACCGGCAGCTCGCCCACCTCGACGTCGAAGGCGAGCGCGGAGGGGGTCAGGGTCACCCGCAGCCGAGTGTCGCGCCAGGTGATCCGGAAGGTCAGGGATTGCCAGCCGTCCGGGAGGCGCGGGTCGAAGGACAGCCGTCCGTCGTGGTCGCGCATCCCCCCGAACCCGTTGACCAGGGCGGACCAGACGCCGCCCGTCGAGGCGACGTGCAGGCCGTCGACGGTGTTCTCGTGCTGGTTGGCGAGGTCGACGTACAGGGCGTCCAGGAAGTAGCCGTACGCCACCTCGTGGTAGCCCACCTCGGCCGCGACGACGGACTGGACGACCGCCGACAGGGTGGAGTCGCCCGTGGTGATCGGGTCGTAGTACTCGAAGTCGGCCCGCTTCTCCTGCGCGGTGAACCGGTTGCCCTGCAGGAACAGCGCGAGCACGACGTCCGCCTGCTTGAGGACCTGGAAGCGGTAGATCACGAGGGGGTGGTAGTGCAGCAGGAGCGGCCGCAGCTCCTCCGGGGTGCGGCTGAGGTCCCACACCTCGCGGTCGAGGAAGAAGTCGTCCTGCGGGTGGATGCGCATCCCCTCGTCGAAGGGGATGTGCATGCCGGCCGCACAGGCCGCCCACTCGGTGACCTCGTCGGGGGTGAGGGCCAGCTTCTGGGCGATCCGGGCGAACTCCTCGGGCTCCTGGCGACGCGTCCACTCCACCCACTGCACGGCCTGCTCGAGGTTGTAGCGCGCCATCACGTTGGTGAACAGGTTGTTGTTGACCACGGTCGTGTACTCGTCGGGCCCGGTGACCCCGTGGATGTGGAACGAGCGCCCGCCGTTGCTGCGCCAGAACCCGAGGTCGGCGTAGAGCCGCGCGGTCTCCACGAGGATGGCGAGCCCGTCGCGCACCAGGAACCCGACGTCTCCGGTGGCGTTGACGTACTGCACGAGGGCGTGCACGACGTCCGCGTCGATGTGCACCTGGGCGGTGCCGGCCGCGTAGTAGGCCGAGGCCTCCTCGCCGTTGATCGTCCGCCAGGGGAACAGCGCCCCACGCTGGCTCAGCTCGCGCGCGCGTTCTCGGGCGGCGGGCAGCATCCGGCTGCGGAAGTGCATGAGGTTGCGGGCGAGCTCGGGGCGGGTGTAGCTGAGGAACGGCGCCACGTAGACCTCGCTGTCCCAGAAGTAGTGGCCCTCGTACCCCGAGCCGGTCACCCCCTTTGCCGCCACCCCGTGCCCGTCGGCGCGCCCGCTGGCCTGGGCGAGCGTGAAGAGGTTGAAGCGGATCGCCTGCTGGATCGCCGCGTGCGCCGGGTCGTCCGAGACGACCTCGACGTCGCTGGCGGCCCAGAAGTCGTCGTACCAGTCGCGCTGCTCCGCCAGCCAGTGGTCGAGGTCGTAGCGGGCGGACCGGTCCAACGTGCGCCGGCAGCGGTCGGACAGCTCGCGGACGGGCAGTCCCCGCGAGGTGTGGTAGGCCACCGCCTTCTCGATCCGCAGCGTGTTGCCCTCCTGGGCGTCGACGCGCACGACCATCTTGGTGAGGTCCGGCTCGTCGCCCAGGAGGACCTCGTAGGGGTCGGCGGTGCGCACCACGTGGTCCGCCGCGACGACGACCGTCATCCGTGAGTTCGCGCACTGGTAGCCGAGCATCATCCGGTCGTCCTTGGCCATGTGGATGCGCGACTGCAGCACCCGCCCCTCGAAGGCCCCGGCCTTGCGCGGGTCGGTGTGGACGCCCGGGGCGTCTCCCTGCAGGTGGTACTCGTCCAGGCCGTCCTGACGGTTGAGCAGCTGCGAGGAGACGACCAGCGGCGCGTCGCCGGAGAGCATGGTCACCTCGAGGGTGAGCAGGACGAGGTGGCGCTGCGTCATCGAGACCATCCGGGTCGACTCGACCCTGACCCGCTTGCCCGCCGGCGTGCGCCAGACGACCGAACGCCGCAGCACACCGTCGCGGAAGTCGAGGCTGCGCTCGTAGCCCTCGAGGTCGGCGGTGCCGATGACGAGCGGCTCGTCGTCGACGTACAGCTTCATCACCTTCGCGTCGGGCGCGTTGACGATGGTCTGGCCGGTGCGGGCGAACCCGTAGGCCGCCTCCGCGTGCCGGATCGGCCAGGTCTCGTGCAGGCCGTTGATGTAGGTGCCGTGCTCGAACGCGTGTCGGCCCTCCTCGGGGTTGCCGCGCATCCCGATGTACCCGTTGGCGACGGTGAACAGGGTCTCGGTGACGCCGAGGTCGCTGCGGTCCGGGTCGCACTCGACCAACCGCCACGTGTCGACGGGAAACCGGCTGCGGTCGAGCGGGTCGGCCGAGGCGCTGCGGCGCTTCACGCGAGGTCCCCGAGGTCGGCGACGACCAGGTCGGCCCCTGCGGAGGTGAGCACGTCGGCCCCGGCCCCGCGGTCGACGCCGATGACGAGGCCGAACGCCCCGGCGGCTCCGGCGCGCACCCCGGAGACGGCGTCCTCGACGACCACGCAGCGGGCCGGGGTGGCGCCGCACTCGGTGGCGGCGTGCACGAAGGTGTCGGGGGCGGGCTTGCCGGCCAGTCCCAGGGTGGTGGCCACCCGGCCGTCGACCACGGTCACGAACCGGTCGGCCAGCCCTGCGGCCTCGAGCACGGCGGGGGCGTTCGCCGACGACGAGACGACCGCCACCGGCATCCGCAGCTCGCGCAGCACGTCGAGCAGCGCCACCGACCCGGGGTAGGCGGTGACGCCGTCACGCTCGAGCACCACGTTGAAGGCGTCGTTCTTGCGGTTGCCCAGGCCGCACACGGTGTCCGCCTCGGGCGGGTCGGAGGGGTCGCCATCGGGCAGCCGGATGCCGCGGGCGGTGAGCAGGTCGCGCACGCCGTCATAGCGGGGCTTGCCGTCGACGTGGGCGTAGTAGTCGGCGTCGGTGTAGGGCGAGGTGTCGGCGCCGGGGGAGTCCCAGCCGGAGAGGAAGGCGTCGAACATCTCGGCCCACGCGCGCATGTGGACGGTGGCCGTGGGCGTGAGGACGCCGTCGAGGTCGAACAGGACCGCGTCGTGCTCGGACCAGGTCACCGGCATCGCTGTGCTCATCCCCCGAACGTTAGGGACTGCGAGAGCGCTTGCGCAATTGTGGGACGGCCATGACCACGGAGCGGTCACGATCCGCGGTGCCCCGGCCGGTTCCCCGGCCCGCCGGTGGCCACGATTTCTTCGCTGAACCTAGGTTCCTCACAGGTGTGTGGTGCTCACTAAGGTGTGCTCATGCCTCTGCTGCGGCTGAACGACGCCGATGCTGCGTCGCTGCGCGCGGCGCTCCTCCTGCAGCGCTACTCGCGCGGGTTGAACCGGGTCACCGACCGGTGGCTGGGCGACGAGGGCACCGACAACACCGACATGCAGATCCTGCTGGCCGTGCTCGCCGGCGACGGTGCCGGCCCGTCCGACGTCGTCACGGCGATCGGGATGCCGCGCAGCACGGTCGCGCGCGGCCTGTCGCGACTGCTCGACCGCAGGTTCGTCGAGCGCCGCACCAACCCGGTCGACCACCGCCGGGCGTCCTTGCACGTGACCCCTCAGGGCCGGCGTGGCATCGCCCGGTTCGAGCGCGCGCTGGCCGACTTCTTCCGCGAGGAGGAGCCCCTCGTCAAGGAGGTCATCCTCCTGCTCGGGCACGACCCCGAGCGCACGGCGCCTGCCGCGCCGGGCCCGACGGTGCTCGACGTGGTGTCCGCCCTGAGCGGGTGGGGCGCCGCCTACCTGCGCGACCTGCGGCCCCGGATGCGCGCCTTCGGAGCGGTCGAGCGCATCGAGCACCACACGGTGACCATGCTGGCGCAGGGCTGGGCGCGTCCCACCCAGCTCGCCGACGAGCTGGCCCTGAGCCCGGCGGGCACGACCAGCCTGCTCGAGCGGCTCGAGGCGGCCGGGCTCGTCGTGCGTGAGTCCGGTGCGCTCGACAGCGACCGTCGCGCGGTGCTGGTGCACCTCACACCGCGCGGCCGGCGCGCGGCACGGACCCTGCTCGGCACCTTCCAGGAGCACCAGGAGGCGCTGGTGGAGGCGTTCCAGCAGACGCTGGCCCCGAGCTGACGGCTGGCAGCCGAGCCGCCGGGTGCCCTCAGTGCCCGCGCGGGCGGCGTGGGCGCGAGCGCCGCTTGGCCTTGCCGTACAGCCGCCCGCCCCACCCGCTCGGGTCGGCGCGGTCCTCGGCCACCCGCTGGGCCCGCAGGGCGTCCGGCGTCGTGGCGGCGGCCGGCTCCAGCGCGAAGCCGAGCGCCAGCTCGAGCAGCAGGTCGGCGAGGTCGGCGTTGCGGGCGAGCAGCGGCCCGTGCAGGTAGGTGCCGAGGACGGAGCCCTGCCGCGCGCCGTCGTGCGCCCCGTCGTTGCCGTGGCCGAGCTCGAGGGCCACGAACGGCTCGGCCCCCGGGCCGACGACGCTGGTGCCGCTGTGGCTCTCGTAGGCGGACAGGGCAGCCAGCCCCGTCGCCGGGTCGGCCCGGGTGACCACCGGCCCGAGGAAGGGTCTGGCGACCCGCGCCGACACCACGTCGAGCAGGCCGAGGCCCCGGTGGCGGATGCCGTCGGGGGTCACGTAGGACGTGCCGATGACCTGGTAGCCGGCGTTGACGGCGAGCACCGCTGCACCCCCGGCGACCCGCTCGGCCAGGCCGCCCTCGCGCAGCCGCTGGGCGAGCACCGGCATCCGGTCGTCGTCCAAGCCGCCGAGGAGGTAGAGCTGGGCGTCCGGGACCGGCCCCTCGTGCACGGTGCTCACGGTGGTCGCGATGCCGCGCAGCCCGGCCCGGTGGGCCAGCACCCGGGCGTTGCCCTCGTCGCCCTGCGCCGGGGTGGCCAGCGGGTGCAGCACCGCGACGTGCAGCGTGCTCACGCGCTCAGCCTCCGTCGCAGGTCCTTGAACGCCGTGTAGTTGGCGATGACGTGCACCGGCCCCGCTGGCACGCTCCCGATGGCCTCGACCGGGTCCGCGACCACCGTGTGCGGCACCCCGGCGGTCTCGAGCAGCACGGACGCGTCGAGCCGCCGCTGGCCGGTCGCCACGACGGTCGAGCCGGCCAGCGCCGAGAGGTCGACGTCCCAGCCGGGCGTCATGTCGCGGATGGAGAAGGTCTCCATGTCGAGCACGATCGAGCCGTGCGCGTCGCCGGCGAGGGAGACCGCCTCCATCCAGCTCGCCGGGTTCTTGACCAGGAAGAGCCGCACCCATCGGCCACCGATGTCGATCGTCCGGTAGCGGCCGTCGACGTCGGTCACCTCGGCCACCGCTGCAGCGGCGGCCGCGACGGGCACCCCCATGCAGGCGGCGGTCGCGACCGCGAAGGTGGCGTTCGACGTGAGCCAGCGGCCCGGCAGGGTGACGGTGAGCGGTACCCGGGCACCGGTCGGGCCGTGCAGGATCCCGTCCTCGACGAGCCAGTCGGGCGCCGGCCGGGCGAGGTCGCACCCGGTGCAGGCCCACTCGGGACGGTGTGCGTCGGCCCACTGGATGCGCGCCCCGCACCGCCGGCAGAGCACGGAGTCGCGGCGCCACTCCATCCCTCCCGCCACCCAGACCACGCGCCCGGCGGCGCGCAGCGGCATCGCCATCTCGGTGATGACCGGGTCGTCGACGTTGGCCACCACGGTGAAGGACAGGTCGGGGTCGGCCAGGGTGGCCGCCCAGTGCTCGAGGGTGCGCTCGAGGGACACCCCACGGGTGTACTCCCGTGACGCGTTCATCAGCACGACCCAGCCGGCCCGCGTCTCGCGCGCGATCCGGCCGAGCACCATCTCGTCGACCTCGAGCACCGCCCGGGTCGCGGTCCGGGTCTGCGACAGGGCCATCGCGGCACCTTCTCGCATGTTGGACCCGCCCGAGTTGAAGGCGACCGGACCGGCGGTCGAGAGCGCGGCGGACAGCATCGTCGCGGCGGTGCTCTTGCCGTTCGTGGCGCTCACGAGGACCACCGGGATGCCGTGCGAGAGAACGGAGATGGTCGCGGGGTCGATCGTCATCGCGACCCGGCCACCGATCGCCGTGCCGTCGCCGTAGTCGGCGAGGCGCGACAGCCGCGCGGCGGTCCGAGCCCCGAGCGCGGCCACAGCGCTGCGCGCGCGCCGGGCCGATGCCGGGGCGCGCCTCAGGGGCGAGTCCACGCGTCCGTTATATCCTACGGCGGTGAGACAGATCGCGTTGGTGGCCGCTCCGTCGGACGCAGAGCCGCCACGCTACGTCGCCAGGGGGCCGGTGCAGCTGCACCGAATCGCCCAGCGGCACGGGCTGACGCCGCAGCTCGAGGAGACGGTGCGCCTGCTCTCCCTCGTGCTTCCCTTCCGCGTGTCGCAGTACGTGCTCGACGAGCTCATCGAGTGGTCGCGCGTGCCCGACGACCCGATGTTCCAGCTGGTCTTCCCCCAGGCCGGCATGCTGCGCGAGGAGCACGTGCGGGCGCTGGCGGCCGTCGCGCCCCGTGGCCAGCTCGCCGGTGCGGGCCTGGCCGAGGTGGTGCGGGACATCCGCGCCGAGCTCAACCCGCACCCCGCCGAGCAGCTGTCCTCGAACGTGCCGCTCGGCCCCACCGGGGCGCCGATCGAGGGACTGCAGCACAAGTACCGCGAGACGGTGCTCTACTTCCCCTCGCACGGGCAGACCTGCCACGCCTACTGCTCCTACTGCTTCCGCTGGGCCCAGTTCATCGGCGACCCCGACCTGCGGTTCGCCACGCAGGGGCCCGAGGAGCTGGTCGGCCACCTGCGCCGGCACCCGGACGTGTCCGACGTGCTCGTCACCGGTGGTGACCCGATGATCATGAGCACCGAGCGCTTCGTGGCACACGTCGAGCCGATGCTGGCGCTCGACACGGTGCGCACCATCCGGATCGGCACCAAGGCCCTGGCGTACTGGCCGCACCGCTTCGTCGGCGACCGTGACGCCGACGCGCTGTTGCGCTTCCTCGAGCGGGTCGTCGCCACCGGGCGGACCGTCTCGGTGATGGCCCACGTGAGCCACCCCGTCGAGCTCGAGGGCGAGGTCGTGCGCCAGGCCGTCGAGCGGATCCGCGCCACCGGCGCGGTGCTCTACACCCAGGCCCCGCTGATGCGCCGGGTCAACGACGACGCAGCGACGTGGCGCGAGCTGTGGACCACCGAGCTGTCGCTGGGGATGGTGCCCTACTACCTGTTCGTCGCCCGCGACACCGGAGCGCAGGAGTACTACAAGGTGCCACTGACGCGGGCGGCGGAGGTCTACCGCGACGCCCTGTCGTCGGTGTCCGGCCTGGCCCGCACGGTGCGCGGGCCGGTGATGTCGGCGGCCCCCGGCAAGGTCGTCGTGGACGGGCCCGCCCGGATCGGGGACGACGACGTGCTCTCGCTGCGGCTGCTGCAGGCCCGCGACCCGGCCCTGGTGGGGCGCCCGTTCTGGGCCGGGGCCTCGACCACCGCCGCCTGGGTCGACGAGCTCGAGCCGCACCCGTTGTCGGACCCCGCGCTGGTCCGGGCGGTCTGGGGCGAGGGCGCGGTCGCGGCTCGATGAGGATCGCCGCCAACCTCGCCCTCGACGAGCGGGTCAACGCGCTGCGCGCGCAGGGGGTCGACGTGCTGCACCTCGGGTTCGGGGAGGCCGGGCTGCCGGTGCACCCCGGGCTCGTCGACGCGCTCGCCCGCGGCGCCTCGCACAACGCCTACGGCCCGGTGGCCGGGGGAGTGCCCGCCCGCGAGAGCGTGGCCGGCTACTGGACCCGCCGCGGCACCCCCACGTCGGCCGACCAGGTGGTTCTCGGCCCGGGGAGCAAGCCCCTGCTCGCGGCGGTCGTCGCCTGCGAGCCCGGCGACGTCGTGCTGCCTCGGCCGTCGTGGGTCACCTACGCCTCGCAGCTCGAGCTCTTCGGTCGCCGCGCGGTCTGGGTCGACGTGCCGCACGGGTCGGGCGGCATCCCCGACCCGGCCCTGCTGCCCGAGGCGCTCGCCCGGGCGCGTGCGCAGGGGGCCCACCCACGCCTGGTCGTCGTGACCCTGCCCGACAACCCCACCGGCCTGCTCGCCCGCCCCGACGAGGTCAAGGAGCTCTGCCGCGTCGCCGAGGCCGAGGACCTCGTCGTGGTCAGCGACGAGATCTACCGTGACGTGGTGTTCGGGTCGGTGCCGTTCGTCAGCCCCGCCGACCTGGTGCCCGACCGCACCATCACCGTGACCGGCCTGAGCAAGAGCCTGGCCCTGGGCGGATGGCGGGTGGGCGCCATCCGCTTCCCCGACACCGACTGGGGGCGGGCGCTGCGCGACAGCGTCGTGGGCTTCGCGAGCCAGGTGTGGTCCAACCTTGCCGCCCCGATGCAGTCGGTGGCGCAGTACGCGTTCGACGAGCCGGTCGACCTGGTGCGCCACCGCGGGGCCTCGACCCGCCTGCACGGGGCCGTCGCCACCGCGGTGTACGACGTCTTCGCCCGCCACGGTGTGCTCGACGTGCCGCCGGACGGTGCCTTCTACGTCTACCCCGACTTCGAGCCGTACCGGGAGCGGTTGGCGGCCCACGGCATCCGGGGTGGCACGGACCTCACCCGCTGGCTCCTCGAGGAGCACGGGCTGGCCGTGCTGGCCGGCGAGCCGTTCGGCGACGACCCGCGTGGGCTGCGGTTCCGGGCCGCGACGAGCCTGCTCTACGGCGAGCGTGCCGAGCAGCGCACCGAGGCGCTCACGGCGACCGACCCGCTCCAGGTGCCCCACGTGGCCACGGCGCTGCGGCGGCTCGACGATGTCGTCGCGGCCACCGTCTCGGCGTGATGCGGCCGCCATCGCCGCCGCACCGGCCTCGACTACGGTGCGGGGTGTGAGCCAGCCGGTGCGCCTGCCGTTCGACCCGATCGCCCGGGCGAGCGAGCTGTGGCGCGACCGGTGGGGCGACGACTCGCGCTCTGCCTCGATGGCGACCGCCACGTCGGTGATGCGGGTGCAGCAGCTGCTGCTCGGCCAGTTCGACACCATCGCCGGCCGGCACGGGCTCACCTTCGCGCGCTACGAGGCCCTGGTGCTGCTGGCCTTCAGCCGCGAGGGCCGGCTGTCGATGTCCCGCATCGGCGAGCGGCTCATGGTGCACCCGACCAGCGCCACCAACATCGTGCAGCGGCTGGTCGCCCAGGGCTTGGTCGAGCGGGTGCCCAACCCCACCGACCGGCGTGGCGCGTTCGCCGTCATCACCGATGCCGGGCGCGACGCCATGGAGGCCGTCACGGCCGACCTCGAGGCCGTCGACTTCGGGCTCTCGATGCTCGACGCGGAACAGCACCGGGCCCTGTTCGACCTGCTGCGGCAGGTGCGGGTGGGGGCCCGCGACTTCGACGCCTGACCCCCGTGCGTGTCGTGTCCTGCGTCACGTGATATTGGGCTGGGATTTGTCGGTCCGGGGTCCGGTTTGTCATGGTGGACGACAGCCCTGACCCCGGACCGGCGTCCGGGATGCCCCGCAGACAGCAAGGACACCACCTGACATGGCCACCATCGTGAAGCGCGTTCTCGGCGTGCTCCTGGCGCTCCTCGGCCTCGTGCTCAGCGCCGTAGGCCTCTGGTTCGCGACCCAGCTGGGCAGCTCCGGAACCGCCGAGTTCGTCGTGCACCCCGCCACGGCCGACCCCGTGCTGATCGGCCCGGACATGCTCAACCGGGTCGACGCCGACGTCGTCGTCACGGCGACCCCGACCTCCGGCGGCTCGGTGTGGATGGCGCTCGCCAACCCCTCCGACGCGACCGCCGTCGTGGGCGGGTCGCAGCACGTCGCCGTGACCGGTGCGTCGGTGACCGACTGGACGCTGCTCACCAAGACCACCGGCTCCGGGGCCGCCCCCGACTTCGCGGCCGCCGACCTGTGGCGCCAGCAGGACGACGCCAAGGGCCCGGTCACCCTCACCGTGAAGCAGGCCGGCGCCCCCGAGACGCTCGTCGTCACGGCCCAGGGCGGCCAGCTCGACACGGTGACCCTGGCGGTCACGAACAAGTCGTGGTTCGTCGAGGCGGTCGTCGCGGCCCTGATCGGACTGTTCCTCATCGTCGCCGGCGTGGTGCTGCTCACCTCGCGCACGCGACGCCACCCCGGCCCGGTCGCCGTGCCACCGGTGCCGGTGGCCCCCGACGCCCCGGCGGGACCGACCGACCCCGAGGGGGCGATCGACGCCGAGGGAACCATCGACCCCGACCGGACCGTTGGAGCCGGGGATGGTGCCGAGCCGACTGCGCCCCTGACGCTCGGCGACGAGCCCGGGCCGGACTCCGACCTGCAGCACGACTCCGACTCCGACGACCCGACGTCCCCGACCGACCCCCAGGAGGTCACCCGATGACCCCCCGCCCACTGACCACCCCCCGCGCACTTCCCACCCCTCGCAGCCTGAGCCGCCTGGCTGCCGCCACCACCCTGCTCGGGGCCCTCGCCCTGGCCGGGTGCGGCACCCAGAACGCGCTCGTCGGCCTGCACCCCACCCCCACCGAGCAGACCGCCTCCGCGCCGCTCGACGCCGAGGGCGCCACCGCCGTCGCAGCCCGGCTGCTCGCGGCGAGCGAGGCCGCGGCGGGGGACAGCTCCAAGGCCGGTGCCGCCGCCCGGGCCGAGGTGCTCTCCGGCGACGCCCTGCGCGTGGCCAACGCCGAGGCGGCCCGCGCCATCCCTGCGGCGAAGGACACCGAGCTGGCCCCCGCGGCCACCCCGACGATCGTGGCGCAGTCGCAGGGCCGCCAGTGGCCGCGCGCCATCCTGGCGTCGACCCTCGACGAGGCCAGCAACACCCAGTGGCTGCACGTCATGGTCTCGCCGAAGGCCGGCCAGCCGTTCCGCATCGTGTCGAGCGTGCCGATGTTCGGGGGCGCCGAGCTGCCGGCCCTCGGTGAGAAGCTCGCCGGTGCGCCGTTGCTCGACACCGCCCAGAAGAACGGGCTGCAGGTCTCCCCGGCCGACGCCGTCAAGGCCTATGCGGCCGCCGTGGCCCAGCCCAAGGGCAAGCCCACCGACGTGGTCGCCTCGAACGACCCCTTCGCGACGGGGCTGAAGACCTCCGCCGCCACCCAGGCCAAGGCGCTCGGCAGGCTCGGCACGCTGGCGCAGAACCACGTGCCGCAGCTCCAGGACGCCGTCACCTTCCAGCTGGCCGACGGTGGAGCGGTCACCTTCGCCCTGATGCAGCGCACCGACACGGTGACCCCCAAGCCCGGCGCCAAGGAGCTCGTCCTCCCGGCCGAGTACGCGAAGCTCACCGGCAAGCCCAAGGTCACCAAGTCGCTCGTGCTCGACAACCTCGAGCCGATCGTGCTGGTGCTGCCCAAGACCGGAGAGGGCCGGGTCATCGGTGCGAGCGACCTGCTCGTCTCGGGCAAGGGCCAGTGAGCCCCCACCTGCTGCGCGTTTGACAGAATCAGGACCCATGAGCGAGACCACCCCGCCCGCGGGTACCCGCGGCGCCGTCGACCTGTCCTCCGTCGCCGGGATGACGACCCCGTCCGCCGCGACCGCCGGAGCCAGGATGCCGGCCGGGCCCGGGCCCGCGAGCCCCGCCCAGCAGGGTCCCCGCGTGCCCGAGGGACTGGTCGTCGACGTCGACGCGGGCAATCTCCAGGAGGCCCTCAACCGCACCCTGCAGGTGGCCGGTGTGCTGGTGCTCTGGGGGTCGGCCTACCCGCAGACCCGCGAGCTGTACGACACCGTGGTGCGGGTCGCGGCCTCGCTCGAGGGGCGGTTGCTCGTGCTCAGCGCCGACCTGTCCACCTCACCCGAGCTGCTCCAGGCCTTCCAGCCGCTGCTCGTCCAGGCGTTCGGCCAGCCGAGCGTGCCCGCGACCTTCGGCCTGCTCCAGGGGCAGCCGGTGCCCCTGTTCCCCGGCGTCCAGCCGGAGAGCGAGGTGCGGGCGGTGTTCGACCAGCTGCTCCAGGCAGCGGTGCAGAACGGCATCACCGGGCGGGTGCAGCTCGAGGACGTCGAGGGCTTCGACGACGAGGACGCCCCCCTTCCGCCGCTGCACGAGGAGGCCTTCGAGGCCATCGAGCGGGGCGACCTCGACGGAGCCGTCGCGGCGTACCAGCAGGCGCTGGCCGAGAACCCCGACGACTCCGACGCCGAGCTCGGCCTGGTGCAGGTGCGGCTGATGCAGCGCACCGCGGGGGTCGACCCGGCCGCCGCCCGTGCCGCGGCCGCAGCCGACCCCGCCGACGTCGAGGCCGCCATCGTGGTGGCCGACCTCGACCTGCTCGGTGGCCACGTCGAGGACGCCTTCAACCGGCTGCTCGACCTCGTCCGCAGCACCTCCGGAGCGGAGCGTGACCGGGCCCGCACCCACCTGCTCGAACTGTTCGCCGTCGTCGGCGGCACCGACGAGCGGGTGCGCAAGGGCCGCCAGGCCCTGATGAGCGCGCTGTTCTGACTTGGCGGCGCCGAAGCTCCTCGACGACCACGTCCGGTTCCGGCTCGACTCCACCGAGCCCGGGGTCACCGGGGTGGTGCTGCAGTGTGACCGGGTGGTGGGGGGTCCGCGCGAGTTCCGGCGCGACGGCACCGGGTGGGTGCTCGACGTGCCGCGCCCGGCGCTGCACCGCCTCGAGTACCGCTTCGCCGTGGCGCGCGGCGACGAGGTCGAGGTGGTGCTCGACCCGGCCAACCCGGCCAGCGTGCGCACTGCGTTCGGCGACCGGTCGGTCCTCGAGCTGCCCGGCTATGCCGCGCCCCGGTGGCTCTCGGCACCGACAGTCCCGGGCCGGCTCGAGGCGATGTCGCTGTCCGGGGAGACCGCCGACCCGGTGCCCGTGACGGTGTGGAGCCCGCTCGACCTCGCCGACGAGGAGCCCGCGCCGCTGCTCCTGGTGCACGACGGCGCGGAGTACGACCAGCTCGCCGGCATCACGACCTACTGCGCTGCGCTGGTGGCTGACGGCCGGCTGCCCCCACACCGGGTCGCGCTGGCGCACCCCGTCATGCGCGACGCGTGGTACTCCGGGTCGCCGCGCTACCTGCGCACCATCGCCGACGCCGGCCTGGACCGGCTCGAAGAGCGGTATGCCGTGCGCGCCCCGGTCGTGGTCGTCGGCGCCAGCCTCGGCGGGCTCACCGCGCTACTGCTCGGGCTGCTCGCGGCGCCGCGGGTCGGCGGGGTCTACTCGCAGTCGGGCTCGTTCTTCCAGGTGCGCCACGACGACTCCGAGAGCGGCTACCGCTACTTCGGGCGGATCTCGCGCCTGGTGCAGAGCGTGCTCGACATGCGGCACGCCGAGCACCCGCTGGTGGTGGGGATGTCGTGCGGCGCGCTCGAGGAGAACGCCGCGAACAACCGCGACATGGCGGCCGCCCTGCGGCGAGCCGGGCACGACGTGACCCTGCGAGAGGTCGCCGACCTGCACAACTACACCGCGTGGCGCGACGTCCTCGACCCCGGCCTCACCGACGTCCTGCAGCGCACCTGGGCGTAGCGACCCCGGCATGGTTGCGACGCCGGATGCCGACCGGCAGGGTGGGGTCGCATGGAGACCTCGAGCGTGCGCCTGCCGGTGCCGGGCCACGACGCCGACCTGGAGGTCGTGCGTTACGGGACGTGGGGGCGGCCGGTGCTGCTGTTCCCCTCCGAGGCGGGATCGGCCCACGACGCCGAGCACAACGGCATGCTGGACGCCGTGCGGCACCTCGTCGACGCCGGGCGGATGAGCCTGTTCTGCGTCGACTCGCTCGACGGGTGGTCGTGGTCGGACAGCGACCTGCCCACCGAGGAGCGCGCCCGCCGAGGGCAGACCTACACCGCCTGGCTGTCCGACGTCGTGCTGCCCTGGGTGCTCGACCAGGTGGGCTGGGACCAGCGGGTCATCACGGTCGGCGTCTCGCTCGGCGCCTACCACGCCGTGCACCTCACCTTCCAGCGCGCGGACGTCGCCCCGCTGGCCATCGGGCTGTCCGGCAGCTACGACCCGACGACGTGGAACGGGTGGGGCGACCTCGGCGACGCGACCTACTTCGCCAACCCCACGGCATACGTCGCCAACATGGAGGGCGGCCACCTCGACTGGATCCGCCAGCGGGTGTCCGTGCTGCTCGTCGTGGGTCAGGGTGCCTTCGAGGTGTCGCCGACGCGGGCCCTGCCGTCGACCCAGCATTTCGCGCAGTTGTTGCAGTACAAAGGAATTCGCCACGAGCTCGACGTGTGGGGCCACGACAGCGCCCACGACTGGCCGTGGTGGCAACGCCAGCTCGCGCACCACCTGCCCCGTTTCGTCTGACCCGAAGGAGACTGCATGCCTCCCACGACCGACCACCTCGTCGGGCTGCTGCTCGGCGCCGAGGAGGACTGGCCGACCACCTTCGAGGCGCTCGCCCGCCGACTGGGGGTGCTGCGTGCGCCCGACGGCAGCTCGCACACCGTCACCACCGAGCGACTCACCATCGAGCCGTTCAACCTGCGCGACCCGGCCCGCCACGAGCTGGTCATCGACCGACTCGCGCACTGGTACTACCACCCGCGCGAGTGGCTGAAGAAGGTCGCCCTGATGGACGACGTCTACCTGCTCAACAGCCCGTTCACGTTCCAGTCGATGGAGAAGCACTCGGCCTACTGCGCCATGATGCGGCTCGGCATGAACGTGCCCGAGACGGTGCTGGTGCCCTACAAGCACCCGGTCGACAACGCCCGCTGGGCCTACACCTCGGCGCGCTACAACCGCGGCTTCGACCTCGACTCGGTGGCCGAGCCGCTCGGCTACCCGCTGTACATGAAGCCGTTCGACGGCGGTGGATGGCGTGGGGTCTCGCAGGTGCGCGACCGGGCCGACCTGCACCGGTCCTACGACGACTCCGGCGAGATGCTGATGCACCTGCAGGCGTCGGTGCCCGACTACGAGCACTTCGCGCGCTCGCTCACCATCGGGCCGGAGACGATGGTGATGAAGTTCCGCCCCGAGGAGCCGATGCACGAGCGCTACTCCGTCACCCACGGGTTCCTGTCGGAGGAGACCGGTCGTGAGGCGATCACCATCTCGCAGACGGTCAACGCGTTCTTCCGGTGGGAGTTCAACTCCTGCGAGATGCTCGTCAAGGACGGCGTGGTCTACCCGATCGACTACGCGAACGCCTGCCCCGACGTAGCGGTGACCTCGCTGCACTACTACTTCCCGTGGGCGATGACGGCCCTGCTGCGCTGGACGGCCTACTGCGTCGTCACCGGTCGCTCCCCGCGCACCCAGGTCGACACCGGGCCGTGGTTCGCCGTGGCCGACGACGACGTGCTCGACTACTCGGGCAAGCTCGCCGCCTACCAGGCGCTGGCCGACGACTACTTCGAGACCGAGCGCTACCGGTCGTTCTGCCAGACCGCGCTCCCGCACGTCGAGGAGATGGTGCTCGAGTGGATCGACAGCCCCGACTTCGCGTCGCTGCTGCACTCCACCATCCAGCAGACCTACCCGCCGCACGAGTGGGAGCGGTTCGAGGCGCACTTCGGCGGCCTGCTCGGGATGTGGGTCGGCGACCAACGCCGGATGCGGGGCGCCCGGGCGGCCACCGGCTGACCGCGGGCCCGGCCGGTAGCGGTGAGTTGCACCGCAACCCCAGCGGCGCGCGCCGCCGGTGCGCGATGATCCGAACGGCCGGACGGGTTCCGGCCCGGACGAGGGCGTGCGCGGGTGCACCGCCGGAACAGGAGCGCAACGGTGAGCAGCAACGGGAACGACGGCCACGACCTGGGTCTCCCGCCCGGCTTCCGCTTCGGCACGAGCACGGCGTCGTACCAGGTCGAGGGCGCGGTGGACGCGGACGGCCGCGGCCCGAGCATCTGGGACACGTTCACCGCCCAGCCGGGCCGGGTGGTCGACGGCAGCAGCGGTGCGGTCACCTGCGACCACTACCACCGCTGGCCCGAGGACGTCGCGCTGATGACCCGCCTCGGTGCCGACGGCTACCGCTTCTCGGTCGCCTGGCCCCGCGTGCAGCCGGCGGGCAGTGGTCCGGTGAACGAGCAGGGCCTCGCGTTCTACGACAAGCTCGTCGACGGCCTGCTCGAGGCCGGCATCGCGCCGATGGCCACGCTCTACCACTGGGACCTGCCCCAGCCGCTCGAGGATGCCGGGGGCTGGCTCGAGCGCGACACGGCCTCGCGCTTCGGTGAGTACGCGGCGATCGTCGCGCAGCGGCTGGGTGACCGGGTGGCGCAGTGGTGCCCGGTCAACGAGCCCAACGTCAGCACCCTGCTCGGCTACGCGCAGGAGGAGCTGGCACCGGCGCGCGGCCTCCTGTTCGGTGCCCTGCCGGCGGCGCACCACCTGCTGCTCGGGCACGGGCTGGCGGTGCAGGCGCTGCGGGCGGGCACCTCCGGGCAGGTCGGAACCGCCACGAACCACATCACGGTCTGGCCGACCACCGACGGCGAGGCGGACCTCGCGGCGGCCGCTTTCGTCGACACGCTCTGGAACCGCCTGTTCGCCGACCCGGTGCTCCTCGGCAGCTACCCGGACCCCTTCGGCGACCTGATGCCGGGGCCGGTCGCGGAGGACCTCGCGCTCATCTGCGCGCCGCTCGACTTCTACGGCGTCAACTACTACAACCCGATCGGCGTCGGGGCAGCCCCCGAGGACGCGGCCCTGCCGTTCGAGTACCACGACATCCCCGGCTACCCCATGACCGACTTCGGCTGGCCCGTCATCCCCACCGGCATGACCGACCTCCTGGTGGGGATGGCGCAGCGGTACCCCGGCATCCCACCGATCGTCGTCACCGAGAACGGCTGCTCCTACGGGGTGGGGCCCGGCTCCGACGGCGTGGTCGACGACCAGGCCCGCATCGACTACCTCGACGCCCACCTGCGCGCCGTGGCCGAGGCGATCCGGCGGGGCGTCGACGTGCGCGGCTACTACTGCTGGTCGCTGCTGGACAACTTCGAGTGGGCGCACGGGTTCACCCAGCGGTTCGGGCTGGTGCACGTCGACTTCGACACCCTGGTGCGCACTCCCAAGCGGTCCTTCGACTGGTACGCCGGCGTCATCCAGGCCCACCGGGCGACGCGCCCGGCTCCCGCGTGACCACGCCGACGCAGCCGGACGACCGGTCGCTGCGCGAGCCCACCGAACGGGCCTCGCGGCTCTGGGTGACCTGGCTGGTGCTGGCGAGCATCGGGCTGTGGTCGGGCTTCTTCGGCCCCATCCAGGTGCTGCTGGCCGAGCAGTCCGAGGCGATCTCGCCCGACTCCAAGGCCGGCGTGCTGTCCCTGGTGACCGGTGTCGGCGCACTGGTCTCGACGGTGCTCAACCCGGTGTGGGGCGCCTTCTCCGACCGTACGACGCTGCGGATGGGACGCCGGCTGCCCTGGGTGGTCGGGGGAGCCGCCGGCGGAGCGGTGGCGATGCTGCTGCTGGCCGGGGCCGACTCGGTGTGGCGGTTGGTGCTGGCGTGGGCGCTGGCCCAGGCGTCCCTGAACGCCATGCTCGCCGCCATCACCGCGACAGTGCCCGACCAGGTGCCGCGCAGCGAGCGCGGGGTCGTGGGTGGGGTGCTCGCGATCGCCCAGACGCTCGGGGTGGTCGTCGGGTCGGGCATCGCTGCGGTGACGGGCAGCATCGCGGCCGGCTACCTCACCATCGCGGTGGTGCTTGTGGTCACGACGCTGCCGTACGCCCTGAACTCGCGCGACATCCCGCTACCGCGCGAGCTGCGCCCGCCGTTGCAGTGGGGGCCGTTCCTGCGCAGCTTCTGGGTCTCGCCGCGGCAGTACCCGGACTTCGGCTGGGCCTGGCTCACCCGGTTCCTGATGAACCTCGGAAACTCTATCCTCATCCTGTACCTGCTCTTCTACCTCAAGGACGAGGTGCACCTGTCCGCCGACGCCGCCGCGGATGCCGTGTTCACCCTCACCGCCGTCTACGGCCTGGTCACCGTGGCCACCGCACTCGTGGGCGGCTGGTGGTCCGACCGGATCGGCCGGCGCAAGCCGCTCGTCATCTGGTCGGGGCTGATCGCCGCGGCCGCACTGATGACGTTCGCGTTCATCCACACGATGGCGGCCGCCTACGTCGGTGCGGTGGTGCTCGGCATCGGCTTCGGTGCGTACACCGCGGTCGACTTCGCCCTGATCACCGAGGTGCTCCCCGGCGCGGCCGATCGCGCCAAGGACCTCGGCGTCATCAACATCGCGAACGCGCTGCCGCAGGTGCTCGCGCCGGTGCTCGCCGCGGCCGTGCTCGGGCTGGGCCTGGGCTACCCCGGGCTGTACCTGCTCGCCGCCGCCGTCAGCGTGCTCGGCTCGGTGCTCGTGCGCCGGATCCGCTCCGTCGACTGACGAGCTCAGGACAGCAGGGCGTCGACCTCGGGGGATGCCGCACGGTAGCCGGCCAGGAGCCGCCGGGCCGTCGAGACCGAGTCGACCAGAGGATGCAGCGCGAAGGCGCGCAGCGCGGCATCCGCCGACCCGGTGCCGGCCGCCTCGATGACCGCCCGCTCCACCGCCTTGACCTGCTGCATCAGGCCGAGCTGGTGACCCTCGACCGGCGGCAGGGCAGCGGGGTGGGGACCGGCCCGGTCGACCGAGCAGGGGATCTCGACGACCGCGTCGTGAGGGAGCCCGGGCAGCGCCCCGCCGCCTCGGATGTTGAGGATCATCGTCGCGGCCTCGCCCCGGCTGATCGCCGCCATGATGGCCAGCGCCACACCCTCGTAGCCACCACCGGCGACGTCGGCGTCGTCGCGCTCCTCGCCCTCTGCCCGCGCCTCGCGCATGTAGGTGGCGTCGCGCTGCTCACGCACCCGGCGCCACTCCGCGGCCGCCTGCTCGGGGCGGCGGGCGACGGCCTCGTAGAACGCCGACTGCTGGTCCAGGAGGTACTCGCCGCGGGTTTGGGGTGCCTCGAGGATCGAGGCGACCGCCTCGCGGGTGAAGTAGTAGTAGTAGAGGTACTCGTTGGGCAGCGACCCGAGGGTGTGCAGCCACTGCGGCCCGAACAGCCGGCCCTCCTCGAGCCGTAGCAGCGCGTCCGGGTCGGCCAGCAGGCGGGGCAGGTGGTCGACGCCGTCAACCCGCAGGGCACGCAGCCACCCGAGGTGGTTGAGCCCGACGTAGTCGATCTCGGTGGCCGCCGGGTCGAGCCCGAGCGCTCCGATTGCTCTGCGCGCCAACGCGATCGGCGAGTCACAGATGCCGATGACGCGCTCACCGAGGACGGCCTGCATCGCCTCGGTGACGATTCCCGCCGGGTTCGTGAAGTTGATGAACCAGGCGTCCGGGGCGAGCCGACGGGCGCGCTCGGCGATGTCGAGGGCGACCGGCACCGTGCGCAGCGCGTACGCCAGGCCCCCGGGGCCGGTGGTCTCCTGGCCGAGCACCCCCAGGTCGAGGGCGACCCGCTCGTCACGAGTGCGCCCGGCCAGCCCGCCGACCCGGATCGCCGAGAAGACGAAGTCCGCCCCGCGCAGGGCCGTGTCGAGGTCGTCGGTGGTGACCACCCGCGGTGCATCAGGGAAGTCTGCGCCGAGCTGCTCGAGCACCAGCGCGACGGCTGTGAGGCGGAGGGCATCCGGGTCGTGGAGCACGACCTCGGTGACCCGGCCGGGGGAGTGGTCGCGCAGCAGGGCGCCGTACACCAGGGGCACCCGGAACCCACCGCCGCCCAGGATCGCCAGCCTCATCCGAGCACCACCTCGACGCCCCGGGCCCGGCACTCGTCGAGGATCCCGGGGTCGGCGTCCGAGGTGGTCACGAGCACGTCGACGTCGTCACCGACGCACACCCGCATCGTCCCTGAGCCGGGGATCTTGTGGCCGTCGGCGACGACGACGACCTCCCGGGCCGCCGCGATGAGGGCCCGCTTGACCGGCACCTCGACGAAGGTGCTGTCCATGACGTGACCGCCCGGCCCGATGCCGCTGGTGCCGAGGAAGGCGCGGTCGACGCCGACCTGGCTCACGGCATCCTCGGTGAGCACCCCGACCAGCGAGTGGTAGCTGCGCCGGACCAGGCCGCCCAGGAGGATCAGCTCGACCGCGTCGTCGTGCCGCAGCTCGTCGAGCACCGCGAGGCTGTTCGTGACGACCGTGACGGCGCGCCCGCGCAGCTCGCGCGCGAGCAGGGCGGTCGTGGTGCCGATGTCGAGCGCGATCACCTCGCCGTCGCGCACCCGGGCGGCGGCGGCGCGGGCCACCGCCGACTTCTCGGGGGTGTGCGCGCGGGCCACGTCGGCGAAGGGCCGCCCGCTGTCCGGCCCGTCGACGAGGGCGGCGGCCAGGGCCGCGCCCCCGTGGACCCGGGTCAGCACTCCGGCCCGGTCGAGGTGGTGCAGGTCGCGGCGGATGGTGGAGGCGCTGACGTCCAGGGCAGTGGAAAGGTCTGCGACCGTCACGGTCCCGTCGGCACGCACCCGTGCCACGATCTCGGTGTGACGCTGCACCTTCACGCGCGCCACGCTACCAAGACTGCGCAGAACCAGCCATGTCTAGCCGGAGAAGAGCAG
>Ga0302299_10000345_pt1 | contig 24523 bp, 20 predicted proteins | sample III_Fen_N3_4_FD_198795 | JGI IMG/M metagenome (GOLD analysis project Ga0302299, IMG submission 198795) | Peat permafrost microbial communities from Stordalen Mire near Abisko, Sweden - III_Fen_N3_4 | ecosystem: Environmental > Terrestrial > Soil > Wetlands > Permafrost | place: Sweden: Abisko...
GCGGCCGTCCGAAGCCGGGCGCGGTGGAGAGCACGAATGAGCCGCGGGCCTCGTCTCCGAGCGCCTCGAACGCGTGCCGTTCGACCGCAGTGCTCTGATGGATGTGGCCACCGAGGACGATCTCCGCGCCCGCTGCGGCTAGTGCCCTGAGTGCCGTGTTGCGGTGCTTGAGCGGGAACTTGCGCGAGGCCCGCCAGGGCGCCCCGGCGAGATGGTGGTGGCAGACGACGACGCGAAGAGCGCCGGCTGGAGCCTCGCTCAACACAGGTGCGACGGCTGCCAGCCGGGCCGGATCGAGCCGGCCGCCCTGGTGGCGCCACGGGCGGGCCGAGTTGAGCCCGCAAACGACCGCGTTCGCGGTCTGGAGAACAGGATCGGTGGTGCCGTAGACGGCTTCGAAGCGCTCCCAGGGCCGCGTCAGGCGGGCGGGCAACGTGTAGGGGATGTCGTGGTTGCCGGGGACAGCGAGCGAGGGCGTCGCCAGGCGGGCGAGCAGCGCCTTCGCCTCCTCGAGCTCGCCCGTCCGGCCGCGGTTCGAGAGATCGCCGCTCGCGACCACGAGCTCCGGCCGGAGCTCGTGACAGAGTGTCACGAGCGCCTCGTCGAGCTCGGGCGCGGCGTGTGCGCCGCGATGGAGGTCGGAGATGTGGATTGCGCAAGCAGCCACCGCCGAACGAGGCTATACACTCGAAGCATGTCGGAACAGACCCCCGAGATCTTCGACGACCTCTATCTCGGCCTCCAGGCGGGGGGTGCGCTGCGCAAGCAGCGGCGTGGGGAGGAGCTGACCGAGCAGGAACTGGCCGCCCTCAGTCGCTGGCAGCGGCTGTCGGTCTGGCGCAAGGGGCTCGCGATCGGTGCCTTCGCCTTCGGCACCTTCGGGCTCGGCTTCACCCTCGGCGGCCTGATTTTCGGCCGTCGGAGGGCGACGCGCTGAGCGCGAAGGAAGTCGCGATGGAGGAGCGTACCGAGGCTTTCTGCGCGCTTCTGCTTTCTGCGCGCTTCGCGCGATCCTGAAGCGGGGAACCTGCGGTTCCCCGTGACCCCTCCCTCTGCCGCCGGAAGCGAGGGGAGAGAGTCAGCCTCTCCCCCGGGCTCCAGCCGCACGGACCCGGGAGAGAGGCTGAAGCCTCTCACCGGCTCTCCGCGACTCTCTTGACACGAACACTTGTTCGATCAAGACAGGCGCGGTAAGCTAGCCCATATGCCCATCGAAGAGCTCGTCGTCCACGGCGCCCGGGAGCACAACCTGAAGGACGTCACGGTACGGCTCCCGCGCAACGCGCTCATCTGCATCACGGGGCTCTCCGGTTCCGGCAAGTCGTCGCTCGCGTTCGACACGATCTACGCCGAGGGGCAGCGCCGCTACGTCGAGTCGCTCTCCGCCTACGCGCGGCAGTTCCTGCAGATGATGGAGAAGCCCGACGTCGACTCGATCGACGGCCTCTCACCCGCCATCTCGATCGACCAGAAGACGACCTCGCGCAACCCGCGCTCGACGGTCGGGACGGTGACCGAGATCTACGACTACCTGCGCCTGCTGTATGCCCGTGTCGGCCGGCCGCACTGCCCCGTCTGCGGTCGTCCGATCGCCGGTCAGAGCCTCGACCAGATCGTGGAGCAGATCCTCGCGCTCCCCGAGGGCACCCGCTTCACCGTCAACGCGCCGATCGTGCGCGACCGCAAGGGCGAGTTCCGCGACGTGCTCGAGGAGCTGCGGCGCGACGGCTTCACGCGCGTCAAGGTCGACGGCGAGCAGCGCCTGCTCGAGGACGAGATCCTCCTCGACAAGAAGTTCAAGCACACGATCGAGGTCGTCGTCGACCGTCTCGTCCTCAAGCACGACCTCCGGCAGCGCCTGACGCAGTCGGTCGAGACCGCCACCTCGCTCGCCGAGGGGCTCGTCGGCGTCGACGTCGTGGACGGGGAGAGCTACCTCTATTCCGAGAACTTCGCCTGCCCGGAGCACGGCGTGTCGCTGCCCGAGCTCGAGCCGCGCATCTTCTCCTTCAACGCGCCCCACGGCGCGTGCTCGCGCTGCACCGGTCTCGGAGCGCAGCTCGAGATCGACCCCGACATGCTTGTGCCCGATACCTCGGTCTCGATCGCCGAAGGCGCGCTCGTGCCGTGGTCGGTCGGCAGCTCCAGCTTCTACGAGGGCGTCATCCAGGCGATCGCCGACCGCTACGAGGTCGACACCGACCTGCCGTGGCGCGAGCTGACCGAGGAGCAACAGGGCTGGTTCCTCTACGGCACGAACGGCGACCGGATCCTCGTCCAATACAAGAACCGGATGGGCCGCAAGCGCCAGTACGCGATGGCGTTCGAGGGCATCCTGAAGAACCTGGAGCGGCGCTACCGCGAGACCGACTCGAGCCAGCAGCGGGAGCGGATCGAGGAGTACATGAGCTTCCGGCCCTGCCCGGACTGCCACGGCGCCCGCCTCAAGCCGGCGGTGCTGGCGGTGACCGTGGGCGGGCGCTCGATCCACGAGTTCACCGGGCTCTCGGTCGCGGCTGCGCTCCGCTTTCTCGACGACCTCGGGCTGACGCCCACGGAGGAGCTGATCGGCCACCGGATCGTGAAGGAGATCCGCGAGCGACTCACCTTCCTCTCCGACGTCGGCGTCGGCTATCTCCAGCTCGACCGGGCCGCGAAGACGCTCTCGGGCGGCGAGGCCCAGCGGCTCCGGCTGGCCACGCAGATCGGCTCCCAGCTCGTCGGCGTCCTCTACATCCTCGACGAGCCCTCGATCGGCCTCCACCAGCGCGACAACGACCGGCTGATCGGGACGTTGCAGCGGCTGAAGGCGCTCGGCAACACCGTGCTCGTTGTCGAGCACGACGAGCAGATGATGCGCGTCGCCGACTGGGTCGTCGACATGGGGCCGGGCGCGGGCGAGCACGGTGGCCGGGTCGTCGCCGAGGGCACCGCGAAGCAGATCATGCGCACGAAGGGCTCCGTCACGGGCGACTTCCTCTCCGGCCGGCGCTCGATCGCGATTCCGCCGCGGCGCGAGGACGACCGCGGTGTCTTCACCGTCCGCGGCGCCGCCCAGCACAATCTCAAGGGCATCGACGTTGAGTTTCCGGTGGGGAAGTTCGTCTGCGTCACCGGCGTCTCCGGTTCCGGCAAGTCGACGCTCGTCAACGAGATCGTCTTCAAGGCACTCGCGAACCGCCTCAACAAGGTGCGCATCAAGCCGGGTGAGCACGAGGACGTCGAGGGCATCGACGTGTTCGACAAGGTGATCGACATCGACCAAACGCCGATCGGCCGCACGCCCCGCTCGAACCCCGCCACCTACACCGACCTCTTCACCCACGTGCGCGAGCTCTACTCGCTGACGCCCGAGGCGAAGGTGCGCGGCTACAAGCCGGGGCGGTTCTCGTTCAACGTGCGCGGTGGCCGCTGCGAGACGTGCAAGGGGGACGGTCAGATCAAGATCGAGATGCACTTCCTGCCGGACGTCTACGTGCCCTGCGAGACGTGCCACGGCAAGCGCTACAACAAGGAGACGCTCGAGGTCAGGTTCAAGGGCAAGTCGATCTCGGACGTCCTCGAGATGTCGGTCGAGGAGGCGCTCGACTTCTTCGCCCGGATTCCCAAGATCCACCGGCGGCTCCAGACCCTGCACGACGTGGGCCTCGACTACATCCGCCTCGGCCAGCCGGCGACGACACTCTCGGGTGGCGAGGCGCAGCGCGTCAAGCTGGCCTCCGAGCTCTCGAAGGTCGCCACCGGCCGCACGCTCTACATCCTCGACGAGCCCACCACCGGGCTCCACTTCGCGGACATCGAGAAGCTCCTCGAGGTGCTCCAGCGCCTCGTCGACACCGGTAACACGGTGCTCGTGATCGAGCACAACCTCGATGTGATCAAGCAGGCCGACTGGGTCGTCGACCTCGGGCCCGAAGGCGGGGAGGCGGGCGGCGAGCTGATCGCCACCGGCACGCCCGAGGAGATCTCCGCCGTCGAGGGCTCCTACACGGGCCAGTTCCTCCGCGGCGTGCTCGCCGGCGCCGCCGCGGCTGTCGCCGCCTGAGCGATCAGGTCACTGGTCGAGGCCGTCCGTGCTCGAGCCCTCGTTGCCCTTCGCAAGCTCCTCGGCCGAGCCGATGCTCTCGACGACCGGCGGCTCGTAGGTGGGCTCATCGCTGGGCTCGACGCGCTCCAGGTCTTCCGGCATCGCACACCTCCGCTGAGAATGATGAACCGAGCAGCGACACTACCAGGGAGCGCGTACGGCTTTCGCATCGCCGGTGTCGGCGGCAGGTACCTCCAGGAGGCCGACGACGCGACGCGACCGCTGCTCACCGTTCGCCGGGTCGTGCGGGACGGACGGAGCGGTGCGGCCGTGTCGCCGCCGGGCTCGCGCACGATGGCTCTCGTCGGGGGCGGTCGGCTCGTTCTCGACGGAGCGACCCTGACGGCCACCTACGAGCTGCCCGCGTATCTCGACGACGACGACCTCGCTCATCCCTTTCTGGCGGCATCTGCCTCCGTCATGGCGGGTTGGCAGGGCTGGGACGTCTTTCACGCGGGAGCCTTCAGCCGGAACGGCCGGGCCGTCGCCCTCCTCGGACGGCGCGAGCAGGGCAAATCGACCCTGCTCGCGGCGATGGCACTCGAGGGCACCGACGTCGTCACGGACGACGTCGTCGTGGTGGAGCAAGGTCGCGCGCACGTCGGGCCGCGGTGCATCGACCTGCGGTCTCCGGGGGCGGAGCAGGCGTTCCCGGGCGCGCCGCTCGAGCGGAGTCGAGCGGGCGACCGCCTCAGGCTCGCCCTCCCGTGCCTCGACGTCGTCCCCGAGCTCGTCGGCTGGGTCTCGCTCGCCTGGGATGAGCGGCTCGAGCTCGTGCCGCTGCGACCCTCACAGCGCCTCCAGCGCCTCGCGAGCTCTCACAGCAGGGCCGGCTCTCCGCGGGACGACGCGCTCCTCGAGCTCGCGCGACTGCCCGGCTGGGAGCTACGACGTCCGCGCCGCCTGGAGCTTCTCCCCGAGGCGACCGGCCGGCTGCTCGAGCTCCCGACCCCCTGACGGGTCGCGGCTCTCGGCGGAGAGCCATGCGGCCTGGAGCGCCAGGGCGCTCGACCCGCGTGGCATGCGCCCGAGCCACGCCCGCCGCAGCTCCTCGGCGTCGACGATGGCCGGATCGAGCCCGGAGCCGTCCCACCGCTTCGCGAACGCCCGGCTCGGTCCGCGGAAGTACGCGTGATGGAAGTGCGCCTTGCTCTGCCGGACGAGGAGCGGCTCGGGCAGGTCGTCGCCGGCGAGAAGCCGCAGCAAGGCCTCGCGGTTGCCGAGGCCCGCTCTGCCGCCCGCCGAAGCGAGGGTGGCGAGGAGCGAGCGGTCGAGCAGGGGATGGAAGGCGAGCACGCCGCTCTCACCGAGGACGAGCTCCAGCGAGCATTGAACAGAGGCCATCGTCCTCCGTCGCGCCAGCCAGCGCACGTATCCGTCCCACCTCGCAGGCTCGGACGACGCCGCCTCGAGCCAGCAACGGGCGAAGGCCCCGCGTGCGGGCTCGGTCAGCCACGGCCGGTCGGGAACGTCACCGCGGAGGACGAGCCGGCGCAGGCGCCGCGTTGCCGTGGCGTAGGCGACGACGCCCGCCGCCTGCAGCCCGCGGCTCCGCGACAGGCGAGGGCTCTGCCGCGCCCCGATCCACCCGCCGAGAAGCTGATCGCCACCGAATCCGGTGACGAGAGACCGGCAGTGCACGCACTCGGCGAGCAGCGCGAAGAGCCCGGCGTGCGGCGGGTGCAGCACTCCGTGACGGCGAAGCGTCGCCGCGGCGCGCGGCCCGATGAGGTCGAGCTCGTCCTCGAGCTCGACGCGAACCCAGTCGCGGAGGCCGAGGTGGGCGACGACGAGGTCCTGCCACTCCGCCTCGCCGGTGCCGGGCGCGTTGACGAAGCGGGCGCTCACGGGGACGGGGAGATCGAGACCCTCCCGTCGCGCGACGGCCACGGCAACGGCCAGCAGGAGCGACGAGTCCCGGCCGCCCGAGAACGTGACGGCGCACGGCGGGCGCTCGAGCGCCGCGACGAGCGTGTGCTCGAGCGCGGCGCGCGGCGACAGTCCCGCGACCGCCGGAGGGAGCGGCGGCACCGACTCCTCCCGGCCGATGACGGAGCCGACCGCGACCTCGAGCGGCGTCGGGGGGAGCACGAGCGCGGTCACGGCCGGTCGAGCAGCCCGCGTGCGGCCAGCGAGTCGACGAACCGGTCGACATCACCGTCGGCGATCCCGGGGGCCAGTCCGAAGCGCTCCTCGAGCGTGTGCGCGAGTGCAGCGCGGGTCGTGCCCGCGAGGAGCAGGGGCCAGAGCAGCGCGCCGCTGCCGGTGACGGCGACGTACTCGCCGGCAGGTCGATCCAGCGCGACGATCTCGCCGTCCACCTCGCGCCACTCGACCGCGTCGCCTCGCAGCCGGATCGTCTCGCTCATCCGCCCGCCCCCCAAGACCTGGCTGACCTCAGCGGCGGTGAGATCGAGGTCGATCGTCCGCGCCTCTCGGGCCTTCGAGCCCGCTCCTGTCGTGCGGCACCGCACGACGGGGAGCTCATGCCCGGGTCCCGGCCTCGTCGAGGGCAGCTTCGGCGCCGGCGAGCCGATCGAGCCAGGGCGTCGCCTCGAGTTGCCCGAGGATCTCGCGCGACTCGGCGAGCAGCGGGACGGCCTCGGCCGAACGTCCTTGCCCGAGGAGCCACTCGGCGTGCTCGAGCTGGGTGACCGCGAGCCGGAAGACGACGCCGATCGACCGGAAGCGCTGCTCGGCGGCCACGAATCCGTGTGCCGCCGACGAGGCGGCGCCCGCGAGCCGCGCGCGGAAGCGGTCGGCCTGAGCGGTCAGGTAGGGCGGCCGGAGGCCGGGGGGAACGGCATCGATCGTCGCGACGAGCTCCGCTGCCCGCTCCGCCTCGCCGAGGGCGAGCGCCGCCTCGATCGCCTCGACGAGCCCCTGCTTGACCGACTGCGTGCTGATCCCGAACGACTCCCTCGACAGGTCCGACGCCTCCACCCCGGCCGCGAGAGCATCGGCGAGACGCCCCTCGGCGCGGAGGACTACGGCGTCCGCACTCTGATAGCCGGAGCGATCCTGGACGTCGGGTGCTGCCGCGAGGTGGCTGAACAGGGAGAGGAGCCGGCGCGCCTCGGCAGCATGGCCGCGGTGAACGTGGATCTCGAGCGTCGAGGTGAGCAGGCTCATCGTCAAGGCAGCGCTGAGCTTCTCCTCCGGTACCTCGGCGGCCGTCGTGAGCGCTTCCTCCCAACGGCCGAGCATGTACAGCGGGTAGGTCATCTCGGCCAGTACCGACCATTCGCCTGGTCGGGAGCCGCGGCGGCGAACGATCGCGAGATCTGCTTCCAGGTAACCGAGGGACTCGGCGTACCGATCTCGCTGGAACGCGAGGTCGGAGAGGTTGAAGTAGAGGCTGTACGCGCGCTCCCAGTCTTCGTGGTCGAGCGCGACCGTGAGGCCGTGCTTCGTGTAGGCGAGGGCCTCCTCCGGATGGCCCTTGGCCGTCGCGATGATCCCTTTCGCAGCGAAAGCCCGGGACACCGCCTCGTGGACCCCGAGCGACTCGCCGACGTCGAGTGCGAGCGACAGCCGCTCTTCGGCACGGTCGTGGTCACCGGTGAACACGTATGCGAGGCCGAGAGCCGAGGCGAGGTTGGCGAGCTCGGCGTCCGCCTCCCCGGCGGAGGCGACCTCGAGCGCTCGTTCGCTGCGGGAGAGCGCTGCCTCGTGGCGTCCCAGGTCCCATTCCACGTTGCTCAGCTTCCGGGCGACACGTGCCCCGGCCCGGACGTCCCCGACGGACTCGAAGTCGGCAACCGAGGCGAGCAGCAGCCGTTCGGCGGTATGCCGGTCGCCGGCGTACTGCGCGTGCCACCCGGCCCGCTCGAGCAGCTCGCCTCGCTCGCCCGCTTCGTCTGCGAGCTCGGCGGCCTGCTCGAGGTAGCGCTGCGCCTCACCGGCCGCCCCGAGCGCATCGGCCCGCTCGCCCGCACGCACGAGCGTGTGGCGGGCTTTCGCCTTCACTGCGGCCGCATCGTCTGCGTCGGGTGCGGCCGCGTAGGCGTCGAGGTAGTGGGAGGCGAGAACCTCGGCGATCTCGCCGTCGTCCGGGAACGCCGCTTCGAGATGTGCGGCGGCGGCCAGGTGCCGCGCCCGCCGTTCTCTGCGCGACAGCGTCTCGGCCGCGATGTGGCGCACGAGATCCTGAAGGAAGCCGTATTGCCCGAGCTCCGGAGAGCGAGGATCCGCCTGCAGCGAGAGCACTTCCTTGCGCACGAGCGATGCGAGCAGTGGCTCCAGCTCGGCCGGCGTCATGCCGGAGACGGCGGCGAGCGCCTCCGGGGTGAACGTCTTCCCCAGCACGGCGCCGTCCTGGAGCACGCGGCGCTCGTTGGGCGCGAGGCCGTCGAGGCGCGCCGCGATCAGAGCGTGGAGGGTCTCGGGCACCTCGAGCGCGTCGATCGCGGCAGTCGGCGTGTAGACGGCGCCGTCCTGGACGAGCAGCCCACGGTCGAGCAGCATGCGCACGGTCTCGACGGCGTAGAGCGGGATGCCCTCGGCGCGGTCCAGGATCTGGTCGCGGAGGGAAGGCGGCAGCCCGGGGGTGAGCCCGGCGAGAAGCTCCTCCATCGCGTCTCGCGGGAGCGGCTCGAGGTAGAGGGAGCTGAAGTTGCGGTGACCCGCACCCCATGTCGGCCGTCGCTCGTGCAGCTCGGGGCGGGCGAGGGTGAGCACGAACAGCGGGCTGTCGCGCGACCACTCGAGCAGGTACTCGACGAAGTCGAGCAGGCTTGCGTCGGCCCACTGGACGTCCTCGAAGACGAGCACCGTGGGATAGACGTCGGCGAGGCGTTCGAAGAACAGGCGCCACGCAGCGAAGAGATCCTGCTTGTCCCCCGAGCGTTGGTCGCCGAGCCCGAGCAGCTGCGCGAGGCGCGGCTCGAGGAAGCGGCGCTCGTCGGCATCGAGCAGGTGCTCGTCGAGTGTTGCCCGGAGCTTCGAGAGCGCGGTCTCCGCCGGCTCCTCCTCGGTGATCCGGCAGCGCATGCGCACCATGTCGGCGAGCGCCCAGTACGTCACGCCGTCGCCGTACGAGAGGCAGCGGCCTCGATGCCAGTAGACGTTCTCGACCAGCCCGTCGAAGTACTTGTAGAACTCCCAGGCGAGGCGCGACTTGCCGATCCCGCCGATCCCCGTGACGGAGACGAGGTGCGCCCGCTGTTCCTCGGCCGCGGCGTGGAAGCCGTCCTTGATCTTGCGAAGCTCACGGTCGCGGCCGACGAACGGCGCCTCCAGGCCGGTGCCTCTGAGCGCTCCCTGGCGCCCCGAGGTGACCCGCAGCGCACGCCAGAGCGGCATGGGCTCGGCCTTTCCCTTGAAGTCGTGGGTGCCCGCGTCGGCGTACGCGATCGCGGCCTCGGTCGTCCGCCGGGTGGTTTCGCCGACGAGCACGGCTCCGGGATCCGCGGCCGACTGGATCCGAGCGGCCGTGTTGACGAGGTCGCCTGCGACCATGCCCTGGTCGTGCGCGCCCAGCGTGACCGCGGCCTCGCCGGTGAGAACCCCGGCGCGGGCCCGAAGCTGCGCACCGGCTTCGTCGCCGAGCCCGGAGACAGCCGCGATGAGATCGAGCGCAGCGCGGACGGCGCGCTCTGCATCGTCCTCGGTCGCGACGGGTGTGCCCCAGACGGCCATGACGGCGTCGCCGATGAACTTCTCGATCGTGCCGCCGTAGCGCTCGATGATCGTGCGCGAGGTGTCGAAGTAGCGTGTCAGGAGCTCGCGGGTGTCTTCGGAGTCCCGGCCCTCGGAGGCAGCCGTGAAGCCGACGAGGTCGGCGAAGAGCACGGAGACGAGCCGTCGCTCGGCCAGGGGCTCGACGGGCGCGGCGGGAGCCGCGCGACCCGGTGCGCCGGTTGCCGTCGCCCCGAACTGCGTCCCGCACCCGGCGCAGAACTTCGCGTCAGCGTCTGCCGGACGACCGCACGACGGGCACGTGGGGGCGAGCGGCGTCCCGCATTCCTTGCAGAAGCGGCTGTCGGCGTCGTTGACGGTGGCGCAGGAAGGACAGTTCATGCCGTCGACTTCTGTGGGAGCTGTGCCTCCAGCGCCTCGACGGTGGGGATCAGCCGGACCGCCCCGAGCTGCTCCAGGATCTCGCGGGCCTCGGCGACGAGCGGGGCGGCTTCGTCCGCCCGTCCGTCCGCGCAGAGCGCGTCGGAGTAGTCGAGCAGCAGCTCCGCGATCCAGAGTGGCCAGCCCAGGCTTCGCATCGGCGGCAGCGCCGCGGCGAAGTGGCCGATCGCCTCGTCGTTCTCGCCGCGAAGTGCCGCGAGCACGCCGGCGAGCCGCTCCCAGGTCGCGGTCAGAGGCCGCGTCGTGCGCAGGGTCATCGCCTCACCCGCACATTCGAGTGCCAGCGTTGCAGGCGACCGATCGGAGGCGCCGCGAACGGTGCCCGCGGCGAGGCGGAGCCCCTCACCGATGTTCGTGTCCGCCTGCCGGTGGGTGACGGCGGCGGTGACCATCGCTGCGGCGGCGGCAAGCGCGGCGTCCGCATTGCAATCGAGCCGTGCCAGCCGGCTGTCGATCGCACCGCGCGTCTGCCCGTAGGTGACGTTCGTCGAGTCGTCCGGCATCGATGCGGCCTCGTCGAGCATCCTTCGCGCCGCGTCGTCGTCACCTCGGAACCAGTAGATGTCCGCCGGCACCATGCGCGTCCCGGCGGTGGCGGCATCGGTCACGGCGGGTCCCTCGCCGGCGAGCCGCAATGCGTCGTCCCACCGTCCCGGGAGCGCGTACTCCTCGGCCAGTGAGCTCCCGAGCCGCTCCTGCCAGTCGCGATCGCCGTAGCGGCGGGCGACCTCGTGGGCCTCCTCGGCGAGCGGCAGGATCTCATCGAGGCGATCGAGGCTGTCGAGGATGACCTGGAGGTTGTTGTATGCCCGCAAGGCCTCGTAGGGGAGGTCGTGCTGCAGCGCGACCTCCAGCGCGCCTCGGAGTAACGCGTGAGACTCGGTCGGGTGGCGATCCATCATCGTGAGCGACTTCGTGTTGAGCGCGCTCGCGATCACCTGGGGCAACCTGAGCCGTTCGGCGATGTCGAGCGCGATGTCTACACGTTCGAGCGCGAGGGCGTTGTTGCCGGCGAAGTGGTGGAGGCGGGCCAGCTCGGCGGCGAGCGTTGCGGTATCGGAGTCGGCGTCGTCGCCGGCGAGCACGTCGTACGCCTCCTCGCCGGTCGTGATCGCCTCGTCGGTCCGCCCCAGCGCGAACAACGCGCGGGCGAGGCCGGCTGCGGCGCGGGCGGCGGCGTGGTTGTCACCGGCGCACCTGTAGATCTCGCGCGCCTCCGCGAGCAACCGCTCGCTCTCGTCGAGCCGCGAGCCCTGGCGCGCGATATTCCCAGCCCGTTCGAGCAGCACGGCTTGCTCGACCGACACCTCGGCGAGTGTCGCGGCATGCTCGAACGCCCGCTGTGCCTCGTCAGCGGCTGCCAGGGAGGCGGCCCGCTCCCCGGCGCGGATCAGCCATGCGCGTGCCTGAGCCTTGACTGCGAGAGCGTCGTCCGCGCGCTCGTCGGCGGCGGCGGCGTCGAGGTAGTGGGCCGCGATCACCTCGGCGATCTCGTCGGGGTCGATGCCGGCCTGCTCGGCGAGGTAGCGTGCCGCGGCGACGTGCTTGGCCTTGCGATCGTGTCGGGACAGCGTTTCGTAGGCGACCCGTTGGACGAGCGCCTGGAGGAAGCCGTACTGGCCCCGCTCCGGCGAGCGCGGGTCGCTGTCGAGCACGAGCAGCTCCTTCCGCACGAGAGAGGCGAGGAGGTCGTTCGCCCCCTCACCGCCCGAGATCGCGGTCAGCCCGCGGGCCGAGAACGTCTTGCCGAGGACGGCAGCGTCCTGCAGCAGATGGCGCTCGACCTCGGGGAGGCCGTCGAGCCGACTCGCGATCAGCGCCTGCAGGGTCTCGGGGACCGCGAGCGTGTCGAGGTCGCCGACGATCGTATATCCGGCGTCGCCGGGCTCGAGCAGGCCGCGGTCGAGCAGCGTGCGCACGGTCTCTACCGCGTAGAGCGGAATCCCGTCCGCGCGCTCGCGAATTCGTGTGACGGCGTCGTCGGGCAGGCCCGGGACGAGGCCACGCAACAGCTCGTCGATCGCTTCGCCTGGAAGCGGCTCGAGCTGCAGCGAGGTGAAGCTCCTGATGCGGGCTCCCCAGGTCGGGTGACGATCCGTGACGTCGGGCCGGGCGAGCGTGAGCACGAACACCGGGAAGGATCGTGACCACTCGAGGAGGTACTCGAGGAACTCTACGAACGCGGCGTCGGCCCACTGGATGTCCTCGAACACCATGATCACGGGGTGCTGCTCGGCCATCCGCTCGATGAACAGCCGCCAGCCCGAGAAGAGGTCCTCGCGATCGGGCGCGACCCGGTCGGTGAGGCCGAGGAGGTGCTGGAGGCGCGGCTCGACGAAGGCTCGGTCGGCCGCGTCGGGGACGATCTGGTCCAGCACGTCGGCGAGCTTCGCGAGGGCATCCTCGGCCGGCTCGTCCTCGGCGATCCGGGCCCGCATCCGGATGATCTCGGCGAGTGCCCAATAGGCGACACCGTCCCCGTAGGAGAGACAGCGTCCCTTGTGCCACCACGCATCCTGCGCCAGCCCGTCGATGTATTTCTCGAACTCCCAGGTGAGGCGCGACTTGCCGATCCCCGCCACACCGACCACCGAGAGAAGGTGAGCCCGCCCCTCGTCGGCGGTCGCGTGGAAGAGATCCTTGATCAGGCGCAGCTCTCGGTCACGGCCGACGAACGGCGCCTCGAGTCCGGTCGCCCGCCCTTCGCCCTTCCGCGCGGCGACGATCCGCAGCGCCTGCCACAACGGCATGGGCTCCGCCTTACCCTTCATCTCGTGGCCACCAGCGTCGACGTAGCCGATCGCAGCCTCGGAGGCGCGGCGGGTCGCCTCTCCTACGAGGACAGTGCCCGGCTCGGCGGCTGACTGGATCCGCGACGCGGTGTTGACGATGTCCCCCGCGACCATGCCCTGGTCGGTAGCGCCCAGGGTCACTGCCGCCTCGCCCGTGAGCACTCCTGCCCGTGCAAGCAGCGCCGGGTCGAGCTCGGGGACGGCGTCGACGAGCTCGAGTGCGGCCCGAACCGCCCGTTCGGCGTCGTCCTCGTTCGCGACTGGTGCGCCCCAGACGGCCATCACGGCATCCCCGATGAACTTCTCGACCGTGCCGCCGTAGCGCTCGATGATCCGCCGCGAGGTATCGAAGTAGCGGGTCAGGAGCTCGCGGGTCTCTTCGCTATCGCGTCCCTCGGAGGCGGTCGTGAAGCCAACGAGGTCGGCGAACAGAATCGAAACCAGACGGCGTTCGGCGGTCGGGGCGCCGCCGGGGGCGGGCCGGGCGACGGCCGCGGAGCCTTGCTCGAGCCTGGAGCCGCACTCGCCACAGAACTTCATCGCGGGTGCGTTCGAGGCGCCACACGAGGGGCACCCGCGCGCGAGAGCCGTCCCGCACTCGCCGCAGAACTTTCGACCCTCCTCGTTGTCCGCGTTGCAGCCGGCACAGACGATGCTTGTCACAGCGCCAGTCTCGCACGTTGGCAGGGGCCGGCGAAACGTGTGGGCGCTACCCTCGGCGGATGAGCGAGAAGCCCGTCAAGCCGGGTGTCGCCGCCGACGCCGCGGCGCTCGGCGGCTCCGACGCAGCCCAGGTGCGGGTGCGCCAGTGGTGGCGGCGCGTGCCGCGACTCCTGACCGGCCCGAGAGAGGTGTTCGTCGCGCTGCGTGACGACGACGAGGTCGACGTCGACGCCCGCTCGGAGCCGATCCTCGCGATCGTGATCGTCGCCGGGATGGCGGGAATCCTCCTGACGCCGGCGTGGGCGACGCTCCTCGACGACCAGTCGCTCGACTGGCTCGTGCTCTGTGTCGTCACCTTCATCGGCGGGCTCTTCTACGGCGCCGCAGGGTACTTCCTGCTCGGCCTCGTCGTCTGGCTGGGTGCGCGTGCCGTCGGGCTCGAGACGCGCGGCCGGAAGGCGCGTCAGCTCGTCGGCTTCGCCGCACTCCCGTTCGCCCTCTCGATCCTCGTCAGCCAGCCCGCAATCGTGTTCGGATTCGGCTACGACTGGTTCAGGACGGGCGGGTCGGACGCGGGCGCAGGGCACATCGTCGTCGTCTCGGCAGGGCTCGCTCTCGCGCTTTGGTCGCTGGGGCTACTCGCCCTCGGCCTGCGGACGACGTTCGAGCTGCCCTGGCGCGGGGTCGTCGGGGCGCTCGCCCTCGCTGCCGTCATCGTGGCCGCGTTCGCGGTCCTGCCCTCGGCCCTGTGACCGGGGCGACAGGCTTCTGCCTGTCGCCCCCGGGCTACGCGGTTCCCGAAACCTGGACGTCCGGCTGAAGCCGGGCACCACCGCCATCCTCCAGCTCCGCCTCGAACGCGGCGAGCTCCTCGGCCGGCATCCCGTAGGTGTGCACCTCCTCCGGGAAGCGGCGCTCGCGGACGTCGCCGACGTACTCCTCCACCGCCCGCTGGATCTCGGCCGCCAGGTGCGCGTACTGCTTCACGAAGCGCGGGGCATGGCCGTCGTAGAGGCCGAGCAGGTCGTGCCACACGAGCACCTGACCGTCGACGTCTCCGCCGGCGCCGATCCCGATCGTCGGGATCGAGAGGAGCCCGGTGATCCTCGCCGCGACCGGTGACGGCACGGCCTCGAGCACGATCGCGAAGCAGCCTGCTCCTTCGAGGGCGAGGGCGTCGCGCACGAGTTGCGCCGCCTTCGCCGCGGTGCGGCCCTGAGCCTTGAAGCCGCCGAGCGCGGTCGCCGACTGGGGGGTGAGGCCGATGTGCCCCATCACCGGCACTCCTGCCCCGACGATCGCGTGCACGCGCGAGAGCATGGTGCCGGCGCCCTCGAGCTTGACGGCGTCGGCACCTGCGTCCTTGACGAAGCGAATCGCGTTCGTGACCGCCAGCTCGTCGGAGACCTGGAACGAGCCGAACGGCATGTCGGCGACGACGAGCGGCCGGCTCGCGCCGCGCGTGACCGCGCGCGTCAGCACCAGCATCTCCTCCATCGTCGCGGGCACGGTCGAGTCGTGACCGAGCATCGTCATGGCGGCCGAGTCGCCGACGAGGATCATGTCGGCGCCCGCCGCGTCGGCGAGCCGGCCCGAGGGAGCGTCGTAGGCGGTGATCATCGCGATCGGCGAGTGGCTCTCCTTCATCTCGAGCAGCTCGGTGATGGGGAGCTTGCCGGGGCCTGGGGCGCCGTGGCCGGGCGTGCGGGGGCGCGTGCTCATGTGACCTCCTGGAGAGGGACGTTGTCGATCAGGCGGGTGGAGCCGACGCGTACGGCGGCAGCGAGAACGGGGGGGTCGAACGGGGCGATCTCGAGGTAGTCGACCTCGAGCCCGTCGAGGAGCAGCCTCGCCCGGTCGGGGTCGCGGGTCGCGAGCGCGCGCGGCAGCGCGAGGGCCCGCTCGCGCTCGGAGGCGGAGAGGAGCTTGTTGCGGGAGGAGAGCGCGAGGCCGTCCTCGTCCCTCACGGTCGGGAGGTCGCGCAGCTCGAGCTCGAGTGCGAGGTCGGCGATCATCCTTCGCAGCACCGCGACCTGTTGCGCGTCCTTCCGGCCGAAGTACACGACGTCCGGGCGGACGATCGTGAAGAGCTTGAGGCAGACCGTCGCGACGCCGCGGAAGTGCCCCGGCCGGTGCTCGCCCTCGAGGATTGTCCCGAGCTCCGTGACGTCGACCCAGGTCTGAAACCCGGGCGGGTACATCTCCTCGGCCGAGGGCGCGAACACGAGGTCGACGCCCGCGTCGGCGGCCGCAGCCAGGTCGGCCGCCTCGTCCCGCGGGTAGGAGTCGAGATCGGCGGTAGCGCTGAACTGCGCCGGGTTGACGAACAGGCTCATCACGACGGTCGAGCACTCGGCGCGGGCCGCCTCGAGCAGCGAGAGATGCCCCGCATGAAGCGATCCCATCGTGGGGACGAGGCCGATCGTGCCGTCGCGGGACGGCTCGAGCGCCGTGCGGATCTCGGCGATCGTGCGGCACGCTCTCATGCGACCGCCGCCGTTGCGTCACCGAGCACCCGGTACATCGCCTCCAGCTCGGGTCGGGTTGCGCGGATCGCCTCCAGATGACGCTCGACCGTCTCCCAGTCTCCGCGCTGGATCGGCCCCGTCAGCTCGAAGTCGTTCTCGATCGTCCGTCGCATCAGGGGGTCGAGGGCCTCCGGCGGGGCACCCGCGGCCTCGAGCAGCGACCCCGCGGCCCGACGGAGGGTGACGAGGTAATTGCAGGCGATCGCCGCGCCTGCGTGGTAGGCGGCGCGATTCTCGTCGGCGAGCGGGAACGGGCGCAGGCCGAGCGTCTCGGCGAGCCAGGTGGCGACCTCGCGTGCCTCGTCCGTCTCGGCCGTCACGGCGCCCCAGGCCCCGTCGAGCTGCTCGGGCCCGCGCAGCAGTGTGAAGGTCTGCAGGGGATGGACGCTGAAGCGCTTCGCGTGGGGTGCGAGCGCGGCGAGCGGCGTGGCGCCGCTGACGTGGGCGACCCAGGGCCCGGGGGCGACGTACGCCGCTGCTTCGCCGATCGACCGGTCCGGCACGCAGAGGAGGACGAGATCCGGACCGCGGTCGCCGAGGGCGAGCCCGCGCTCGCGCAGGCGGGCGGCGACCGCCGAGCCGACCCGGCCGCTGCCGATCACGTCGATGCTTTCGATCATGTGGTTCCGTGCTCCAGTTCCTCGCGGGATACCGGGCTTCACTGCAGTGTAACGATCCGCCGTAGCGATCTCGTCCCGCGCGGGCCGGCCGGTGCACGCTCAGGCAGGCGCGACGGTCACCGGGATGCCGTTGAGCACGGCATTGCCCGAGAGCGGATCGACCACGGATGCGTCCGTGAGGACGTTCACGTTGACGCCCGGATGGCGGGTGGCGACCGCCTGCCGCGTCCCGGTCTTGCCGTGACCCCAGCCGTACGGGATGCACACGACGCCGGGCGCGACCGCATCGGTCAGCTCGACCGGGACCTCGATCGAGCCGGCGGCCGAGCGAACCGTGGCGGTGGCGCCGTCGGCGAGGCCGAGCCTCCTCCCGTCGTCCGGATGGATCTGCGCGACGCAGCTGTCCCTCCCGCGCACGAGCACCTGGACGTTCTGCGTCCACGAGTTCGCGGTCCGCAGCTGGCGGCGGCCGACGAGCACCATGCCGCCGTCGGCCGTCACGGCGAGGGCGCGCTCGAGGCGGGCCAGGTCGGCGATCAGCGGCGGCGGTGCGAGCTCGACCTTGCCCGACTCCGTCGCCAGCGCAGCCGGGAGCCGCGGCCCGAGCGGCCCGAAGTCGATCCCGTGCGGATGGCGCTCCAGCTCCTCGAGCGAGAGGCCCCCGGGTCGGCTGCCGAACGCATCGCCACGATGACCGGTGCGGAGGAGCAGGTCGAGGAGTTGCTCCTCGACGGGCCGGTCACCGAGCGCGGCGAGGATCTCGTCCTCGTCCCGGCCGTGGACGGTCGAGCCCGGGTCGGCGACGGCGTCCGCCACGCGGCCGGCGATCGTCGCCGCGGCGAGCGCGTGGATATCCGTCTCGGCGCCGAGCCCGGCTGCGATCGCTGCGAGCCGGGCCAGGATCTCGAACTCCGACGGCGACCCGGGCTCGCGCTCGAAGACGGGCGGCGAGAAATGCGCCACGTCGCGCACCGCGAGCGCCGTGAAGGCGAGGTCGTAGTGGGACTTCTCGAGCACGGACGGCGGCGGCAGGATCACGTGCGCGTGCCGGGTCGTCGCGTTCAGGTACGGATCGACGCAGATCATCAGCTCGAGCCCGGCGAGCAGGCCGTCGAGGCGCCCCGCGTCGGGGCTCGTCAGCGCCGGGTTGCCGGCGACCGTCAGCAGCACCCGCACCTGACCCGGCCCGGGTGTCTCGATCTCGTCGGCGAGCGTGGCCACCGGAAGCTCGCCCATCGCCTCCGGCAGGCCGCGGACGCGGCTGTGCCAGCGGCCGGTCCGGAACGCGCGCCGCGGGCGTCCGGGCTGCTCGTGGGCCGCGTGGGGGAACATCGCACCGCCCGGGCGATCGAGGTTCCCGGTGAGCACGTTGAGCACGTCGACGAGCCAGGCCGCGAGGGTCCCGTACGCGGTCGTGTGGGTGCCGATTCGCCCGTAAACGACGGCCGTCGGGGCCGCGGCGAGCCCACGAGCCAGCTCGACGACCGTCTCGGCGGGTATGCCCGTGAAGGACGACACGGGCTCGGGGCCGAAGCCGGCCACGGCCGCTTCGACCTGGTCGATCCCGGCCACCGACGCGGCGAGCGGCCCCGGGTCGACGATCCCATCCGCGAACAGCACGTGTGCGAGCCCGCCGAGCAGGGCCGCGTCGGTGGCGGGCCGGATCGGCACGTGAAGGTCGGCCCGCTCCGCCGTCCTCGTCCGCCGCGGATCGACGACGACGACGCGGCCGCCACGCCGGCGGATCGCGTCCAGGCGGCCCGGCCAGTCGGGCGCGGTCGCGAGGCTGCCGTTCGACTCGAGCGGGTTGGCGCCGAGGAGCAGCAGGAAGTCCGTGCGGTCGATGTCGGGAACGGGGATCACGAGTGGATGGCCGAAGACGAGGCCGCACGCGACGTGCTTCGGCATCTGGTCGACGGTCGAGGCCGAGTAGACGTTCTTCGTCGCGAACGCCTTCGCGAGAGGCCTGATCGCGAGCGCGTTCGCGAAGTTGTGCGCGTTCGGGTTGCCGAAGTAGACCGCTACGGCATCGGGGCCGTGCTCGCCCACCACCGCCTGGAACCGGCTCGCCACCTCGGCGAACGCCTCGTCCCAGCTCGCCTCGACGTGGACGCCGTCGCGGCGCACGAGGGGGTGTCGCAGGCGGTCAGGGTCCTCGTGGAGCGCACCGAGCGTGGAGCCCTTGGGGCAGATGAACCCGCGCGAGAAGGGATCGTCCGCGTCGCCCCGGATGCGGGTGACGCGCCCGTCCTCGATGTCGAGCCGGAGGCCGCAGGTGGCCTCGCAGAGAGGGCACGTCCTGAATGCAACCCTGGCTGCCATGCGCAGACGATACAAGCCGGCGCTCACGCCGACAGGCCGTCAGGCCCCGCTGCCGGCCGGGTCGAGCCGGGCCCTGAGCGCGGCTCGAACGGCCGGCCACTCGTCGTCGACGACGCTGTACCAGGCCGAATCGCGATTCTCGCCCGCTCTCACGATCATGTGCTTGCGATGGATGCCCTCGAACTGCGCAGGGAGGCCTGCGAGCGCCGGGTTGGCGCGCTCGTTGAGCGCATCCGTCTTGAACTCGACGCGTCGGCAATCGAGCGCCTCGAACGCGTGCTCCAGCTGCAACAGCTTCGCCTCGGTGTTGGCGCCCGTGCCCCAGGCCGACGGCGCGAGCCAGGTCCAGCCGATCTCGAGGCTCCGGTGCTCGGGCCGCAGCGCGAGGAAGCGGGTCGAGCCGGCTGCTCTCCCGGTTGCGACGAGCACCGTTGCGAACGCGAGGTCGAGCCCGGCCTCGACCCGTTGCAGGGCCTCGTCGAGCCACGCCTCCCAGGCCTCGCGCGTCAGCGGCTGGACGATCGGCAGCCAACGCCAGAGTCGTGGATCGCGCGATGCCTCCCAGAGGTCGTCGCCGTGGCGCTGTTCAAGCGGCTCGAGCCGCACGATCCGGCCCTCGAGCGTCGGTGTCGTCCATCGCTCCACGCCTGCGGGACAGTACACTCGGGCCATGCCGATCTACGAATACGCGTGCATGGAGTGCGAGGATCACTTCGACGAGCTGGTGCGCAGTGACGACCAGGTGATCACGTGCCCCACGTGCAACGCGACCGACGTGCTGAAGCAGATCTCGGCGTTCGCCGTTCACGGCGCCTCCTCGAAGCCCTCGTTCGGCGGCAGCGCCGGCTGCTGCGGCGGCTCCTGCGGCTGCGGCGCCTGAGGATGCCGCGATTGAAAACCGTATCGCAGCATCCTCAGGCGGATGCTTGCTGCCGCGCTGCGCGCGGATCCTGAAGCCGGGAACCTACGGTTCCCGTGACCCCTCCCTGTGGGAGGGGTAGGCGAGGCGATTCGTTGAGAGATGTAGCGGCAACGCGTAGCGTCGACCTGTCCTTGCTTGGGCCGCGAGCGGGTATCGCTCTCAGCGCTAAGCCCACCCGTGTCCTCGCATCCGGCGAGCGGCCTAGACTGGCGACGATGGATGCCTCGGCACGCGCCGCCTCTCTCGCTGCGTACGCGGCGGACACTGCCGGCTGCGTGCGCTGCCCGCTCGCCGAGACCCGGACGCACGTCGTCTTCGGCTCGGGCGACCCACACGCGGAGCTGATGATCGTCGGCGAGGCGCCCGGCTTCCACGAGGACCAGGGCGGCCTGCCGTTCGCCGGCCAGGCGGGTGAGCTCCTCGAGCGCCTGCTCGAGGGCATCGGCCTCGGGCGCGACGAGGTGTATCTCGCGAACGTTCTCAAGTGCCGGCCGCCGCAGAACCGCGATCCGCTCGAGGCGGAGACCGCCGCCTGCGAGCCGCATCTCTTCCGCCAGATCGAGCTCGTGCGCCCGCAGGTCGTGGCGACGCTCGGGAACTTCGCGACGAAGCTCCTCTCGGGCCGCTCGCTCGGGATCACGCGAGTGCACGGCCAGGAGCAAGAGGTGACCCTTGCCGCGACGACCGTCGTGCTGTACCCCGTCTACCATCCGGCAGCCGCTCTCTACACGCCGTCGATGCTGAGGGCGCTTGAGGACGATTTCGCGCGACTGCCGGCCCTCCTCGGCCGGGCTCCGGCCGCCCCGGTCACCCTCTCCCACGCCTCGCTCGCGCCGGCCGTCGAGTCGGCCGAGCCCGAGGTCGTCCGGGCCGACACGGTTCAGCTTGGTCTCTTCTGAGCCCGTGATCGAGCGGATCACGGCGGCGGCGGCCGAGACCGAGGCGGTCGGTGGGGCTCTCGCACGGCTGCTGCGGCCGGGCGACACCGTCCTCGTTCGCGGTGAGCTCGGCGCCGGCAAGACGACGCTCGTGCGGGGGGCATGCAGGGCGCTCGGGATCGAGGAGCCGGTGACGAGCCCGACGTTCACGATCGGGCACCTCTACCGGGGAACCGCCCTCGTGGCACACCTCGACCTCTATCGCTTCGTCGGCCTCAGCGCAGCCGAGTGGGGCGATCTCGAGCCGTACTTCGACGACACGATCGCGTTCGTCGAGTGGCCGGAGGCGGGGCTCGCCGCGCTCCCTCCCGCGCGCGTCTCGCTCCGGCTCGAGCACGTCTCTCTCGACGAGCGCCGGATCTCGGCCGACGGCCCCGACACACGGCTGCTAGAAGATCTGGCGCGTGCTGATCCTGGCTTTCGACACCGCGACTGACCTCGCCACGAGCGCGCTCGTGGCCGACGGCGTGCTCCTCGGAGAGCGGACGACGCGCCCGCAGGCGCTCCTCGCCGACGTGGACGCACTCCTCGCCGCGGCCGGCGTTGCGCCCTCCGACCTCAGCGGCATCGTCGTCGGCACAGGCCCTGGGAGCTTCACCGGCACCCGCATCGGCCTCTCGGTCGCGCGTGGGCTCGCCCTCTCGCTCGAGATCCCGGTCGCCGGCGTCTCGACGCTCGCGGCGCTCGCCGCCGGTGACGACCTCGTCTTCCCCGTCATCGACGCCCGGCGCGGCGAGGTCTTCGTGCTCGGCCCGGTCGCGGCCCGTCCCGAGGACGTCCGCGCCCCGCCCGGGAGCGTCTGCGTCGGCGACGGAGCCCGCCGGTATCGGGATCTCCTCACAGCGGGCGGCGCGGAGGTGCCTCCGGACGACTCCCCGTTGCACGTGCCGCGCGCCTTCCTGCACGCCTCGCTCGCGACGGGATTCGGCCCTGCCGACGCCGTGCTGCCGGTGTACGTCCGCGAGCCCGATGCCAGGCGGTGGGTCGCGTGAGCTTCTCGCTGCGCCGGCTCGAGCTCGCCGACCTGGACGCGATCGAGCGGATCGAGCGTGCCTCGTACCCGACACCCTGGTCGCGCTCCATGTTCGCCAGCGAGCTCGCCAAGCAGAGCTCGCTCTCGATCGCGGCCGTCACACCCGACGAGCGGCTGGTCGGCTACCTCGTGCTCTCGCGGTACGTCGACGCCTGGCACGTGATGAACGTTGCCGTCGACCCCGGGCACCGGCGGCTCGGGATCGCCTCCGCGATGCTCGAGCGGCTCTTCGAGGTCACGCGAGACGACGCCGAGCGCGGGTACACCCTCGAGGTGCGGGTCTCGAACCTCGCTGCGATCGGCCTCTACGAGAGCTTCGGCTTCGTCTCGCGTGGCGTCCGACGTGGTTACTACACTGACAACAGAGAGGATGCAGTGATCATGTGGCGCGACCCCGACAGGCAGGAGCCGACGACCGTGCAGGAGCGACAGCCAGAGTGAGCCCGGAGCCCGCAAGCGTGGGAGCCGCGGCGATCCTCGGCATCGAGACCTCCTGCGACGAGACCGCGGCAGCCGTCGTCACGGGAGACGGGCGCGTGCTCTCCTCGGTCGTCGCCTCGCAGGCAGAGCTGCACGCCGGCTACGGCGGCGTCGTGCCCGAGGTCGCCTCGCGCCGTCACCTCGAGCTCGTCGGCCCCGTGATCCGCGAGTCACTCGACGGGGCCGGCGTCGGCCTCGGGGAGGTCGCGAGAATCGGCGTCACCCAGGGCCCGGGGCTTGTCGGAGCGTTGCTCGTCGGGCTCTCTGCGGCCAAGGCGATCGCCTGGTCGCGCGGCATCCCGCTCGTCCCGGTCGACCACCTGCAGGGGCACGTCGCCTCGCTGTATCTCGGCGACGCTCCCGTCGAGCCCCCATTCGTCTGCCTGCTCGCGAGCGGCGGGCACACGCTCCTGCTCGCGGTGCGGCGCCACGGGTCGTTCGAGCGGCTCGGGACGACGCTCGACGACGCCGCCGGCGAGGCCTTCGACAAGGGGGCGCGGTTGCTCGGGCTGCCGTACCCGGGCGGGGCAGAGATCGATGCTCTCGCCCGGCAGGGCGATCCGAAGGCTTTTCGATTTCCCGTGGCACGGGTCCCGGGGCTCGACTTCTCGTTCTCCGGCGTCAAGACGTCGCTCCTCTATGTCGTGCGCGACCTCGGCGCTGCCGGCCTCGCCGAGCGGCGCGCCGACCTCGCGGCCTCCTACCAGCGGGCGATCGTGCTCGCCCTTACCCGGCGGCTCCGCCAGGCTGCCGAGAGCGTCGGCAGCGACCGGATCGCCGTCGTCGGCGGCGTCGCCGCGAACTCGGAGCTGCGCGCGGCGCTGCCTGAGGCTGCGCTCGCGCCGCTCGCGCTCTGCACCGACAACGCAGCCATGATCGCCTCCGCCGCCCGCTTCGGCAGCCCGATCTCCACGCGCGCTGCCCTCGACCTGGATGCGTATGCGTCGGCCGCCTAGCCCCCGTTTCGTCACCCGGGTGGGCCTTCGTCGCCGCAGGCTCGCCTGGGTGGCGCTCCTGGCCGTCGCCGCTCTCCTGCTCGTGGCAGGGGCCAGCGGCGCCGACCAGCCGGCCGGTGGTGCCGCCGGCTGGCAGAGCCTGCTCGGAGACCGGCCCTCGGCGCAGCTCGGCGGCCGTTGGATCGTCGTCCTCGCGAAGCCGTCACTCGCGTCGCGGGTCGCTTCCGCGGGCGGTGTCGCGACGGAGGAGCAGGAGCGCGCGTGGACCGCTGCCGCCCGGAAGGCCCAGCGCGAGGTGATCACCCGCCTCGCCTTCCGCGGAGCCCCCATCGAGCCCGAGCATGCGTACTACCGCGTGTTCAACGGCTTCGCGACGCCGCTCGACGCCCGCACGCTCGCGATCGTCGTGCGCGACCGCGACGTGCGGGGGGTTTTCCCCGTGCGGGCTGCGATCCCGGCCGCGGCGGCCCCGGGCACGGTCGACGACCCGTCCGGCCTCGCCGGAGGGAGACGGGAGGATGTCGCGATCCCCGGCTTCACCGGGGCGGGTGTCACGGTTGCGCTGCTCGACACGGGCGTCGACCTCGTGCATCCCTTCATCCGCTCGGCCCTTCTCCGCGGCCTGGACGTGCTCGACCCGAGCGGCAACGCGAGCGCGCACCAGAATCCCACCTCTCCCGGCCGCCCCGAGCGGCACGGCACCGAGATGGCGGGTCTCGTCGCGGGTGAAGGAGGGCCGGACGGCCTCGAGGGCGTCGCGCCCGGGGCTGCGCTCCTGCCGATCCGCGTTGCCGGCTGGCAGCCCGACACCTCCGGCGGCGTCTCGGTCTACGGCCGCACCGACCAGCTGCTCGCGGGGATGGAGCTCGCAGTCGACCCGAACGACGACGGTGACGCGCACGATGCGGCCCGGATTCAGCTCGTGGGCGTCGTGGAGCCGTTCGCCGCGTTCACCGACGGCCCGCTCGCAGCAGCCGCCGCCGGAGCGACCGCGCTGGACTCGCTCGTCGTCGCACCCGCGGGTAACGACGGCCCGGCGGGGCCGGCCTACGGCAGCATCGGCGGGCCTGGTGGCGCTCCGGCCGCCCTTACCGCCGGTGC
>Ga0302299_10000348_pt1 | contig 24389 bp, 13 predicted proteins | sample III_Fen_N3_4_FD_198795 | JGI IMG/M metagenome (GOLD analysis project Ga0302299, IMG submission 198795) | Peat permafrost microbial communities from Stordalen Mire near Abisko, Sweden - III_Fen_N3_4 | ecosystem: Environmental > Terrestrial > Soil > Wetlands > Permafrost | place: Sweden: Abisko...
CTCGGACGCCAGCCGCTTGCAGGCGTCGAGGAAGACCGGCGCGTCCAGGTTGCCCGGCCCCACGTCGATCACCGGCGAGATCACCCGCCCCTCCACCCGCGCCCCCAGGTCGAGGCGGAGCATGTCTGTGCTGCCCTGGACCATCGGGCAGAGGACGCTGCGCGGCTCGTCCTGGACCGGCGGCATCTCGCGCAGCATGGGGAGGAAGAGCCGATCGCCCTGGCGCTCGGCCATGCGGGAGACCAGCCCGCGGTAGTGCTGCAGCGGCGCGCAGAAGGGGATGCTCGCCTCCTCGATCCCGCGGCGGAGCGCGGTCCGGTCCGCTCCGGTGGTGACGGACACCTCGAAGCCGAGCCGGTGGATGAAGGTGGCGAAGAAGGGAAAGAGCCCCTTGAGCTGGAACTCGTCGGTCATCGCCACCCGAGGCCGGCCCGGGGCGACGCCGACCTGGGCGGCGATCTGGGCCACCAGCTCGGCCCGCTGGCGGAACGGGTCCGGCGAGCGGTCGGGGAGCTTCTTGCGGCGGGCCCCCTTGTCGTAGAGCGAGCACCCTCCACCCCACGTGAATCGCTGCCGCTCCCCCTCCACCACGGTCTGGAGCCGGTCGATGCGGCACTTGTTGCCGGAGCCGCCGCAGCCGGTCACGGCGTTGCAGACGAAGGTGTCCTTCTTCTCGACCCGCGCCTCCAGGAACCGGTCCGGGTCGAGCGCCTGACGACCCTCCAGCGCCAGCTCCTTGCGCGCCATGAGGGCGATGCCGAGGGCGCCGGTCAGGCCGGGGTTGGGGGGGACGATCACCTCGCTGCCGGTCTGGCGCGCCACCGCGGCGGCCAGCGCGTCCGAGGCGAAGGGCATCCCCTGGCAGAAGACGACCTGGCCGACCGAGCGGCTCCCCTTCACGCGGTTGAGGTAGTTCTGGATGATCGAGTCGTAGATGCCGGCCACGATCCGCTGGCGGGGGACGCCGCTGGCGACCGCCTCGTCGATGATCTCGGCCATGAAGACCGAGCAGTGCTGTCCCAGCGCCACGCCGGAGTCGGCGCGCAGCGCCTCCTGGCCCAGCTCGGCCACGCTCTCCACGTTCGCGAACCGCTTGCCCTGCTCCTCGATGAACGAGCCGGTCCCGGCGCTGCACGCCTCGTTCATGGCGGCGTCGATCACGCGGCCGCCGGCCAGGCGGATGTACTTCGCGTCCTGGCCGCCGATCTCGAAGATGGTGTCCACGCGCGGATCGTGGTGGAGCGCCCCCTCGGCGTGGGCGGCGATCTCGTTCATCACGCAGACCGCCTCTCCGCCGTAGCAGGTGGTGAGGAGCGACCCCACGATCTCGCGGCCGCTGCCGGTCGCGCCAAGCCCTACCAGCGGGCGGCCGGCGACCGGGCCGTCCTTGAACTGCTTCATCAGCGACTGGGCCGCCCCGACCGGATCGCCGCTGGTCCGAAGATAACCGTCCCAGAGCTGCTCACCGGTGGTGACGTCGAGCGCCACCGCCTTGGAGCCGGTGGAGCCGATGTCGAACCCGAGCACCAGCGGCCCGGATTGACCCTGGGTCGCGGGGCGCGGCGCGTCCTCGGTCAGCCGGCGCACCCGCCCGAGCGAGCGCGCCAGCGGCGGCAGGATCTCGAGGTGGTTCGCTGGGGGTACGGCGATGAGCCGCTCCAAGGCCGGGAGGGACGTGCGCCGCTCCGAGGCCACCACCGCGCAGCCGAGCGCCTCGACGAACAGCACGTCGTCGCCGGGCAGCTCCAGCAGGCGCATGCCCCTCGGCTCCAGGAAGCTGCGGAAGTGGCTCCGAACGCGCGCCGCGCGCTGGACCCCGCCCAGCAGGATGACGTCCGGCGGCGAGAGCTTCGGCTTGAGCAGCACCTGCACGTTCTCGCAGACCGCGTCGAACAGCCCCGCCAGGATCCGCGCCCGGCTCTCGCCCTTGTTGGCGAGGTGGGTCATGTCGGTCTTGAGGATGACGGGGCAGCGCCCCGAGAGCGGCGCTGGAGCGGTCTCCTGCGCCGCCAGCTCCGCGGCCGCCTGGATGTCGAGGCCGAACCGCTCCACCAGCTGGCGGAGGAAGTTGCCGGTTCCCTGAGAGCACCGGGAGTTCTCGCGGAAGACCTCGGTCCCGCTGGCGCGGAGCTCCAGGACCGAGAACCCGTGGCTGCCGATGGAGACCAGCGTGGCGGGCCGATCGCCGCGCAGGAACCGGTGCCCGGTGATCATCGCCTGCTTGGTCGGGACCCTGGGGAGCGCAACCTGTCGCCCCAGCCGGCCGCAGACCGCCGCGCTCTCCGCGCCGGACCAGCCCCACGTGGACAGGAGCTCCAGGAGCGCGGGGCTGGGGTCCTTCGGATGCTCGACCAGGGCACGCCGGGTCCACTTCAGCGCGCCGTCCTCCTCGGTCAGCTCGACGACCTTGACTGTCTCCGCCCCGAGATCGATGCCGAGGTATCGAACGGCCACGCGGCCTTCCTTCCCAAGTTGTGTTCGCCGTCCCCCCCCAAGTGCGGGCCGGAATCTATCACCGACCGACCGCCCGGGGCCACCCGCGCTCGGGCCCGGCGTGCGCTGGTCCGGGCGCCCGCCAGAGTCCTGGGCTTTGCCGGGAGAACGGGTGTTGACCCCCGATCGAGGCGGAGCGCTCGGTCGCCGCGGGAAGGCGCCCGAGCCGACTCGACGCCGCACCAGGAGGGCTCGCCGGCGGTGATTCGCCGTGTCAGGGCGACGGGACGCCCGAACGCCACGAGGCCCAATCGTGCACGATGGCGTCGATCACCGGCGCCGCGGCCCGGTACAGGTTCTCGCACGCTGGACCGAAGCCGCCCTGCGCCGGATAGTCGATGAGCCCGGCCACCTCCGACTGCCCGGGAGAGGGCCGGTCGAAGTCGGAGCCACTCCGGAGCACCGCGACCCGCCGCAGGTCGAGCTTCCCCGCGCTCGCGCCGCGCTTCAGCGCCGTGAGCGTGGCGTTGTCCTCCTGCTGGCTGGTGCAGTAGGTCCCTTTTCCGTCGGTGAGCAGGCGGGTCCACTCCGCGGCCCGCTTCCCCAGCCGGGTCCCCGCCCACCAGGTGTCGCCCGAGGCGGTGTCGCACTGGATGACCGCGGGCGGCTGGTTCGCCGGCGCGAGCGGGAACTTGGTCCGGTAGGCGGCCGCCTCGGGGCTGTCCGCGAGCTGCACGGCTCGTGAGAGCGCGTAGACCGCGCGCACCAGCGGTTCGTCGAGCTGGTAGACCTCGGTCCCGTAGTCGAGCTTGGGCTTCTCGCCCGGCTTCCCGGTGTTGATGCCGATGTAGCCGGTGCTCCACTCGGGCGGGAGGTCGCGCGCGTCGATCTCCTGCGCCAGCCCGTAGTCCACCACGTAGCGTGCCCAGGCGGCGGATCCGGTGGTCCCCTGCGACGGATCGATGCCGGCGATCCCGGCCACGATGAAGTAGGCGTGGGTCAGGTCGAACAGGTTCGACCAGACCAGGGCGGAGATGGACGAGGCCGCGTTGGCGTAGCCCATGCCCGTGGTGATCTGGCAGACCTCGGCCGCGTTGCAGTGAATCTCGGCGGAATCCGCCGGGAGGCCCGGCACGCGAGTCGCCTCGGTCAGCTTCAGCCCGTCCAGGAAGGGCTTGGCCTCCGGCGCGAACATGTTGATGACCAGGACCTTCACCGGCTGGAGACGAGTCCGCTCCGCCGCGACCCGCTGAGCGGACGAGCAGCCGATCCAGAGCGCCGCCAGGGGGAGTGCGCATCGCCAGAGGCCCGCCGTGACCTTTCGTTCCATGGACGTATCGACCTTTCGTGCCGCGTTGCGGTCCCGTCCGAGCGTCACCCGGAGTTCGTGAAGCGGCTCACGCTATTTCGGCCAGGGCACTGGGGTCAAGGCGGTCGCTTCGCAAAACCGACATCGGCGCCGCTCCCTGGTGAGCCCGCCCGCGGGCTGGGATTGACACGCACCTCGTGTATCCTTCGACACAGGGGGGCGCCTGCCGGCCCGTTTTCACCGCCACACCGGCTGGCCCGGCCCTTGCTATTTCAACCGCTCCGAAACCTCTGCTCTCAGAGCCCCCATGGCCATCCCTGTCCTGCTCCACCTGGTGCTCGCCGCCAGCGCCCTGGTCCAACCCGAGTCCTTCCCCGCCCGCGGTGCGCACGAGGCGCTCCTCACCCTTGGCCACCCGGGCATGGTCCACCTCTCCGCCGAGGGAAAGTCGGGGACCTCCTGCACGGTGGTCGATCAGCTCCGCGGCCCCTTCTCCTCGTCTGGCACGCCGGGCAGGGTCGGCTGCTCCACCGACCTGCTGCTCGACGCCGGCGTCTACAAGGTGCGCCTCACCTCGCCCCGCCGCGGCAAGGGCAAGGTGGCCCTCCACGCCGTCCCCTTCCCCGAGCTGAACGCGGCGCCGATCCGGTTGGAGCCGGGGCGCTCTCTGGAGCAGCCCCTCCACCCTGGGCAGCAGGCGTCGTACTGGATCCACCTCGATCGCCGGGAGCTGGTGGTGCTGCGCGCCTCGGGCCGAACCGCCGGCAAGGTGGTGATCTGGCGGGCGGGCACCTGGCGCGAGGAGCTGCCAGCGCGCGACGCGGCGCCGAGTCCGCTCAACGGGCAGCCCATCCACGAATGGTGGCTCTCGGGCCTCCTCGATCCGGGCGACTACCTGATCACCGCCTACGGCACCGACCCGCTCCGGTGGACCCAGGGGACCGAGTCCGACCAGCTCTCGGTCCAGTTCGGCCTCCCCTCCCCGGCTGACCGCGCCGCCAGCCTGGTGCTCCCCGCGTCCGGCATGGCCGCCTTCTCTCTTCCGCCGGGCCCGGCCACGGCGGTCCTGGGCGTGGGAGCGAGGCTTCCGGCCTACGCCTGGCTCACGATCCTGAACGACGCGCTGGCCACCAGCGGCCCCACTTGCCAGATCCAGCCTAACGCCCTCGACCCCCAGTGCGTGGTCCTGGGCACGGGCCAAGGGAACGGCTCCAGCGTGCTGGTGGTGCGCGGCGTCCCCGGCGCTCCTGTGGAGCTCCGCTGGCCCGCTCGCCACGACGGCCAGCGGCTGGTGGACGGGGAGTACCGCGAGCCGAGCAACGCAGTGGCTCTGGAGAGCCTCCCCGCCGGCGAGTACCTGCTCGGCCTGCACGACCTGCCGGCCGATCCGGACGCGGCGCCCCTGGGCTGTGCGCTGGTGCGCGAGCGGCCCAACGGCGCGCGCGAGGCGATCGCCTTCGACTTCCCCCGCGTGGGCAAGGACAGACCGCTGCGCCGCCCCTTCAATTACCGGGACGAGCAGCAGATCTGGTTCGAGGTCACCGACGCCGGCACCTACCAGGTCTCCACCAGCGGTGAGAGCAAGAGCCGCTGCGAGCTCTACTTCGCTGGAGGTGACACGCCCAAGCGGCTCACCGAGACCAGCCCCGAGCCGGTCTGCAACCTCCGGCGAACGCTCTCGCCTGGCCGTTACTACGCCACCCTCGTTGGAGGGACCGAGGGCGTCGAGCGGATCTTCGTCGGCCTCGCCTCGGAGGCGGCCAAGGGGCCGGACAGCCCGCCGCGGACCGGCTGCGCGCTCCGGACGCGGCTGGAGTCTGACGGGCGGTACCTGATCGCCGCCAACCGGCTCGGTGCGGTCGCGGCGCGCGGCCTGGTGGCGCGGCCCCTGCCCCTCGCGCTCTCGGCTCCGCTGCCGATCGAGATTCCTGCAGGTGAAACCGTGCGCCTCCCGCTGGAGCGGGCCGGTGCCGTCCGCGTCCGGACCTTCGGCGGTCGCCCTGCGACCTGCGCGCTGGCGCGGGGCGGGCCGGGATCCTGGCGCGAGGAGGCCTGCTGGGTCGATCCCCAGGGGCCGGACGAGCTGGTGCTATCCGCCGGCCCTGCCGCGCCGCTCCTGGCCTCGGTGGAGCGGGTCACTCCCCCAGCGCCGCTCCCGCCTCTCCAGGCCTGGAGCCCGAAGCTGGCGCCGCCCCCCGCGCTCCAGCTCAACGCGCCCGCCTTCTTCGACTTCGCGCCAGAGCAGTCCCACTCGGTCCGGTTCGAGGTCACACAGGCCGGGCTCTACCAGATCGGCACGGAGGGGCTGCTCCAGACCGCCTGCGCCCTGCGCACGCCCACCATCCCGGAGCTCCTGACCGACGAGGGGAGCGGGCGGGGGCGCAACTGCCAGGTCTCGGCCTTCCTGCGCCCTGGGACCTACCTGTTCACCGCACGTACCGGCCAGCGAAGCCGGGGGCGCGCCTCGATCCTGCTGACGCGGCGGCCGGTGCAGGAGCTCCCCCGCGTGAAGGCGGACGGCGAGGCCTTCTTCCGGGTCGATGCGGGCGTCCTGATCCAGCGGCCTATCGAGGTGACCCGCCGCGGCCGCCACCAGCTCTCCACCGCGGCGCAGGGCGCCCAGCTCCAGTGCCGGCTCGACGACCGGGCCGGCTGGCCGCTGGTCCCGGTCCCGGCTCCTTGCCAGCAGACTCTGGAGTTACCCGCAGGCAAATACCTCTGGACCGAGCTGCCGCTGGGAGTGGAGAGCATGCGCCACCTCTCCGCGACCCGGGTCCGGCCTCCCGAGCTGCTCCGCGGCAAGGCGCCGCATCCGATCGCGCTCTGGCAGCGCCATCCAGTGGTGATGTCCGCGAGCGGCAAGGACACCTTCCTCTTCTCCCTCGACGCGGACCTGGAGCTCTTCGTCGAGCTGACCCACGGCGTGCAGGGGCGGATCACCCGCGAAGGGGAGGAGCAGCCCATCGCGATCGTGGCCCCCCAGGGCGCGGGCGCGTCCGATACGGCGGCCCCTGCGGACGGCGCCGAGGCTTCCACCAACGGTGACGGTGAATCCGCGACGCGCCAGCCCGAGGCCGAGGCCGAGAGCGAGCCGGCGCAACCCCAAGAAGAGGCCGCTGCTCCACCCCCTGCCGAGGAGCCGGCGCGCGCGTGCGAAGAGGGCGACTGCAATGAGAACTCCGAGCCGAGCCCCGCGGCCGAGCCGCAGCCCGCCGCCGCACGGCAGCGGGTGGCCCAGCCCTCAGCGGTCCCGGCCACGCCCCCGGGCCAGCGCGTCCTCTTGTCGGCCGGGCGCTACCGGCTGGTGACCGAGCAGAGCCGGGGCGATGTCGGCGTCCGGTACTGGATCCAGCTCGCCTCTCCGGTGCTCACGCCCGGCGTGAAGCGCGCTCTGCCGGTCCCGGGCCGGGTCCCGCTCCGCATGGCCCGCGCCGCCACCCTCCGGCTCCGAACCCGCGGCGACCTCGACGTCCGGTGCCGCATCCTCGATGGCTCGGGCCGGGAGGTAGCCGGCTCCAGCTCGGTGGGCGACGACTGGAACTGCGCCTTGGCCGAGCCCCTGGCCGCGGGCGACTACACCCTGGTGATCGAGAGCGAGACCCTCACCGAGGGTTCCACCCAGGTCGAGCTCTCCGCGCCTGTTGCGACCGAAGGCGGCCCGCTGCAGGACGGCGGGCGCTACGCCCTGGGCGACGGGATCCTCTCCCTCGACCTGGCGCCACCCCAGGGCGACGCCGTGCTCCAGATCTCCTTCGAGTCGAAGGACCCGTTCTCCTGCGCCGTGGAAGGCGTGGAACCCGGGGACACCGTGGCCGGGGGCAGCGTCCTCCAGACCCAGCTCGACGCGCGGCAGTGCCGGATGCTCCTGCACCCGGGCCGCTCCGGACACCGCGTCCGGCTCTGGACCCTGGAGCGGCCGGCGCAGGTGCAGGCTCATCTGACGGTGAAGCCGGTGCGCCCCATCGACGGCAAGCGGCTCCCGGCCGGCAGCGCGGCCCTGGCCGAGATCCCCCTGGCCGGCAGGTACCGGACCGGTGAGGGGATCCTCTGCGCACCCGCCGCCGGCGCTGCGCTGCTCCGCTCCTGTGACCCGGAGGTCTCGCTCGAGCCCGGGCCGACCCTGTTCGCAACCTTCGGCGAGGGAGCGGCGCTACCGCTGGACGAGCTCACGACCGCGCTGGACGCGCCTCGCTCCGATCCGGTCCGGCTGGATCGCCGACCGCTGCTGGAGCGGCAGCGCAGCGGCCGGCGGGCGATCCATCTGGTCGAGGTCCGGGTCGCTCCGGGTGAAGGCACCCTGCCCTGGTGCGAGCTGGAGGGCGGCGTCCGCGCAGCCGGGGAGCTGAGCTGCTTCGCCGCCTCCAGCTCCACGACCCTCTCCACCCTGCGTGTCTTCGCGCCGGCCGATGCCCCCATCGACGCACAGCTCCTCCGCCTGGCCATTCCGCTCCCGAGCCCCTCTGCCCGCCTCGCGCCCGGGCGCCAGGAGCTGCGCCTGGGCGAGGGCGGCGCCGCACTCTACGCGCTCCCTCCTGGTCCTGCCCGGGTGGAGCTGATCCTCCCTCCCGCGGCCTGGGCCATCGCGCTGCGGGGCGACGCCGCGGTCGATCTCTGTCCGCCCGCCGGCGACCTGAGCCGGTGCCTGCTGGCCACCACCGGCGGCGAGCTGCTGGTCTACGCGCCGGAGGAGCGTCACGCGGTGATCGACCTCACCTCGCTCCCCGCGCCGCCAGCGGAGCTGACCCTGGCCGGCGGACTCTACGAGGCCCGCTTCCCCCTGCCCGGCACGGCCGTGCTCCGCGTCCCGGCTCGGGGATCGGAGCGCCGGCTCGAGGTGGAGGGCGCATCCCACTGCCGGATCCAGCTCTCCGACGGCTCCCGCCTCGCCGAGTGCGCCGCGCCCCTGCCGGCCGAGGTCCGGGCCGAGGTGGTGTTCGAGCACGCCGTCGGCGCGGTGCGCGTCCTGGCCCGCGCGCCGGACGAGGCCGAGGCGGCCCATTTCGGCCAGCCGCTCACCGCTCAGCGCCCGCCGCCCGTTTCGCCCATCTCGGAGGGTGAAGGGGTCGCGCTCCACGGCGACCGGGTCGATCGCGCGCTGACCCTGGACCACGAGGCGCTGGTTCACTTACGGTCCGACGCAGGCGTCTGTGCCCTGGCCAGCGGCGGCGCCGTTCTGGCCGCGGGCGGCCTGGGCGCGGGGTGCGCCCTCGACCGGCTCCTTCCGGCCGGGACCCACAGGGTGCTGGTCCGCGCCTTCGCGAGCGAGCCGCTCACCGGCGCGGTCCGCTTCACCCGCGAGCCGGTGGAGCCGCTCGCCGAGGGCGCCGGCGCCGAGCGCTGGGTCGAGCCGGGCGGGAGCCGCCTGTTCCGGTTCCAGCTCGCCTCCCGCGGCCGGGTGGGCGTCGGCCTCCAGGCCAACGCCGATGTCCTGACCTGCGCAGTCCTCGACGCCAGCCAGCGGATCGTGGCCACCGGCTGCCAGGCCATGGCCGAGCTCGACGCGGGTTCCTACTTGCTGATGGTGAAGTCTCCTCCGGCCGCGCCAGCCATGCGCTTCCGGCCGGTGCTCCTGGGGCTCTCGGGCGCCGACCGGTCGGTCCCCGAGGACTACCTCCGCGACCTCTTCCAGAGAATTGGAGAAACGCCGTGAACCTCCCCTCGAAGCTCACCGCCCTCGCCATCGCGCTGACCGCGCTGCCGCTCGCGGCCGGACCGGTCCGCGCCCAGGCGCCCGCCCCCGCGTACCAGCCGGCCGACACCGGCCAGCGTCCGGTCGCATCCGGGCCGCGAATCCTGCCGGACCAGTTTCTGCGCGGGTTCGATCCCATCACCGCCTACTTCGACTCCGATGTGGGGCCGGGCCGCGGCGACGCGGACGACGGCCGCGCCCGGCTGTCCATCGCACCGACCTGGCCGGGCGCCTGGTTCTGGGTCGATCGCCGCACCCTCCAGTTCCGGCCGGCAGAGGCCTGGCCGCCCTTGGCCCGCTACCAGGTGGAGGCCAAGGGGGCGCGGCGGATCCTGACCACCATGATGTCCGCGCCCTCGGCGCTCTCCCCGGCCAGCGGCTCGACCGATCTGCGCCCGTTCCGGGCCTTCACCCTCACCTTCCCGCAGGCGCTCCCGATCGACGGCCTGAAGAAGATGCTCCGTCTGGAGCTCCGGGACGCCCCCGGACTGACCGACTCGGCCTCGGCGCAGGTCTCGCGCTTCACGCTGGCCCAGCTCCCGCGCGGGAGCACCCGGGAGGCGGCGGTCTACGCGGTCACGCTCGACCAGGAGATCCCGGAGGGGAAGCTGCTCCTGGTGAACGTCGGGCTGGCGCTGGGCGAGGGCGGGGAGGTGCTATGGACCGGCCGGCTGGCCACCCGGCCGCGATTCCACCTGGTGAAGGTCCGCTGCGGCGACGCCGAGCTGGCCGCCGTGGCCGGCGCGACCGCTCCGCGCGACGGCGCGCTGGCCTGCGGGGGCGAAGGCGCACGGCCTCAGCTGGTCTTCTCCGCGCCGCCCAAGGACCTCACGCTCGGCCAGCTCAAGCGGCTGGTGCGCCTCGACCCGGCGGTGCCCGACCTGGATCTCGAGTCCTCCGGCGATCGCGTCACACTGCGCGGCAAGTTCGTCCCGGACCTGCTCTACCGGATGCGGCTGGACGACGCGCCCATCCACGACGACTCGGACCGGACGCTCCGCGACCCGGGCGGCCTGGAGCTCTACTTCTACGTCGGGGCGAAGAGCCCCTTCCTGCGCTGGAGCCAGAGCAGCGCGATCCTGGAGGCCGATGGGCCGCGCATGCTGCCGCTCGTCGGCTACGGCGACACCCGCGCCGACGTCCGCGTCTACCGGGTCGATCCGCTCCACGACGGGCTCTGGCCCTTCCCCTCTTCACCGGTGGTCGTACAGGAGGAGACCGCCCCGCCGTTCCCGGGCGAGGAGCCCGCCCCGCCCGAGCTGCAGCGGCGCCACGCCGCCCGGGAGATCGCCACCCACATCCGGCTGCTCGGGACCCCGCTGGTCTCGCGCGTGGTCCCGCTGCCGCTGGAGAAGCGCTCCAGCGCCACCCGCTTCGGCCTGGACCTGGCCCCGCTGCTCGACCCGGTGGTCGGCAAGAACCGCCCCGGCACCTACCTGGTCGGCCTGCGCCGACTCACCGGCCGGCCGGAGCGCGCCTACGTCCGCGTCCAGGTGACCAACCTGAGCCTCTCCGTCGCCGAGGAGCACGCGCGCGCGGTCCTCTTCGTCCGCACCCTCGATCGGGCCGAACCGGTGAAGGGCGCGCAGATCCGGGTGGAGGGGCTGCGCTCCGAGGAGGTGGTCAAGGACGGCCACCCCACCCAGGCGCAGCGGCCGGCGCGGGTGGAGCTGGTCACCGACGGTGATGGCCAGGCGGTGCTGGGCCGGCTGGACCGCTGGTCCGCGATCACGCGGGTCTCGGTGATCCGGGGCGACGACGCGCTGGTGATCGACCCCTCCGAGGCGCCGCCCCGCTTCGCCGGGAACCACTGGTCCCTCAACGGGCGCTGGCTGGAGTGGCTCACCCAGCCGGCGTCCCCTCCCTCCAACGAGAAGACCTTCGCCTTCCTCTTCACGGAGCGGCCGATCTACCGGCCAGGCGAGCCGGTCCTGGTGAAGGGCTGGGTGCGCCACAAGCGCGGCGGGGCCCTGGCAATTCCAGCCAGTCCGGCCGGCGACTTCGGGCTGCGGGTGGAGGCGCCCGACGGCCGCGCCTTCCCGCTCCCCTTCACGCTCACGCCGCTGGGCGGCTTCTCGGCCCGGCTGGAGCAGGCCGAGCTCCCCACCGGCGCGTTCAAGGTGGTCTTCTTCGACCGGAAGAGCAACGCCACCCTGGGTGAACGGCAGTTCCGGATCGAGGCCTACCGGATCCCGACCTTCGAGGTGCAGCTCTCCCATCCACTGACCGTTCCGCTCGATCGGCCCTTCCAGGTGAAGGCCCTGGCCCGCTACTACGCCGGCGGCGCCGCCTCGGGACAGCCCATCACCTGGTCGGTGACCCAGCGCCCCTACCACCACGTGCCGGCGGGTCGCGAGGGCTTCCTCTTCGCCTCCAGCGCCCAGTTCGCCCGCCCCAGCGCGGCGCGCCCTCCTCCGGCCGCACGGCGCGAGGCCCAGCTCGACGCCTCCGGCGCCGACGTGATGCGGGTCGATCCGGGGCTCGACCTGGACGGCTCGCCCCGGACCTACGTCTTCGAGGCGACCGTGACCGGCCCGGACGAGCAGCTGGTGAGCGCCACGCAGGAGGTGAAGGGGCTGCCGCCCTTCCTCCTGGGCATGAAGCTACAGCGGTATCTGGAGAAGGCGGTGGAGGTGAAGCCGGAGGTCCTGGCCATCGGTCCGGACGACCAGCCGGTGGCCGGGCAGGAGGTCACGGTCCGTGTCTTCCGGCGCGTCTGGCACAACCAGCTCCGGGAGACCCCGTTCGCCACCGGCAAGGCCAAGTACGTGACCGAGCAGGAGGACGTGAAGGTCGCCGAGCACCAGCTCAAGACCGGGCCGGCGCCGGTGGCCGTGCCCATCCCCATCCACCAGGCGGGCGTCTACGTGGTCGAGCTCACCGGCCGTGATCGGCTGGGGCGCGTCCAGACCCTCAGCGCCGACCTCTACGCCGGCGGTCCGGGCCCGGTGGCGTGGCAGAAGACACGCGAAGGCGTCTTCCAGCTCACGCCGGACAAGAAGAGCTACCAGCCCGGCCAGACCGCGCGGGTGGTGATCGAGAGCCCGGTCCAGTCGGGCCGGGCCCTGGTGGCGGTGGAGGAGCCGGCCGGCAACACCTACCGCTGGGTGGACGTCTCCGGCGGAAAGGGCGTGGTCGAGGTCCCGATCCAGGAGGCGCACGTCCCCAACCTGCCGGTCCACGTGCTGCTCCTGCGCGGCCGGGTCGGCGAAGGGGGCACCGACGACTCGCGCTACCGGCCCCAGACCGTGGGCGCCAGCCTCGACCTGGAGGTCGAGCCGGTGCGGAACCGGGTGGCGGTGAAGGTCGATCACCCCGAGTCGGCGCGGCCCGGCAGCCAGGTCGACCTGGTGGTGACCCTCGCCGACGAGCGGAAGCGCCCGCTGGCGGGCGAGGTGACGCTCTGGCTGGTGGACGAGGCGGTCCTCTCGCTGGCCAAGGAGAAGCCGCTCGATCCGCTCGACCGCTTCATCGAGCGGAACAGCGCCCTCACCAGCTTGCGCGACACCCGCAACGCGGTGGTGGGCAAGCTCCTGGAGCAGGAGGAGGAGCCGGGCGGCGACGGCGGCGACGAGGACCAGTCCGGGCCGCGGGCCAAGCGCGCCGTCCGCAAGAACTTCCAGACCGTCCCCTTCTACCAGGCAACCCTCCAGATCCCGGCCTCGGGCCGACTGGTGGTACCGGTGAAGCTCTCCGACGACCTGACCAACTTCAAGGTCCGCGCCGTGGCCGCCTCCGGGCCGAGCCGCTTCGGCCTCCACCAGAGCGTGCTCCGGGTCCGCATCCCCGTGCTGATCCAGCCTCAGCTCCCGCGCCTGGTGCGCGCCGGCGACCGGTTCTGGCCGGGCGGCGTGGCCCGGATGCTGGAGGGGAAGGACGGTCCGGGCGCGGTGGACGTGGAGGTCGTGGGTGCTGGCGCGGGCGCGGCCGGCCACGCCAAGGTGGTCCTGCCGATCCAGCTCGCCGCGAGCAAGCCGGCCAGCGGCCTGACCCCGATTACTGTTGGTCAAGTGAACGGCCCGTCGGAGCTGACCGTCCGGGTGGGCGTGACGCGCAAGGGCGACGGCGCGGGGGACGCCTTCGAGGTGAAGCTGCCGGTCCTGCCGGATCGCAGCCCGGAGCGGTTCGCCTATCTGGAGCGGCTCTCGGCCGGCAAGGTGGCGCTGCGCCCCTTCCCCGAAGCCCCGCGAGCCGGGACCGTCACCCAGGAGGTGGTGCTCAGCTCGGTCCCCGGCGTGCTCGAGTTCGCCTCGGGCCTGGACTACCTCCTCGGCTACCCGCACGGCTGTCTGGAGCAGCGCGCCTCCCAGCTCTACCCTCAGATCGCGCTGGCCGGCTTCCTGCGCGACGCGGGGCTCTCCGGCCCAGAGCGGGAGGTGAAGGCCAACCTGCACCGCTTCTTGACCGAGCTCCCGCTCCACCAGTCCGAGAACGGGCTCCTCGGCTACTGGCCCGGTACGCCCGGTGACGTGGCGCTCACCGCCCAGGTGCTGGAGCTGCTCCAGGCGGCGCGCGCCGCCGGGATCTCACCCGACGAGAAGGTCGAAGCGCGGGCGGTGGCCGCGCTCCAGGCGATCTTGCGGAGCGACGCAGCCGGGCTCCTGCCCCACTACCGGCTCAACCAGCAGACCGCGGCCATCCGCGCGCTGGCCCGGACCGGCCACCTGGACGAGCACTACCTGGTCGAGCTCTTCCAGGCGCGGTCCAACATGGACGTGACCAGCCTGGCCGACCTGACCAGCAGCATGGCCCTCCGCCCGGCGCTCTTCCGGACCAACCTGGACGCGCTCCGCTCCGAGCTCTGGGACTCGGTCATCGTGAAGCTCCGGCAGGGCCAGCCGGTCTTCGAGAAGCTCAACTGGCGCCGGTCCGGGTGGGGCGAGGGCTACCTCGGATCGGACGCCTCCTCGGTGGCCGCGGTCTGGAGGGCGCTGGTCGAGGTGGACCCGACCAACCCCAAGCAAGACCTCCTGCGCGACGCCCTCATCTCCTACCTGAGCCCGGAGGGCGGCTTCGGCGACACCCACGCCACCCGCCGCGCGCTGGAGGCGCTCGCCGCGTACGTCGACAAGGCGACCCCGCCGGTGGCCAAGTCGTCGCTGGCGCTGGCGGGCCAGGCGGAACTTCAGGTGGACGGCAAGCGGAAGGCGGCCCATCTAACGACCCACAGTGAACAGCCGTTGTCAGGCGCGCTCCAGGGAGGGACCGCCGGGATCCGGGTGGGCTACACCTACCTGCCGGCCGCGCCCGGCGACCAGGTGGCGGCCAGCCCCAAGGGGTTCATCGTCTCGCGGTCGATGTCGATGGTCTCCGAGGACGGGGCCATGGATCCACCGGAGGAGGACCAGGCTGGCCAGGTCCGGCAGCTCGCGGTCGGGCAGGTGGTCGAGCTCCATGCGCGCATCGTGACCGAGCAGGAGCGCTGGCGGGTGGCGCTGGTGGTGCCGTTCGCGGCCGGGCTGGAGCTGCTCGACCCGGCGCTCCAGACCTCCGGCGCGGTGGCGCACCCCTCGGAGCGCGACGCGCTGGCGCCCACTTACGTCCAGCGGCTCGACGGCGAGGTCCGCTATTACTTCGACGTCCTGCCCCGGGGCAGCCACAGCTTCCACTTCCGGCTGCGGGCCGCGAGCGAGGGGTCCTTCGTCCACCCCGCGCCCTGGGCCGAGATGATGTACCACCAGGAGGTCCGCGGTCGCGGCGACGGCCTGCGGGTGATCGTCACTGGAGGTCACCAGAAGCCGTGAGCCGTCCGCGCCTCACCGCCCTGCTCTCCACCCCGCGCCGGCGCCGCTGGGCGGTCCTGGTCCTGGCGCTGGCCGCGGTGGGGCTCGACCTCTCGGACCTGCGCTCCAGCCTGATCGCGCCGGCGCCGTCGCGGTTGCTCCTGGACCGGCGCGGCGCCTACCTGGGCGAGCTGCCCGGCGCGGGCGAGGCGCTCGGCTACTGGCCGCTCCCCCAGGTGATCCCGGAGCGGATCCTGCGGGCCACGGTGGAGACCGAGGACCGGCGGTTCTTCGCGCACCCCGGCGTGCGGCTGGCTTCGCTGGCGCGGGCCGCCTGGCAGGACCTGACCAGCCTGCGCGTGGTCTCGGGCGGATCGACCATCGCCATGCAGACCGCCCGGCTCCAGACTCCGGGCCGGCGCACCCTTCTCCGCAAGGTGAAGGAGGCGGCCGAGGCGCTGCTCCTGGTCCAGCGCCACGGGCACGAGCAGGTGCTCCGCCAGTATCTGACCCTGGCGCCCTACGGGAACCGGGTCCACGGTCTGGTCCGCGCCGCGCGGCTCTACTTCGACAAGCCGGCGGAAGACCTCTCCTGGCTCCAGGCCGCCTTCCTGGCCGGGCTCCCGCAGATGCCGGGCCGGATGAACCCGTACGAGCGGGATGGCCTCGACCGCGGTCTGCGCCGCGCCCACCGAATCCTGCGCCTGCTCCAGACCCGCGGCGTCCTGACCGAAGCGGAGCTGGCGCAGGCGCTCGGGAGCGACCTGGGGCTGTCCGCGCGGCCGCACCGCACGCCCGCCGCGCTCCACGCGGTGCTGGCGTGGGGCGAGCGGATGGCGCGCGACCGCGGCCAACCGGTGCGCACCACCACCCTGGATCTCGAGCTCGAGGCCCGCGTCTCCGAGATCCTCTCTGCCAACCTGGCCCGCTTCCGAGATCAGGACGCCGGCAACACCGCGGCGATCGTCCTCGACCCGGAGGACGGCGCGGTGCTGGCCTACGTCGGCTCCGCCGACTACTTCGCCGAGGAGGCGCGCGGCGCGATCGACTACGCCCGCCTGCGCCGCTCCCCGGGCTCCACGCTCAAGCCCTTCGTCTACGGGCTGGCGCTCCAGTCCGGCCGAATGACCGCGGCCACCGAGCTGGAGGACACGCCCATGGACTTCCAGTGGGAGAACGGGCGGGTTTACTTACCGGAGAACGTCAACCACCTCTTCTTCGGGCCCATGCTGCTCCGGAACGCGCTGGCCAACTCGCGCAACATCCCGGCGCTGCGGGTGGCCTCGGAGGTCGGGGTGGAGCCGATCCTCGATCTGCTCCAGGCCGGCGGCGTGGGAGAGATCTCGCGCGAGCCGGGGCGGTACGGCCTGGGGCTGGCCGTGGGCAACTTGCCAGTGACGCTGGAGGAGCTGGTCCGGCTCTACGCCATGCTGGCGCGGGGAGGCCTGGACCTGCCCCTGCGCCGTTTCACCGGGGAGCAACCCGCCACCCCGCGGCGGCTCCTCTCCGAGGACGCGGCCCGGCTCGTGACGGACATCCTCTCGGACCCGGGAGCGCGGCGGCCCACCTTTCCTGTCGGTGGACCGCTCGACTACGACGAGGCGGTGGCGGTGAAGACCGGCACCAGCCAGGGGTTCCGGGACGCCTGGGCCGTGGCCTTCAGCGACCGGCTGGTGGTGGGGGTCTGGGTCGGCAACCACGACTGGCGGCGCATGGCGCGGCTCACCGGCAACCTGGCCGCGGCCGGCGCGGTCCACGAGATCCTGGACGCGCTCGCGCCGCTCCGGGCGCCGCACCGGGAGCGGCTGGCCGCCTTTCCACTTCCAGAGAAGCTGGTGACCCGGACCGTCTGCGCGCTCTCGGGCAGGCTGGCCGGCCCGGGTTGCCCGCACGCCAAGGAGGAGCACTTCTTGCCGGGCACCGAGCCGGTGGAGCGCTGTCCCTGGCACGCCGCGGTGGCCCTCGACCGGCGCAACGGGCTCCGGGCCGGGCCGAGCTGTCCGCGGCGCTGGGTGGAGCGACGGCCCATGCTCGACCTCCCGGCGCGGTACGGCGAGTGGGCCCGGATGCAGCGGCTCACGGTCGCGCCACGGGTCGAGAGCCCGCTCTGCCCGGCAGCGGGACAGGAGCCGTCGGTGGCGATCCTCGAGCCGCGGCCCCGCGCGCGCTACCTCTGGGATCCCGACACACCGGCCGAGTCGGCCGCCATTCGCCTCTCGGCGCAGGTGACGCCGGCCGACGAGCCGGTGGTCTGGATCGTGGACGGGGTGCCCATCGCGACCGTCGGTTACCCGCACGAAGCGCGCTGGACCCCGTCGCCCGGGACGCACGTCATCGAGGCCGCGCTGGCACGCCGGCCGATCTCGAGCGCGCCGGTCCGGATCGTGGTGGATGATTGACCATACCGCCCCACCTGGGCCACACGATCGGCGTTTACACACCCATCGCGAATCAACTACAAGTTGCACCCGATGCGGCACTCGCGGCGAATCGAGAGCATCGATCGACCTGCGCGCCAGCGCGCGGCCAGCCTGGTCCGGCGGTTCGCGGCTGGCAACCTAACCAACGAAGAGCTGGACGATCGCTACCCCGAGTCGGGGGATCGCGCGGTCCGCGCCGTCAAACGGCGGATCTGGTTCTACTCCGACGACCTGCGCGAGCACCGTTTGACCGGTCCGGATCGCCCGACGCCCGAGCAGCTCGCGACGCTGGAGCAGTGCGCTCTCTTCCTCGAGAGCGAGAGGCCCTACGAGTGGCCGCGCCACCCGGCCGGCGGTCACCTCCCGGTTCCAATGCTCCTCTTCCCCCCGGCGTGGCCGCTGCTCCTCTGGGTGCACGTCCGCTTCCAGCGCGCCGGCGAGCGCGCCTGCTGGCCCTTCATCCGGCGCGAGGATCTCGAAGCGGCTCGCGGCGCCGGCGCCACCTCACCCGGACCCGACGGGCCCGGCCGAGACGAAGGCGTCGAACAGTTTGCCGCGAGACCTCTCGCCCGGTCGTGAACCCATCGCCTTCGGGGCGAACGGATCGACGACCGCACGGGTGGTTCCGGGACGACGGGAGCGGGCTCACCCCGGCCCAGCGATGGCCAGTCCAACCTTGACCCGCGCTCCGCTCCGGACCTCTGGGCGGAGCGCCACCCGGCCCGGCTCGAAGACCACGATCACCGTCGAACCCATCTCGAAGGCCCCCAGCTCCGCCCCCTTCTCCACCGGGATGGGCTGCGGGTAGTCGTGCGCCAGAGGTCGCGCCCCACGCAGGTTGCTCGGCGGGATCGCCGGATCGTAAAAGGCGCGCACCCGGCCGACCACCGTGGCACCGACGGCCACCACGGCGCAGCGACCGAGCGGCGTCTCCATCAGCGTCACCAGCCGCTCGTTGACGCAGAAGAGCCGCGGCACGTTCCGGACCGAGATCGGGTTCACCGGCCAGAGCTGACCGGGCAGGTAGCGGTAGCCGGTCACGCGCCCCGCGATCGGAAAGTGGATCCGGTGATAGTCGCGCGGCGAGAGATACAGCGTGGCCCAGGCCCCTCCCTGGAGCCGGCGCGCCGCCTCGGCGTCGCCGAGCAGCTCCTCGAGCGTGTAGTCGAGCCCCTTGGCCTGGATGAGCCGACCCTGCTCGGCCAGCCCAGCCTCGGAGACCAGCGCGTCCACCGGCGAGACGACGACCTCCTCACCCGGCGCGATGGGGCGCAACCCGGGCTTGAGCGGCCGGGCGAAGAACTCGCCGAACGTGGAGAAGGACGCCAGGTCGGCGCACTCGGACAGGTCGATACCGTAGCGGGCCGCGAACCTGCGCATGGCCGCGCGCCGCACCGGACCGGAGACTCGAAGTCGAGTGGCGCCGCCGATGAGCCTGGACAACGCGTTCTTGGGCAGCAGCCGCAGCGCCGCCATGAAGGTGCGATCGTTCATTTGGGCTGCTTGTTCACGATCTGTTCAATGGGGATGGGGACCAGGCCGCCGTCGGTCTCCCGCGCATACCCGCCGTCCGGAAGCTGGACCGCCTCGATCGTCTCCCGCTTGGTCGCCGTCACCTCGGTCCGGACCGCGTCCGACATGGGCCGGACGGTGCGCAGGACACCCTCGGTGAAGACCACATACGACTTGGCCTGGGCCGCGTGCCGCTCCTGGCACTCCTTGGTCTCCTTGACGCCCCACGCCTCGCCAGGCTGCGGGCCCGCATCGGGCGCGCCGCCCCCCTTCACCTCGAGCGTCGTCTTGAGCTCGAAGCAGGCGCCGAAGGCCGCCTTGAAGTCCTCGAGCTTCATGCCGGGAGCGATCCGGGGCGCGGCAGGCTCGCCACCACCCGCCGGAACTCCAGCACCCGCGGAGCTCCCTCCGCTGGCGGCGACGTCGGTGATCGGTCCGGCTGCGGCCAGGGCCTTGTCGCGCGCGGCGCGCCGGTCCGACAACAGCTTCTGTCCGGCGAGGATGCGGGCCTTCAGCTCCGCGGCGGACTCGGCGTCGAGGCTATCGTCCGGCACCTGACCGAGCAGGGCCAGGATCTCGTCGGCCTCCGGCCGGTCGTAGCCGTCCTCGGCGTAGCGGCCGAGCAACTCGACGTGACGCGCCTGAGCCTGGCGGTAGGCCTCCGAGGGGAGGCGCGACCTCCGACAGCCCGCGGCCAGGAGGGCGAGCGCCAGGAGAGCGGCGATGCGGAGTGAGGTCGACATCGCGGCCAAGTGTAGCAGGTCGAGCCCGGTGCGGTTAGCATCCGAGCGAGCGGGATCGCCACTGCGTCGGCTCCAGGCCACTCCCTCCACCCATGCGCGTAGGACTGATCTCCGACACCCACGAGCTCTTCGACCTGGGCCTCCGGCCGTTGTTCTCGGGGTGCGACCTGATCCTCCACGCCGGCGACATCACCCGGCAGTCGGTCCTCACCTCGCTGGGTGAGCTCGCGCCGGTCTGGGCGGTGCGCGGGAACAACGACCTGGGATGGTTCGGCGAGTCCCTACCCCAGACCGCCACCGTCCCGCTGGGCGAGCTCTCGGCGTTCGTGGTCCACGAGCTGGGCCACCCGGAGCGCCCCGTCCCCGCGGTGCGCCGCATCTTGGCGCAGTCCGGCTGCCAGCTCGTCCTCTTCGGCCACTCGCATCGACCGTTGGTGCAGCTCCACCAGGGCGTCCTCTTCGTCAACCCGGGCTCGGCCGGACCGCGGCGCTTCAGCCTCCCGCGCACCGCCGGCCTGCTGAATGTGGACGGACGCCGGGTCCGACTGGAGCTGCACGCGCTGGACAAGGAGCTGCGGCCGTACGGCCCGCCGCTCGAAGCCTCGCTCTGACCCACTGCCCGTCAGGGTCCTCGACAGCCTCTTGCGCCCAAGAGGGATGCTGCGAAGGTTTGCCGGCATGAACGGGCAGGACTACGCGACACTGGTGCGTTCGGAGATTCAGCAGCTCACTCCCCGGGAGGTGGCCGAACGGCTGGAGCGCGGGGAGGCGATCCGGTTCGTCGACGCCAGGAGCACGCTCGCATGGAACAGCGCGCTGGGGCAGCTCCCGGGCGCGATCCGGATCCCGCCGGATCAGGTCGAGGCCCGCACGCGCGGCCTCTCCTGCGACCTCCCCGTGGTGGTGTACTGCGCCACGCCCCTCCAGTCCGGAAGCGCGCAGGTGGCGTCGCGCCTGCGCGACCTCGGGTTCGAGGAGGTCTACGTGCTCGAGGGCGGGTACGGAGCCTGGCGCGACGGCGGGTATCCGCTGGAGCCAAAGGGCGGGATGACCTCGCTACACGAGACCTTCTGACGCGGGCCGACGCGGCGCGAGCTCAGCCGAGGTTGAGCTGGGGCTGCGACGGGGTCTTCTCGAGCTCGAAGCGAACCAGATCCGCGTCCGGGCTGCTGTCGAGCGTGAAGAGCCCCCTGTCCACGGCGTCGATGGCCTCGGTCCAGTAGGCGTCCCCCAGCGGTGCGTCGTCGAAGAAGATGTCATCCATGGTGGTGCCTCCGGCCCTGCATTCCACGCGTCGCCGCGTCGGTGCGCAGGCCTTTCTGCATTCCCCGGGCCAGTGACTGCGAGTTGCGCATCCCCGCAGATCCCGGCCGGGTTCTCGAGATGCCCACCCTGGCGACCGACCGGGACAATGGCCGGAAAGGAGCGGTAATTCCACATGGTTAACCACGTCAGCGGCGGTCCGGAGCCGACCGGGAGTCGTGTCGGGAACCTGCTCGAAGGGTGATTCGTTCACTCGCAGAACATGGACGATCGCGATCGTCCAGCGGGTGGAGCGCGACCCCTGGGTGGTGCGCGGACCGACATGTCCGCAGAACGGACACGCTGGCGCGCGGTTCCCGCTGTGGAGAGTCCCTTCGGGACCGCCCGTGCGGACCCGCTCAGGGTGTGGGCTGCTTGGGACGCGCGCTGAGAGCGCGCGCCAGCGCGGCGTGTCGGCTGCCGGTGCCCCGGAAGGTGAACTCCCGCACGGAGGCACCTGTCGCCGAGTGCGCGAGCTGGATCTCCAGCCGCGCCGCCGGGAGCGAGCCCGGGATCCGATCGGCCCACTCCACCAGCACCGCGCCGTCACCGCCCACCAGGTCGAAGAAGCCGGTGGCGTAGAGCTCGTCCAGGTCCCCCAGCCGGTAGAAGTCGGCGTGGTGGATGGGGATCCGTCCTGGGTAGGTGGCCACGATGGCGAAGGTGGGGCTGGAGACCGCGCGCACCGGCACAGCTGCGCCCTCGCACGCGCCGCGGATGAGCTGGGTCTTCCCCGCGCCCAGCTCGCCCACCAGCGCCACCACGTCGCCCGGGAGGAGCTGCGCGCCCAGCTTCACTCCCAGCTGAAAGGTGGCACGGGCAGAGCGCGTCACCCGCCTCCCTTCGAAGAGCACCGGTCCGTTCTCCGTGGTCGCCGTCATCATCATCGCTCCCATTCGGCCCAGACAGCGCCGATCGCGTCGGCCAGATCGCCCGCCAGCAGTCCGCGCTGCCCCAGGCGCTGCGCCGCCAGATCTCCGGCCCGGCCGTGCACCCACGCGCCGGCCCGGGCCGCGGCGAACGGATCGAGCCCGCCCGCCAGCAGCGCGCCGATCAGGCCGGCCAGCACGTCGCCCGTTCCGCCCGTGGCCATGCCCGGGTTGCCGGTCGGGATCACCGCAGCGGGTGCGCCCGGGTGGGCGACCACGGTGCGCGCGCCCTTGAGCACCAGGGTCGCGCCCCAGGCCTCGGCCTTGGCCAGGGCGAGGCCGATCCGGTCCTCCTGGACGGCGCCGAGGTCGCTGCCGGTGAGGCGCGCCATCTCCCCTGGGTGCGGGGTCAGGATGACCGGCACCGGGAGGCCGCCCACGCCGCCCGGCTCCTCGGCCAGGGCATTGAGCGCATCGGCGTCCAGCACGGCCGGCACCTTGGCCTGCTCCAGCAAGGCCCGGAGGAGTCGGCCGGTCTCGGGGCCGCGGGGGATCCCCGGGCCGATCACCAGCGCGTCCACGCCCTGGGCCGCGGCCACGAGCGCGTCGAGATCGGCCAGGCCGAGCGGCCCGGCGCCGGGGAGAGCCTGGCTCATGGCCTCGGGCCGACCGGCCAGAGCAGAGGGGAGCGTCTCGGGTCGCGCGGCCAGCGTCACCAGGCCGGCGCCGCCGCGCAGCGCACCGGAGAGGGACAGGTGGGCCGCGCCAGTCTTGCCGGGCGAGCCGGCCACCACCAACAGTCGCCCCGCGTCCCCCTTGTGCGCCTCGGCGGCGCGCGCCGGGACCAGCGCCCGCGCTTCGCTTTCAGTTAATAAATTACAGGTGTAGGGCACGCGCTGGGCCGCCTCCGGCGGGATGCCGATCTCCGCCAACGTCACCGCGCCGGCCAGCTCCAGGCCGGGGTGGACCGCCAGCCCGCGCTTGGAGAACGCGAAGGTGACCGTCCGATCGGCCGAGACGCACGGGCCGAGTGGCCGCCCGGTGTCGGCCGAGAGGCCCGAGGGGAGGTCGACCGCGACCACCCGCGCCCCGCGCCGGCGCGCAACGGCGATGGCCGCGATGGCCTGGGCGAAGCGCCCCTCGGGCGGCCGAGCCAGGCCGGTGCCGAAGATGGCGTCGATCACCACGTCGCCGGGCCCGGCCTGGAGCTCGATCGTCTCCGGCCGATCCTCGATGGCGACCGATTCGTGCTCCGCCTGCTCGCGGGCGCGCCGGGCATCGCCAGTCAGCTTCTCGCGCGGCACCAGGGCGATGGCGCGCACCACCCTCCCGCCGGCCTGGAGCAGGCGCGCGGCCAGGTAGCCGTCGCCACCGTTGTTGCCTCCGCCGCAGACCAGCTCGATCCGGCCCTGGGGCGTGGCCAGCTCCAGCGCGGCCTCGGCCACGGCGCGGGCCGCCCGCTCCATCAGGACCATGCCCGGGATCCCCAGCTCCTGGATGGCGATCCGATCCAGCTCGCGCATCTCGGCGGCGGCGACGAGCCTCACGGGCGCCTCCCGGACCCCTCGAGCACCACCCCGGCCACGGCGATCCCGGCGTCGTGGGTCAGGCTCAGGTGAATGCGCCCCACCGACCGGAGCGCGCAGGCTTCCTGGGCCGCGCCCGAGAGGACGAGCCGAGGCGCTCCCTCGTCCCGCACCACCTCGATGTCCGTCCAGCGAACGCCGGGCGGCGCGCCCAGCGCCTTGACCGTGGCCTCCTTGGCCGCGAACCGGGCGGCGTAGCGGGTGGCGCGGTCCCGGCAGCCGTCGCAGTAGAGCTGTTCTCGCTCCGTGAAGCAGCGCGTCAGGAACCGGCGCGCCGTACCGGCCCCGCCTTCCAGGATCCGCGCGATCCGGGCCACCGCGACCACGTCCAGCCCGAACCCGACCACCGCCGGGCCTGGCTCCATCCGTGAGCTCGAGGCGCGTCGCCGCGGAGCGCTGGAGCCGCGCGCCGGTCCGCCTCGGCCGGTCTGGGCGGCGCTCGACGTGCGCTTCGCCGGGGAGCTCCGGGCCGCTGCGCGCGCCCTCTTCACCCCCCTGCCGGTCATGCCCCGCTCCGACCGCCTCGCTCCAGGATCGCTTTCATCTCCCGCACCGCCCGCTCCATCCCGACCAGCATGGCACGGGCCACGATCGAGTGGCCGATGTTGAACTCCTCGATCTCCTGGATCGCCACCACCGGCCCGATGTTCTGGTAGTTGAGGCCGTGCCCCGCGGCGACCTTGAGGCCCAGCTTGGCCGCCGCCTTGGCCGCGTCCACCACCCGCGCCAGCTCGCGCCGGCGATCGACGCCCAGCCGCGCGTCGCAGTACCGGCCGGTGTGGATCTCCACCACCTCCGCCTCG
>Ga0302299_10000349_pt1 | contig 24359 bp, 27 predicted proteins | sample III_Fen_N3_4_FD_198795 | JGI IMG/M metagenome (GOLD analysis project Ga0302299, IMG submission 198795) | Peat permafrost microbial communities from Stordalen Mire near Abisko, Sweden - III_Fen_N3_4 | ecosystem: Environmental > Terrestrial > Soil > Wetlands > Permafrost | place: Sweden: Abisko...
TAGTCGTCGCCGTCACGCACTGCCTTGCTGGTGATCGCGGCGACGTCGCTGCCGCAGTGCGGCTCCGACATCGAGAACGACCCACGGATCTCGCCCGCAGCCATCGTCGGCAGGAAGTACGCCTTCTGCTCCTCGGTGCCGTGCTGCATGAGCATGTAGGCCACGATGAAGTGCGTGTTGATGATGCCGCTGACGCTCATCCAGCCGCGGGCGATCTCCTCGACACAGAGCGCGTAGGTCAGCAGCGACTCGCCCAGGCCGCCGTACTCCTCGGGGATCATCAGGCCGAAGATCCCCATCGCCTTCATGCCCTCGACGATCTCCGCCGGGTACTCGTCGGCGTGCTCGAGGTCCTGCGCGACCGGGATGATCTCCTTCTCCACGAACTCGTGCACAGCCTCGAGGATCGCGCTCTGGTCCTCGCTCAAACCCTCGGTCTGCGCCAGCCGGCCCATGGTCGTTCCTCCCGCGTGAGGGCGTCCGTCACATGCGTGCGACGGGCGCGCTGTCCTGCTCCGGAGTATTGCCTCCCGGTCTCCCGACGGCGCGTCCGGGTGGTGGCCCACGCGCTCGTCATGTCGGGTTTGTTTGACACGAAGTCCGATCTGCTTTACCTTCGTCGATGTCAAGAATATTCGACATCCGAAGAGGGGTCATGGCACACCAAGAGAAGCGCGCCTGGATCATGCTAGTCGTCACGCTCGTCGTCTATCCGACGTACGTCGTGGTCGTCCTGCGCAACGCCGCAGGTGGCCCGCTCGTCGACGCCGCCTACGCCTCGGCGCTGCTCTGGTCGATCGGCCTGGCCATCGCGGCCAACATCGTCATCGACATCGCCACGTCGATGCGTACGCCGCGCAGCGAGTACCGGGCCGACGCCCGCGACAAGGAGATCGCCCGCGTCGGCGACCTCACCGGGCAGTCCCTCCTGGTCGTCGGCGCGGTCGCCGCGATGGCGCTGGCGATGCTCGACATCGACCAGTTCTGGATCGCGAACGTCCTCTACCTCGGCTTCGTCCTGTCCGCCGTTCTCGGCTCCCTGGCGAAGATCGCCGGCTACCGCGAGGGCTTCCAGGCATGGTGAAGCCCACCCGCGTCACCAACTCGCTGCGCGCGCTGCGCTTCGCGCACGGCGAGATGACGCAAGCCGACCTCGCCGAGCGCATCGGCGTCACCCGCCAGACCGTCATCGCGATCGAGCAGGGGAAGTACTCCCCGTCGCTCGAGGTCGCGTTCCAGATCGCCCACGTCTTCGGCGTCCCGCTCGACGACGTGTTCCACTACCCCGACTCATCGGAGTGATCTCGTGAAAGCCATCGTCCAGGACACCTACGGCGATACCGACGTGCTGCGGCTCGAGGAGGTCGAGACTCCGCGCGTCGGCCCGACCGAGGTCCTCGTCCGCGTGCACGCGGCGGGCGTCGACCCCGGTGTGTGGCACCTCATGACCGGGCGCCCCTACCTCGTCCGCGCCCTCGGCTTCGGCCTGCGTGCACCGAAGGTCCGCGTCCGCGGCCGCGACCTCGCCGGCGTCGTCGAGGCCGTCGGCGCCGACGTCACGCGCTTCGTTGTCGGTGACGAGGTCTACGGCACCTGCGAGACCGGTTCGTTCGCGGAGCTCGCCGTGTCCCCGCAGAAGCTGCTCTCGAAGAAGCCGACGTCGCTGACCTTCGAGCAGGCGGCGACCGTGCCGATCTCCGGAGTCACCGCGCTGCAGGCGGTCCGCGACGTCGTGAAGGTCGGTGCGGGCCAGAAGCTGCTCGTGATCGGCGCAGGCGGAGGAGTCGGCTCGTTCGTCGTGCAGATCGCGGCGTCGTACGGCGCCGAGGTCACCGGTGTCTGCTCCGCGGGCAACGCCGACCTCGTCCGCTCGCTCGGCGCCGTCGACGTCATCGACTACGCCGTCGACGAGATCGACTCGCGCGGCCCGGTGTTCGACGCCGTGGTCGACACGGCCGGCAACCGTCCCGTGTCTCTGCTCCGGCGCGCGCTCACGCCCACGGGCGTCGCCGGGATCGTCGGTGGCGAGGCCGGTGCCGGCGCTGTGTTCGGCGGATTCGAACGCCAGCTCGCCGCGCCGCTCACCTCGATGTTCCGCGCGCAGAAGGCGCGCCCGGTCACGGCGAAGGAGAACTCCGCCGATCTCGACGAGCTCGCGCGGCTGATCGACTCGGGCGCGGTGACGCCGTCGGTCGGCCGCGTCTATCCGCTCGCCGACGCTCCGATCGCGATCGCCGACAACCGCGCCGGCCACGCCAGCGGCAAGGCGGTCATCCGCATCCTCCCCGCCTGACGCGCCCTCCAGGCGCCGCTGCAGCCTGCAGTCAGAGGAGGAAGCCGGCGGGGAACGGGTCGTCGGGGTCGAGGACGTACTGCGCGGTGCCGGTGATCCAGGCCCGGCCGGTGATCGTGGGCACGACGGCGGGGATACCCGCGACGGTGGTCTCCTCGACGAGACGGCCGGTGAAGGTCGTCCCGATGAAGGACTCGTTGAGGAAGTCGGTGTCGAGGTCGAGCTCGCCGCGCGCGTGCAGCTGCGCCATCCGCGCGCTGGTGCCGGTGCCGCACGGCGAGCGGTCGAACCAGCCCGGGTGGATCGCCATGGCGTGCCTGCTGTGCTGCGCGGTCGAGCCGGGCGCCTCGAGGTAGACGTGGTGGCACTCGCGGATCTGGGGGTTCTCCGGGTGCACCGGTGCGTCGACCTCGTTGATCGCGTCCATGAGAGCCAGCGAGACGTCGAGCATCCGCTGCTTCTCGCCGCGCTCGAAGGGGATGCCGAGCCGCTCGATCGGAAGGATCGCGTAGAAGTTCCCGCCGAACGCGAGGTCGTAGACGACCTCGCCGATGCCGGGCACGTGCACGGTGCGATCGAGGCCGACGACGTAGGACGGCACGTTGCGGATCGTGACCGCCTTGGCGCGACCGTTCTCCACGTGCACGCGGGCCTCGACCATCCCGGCGGGGACGTCGAGCCGGATCGTGGTGACGGGTTCGGTCACCTCGACCATGCCGGTCTCGACCAGCACGGTCGCGACGCCGATGGTCCCGTGACCGCACATCGGCAGGCAGCCGCTGACCTCGATGTAGACGACGCCCCAGTCGGCGTCGGGACGCGTCGGCGGCTGCAGGATCGCGCCGCTCATCGCCGAGTGCCCGCGCGGCTCGTACATCAGCAGGGTGCGCAGGTCGTCGGCCTCGTTGATGACGTGCATGCGCCGCTCGGCCATGGTCGCCCCCGGGAGCACGCCGACACCGCCGACGATCACACGCGTCGGCATCCCCTCGGTGTGCGAGTCGACGGCGTGGAAGACACGGCGCGCGCGCATCAGCCCATCCCCGCCGCGAGCGCCTTCTCGGTGTGGGCGCGGATCTCGGCCTCGACCGCGGGCGCGAGCGGCGAGCGCGGCGGGCGGCACGGGCCGCCGTAGCGCCCGACGACGTCCATCGACACCTTGATCGCCTGCACGAACTCGGTCTTGGAGTCCCAGCGCAGCAGCGGGTGCAGCGCCTTGTAGAGCGGCACCGCGGTGGCGAGATCGCCTGCGAGCGAAGCGTTGTAGAGCTCGATCGTCGAACGCGGAAGCGCGTTGGTGAACCCCGCGACCCAGCCGACCGCGCCGGCGATCCCGACCTCGAGCACCACGTCGTCCGACCCGATGAGGATGTCGAGGCCGGGCGCGAGCTCGGCGATCTCGTAGGCCCGGCGCGGGTCGCCGGTGAACTCCTTCACCGCGACGATGAGGCCCTCGTGGAACAGCCGGGCGAGCAGCGACGGCGTGAGATCCACCTTCGTGTCGAAGGGGTTGTTGTAGGCGAGGATCGGGATGCCCACCTCGGCGACCGTGCGGTAGTGCGCGACGACCGTCTCCTCGTCGGCCCGGTAGGTGTTCGGCGGCAGCATCATCACGACGGGTGCTCCGGCCCCGGCCGCCTGCTCGGCCCAGCGACGCGACTGCAGCGCGCCGTAGGCACCGACACCGGGCATCACCGTGAAGCCCTCGGGCGACGCGTCGATGGCCGTCTGCACGACCGCGGCGCGCTCGTCGTCGCTGAGCGTCTGGTACTCCCCCAGCGAGCCGTTGGGAGCGACACCGTCGCAGCCCTGCTCGGCGAGCCACGCCACGTGCTCGGCGTAGGCGTCGAGGTCGACCGAGAGGTCGGCGCGCATCGGCAGCGCCGTCGCGACCAGGACACCGTGCCAGGACTGTCGAGCCATCGTCTGCCTCCAGGTGCGGGTGGGAGAACGGAGCGAACCTACAAGGAAGCCGCGCTGGCGGTCAGGTGGCGTCGCCGGTGAGGTCCTCGGTGGCGAGGACCGACAGCGGCACGGGCGTCGCCGGCAGCCGGTTGCCCGCACGCACGGAGCCGGCGACCTCGGGCTCGCGACCGGACGCCTCGGCCACGAGGTCGGTCACGGCGCGCCCGCACATCCGCCCCTGGCACATCCCCATCCCGGCCCGCGTCATCAGCTTGGCACCGCGCAGGTCGTCGACCCCCAGCTCCCGGCACGCGGCCCGCACCTCGCCGGCCGTCACCTCCTCGCACCGGCACACGAGCTCGGGGTCGGGCAGGTCGCGCGCCCACTCGCCGCGCGGCACGTGCACGGCGTGCATCGCCCGGGCGAACCGGCGATGCACCGAGATCCGCTCGAGCACAGCGGGATCCACGGCGCGGTCGGTCAGCGCCCGACCGGCGGCGTAGCCCTCGAGGATCGCCAGCGACGCGCCTCCGACTCCCGTGACCTCGCCGGTGGCGAGCAGCCCCGGCACCGAGGTCCGTTGCTGGTCGTCGACCACGACGACCACGGACCCGTCGCCGTCGACGCGGGTCTCGGGCTCGAGCGCCAGCAGCAGCTCGAGCTGCGGGGTGAACCCGTGCGAGACGAGCAGAGCGTCGACGGCGTACTCCTTCGTCCGGCCGCGCCGCGTCGCCAGCGTCACGGACTCGACGCGGTCGGTCCCGTTCGCGGACCGGATCCCCCAGCCCGCGAGATAGGGCACGCGGTGCCGCGCGAGTGTCGCGGTGTACGCCGCCGCCTCCCGCGAACGCGACGCGAGGCCGCTCCACGCCGTGGGGTGCAGGCCGTACCTCGTGGGGTGCCCGGACTCCGCGACGACCGCCACGTCGGCTCCTGAGCGCAGCAGGCCGTCGGCCACCACCAGCAGCAGGGGTCCGGTGCCCGCGAGCGCCACCCGGTCGCCGGGCGCGACGAGCGACCCCTTGAGCAACGCCTGTGCGCCACCCGCACCCAGCACGCCCGGGAGCGTCCACCCCTCGAACGGCGCGACGCGGTCGTGGGCGCCGGTGGCGACCACGACCGAGGTCGCGTCGAGGACGACGGCGGCCCGCTGGACCTCGCCGCGCAGCGCCCGCACCCGGAACCCGAGCTCGCGCCGCTCGAGCGCCCACACCGTGTGCTCGGTGCGGACGTCGACGGTCTGCAGCCGCGTGTGCAGCCGGCGGAACGTCGCCCAGTCGTGGTGCAGAGGCACGTCGGCGAGGTCGTCGAGGTGCTCGGGGTTGTGCCGCCAGTAGGAACCGCCCACCCGCGCACCCTGGTCGAGCAGCGCCACCCGGAGGCCGCCCGCGGCCGCCTCGACCGCGCCGGCCATCCCCGACGGTCCCGCGCCGATCACGACCACGTCGTACGACGCGCGCTCGACCTCACTCATCGACCGCACCGTCGCTCGTGCGAATCTCAGCCCCGACGGCTGCCGGGGCGACGCAGGCGCGGACCCCGTCGACGCCGTCGACCGTCACCAGGCAGTCCTGGCACGCGCCGATGCCGCAGAACAGCCCCCGCGGCCGGCCACCGTGCCGGGTGCGGCGCCACGACACGCGACCCTCGCGCACGAGGACCGCGGCGACCGAGTCGCCGTCGTACGCGGTGACCTCCCGGCCGTCGACGGTGACGGTGAACGAGTCGCCCTGCCTCGGCCGCGCCTGTCGCGGCTCGACGCGGCTCACGCCGCCGCCTCGAATCGCAGCGGCGAGAAGGCGTCGATCGAGATCGTCGTGGCCACGCCGGTGATCGCCTGCGTGACGAGGAGCGCGGTGGCCGGAGCGAGGCCGATGCCGGCCCCCTCGTGCCCGCACGCGTGCACGAGGCCGTCGACCCGCGGGTCGGGGCCGATCACCGGGAGGTGGTCCGGGCAGTACGGCCGGAACCCTCGGTAGGTGCGCTGCACGCGCACACCGGCGAGCACAGGAAACAGTGCGATCGCCTGTGCCGCAAGGCGTCCGAGCACGTCGTAGGACACCGTCCGGTCGAAGCCGACGCGTTCGCGGCTGGCGCCGATGAGCACCGTGCCCGCGCGCGTCGACTCGATGACCGGCGACGTCTCGAGGCCCGCGCTGTCGCTCGCGACGTTCGCCACGTAGTCGGCGCCGTAGACCTTGTGGTGCACCGTCGGCGGCAGCGGCTCGGTCACGAGGATGAACCCGCGGCGCGGCAGCACCGGCACCGGGCCGCCGGCAAGCGTCGCGACCTCGCCGCCCCACGTGCCGGCAGCGTTGACGAGATGACGGCAGGCGATGGTGCCCGTGTCCGTGACCACGCCGCGGACGGATCCGTCGGCCCCGCGCTCGACCCCGACCATCCGCGTGCGCGGCCGGACGTCGGTGCCGAGGACGCGCGCGGCTCGCAGCAGGTGGGCCGCCGCCAGCATCGGCTGCACCTGCATGTCCTGCGGGTAGCTCACGCCGCCGAGCACGGCGGGCGACAGGTGCGGCTCGAGCTCGCCGAGCCGGGCGCGGTCGACGACGTCGACGACGACCCCGTGGGCACGCTGGTGGGCGGCGGCCGCGACGAGCGCCGCGAGCCCGGACTCGGACGACGACACGATGATCCCGCCCTTGGCGTCGATCTCCACGGCCGCGGGGAGCGCGTCGGCGAGCTCGTGCCACAGTCGCACCGAGAGCAGGGCGAGCTCGAGCTCGGACCCGGGCTCCTTGTCCGACACGAGGATGTTGCCCTCACCCGCACCCGTGGTGCCGGACACGACCGGGCCACGGTCGATCACGCAGACCGACAGCCCTGCCTCGGCGAGCCGGTGCGCGCAGGACGCGCCGACGATCCCCGCCCCGACCACGACGACGTCGTACGCCGGAGCACCGAGGGAAGCCACATGAGGACCCTGCCAGGAATGCGCGCCCCACGCGTCCGGAGGCGTGAATCCCCTACTGGCGCCGCGCGCCAGCGGGCCTCCGGCCGCGCTCAGCCTTCAGGCGGGGTGAAGGTCTGCGTGCGGGTCATGCCGGCGGCGCGGCCCTTGGCGGAGACGACGAGCGCCATCTTGCGGCTGGCCTCGTCGATCATCTCGTCGCCGAGCATGACCGCGCCGAGGGCGCCGCCCTCGGCGGAGGTGTAGTAGTCGTAGGCGTCGAGGATCATCTCGGCGTGGTCGTAGTCCTCCTGGCGCGGGGAGTAGACCTCGTTCGCCGCCTCGACCTGCCCCGGGTGCAGCACCCACTTGCCGTCGAACCCCAGCGCCGCGCTGCGTCCGGCGACCTTCTTGTAGCCGTCGACGTCGCGGATCTGCAGGTACGGCCCGTCGATCGCCTGCTTGTCGTAGGCGCGGGCTGCCATCAGGATCCGCATCAGGATGTAGTGGTACGCATCCCCGGTGTCGTACCCGGGCGGGTTCTCGCCCACGACGAGCGACTTCATGTTGATGCTCGCCATGAAGTCCGCCGGCCCGAAGATGATCGTCTCCACCCGCGGCGACGACGCGGCGATCGCGTCGACGTTGATCAGGCCGAGCGCGTTCTCGATCTGCGCCTCGATCCCGATCCGCCCGACCTCGAAGCCCATCGTCTTCTCGATCTGCGTCAGCAGCGTGTCCAGCGCGAGCACCTGCTCCGCGGTCTGCACCTTCGGCAGCATGATGCAGTCCAGGTTCGGGCCGGCGTTCTCCACGACCTCGATCACGTCGCGGTAGGTCCACGACGTCGTCCAGTCGTTGACCCGCACCGTGCGGACCTTGTCGCCGTAGCCGCCCTCGTTCAGCGCCGCCACGATGTTCTTGCGGGCATCGGGCTTCGCGATCGGCGCGACCGCGTCCTCGATGTCCATGAAGATCTGGTCCGCGGGAAGGCCCTTGGCCTTCTCCAGCATCTTCGGGCTGCTGCCCGGGACCGCGAGACAGGAACGACGAGAGCGCAGGATGCGCGGCTGGCTGCTCATGCCTCGCACTGTACGAACGCAGCCTCCCGCACGCTCACACGGGGGGCGACTCGCTCGGCACCCGCGGGTCGCCCGACCTGATCACGAGCACGAGCCCCGCGAAGATCAGCGCGATGGCCGGCACGAGCGCGAGCGACGGCACCTGGCCGAGCCACACGGCCGCGATGATCGTCGCGCCGGGCATCTCGAGCAGGATCGCCAGGCTCGTGACCGTGGCCGACGTCGTGCGCAGCACCCGGTTGATGAGCGTGTGGCCGAGCAGCTGCGCGCCCGCGGTGAGCGCGACGATCGTCGCCCACTCCGACGTGGAGTAGCCCCACAGCCCCTGCCCCAGCACGAGGCACATCGGGAGCAGCACCAGGGCGGAGACCCCGTAGGCGAGCGACGTGTACGTCGGCGTCGACACCGTCCGCCGCACCCGCTCGCCGGCCGTGACGTACGCCGCCGACAGCATGCCCCCCACGAGAGCGAGCAGGTCGCCCACGAGGTGTCTCGGGTCGGCGCTCACGTCGATGCCGGTGAGGAGGAGCACCCCCAGCAGGGCGATGGCGATGCCGACCCACGCGACGCGCGGGATGAACGCGCCCTGCCGGCGCGCCAGCAGCGCGGCCCACACCGGCTGCAGCGACACCAGCGCGGTCGAGGACGCCACCGACGTGAACTGCAGGCTGGGCAGCCAGGCCGCGAAGTGCAGCGCGAGCAGGGCTCCCGCGACGACGGTCCAGCGCAGCTCGTACGCCGACAGCCCGCGCATCTCGTCGCGGTGACGCCACCATGCCCACGGGAGGGTCACGGCGCTGCCGAGCAGGCTGCGCCAGAACGAGATCGCGAGCGGCGCGACCGAGCTCGCCGCGATCAGCGGCGCCGAGGTCGCGATCGCGAGGACGGCGACGCCGAGCAGCACGAGGTCGGTCGTGGGAGGACGGCCGATCGCGTTGGTCGTGCGGACGCCCTGGCTCACCCGCCCATCCTGCCGTCCGCAGCGGGTCGACCCTCCAGCGGAGGTCAGGCGGTGTCGGCCCTGCGTCGCAGCTTGTCGCCGTACAGCAGGTCGTCAGCGCGCGCCATCGCTGAGAACAGGTCCTCGTCCGATCTCCAGACGACCGTCCCGACACTCCACGCGAACGGGTTCGCGTGTCGCATCCGGGCGAGCAGCACCTCAGCCGACGAGAGGTCGGTCTGCGGGAGGACGACGACGAATTCGTCTCCACCGACCCTTGCCAGCACGTCGCCCGTGCGCAGGGTGGACGACCAATCGGCGGTGAGGCCCACGAGCAACCGGTCCCCGGCCGCGTGCCCGTGACCGTCGTTGTAAGCCTTGAACCCGTCGAGGTCGATCACGCTCACGGTCGTCGGCCCGCCGGCTCGCTCGACGAGGCTGCGGACGTCCTCGGCCTTCTGGACGGCACCGCGACGGTTGAGCGCGCCGGTGAGCGGGTCGCGGACCGCGTGCCGCTGGATCTCGGCCATGAGGCTCCGCTGCCTCGCGACCAGACGCGACACGACCTCCGCCAGGACGAGGACCGTGGCGATACTGAGCCCGATGTAGAACGGCTGGAGGTCACCGATCCCCAGCTGCGACGCCACCGCGAACAAGACGCAGAGCAGACCGACCTGCGCGAGCATCTGCGCGTGCGTGAGGTAGACGGCGCAACAGAGGGCGGCCAGGGCGACGAGGTAGCCGACCGACGCCTGGCCCTGCGGCGTGGACCGCACGCCCACGAGCACCGTGATGAGCACGGTGGCGAGCACGAGCGCCACCTGCACGACCCAGGAGTCCCACGTGCGTGGGGCCCGGAGGGACGCGAGCGCCGCCAGTGCTGACGCCACGGCGACTGCGGCGTCCGCACCCTCGTACCGCGAGGGCACCGGCGCGAGAGTCGAGAAGGCGGCCGCCGTCACTCCGATCGCGGCGAGGAGCCCGGCGAGCACCACACGCTCGTTCCAGACCCCCGTCGGCCACGTGCGACGCATGTCCCCGCCTCCCCGCGGGCGTGCCGCGCCGAATCGACGGCCGCGCACGACTCGCGTCCGGACGGGTCCAGTGTCCCTCGCACCCTCGACGGTGTCGCCCGGTGCGCCGGACCTCGAGCGGTCAGCCGCCGAGCTTGCTCAGGTCGATGGTGTCCTTCTCGGCCGGGATCTGGCTCGTCACGTCGACCGCCTTGCCCCAGTCGGCGAAGGTGAGCTCCTCACCCGGCTTGCCGTTGGAGATCTGCAGCGGGAGCGGGTCACCGGTGGTGGCGACCCACAGCGAGCCGCTCGTCGACACGAGCGCGACCGCCGGGGTCCCGTTGACGGACTTCTGCTCGCCCTTGGTGATCGCGCCGTCCGGCTTGATGAACTGGCCCACGGCGGTGTCGAAGTCGGCGAACTGCGCGAGCGACGCGAACGACGCGTTGGTCACCGGTGCCTTGAGCCAGCGGTCACCGATCAGTGCGGCGGCCGCAGCACTGGCCTGGTTGGTCCAGAACGTCTTGTCGCCCTTGAAGTAGACGGTCGTGCCGTCGGAGACGATCTTCAGCGTGTCACCGGCGAGGGTGATGGAGCCGAAGCCTCCCTTGCCCTTCGACAGCTGCAGGTCGATGCCCATGGTCTGCCCGCCCGAGGTGCCCTTGCCCGAGACGTGGACGGCGGTCTGGGCCTTCGCGGCCGCGGTGGTCGCCGCGAGGATCTGGTCGGCGGTCTTGTCGGCGACGCCGTTGCTGGCGGGCGCGGTCGACGACGCGGCGCTGCTCGCGGAGGAGCCGCCGCAGCCGGCGAGGAGGAGAGCGGCGGAGACCGCTACGGCGGACATGAGCTTCGACGGGCGCACAGGGATCCCCTCCCACGGGAGCGCCGACCGTCCCGGCGCTCTTCCCACGACCCTAACGAGCCGCTCTCAGGCGGTGCAGGAACGCCGCGCGACCCTGCGATTCCCGTGCGGGGGCGAGGCCGTCCGACGGATACCCTGACGAGCATGAGCGGAGCGCTGACGAGGGTCTTCATCGCGCGCCTCGCCGGCATCGCCGTGTTCGACCCCCGCGGCGACCAGGTCGGCAAGGTGCGCGACGTCGTCGTCACGCTCCGGCACGGCAACAACGCGCCGCGCGTCCTCGGCCTCGTCGTCGAGGTCCAGCCGCGACGCCGGATCTTCTGCCCGATGACCCGCGTCACCAACATCGACGCCGGCGCCGTCGTCACGACCGGCCTGCTCAACATGCGCCGCTTCGAGCAGCGGACGGGCGAGACCCTCGTGCTGTCCGAGCTGCTCGACAAGCGGGTCACCCTGCTCGAGACCGACGAGCAGGTCACGGTGCAGGACGTCGGCATCCAGCAGGAGCGCACCCGCGACTGGTCCGTGAGCCGCATCTTCGTCCGCAAGGCCGGCTCGGGGTTCCGTCGACGGGGCGAGACCCTCGTCGTCGAGTGGGACGCCGTGTCCGGACTGAGCCTCGCCGACCCGGTGCAGGGCGTGGAGAGCCTCCTGGCCACGGTCGAGAAGCTGCGCGCCGCCGATCTCGCCAACGTGCTGCAGGAGCTCACCCCCAAGCGCCGGATCGAGCTCGCGGCGGCGCTCGACGACCAGAAGCTCGCCGACGTGCTCGAGGAGCTCCCCGAGGACGACCGGGTCGAGATCATCTCGGCGCTCGAGGACGAGCGCGTGGCCGACGTGCTCGAGGAGATGGACCCCGACGACGCAGCCGACCTGCTGTCCGAGCTGCCCGCCGAGACCCAGGAGGCGCTCCTCGCGCTCGTGGAGCCCGAGGACGCCGAGGACCTGCGCCGCCTGCTCGCCTACGACGACTACACCGCCGGCGGCATGATGACGCCGGAGCCGGTGATCCTCCCGCCCGACTCGACCGTGGCGGAGGCCCTCGCCCGCATCCGCGACTCCGACCTCTCCCCGGCGCTCGCGGCCCAGGTCTACGTCGTACGCGCCCCGTTCGAGACGCCGACGGGGAAGTACCTCGGCGTCGCGCACTTCCAGCGCCTGCTGCGCGAGCCGCCGTCCACGCTGGTGTCCGCGGTGCTCGACGACTCGCTCGAGCCGATCGGCCCGACGGCGCCGCTGAGCCAGGTCACCCGCTACTTCGCGACCTACAACCTCGTCGCGCTGCCCGTCGTCGACGAGAGCGACCACCTGCTCGGTGCGGTCACCGTCGACGACGTCATCGACCACATGCTCCCGGAGAACTGGCGCGACGCCGACGCGGACGCCGCGGTCGACACCGAGGACGAGGAGGTGACCCATGGCGCGTGAGCGGGAGGAGCGCCGGGGGCCGCGCCTCGACCAGCCCAAGGCACGCGGCCTGAGCCTCCGACCCACGGTCGACGACGAGGCTGTCGGTCGCGTCTCCGAGCGGATCGCCCGGTTCCTCGGCTCGTGGCGCTTCATCGGCTACATGACGGTGTTCGTGGCCGGCTGGGTCGTCTGGAACACCCTCGGACCGAAGTCGCTGCGCTTCGACGAGTGGCAGTTCATCGGGCTGACCCTGCTGCTGTCCCTGCAGGCGTCCTACGCCGCTCCGCTGATCCTGCTCGCGCAGAACCGCCAGGCCGACCGCGACCGGATCCAGTACAACGAGGACCGCGCACGCACCGAGCGGCTCATCGCCGACACCGAATACCTCATGCGCGAGATCGCGTCGCTGCGCGTGGCCCTCGGCGAGGTCGCCACCCGTGACTACATCCGCAGCGAGCTGCGCGACCTGCTCGACGACCTCGACGAGCGCGAGACCAAGGGCAAGAAGAAGAAGGGCAAGAACGACGCGGTGGCCGAGCTGGACGACGGCCGCGCGGACACGTTCTAGGACCGTCGGCCGCCGTGCCTGCGCTCAGCGCGACGGCCGTCGAGTCGCGCGGGTGACAGGCGCGTCCGACGTCGGCGGCGGCACCGGCGCGGCATGGATCGACTGCGCGTGCAGGGCGCGCTCCAGCGCCTGGTAGGCCGCGTCGGGCTCGCCCATCCGCTTCCAGAGGTCCGCCATGCTGCGCCAGGTCAGCGCCGCCTCCCGGGTGTCCGGGAGGCTGAGCAGCGTCATCTCCAGGCGGTCGGCGCTCGCGCGGGCACCGGTCGCATCGCCCGAGAGCCACTGGGCCTCGGCCCGAACGAGCAGCGCGTCGGGTGCCTGCGCGCGGACGTCGGTCCCGAGCCGCGCCACCGCTCGATCGGCCCACGAGAGCGCCACGTCCGGACGTGCGCGCAGCAGCGCGACGCGGGCGAGCTCGGTCTCGGCGTAGGACAGGTCGACCGTGCTGCCACACTGCTCCAGGCGGCTCAGGGCACCGGTGAGCATCTCCTCGATGTGGTCGAGCCGGTCGATCGCATCGGGGTGCCGGAGCCAGAACCAGGCACAGGCCACCGTGCAGCGCGCGAGGGCTCGCTCGTCGTCGCCCTCGGAGAGCAGTGCGACAGCTCGGTCGGCGTAGGTGGTGGCCCGCGCCATGTCGCCCACGGCCTCGGCGACGCCCGCGGCGTTCCAGTAGGCGGAGGCCCGCGCCTTCCACGACCCCCCGTGGTCGACCAGCGCCAGCAGATCCTTCGCGATGCGAGTCGCCTCGCCGAACTGGCCCAACGAGTAGTAGCAGCCCATGAGCGCGGACAGCGCCTGCACGTGCTGGTCGGACCCGGTGAGTCCCGCCTCGTCCACGCCCTGCAGCGCCAGGGTGAGCGCGTCCAGGGCGCGCAGCTCGTCGCGTGTCTGGGCGAGGCAGCGAGCCAGGGCGATCGTCGCCTCCAGCGACCGCGTGACGTCGCCTGCCTCCAGCTCCAGGTCCCGTGCCCGGCCGTACCCGCTGAGGGCGGCCTCGAGATCGCCGACGGCCTCGTCGGCCCTGGCCAGACCCCACACGGCCGGAAGGCCGGCCTCGCTCACGAGCTCGACGAAGGCCGTCCTCGCGAAGGCCGGCTCGCCCCCGGCGAGCGCCATCTCCGCGGCGGCGAGCCGCCACCGGACGTCGTCCGGCAGCTCGGTCGGCTCGGGGGGTGGAGCGAGCTCGGCGACGTCGACGCCCAGCCGCCGGGCGAGCGCAGCGACGACCTGAGGGGTGGGCGTCCGCTTGCCGCTCTCGAGCATGGAGATGTAGCTGGCCGAGAGTCCCGGGCCCGCGAGATCGGACTGCAGCAGGCCCTGCCGGTGGCGGAGCTCACGCAGCACCGGGCCGAACTCGCGCGCCACACCCGCTCCTCCCGTGCGCCCCGCGGCGCCGTATCACTGTACGTGACACCGACATGTCGCAGGTCGTGGCATACTTCACAAGTCTTGTTATGTTGTCCACAGCGATTGTGGCTCCCCGCGACCGCTCGTCCCACCTGCACGGGGGTCAGGTGGGGAGAGCGCGGCGGCACCCTGGGCGCGACGTAGCATCGGGGGCATGTCCGACAGCCTCCTCGCACTCGTCGACGCCGCCCTCGCCACGGTCGAGGACCCCGAGATCCACAAGCCGATCACCGAGCTGAAGATGGTGAAGTCGCGCGACGTGGTCGACGGCGTCGCCCGCGTCGCGGTCTGGCTCACGGTGTCCGGCTGCCCGATGCGCGACACCATCACCTCGCGCGTCGTCGCTGCCGTCGGTGCCGTGCCCGGAGTCAGCTCGGTGGAGGTCGAGCTCGACGTGATGAGCGAGGAGCAGCGCAAGGAGCTGCGCTCCTCGCTCGTCGGCCACGACGAGAGGGAGATCCAGTTCGCGAAGCCGGGCAACCTCACCCGCGTCTACGCCATCGCCTCGGGCAAGGGCGGCGTCGGCAAGTCCTCCATCACCGCCAACCTCGCCGTGCAGATGGCGCAGTCCGGTCTCTCGGTCGGCCTCGTCGACGCCGACATCTACGGGCACTCGATCCCGCGCCTGCTCGGCGCGACCGACGCGCCGACCATGGTCGAGGGCATGATCATGCCGCCGCAGGCCTACGGCGTCCGCGTCATCTCGATGCTGCCGTTCAAGCCCGGCGGCGTCTCGCAGCCCGTCGCGTTCCGCGGCCCGATGCTGCACCGCGCGCTGCAGCAGTTCCTCGCCGACGTGTGGTGGGGCGACCTCGACGTGCTGCTGCTCGACCTCCCGCCGGGCACCGGCGACGTGGCGATCTCGGTCGCGCAGCTGCTGCCCGACGCCGAGCTCGTCGTGGTCACCACGCCGCAGACCGCCGCGGCCGAGGTGGCGATCCGCGCCGGCATGCTCGCGCAGCAGACGCACACCCGGGTCAGCGGCGTCATCGAGAACATGTCGTCGTTCCCGTGCCCGCACTGCGGCGAACCGATGGACCTGTTCGGCTCCGGCGGCGGGCAGGTGGTCGCCGACACGCTGTCGGCCGAGCTCGGCACCGAGATCCCGCTGCTCGGCCGGGTGCCGTTCGACGTGCGGTTGCGCGAAGGTGGCGACTCCGGTCACCCGCTCGTGCTCAGCGACCCGGACGCGCCCGCGTCGACGGTGCTGCGCGAGGTGGCGACCCGGCTCGGCACGCGGGCCCGCGGCCTCGCGGGGATGTCGCTCGGAATCACGCCTGCGGGCCGGCTCTGACCTGCGCCACCATGGCCCTGTGACGACGGGACGCACGACGCCGGGCCGCTGGTCGGACCCCGAGTGGCTCGATGCCGCGCTCGCCTGGACCGACACCGCGCTCGACATGGTCGGGGTGCGCCGCACGGCCTGGACCGCGCCGCACTCCCGCGCGTGGTCCGCCGTCCTGCGCATCGAGACCAGCGGCGATCCCCTCTGGCTCAAGGCCAACGCCGATGGCACGAGGCACGAGGCCGCCCTGCTGGCCACGCTCGCCGACCTCGACGTCGACGCGACCCCACGCCCGGTCGCCGCCGACGCGGCCCTCGGGCTGACCCTCATGCCCGACGGCGGCCCCACGGTGCGCGAGGCGCACGGCGGCAGCACGCCGCACGCCGTGCTCGAGGACCTGGTCGTCCGCTACGCCGCACTGCAGCGGTCGACGGCCCCGCACGTCGGGACCTTCCTGGGGCTGGGGCTCGACGACGCACGGCCGACGCGCATGCCCGCGCTCCTCGCCGCGCTCGTGGAGGAGTGCGCCCGCGCCGAGGGCGAGCACGTCCTCACGGCCGAGGACGCCGCACGGCTGCGGGCGGTGCTCCCGGCGTACGCCGAGGCCTGCGCCGAGCTCGACGCGAGCGGCTTCCCATCGACACTGCAGCACGACGACCTGCACGACAACAACGTGCTCGCCCGCGGCCCGGTGTTCATCGACTGGGGCGACGCCGTCGTGGGGCACCCGTTCGGCACGATGCTCGTCACGCTCAACACGACGGCCTACCACCACGGCCTCGGTCCCGACGACCCCGTGCTGCACCGCCTCGCCGACGCCTACACCGAGGCCTGGACCGACCTCGCCGACCGCACCACCCTGCGGCGCCTCGTCGGGCTCGCCATCCGGGTGGGCCCGCTCACCCGGGCGATGGGCTGGCGCCGCGCGCTGCTCGGCTGCGACGAGCCGTCGTGGACCGAGTGGGGCGACGGCGTGCACGGCTGGCTGCTCGAGGCGCTGTCACCCGACCTCCCGCTGCTCCCGCCCCTGCTCGCCGGGTCGTCCTAGCGACGAGGGTCAGGTGGCGTCCGGGTCGAACGCCGCGGCCGGCGTCGACGGCTGCGGCGTCGCCGCCGCCTGGGCATCGGCCGGGTTCGGACCGAGCGAGGTCGACGTCGCGCTGGCCCCGAAGGAGTTCACGGGCGGCGGGACCGCGGGCGGGGCCTGCGGCACCGGGCCCGGGGTCGCGGCAGGTCCGTCGACGACGTCGGAGATCAGCGATCCCATGAGCCGCTTGGGGTGCAGCTCGGCGATGTCGCTGACCGACCGCCGCAGCTCGTCGGTGACGCTCGGGTCGAAGTCGGCCGCCGCCACGATCTCGCTGCGCGCCTTGACCGCCTGGTCGCGCAGCAGCCGCAGCCACTTCACACCCTCGGCGAGCATCTTCGGCAGCTTGTCCGGACCCACGATGAGCAGGCCGACGATCGCGATCACGAGGAACTCGCCCGGGCCGATGTCGAACAGCATGTGCCGGGTCCTTCCTCGTCGGGGTCGCTCGCCCACGGTCCGGGGCGGGTCCAGGGTACGTGCTCGGGTCAGCCCGTGCGGGTGTCGGGCGCGAGCGTCACCTGCACGTCGCGCGTCTCCGAGCCGCTCCGGACCGTGAGCGTGATCGTGTCGCCGGGGGTGTTGGCCCGGATCGCGACGACCATCTCGGTGGAGTCGGCGACCGACCGCCCGTCGACCTTGACGATCACGTCGCCGGCCTTGATGCCGACCGCGGCCGACGGCCCGCCGGCCGTGACGCCCTTGACCTTCGCGCCCGGGCCGGCGTAGGTCAGGTCGACCGAGACGCCGATGATCGGGTGGCTCGACTTGCCGGTGGAGATGATCTCCTCGGCCACGCGCTTGGCCTGGTTGATCGGGATCGCGAAGCCGAGGCCGATCGAGCCGCTCTGCTGACCGGTCGCGGCCTGCCCGAGCGAGGCGATGGCGGAGTTGACGCCGATGACCTGTCCGCGGGCGTCGACCAGCGGACCGCCGGAGTTGCCGGGGTTGATCGCGGCGTCGGTCTGGATCGCGTTGATGTACGAGCTCTCGCCGGACCCGCCGGCCTGCACCGGACGGTTGAGCGAGCTGATGATGCCGGCGGTGACCGTGCCCTCGAGGCCGAGCGGCGAGCCGATGGCGATCACGGCGTCTCCCACGACGACCCCGCTGGAGTTGCCGAGCGTCGACGCCGTGAGCCCCGCGGCGTCGACCTTGACGACCGCCAGGTCGTACGAGGTGTCGCGGCCGACGATGCGGGCGACCTTCTCCGTGCCGTCCTGGAACGTCACGGTCAGCGACCCGCCGGCGGCTGCCCCGGCCACGACGTGGTTGTTGGTGAGGATGTAGCCGTCGGACCGCAGCACGAAGCCGGACCCGGTGCCGCCTCCGCTGCCGTCGTGCTCCTCGATCTGCACGACCGTCGGCAGCACCGCGGCCGCGACCCGGGCGATGGATCCCTCGGGGCGCGAGGACAGGTCGGCGTCGGACTGAGGCAGGACCGTGCCGGGGGAGGTCAGGTTCGCGGCCGCACGGCGCTCGGCGACGACGTAGGCGCCCGTCCCTCCGACGATGCCGGCCAGCAGACCCGCGACGACCGCGACAGCCACGACCCGACCGGTCCCGCCGCGCCTGCTCGGCCGCTCGTCCGCGCGCACCTCGTGCGGCCCGAGCGGGGCCTCGTCGGGCGACAGCGCGGCGTAGGGCGGCTCGAACCCGGGCGCTGAGGGAGCCATCGGGTCGTACGCCGCACCCTCGGGCGCCACGACCGAGGGGACCGGTGCCCAGACGGACTCCGCCTCCGCGGCCGCCGGGCCCGGCCCGGGGGCGGGATGGCCGCCCACCCGGCTCTGCGGGTCGGGCGCCGGGAAGGACGCGGGACCGGGCCAAGCACCCGGCTGCGCACCCTCGGGGTTCGTCGTCATGGGTGGATCCTCCCCCATCGGGCGCGTCACGCCTTCTCGAGGCCGACGTCGGTGCCGGTCGCGACGAGCCGCACGCCCTGCGGGGTCACGGCGACCGACGAGGGCACCAGGCCGAACGGCAGGTCGCCGACGGACGACGCGACGGCGGCGACCCGCTCCTTCACGACGGCCGGCACGAGCGAGCCGTCGACGGACACACCGAGGATCGTCACCGACGCGAGGTCCAGCACGAGCTTCCCGTCGCGGACCGACGGGACGATGAGCGCGGCGAGCTGGAGCCCGCCGGTCCAGGTCACTGCGAGCGCGTCGCCGTCCGGCTCGATCGTCCACGACTCCCCGAGCGCCTTCTGCAGCTCTGCGGTGGAGATGTCGGCCGTGGCCTCGACGCGCTTCGCCGTGCGCGGCGACGACGTGCCGACGTCGTACAGGTCGACGACGGCCGACCCGATCGCGGGGCCGGTGCCCGTCACGAGGTCGGCCACCGTCACCGTCACGTGGTCGAGCGAGCCGTGCGCCACCTGGGTGAGGACGGGCATCCCGGCGATCGAGGTCGAGACCGACGACGCTCCCGCGACGGACTGCTGGATCCGGCTGCTGATCGTGCGCTCGGCCACAGCCGCGACCGCGCGGTCGGCGACGACGCCGATGACGACCAGCACCACGGCGAGGACCGCGACCACGACGGCGAGCTTCCTCACGGGCCGCCGCCGGTCAGCCGGTGCCAGCCGCGGGCGACGCGCGACCAGATCGCCGTGTCACCCGGCTCGGGCGCGGGCGGGAACGCCGCGAGCACCCGGCCGGCGGTGCCGAGCGGGTCCTCGGCGTCGTCGGTGACCAGGGTGAGGACCGAGTCCTTGCAGGCCCAGACCACGGTGACGGTCGGCACCGACGACGTGCCTCCGCGCACCCAGGCGTAGTGGTCGCCGAGCTGCAGGCGACGGAACCCCCGGGCGACCAGGCCGTCGGCGTCGTCGGACGAGATCGAACCGGCGATCGAGAACAGCGAGACCGTGGCGACGCCGTCGGAGAACAGCTGGTGGACCACCGGCATGGTGGAGACCGCACCTGCGGGAGCGCGCCGGGCGTCGAGCAGGGCGAGGCCGCCGGGCAGCGACTCGGGGCACGCGCAGCCCTGGGTGCGAGCAGTCGCGAGCGCCGCGGAGCCGAGCTTCTCCGTCCACGGGTCCTGGCTCCCGGTCGGCACGACGACGTCGACGGGTACTCCGATGGTGAGGGTGTCGAAACCGGTCCGGCTGCGCACCTGGCCCTGGGCGTCGAGCAGCTCCTTGCGCAGCAGCAGCCCGGTGGCCTCGTCGAGCCAGTAGCGGGCGTCGAGAGTGCCGTCCGCGTCGACGGCCACGACCGCTGCGGCCGGTCGACCGGCGACCGTGCCATCGAGGCTCGCCTCACGCAGCACGCGGTAGTTGTCGCGCAGCACCGCGAGCGGCCGTCCGTCGTCGGCGAAGGAGCCCGAGCGCCCGTCCGGGGCGAAGCGCGACGAGGCCGAGGGCGTGTCGAGGGCGAGCGAGATCGTGCCGCGGCCGGGGAGGTGGGTGATCGCGGTGGCCGTCGTGCCCCCGGTGTCCCAGGTGACCGCGCGTCCCGAGTAGGCGACCGTGGAGGCCGCCTTCGCCGACCGCGCGAGCAGGGCGACCGCGACTGCGTCGTCGGGGGTCATCGCGGCGCGGTCCGACACGGCGGCGGTGTCGACCTTGCCGGTCCAGCCCGACCAGCCGTCGGCGCCCACGGACGACGCCGGGACCGAGCCGAGCGCGGCGAGCCCGCACACCGCGAGGGCGCCGAGCCCGGACGCGGCGCCGACCGCGAGCACGGCCCGCGAGGTCACGGGGTCGGAGAGGGCTGCGCCGGGTCGGGCGCGGCGGGGCCGACGTAGCCGACGGTGACGATGCGGGGCCCGGAGAGCGGCATCAGATCGGCGCTCACGGCGTGCTCGGCGGTGAACGTGTCGACGACCGGGGCGATCGAGGGTCGCGGGACGACGGTGCTCGTGAGGGCCGACGAGCCGCCGACCACGACGGCGAGGGCGAGGGCGGCTGCGCCGGCGGCGCCTGCGGCCACGAGCCGGCGACGACGGCCGTGGGCGGGGGGACGCGTGGAGCCGGCGGAGGCGGCGGTGGGACGACGACCGGCGGCCCCACCGGGGCGCAGACCGGCTCCGCCCTGGGACGGGACCGGCGCAACGGGCGCCGTGCTGGGGTCGGCGATGCCGCGCAGCCGACCCATCAGGTCCGAGGGCGGGTCGACCTGGCCGACGGTGTCGAGCCGGGACCGTACGGCGCGCTGGGCGGTGAGCGCGTCGCGGCAGGTGGTGCACACGGCGACGTGGGCGAAGGCGCGCTCGGCCTCGGCCGGCTCGAGACGACCGTCGGCGAGGTCGGCGATGCGCGGACCGAGGCAGCGGCTCACGGTGCTGCAGCCCCTCGCGCGGGGAGCCGCTGCGCGGTGCGCGGCGTGCGGTGGGCCAGCGACTCGCGCAGCTGGGAGCGGCCGCGGTGGATCCGCGAGCGGACCGTGCCGAGCTTGATGCCGAGCAGGTCGCTGATCTCCTCGTAGGTGAGCCCCTCGATGTCGCAGAGGACCACGGCCACCCGGAAGTCCGGCGGCAGGGCGTCGAGCGCGGCCTGGACGTCGGCGTCGTAGCTGCGGTCGTCGAGCAGCTGGGCCGGGCCCACTTCGCGCGAGGGGATGCGGTCGGCGGCGTCGTCGGGGAGCCCGTCGAAGCGGATCCGGGCCTTGCGGCGCATCTGGTCGAGGAAGAGGTTCGTCGTGATCCGGTGCAGCCAGCCCTCGAACGTGCCCGGGGTGTACTGGGACAGCGAGCGGAAGACGCGGACGAACACCTCCTGGGTGAGGTCCTCGGCGTCGTGCTGGTTGCCGGTCAGGCGGTAGGCGAGGCGGTAGACGCGCGCGCCGTGGTCGCGGACGACGTCGTCCCACGAGGGGGCGGCATACGGCGCCGGCGGGGCGGCGTGCTGCCCGTCCGTCGCACGTGACTCGTCGACCATGGTGCCCAGCTCCTCAGGGGCGGCCACGAACCGGTCGAGCAGGGCGAGGCCGTTGCTCACCCCACCGGTCGTGATCTCCATGGTGCCTTCCCTGGGGTGGTGGCGCGAAACGCCCGCACGCTCGAACGACGCTGAGAATCGACTGAGAGAGTGCTCCGGCGTACCCGGTCACTCGCCCTGCTCGACGATCCGAGACGGGTGCAGGTTCCCGCCAGGTGCGCGTTGGGGCCGCCACGGCGTCCCCGCCCCGATAGCCTCGCGGCGTGGACCTTGACGCACGCGGCCTCGCCGCGTTCCGAACCAGCTGGGAGTACTCCGAGGCGTACGTCGCCGAGGACGCCGTGCTCACCGACGCCCGGGCCCGGGCGGAGGAGGTCGGCTGCGTGCCGATCCACCCCGGTGGCGGCGCCGCGCTGCGCCTGCTCGCGGCCGTCCTGGACGCGCGGCACGTCGTGGAGATCGGCACCGGCACGGGCGTCTCGGGCATCTGGCTGCTCCGCGGGATGCGCGAGGACGGCGTCCTGACCTCGGTCGACATCGAGGCCGAGCACCAGCGTCAGGCCCGGGAGGCGTTCGCGGCCGAGGGCATCTCGCCGTCGCGGACCCGCCTCATCACCGGCCGCGCCCTCGAGGTGCTGCCGCGGCTGGCGGACTCCTCCTACGACCTCGTGCTCGCCGACGGCGCGAAGGACGAGTACCCCGACTACGTCGAGGAGGCGGCCCGCCTGCTCCGCACCGGCGGGGTGCTCGCGATCGACAACAGCCTCTGGCACGACAAGGTCGCAGACCCGGCGCAGCGCGACCCCGACACGATCGCGATCCGCGGCACGCTCACCGCGCTGCAGGACGACGAGCGCTGGCTGGTGGCCCTGCTGCCCGTCGGCGACGGCCTCCTGACCGCCGTACGCCGCTAGCCCGGACACCACGGGCCCGGACGCACGAACGGCCCCGCCCCCGAGAGGGGGCGGGGCCGTTCGTTGCGTGCGGCGTGCTCGATCAGCCCGCGACGGTGGTCAGCTGGGCGCCGAGGTCACGGGCCTCGTCCGGGGTGAGTTCGACGACGAGACGGCCGCCGCCCTCGAGCGGGACGCGCATGACGATGCCGCGACCCTCCTTGGTGACCTCGAGCGGGCCATCGCCCGTACGCGGCTTCATGGCGGCCATGCTGCACCCCTTGTCACATCGTCGCGCCGCCGAGACGGCGCGAACTCCTCAGCGGCCATTATCCCTGATTCGGGCGAGTGGTCCTAACCCGCACCCCGGGCGGCCGTGCACCCCTGCAGGTGGTCGTCCACGAGACCCATGGCCTGCATGGCCGCGTACATGGTCGTCGGCCCGACGAACACGAAGCCGTGCCGCTTGAGGGCCTTGGCCAGCGCGATCGACTCCGGGGCCGTGGGGGCGAGGTCGGCGAGCCGCTTCGGGCGGACGCGGCGGGCGGGCGGGGCGAAGGACCAGACGAGGCGGTCCAGCGCTCCCTCCCCCTCCGCCTCGCGCAGGTCGGCGGCGGCACGGGCGTTGGTGATCGTCGCGTCGACCTTGGCCCGGTTGCGCACGATGCCGGCGTCGGCCATCAGGCGCGCCCGGTCCGCCTCGGTGTAGGCCGCGACCGTCTCGATCGCGAAGCCGTCGAACGCGGCCCGGAAGGAGTCGCGCTTGCGCAGGATCGTGAGCCACGACAGGCCGGACTGGAACGCCTCCAGGGTGATCCGCTCGAAGATCGCGACGTCGCCGTGGACGGGGCGCCCCCACTCGGCGTCGTGGTAGCGCTCGTAGTCGGTCGTCGACGCGCCCCAGGGGCAGCGCAGCAGGCCGTCGTCGCCGCGGACGAGGTCGCTCATGCCCCAGGGTCGGTGGGCTCGGGGCGCGGGACGCCGCGGCCGGCGATCCGGGACTCGAGCTCGGCGATCTTCGCGTCGCGCTGGTCGACCTCGGAGGCCAGCCGGTCCAGGACGTCGTCGACCTCGTCCATCCGGTAGCCGCGCATCCCCACGGCGAAGCGGACGCCGTCGACGTCCTGGCGGCCCATCGGGCGGTCGTCGGGGAGGGCCAGGGGCGCGCGGTCGGGCTCGACGTCGGGGAGCTCCCCGAGGCGGCCGACGGCGAGCATCGCGCCGACGGCGATGACGAGGATCGCCGCGAGCAGGAACACCAGGGTCACGGCACGAGCATGCCACGCGCGCGAGCCGTGGAGCGCCGGGCCTACCGACTCGGGACTTACCTGACCCGAACGCGGGCGTGACCGGTGCCGGACCCGGGGGCCCCAGCCTGGACGTCGACGAGGGCGATCCGCCCTCCCTCGACCCCGGAGAGCCCCATGACCAGCTCTGCACGCACTCGTCGCGTCGCCACCGCTGCGGCCTGGGTGGCCGCCGGCGCCCTGGGCGCCACGGCGCTCACCGGCCTCGCCGTCGCCTCCGACCGCACGTCGGGCGCGACCGGCCGGCCCGCGGGCGCGACCGCGACCGGACCCACCGGGTCCACCGGTCCCGGCGGCGCCTCCGGCAGGGCCGGTGCCGCGAGGCGTGCCGGGGTGCTCAAGAACCTGCTCCACGGGCAGTTCACCACGAAGACCGCCGAGGGCACGACGGTCGTCGACGTGCAGCGCGGTTCGCTGACCGCGGCATCCGCGACCTCGATCACCGTGGTCAGCACCGACGGCTTCTCCGCGACGTACGCCGTGACCTCGGGCACGACCGTGCGCAAGG